>ERZ773157.3031-NODE-3031-length-11976-cov-9.271622_pt1 | contig 11976 bp, 6 predicted proteins | sample MGYA00511480_ERZ773157 | MGnify/ENA primary metagenome ERZ773157 (study PRJEB29015, sample SAMEA2737863) | human gut metagenome | biome: human gut; feature: human-associated habitat; material: faeces | place: China | collected 2012 ... | reverse complement strand
TCTTCCACTATGTGGTATACGTTCAGTCTGACCAGAGCCGTGATACAAACTTTGCAGTGCAGACGCGGTTCTGGCTGCTGACCGATGATGAAATCCGGGGTATGGAGTTTGAGCCGACCCACACGTTTTACGTTGACCACCGCTGGAACACGTGTTATCGCTTGGGAAATGAAGCCGCCCAGCAGGCAGCCGCATATTTGACCGTGCAGGCCCCGAAACTGCAATTCGCTTCGGCCTACGGCGCACAGGGAAATATCGTAGACATCAATCTCTGCTATACGGAGCAGGACGGCGTGACCCCGGCTGACTATGTGGACGACCTGCCGCTGGACGCAGCCTTTGACAAGGCTCTGCTGCAAAAGGTGCCCAGCCGCCTTTGCGCGCAGATTCTATGGGACAGAAAGCCGACGGAGGCGGATATGCAGCAGGTCTTGCACACCCTGAAGGCTGTGTTGGAAACCAACGACCTGCCGATTACCTACTACGATATTGCCCTTGTTCCCGCCGCAGACTACGCCGACCACAGCGCATTTCTGGCGGATGTTCTTGAATCCGGCCTGACGCCCTCCAACGAAATCGCATAAAAACACCCCGCAGCGCCTTACAAAAGACGCTGCGGGGCTTTTACTATGTTGTAGGGGTCGATGCTTGCATTGACCCGCGGGCGGATGACGAGCATCCGCCCCTACGGATAAACAGCTGAATAAAAATTACACGTTCAGCTCCACATGCTGGCCCAGGTCCTCTTTGTTGGCGTCCAGCACGGGCTGGATGACGTCACGCAGGAACTCGGTGACCTGCTCGGCGCTGCGGCCCGTAAAGGCTTCGGGGGAGAGCTCGGCCTCGATTTCCTCGCGGGTCAGGCCGAACGCGGGGTCAGCCTCGACGCGGGCAATCATGTCGTTGGGCTTGCCCTCCTGCTTGACAACGGCAGCGGCGGCCACGGCGTGCTCACGCAGACGCTCGTGCAGCTCCTGACGGTCACCGCCCTTCTTGACGGCCTTCATCATGATGTTCTCGCTTGCCATGAACGGCAGCTCGGCCATGACGCGGGCACGGACGACCTTCGGATAGACGACCAGCCCGTCGGAGACGTTCAGCAGGATGTTCAGGATGGCGTCAGCAGCCAGGAAGCCCTCAGCCATCGCAATGCGCTTATTGGCGGAGTCGTCCAGCGTGCGCTCAAACCATTGGGTACCGGCAGTGATGGCGGGGTTCAGCACGTCCACCATCAGGTAGCGGCTCAGCGCGCAGATGCGCTCGCAGCGCATGGGGTTGCGCTTGTAGGGCATAGCGGAGGAACCGATCTGGTTCTTCTCAAACGGCTCCTCCATCTCCTTGAAGTTCGCCAGCAGGCGGATGTCCGTCGCCATCTTCATGGCGGACTGGCCGATGCCTGCCACGGCGGACAGCACATTGTAGTCCACCTTGCGGCTGTAGGTCTGGCCGCAGACCGGCACGACCTTGGTAAAGTCCATCTGGGCGCAGACGTCGGCCTCGACGGCCTTGATCTTGGCGGAGTCGCCGTTGAACAGCTCCACAAAGCTGGCCTGGGTGCCGGTGGTGCCCTTAACGCCGCGCAGTGCCAGCTGGGAGATCTGGTGGTCAAGCTCCTCCAGATCCATGTACAGCTCGTTCATCCAGAGCGTGGCGCGCTTGCCGACGGTGGTCAGCTGCGCAGGCTGGCAGTGGGTGTAGGCCAGGCAGGGCATGGCCTTGTACTCGTCGGCGAACTTGGCCAGATTTGCCAACACGCCGATGACCTTCTTGCGCACGAGCTGCAGGCCCTCGCGCATGATGATGACGTCGGTGTTGTCACCGACATAGCAGCTGGTCGCGCCCAGATGGATGATGCCCTTTGCCTTGGGGCACTGCAGGCCGTAGGCGTAGACGTGGCTCATCACGTCATGGCGGACGAGCTTCTCGCGCGCAATGGCGTCCTCATAGTTGATGTCGTCCTTGTGCGCCTCCAACTCGGCAATCTGCTCATCGCTGATGGCCAAGCCCTGCTTCTGCTCAGCCTTAGCCAGCGCGATCCACAGTCGGCGCCAGGTGCGGAACTTGTTGTCGTCAGAGAAGATGTACTGCATCTCATCCGACGCATAGCGCGTAGAGAACGGCGAAATATATTTGTCGTGTTGTGCCATTGGGTCAAATCCTCACAATCTTTTAAGCTGATAGTTCCAGTATAGCAGAAACTTCCCGAAATATCAAAGCTTGAAATAATTCACGCCGCCCTCAAAGATCGGCTGGTATTTGTCACCGGTGACGTTCTTATAGAGCTGCTCGCCGCTGCGCTCGCTGTGGCCCATCTTGCCAAAGACACGGCCATCCGGGCTCGTGATGCCCTCGATTGCCAGCACGGAACCGTTCGGATTGTAGCGCATGTCCATCGTCGGGCGGCAAAGCAGGTCAACGTACTGGGTCGCAATCTGGCCGTTGTCGATGAGCTGGTTCAGCAGCTGCTCGTTGCAGACAAAGCGGCCCTCGCCGTGGCTGATGGCGATCAGGTGCTCGTCGTTGATGTCGCATTTGCTCAGCCAGGGGCTCTTGTTGCTGGCCACGCGGGTACGCACCAGCATGGACTGGTGGCGGTGGATCGTATTAAACGTCAGCGTCGGGTCGCTTTCGGTGATGGGACGGATCTCGCCGTAGGGGACCAGGCCCAGCTTGATGAGTGCCTGGAAGCCGTTGCAGATGCCCAGAGCCAGACCGTCGCGCTGGTTCAGCAGACGGTTGACTGCGTCGGCCACCGACGGATTGCGGAAGAATGCCGCAATGAACTTGGCGCTGCCGTCCGGCTCGTCGCCGCCGGAGAAGCCGCCCGGCAGCATCAGGATCTGCGCCTCGTCCAGCTCCTTCACCAGCGCCTCGCAGCTCTCGGCCACGTTGGCGGGGGTCAGGTTTTTCAGCACCAGAACATGCGGGTCGCCGCCTGCGCGGCGGAACGCGCGGGCCGTGTCGTACTCGCAGTTCGTGCCGGGGAATACGGGGATGACGACCCGCGGCGTCGCCAGGCGCACAGAGGGAGCCACGCGCTTGTTGGCGGGGCAGTCATGCTCCAGCGCGGGGACGAACTCACCGGCCTTGCGGTAGGGGAATACCGGCTCGAGCTTTTGCTCCCACAGCTCCTGCAGACGGGCCAGGTCAATGGCCTTGCCCTCGGCCTCCAGCGTGTAGTCCACGGTGGTGAAGCCGAGGAACTCACCGGCGGAGGCATCAAGCAGCTCCAGGATGACCGCGCCGTAGGCGGGCTTGAACAGATCGTTCAGGTCGATGTCATTGGACAGCTGCAAACCCACATGGTTGCCGACGCACATCTTGAACAGTGCCTCGGCCACACCGCCGTAGCCCGGCGTGGCGGCAGCCAGCACCTTGCCCTCGTCGATCATCTGTTCGACGGTCTTGTAAATGGAAATCAGGCTGCCGATCTCGGGCAGACCGTTCTTGTAGTTGGGGCGCAGGATGACAACGGAGCTGTTGGCCTTCTTGAACTCGGGGCTCTGCACGTCGTGGGTGTTGCCGATGGCCGTCGCAAAGCTGACGAGCGTCGGGGGCACGTCCAGGCCCTCAAAGCTGCCGGACATCGAGTCCTTGCCGCCGATGGACGCAATGCCCAGACCCATCTGGGCATCCAGCGCACCGAGCAGGGCGGCCAGCGGCTTGCCCCAGCGCTCGGGCTTATCGTTCAAATGCTCAAAATATTCCTGGAACGTCAGGTACATATCCTCGTGGTGGAAGCCTGCGCAGACCAGCTTGGTCACGCTCTCGACCACGGCCATATACGCGCCGCGGTAGGGGTCAGCCTCGGTCAGGTAGGGGTTGAAGCCCCACGCCATGCCGGAGCAGGTCGTCGTCTCGCCGTCCACTGGCAGCTTGGCGGCCATGGCCATCGTCGGGGTCAGCTGGTACTTACCGCCGTAGGGCATCAGCACGGTGGCTGCGCCGATGGTGGAGTCGAACCGCTCGCCCAGGCCCTTTTGGCTGCAGACGTTCAGGTCGCTGACCATGGATTCCAGCTTCTGCTCAAACGTTGCACCGGCAAACTGGGGCTGCCAGACATGGCCCGGCAGGATGTGCGCATCAGCGTGGCACTCGGCGCCGTTGGAATTCAGGAACTCACGGGAGAGGTCAACGATGGTCTTGCCGTTCCAGACTTCGCGCATCCGCTTTTCCTCGGTGACGGTGGCAACGATAGTCGCCTCAAGGTTTTCCTCGGCGGCGTACTTCATAAAGGTCTCGGCGTCCTCGGCGGCGACGGCCACGGCCATGCGCTCCTGGCTCTCCGAAATGGCCAGCTCGGTGCCGTCCAGACCCTCGTACTTGCGGGTGACCTTGTTCAGGTCGATGTGCAGGCCGTCGGCCAGCTCACCGATGGCAACAGACACACCGCCTGCGCCGAAGTCGTTGCAGCGCTTGATAAGACGGCAGGCGTCCTCGCGGCGGAACAGGCGCTGCAGCTTGCGCTCGATGGGCGCGTTGCCCTTCTGCACCTCGGCACCGCATGTCTCAAGGCTCGTCAGCTTATGCGCCTTGGAGGAACCGGTGGCACCGCCGACGCCGTCGCGGCCCGTGCGTCCGCCCAGCAGGATGACGACATCACCCGGGGCGGGCTCCTCGCGGCGGACATGGCTGGCAGGCGTCGCGCCGACAACTGCGCCGATCTCCATGCGCTTGGCGGCATAGCCGGGATGGTACAGCTCTGCGACCTGACCGGTGGCAAGGCCGATCTGGTTGCCGTAGCTGGAATAGCCCGCGGCAGCCGTCGTGACCAGCTTGCGCTGGGGCAGCTTGCCGGGCATTGTCTCGGAAACAGGCTTCAGCGGGTCAGCCGCACCGGTCACGCGCATGGCCTGATAGACATAGCTGCGTCCGGACAGCGGGTCACGGATGGCACCGCCAATGCAGGTCGCCGCGCCGCCGAAGGGCTCGATCTCGGTGGGGTGGTTGTGGGTCTCGTTCTTGAACAGGAACAGCCAGTCCTGCTGCTCACCGTCCACGTCACACTTGATCTTGACGGTGCAGGCGTTGATCTCCTCGCTCTCGTCAAGGTTCTTCAGAATGCCGCGCTGCTTCAGCGCCTTGGCACCGATGGTCGCGCAGTCCATCAGGGTGCGGTTTTTCTTGTCGCGGCCCGTCTCGGCGCGCAGTGCCATGTAGCGGTCAAATGCGGCCTGCACAAGCTCGTCGTCGATCTTCACGTCGTCCAGGATCGTGCCGAACGTTGTGTGGCGGCAGTGGTCGGACCAGTAGGTGTCGATCAGACGGATCTCGGTGATGGTCGGGTCGCGGTGCTCGGATTTGAAGTAGTTCTGGCAGAATACGATGTCCGCGTGGTCCATCGCCAGGCCCTTCTCATTGCGGAACGCTTCCAAAGCGTCGTCGTCCAGCGCGGTGAAGCCGGTCAGCGTCTCGACCTCCGTCGGGATGGCAAACTCCATTTTCAGGGTGCTGCGCTCGTCAAGGCTTGCCTCGCGGGCCTCGACGGGGTTGATGACGTACTTCTTGATGGCGGCCAGGTCGGCGTCGGTCAGGTCGCCGTCCAGCAGATAGACGCGGGCGGAGCGCACCGCGGGGCGCTCGCCCTGGCTCAGCAGCTGGATGCACTCGCTGGCAGAGTCGGCGCGCTGGTCAAACTGGCCGGGCAGGTACTCGACGGCAAAAACGGTCTTGGCGTCGGGCAGCTTGTCGTAGGTCACGTCAACAGGCGGCTCACTGAACACGGTGGGCACAGCCTGCTGGAACAGCACTGCGTCGATGCCCTCGACGTCATAGCGGTTCAAAAGGCGCAGACCGGTCAGATTCTGGATGCCGACCAGATCGACCAGCTCATGCAGAAGCCCCTGTGCCTCGCCGTCAAAGCCGGGCTTTTTCTCAACATAAATGCGATATACCATTGTATTTCCTCCTGAGAGTTAAATTTGCAGGAAGTGACGGACGGAAAGCCTTCCCCCTGGGGGAAAAAGGTGGCCGAGGCCCCGTCCGAGGGCGGATGAGGGGAAAGTGTACCGCTGTATCCCGTTGACGGATCGCTGCGGGAAGTTTGCCCTCATCAGTCACCTTCGGTGACAGCTTCCCCCGAGGGGGAAGCCTTTTTACTGCATTGCTGCCAGCGCTCTTGCCCCAATGTCACTGCGCTTGTGCAGCTTGTCAAAATGGATGCTCTCCGTGGCAGCATACGCCTTTTTCAGCGCCTCGGGCAGGGTGTTGGCCGTGGCGGTCACGCCCAGCACGCGCCCGCCGTTCGTGACGAGGCTGCCGTCCTTGATGGCTGTGCCGGCGTGGTAGACCGTCACATCGGCGGCGTCCAGCTGGCCAGCGGTCAGGCCGGTGATCTCCTTGCCCTTCTCGTAGGCGAGGGGATAGCCGCCGCTGGCTAAGATGACACAAGCCGCCGCGCCGTCGCTGAATTTGACATCGGTCTTGTCCAGCGTGCCGTTCGTTGTGGCCTCCATCACGGTCAGCAGATCGCTTTCCAGCAGGGGCAGCACGACCTGCGTCTCGGGGTCGCCGAAGCGGCAGTTGTACTCGATGACCTTCGGGCCGTCGGGGGTCAGCATCAGGCCGAAATACAGGCAGCCCTTGAAGGGGCAGCCCTCGGCCTGCATGGCCGCAACCGTGGGCAGGAAAATCTCCTGCATGCAGCGCTCGGCGACTGCGGGCGTGTAGTAGGGGTTCGGGGCCACGGTGCCCATGCCGCCGGTGTTCAGGCCCTCGTCGTGGTCGAGAGCACGCTTGTGGTCCATGCTCGAGACCATCGGCTTGACGGTCTTGCCGTCGCAGAAGGACAGCACGCTGACCTCGGGGCCGGTCAGGAACTCCTCGACGACCACATGGTTGCCGGACGCGCCGAACTTTTTGTCCAGCATGATCTCCTTGACGCCGTCGGCAGCCTCCTGCTCATTCTGGCAGATCAGCACGCCCTTGCCCAGTGCCAGGCCGTCCGCCTTGATGACGACGGGGTATTTGCCCTCGGCTTTGATGTAGTCCATGACCTTCTCGGGGTCGTCGAACGTTTCATATTTGGCCGTAGGGATGCCGTATTTCTTCATCAGGTCCTTGCTGAACACCTTGCTGGCCTCAATGCGGGCCGCGGCCTTGTCGGGACCGAATGCCGGGATGCCCACAGCGGCCAGCGCATCGACCATGCCCAGCGCCAGCGGGTCGTCCTGAGCGACGACGACATAGTCAAAGGCTTCTTCCTTGGCAAATTTGACCATGGCGTCCACGTCGGTGGCAGGGATGGCCTTGCAGTGGGCGTCATAGCTGATGCCGCCGTTGCCGGGCGCACACCAGATCTCGGAACAGCGGGGGCTTTTTTTCAGCGCGCGGATGATGGCGTGCTCACGCCCGCCGCCGCCGACAACCAGAATTTTCATAAGCGTCCTCCTTGACAGCACAACAGCCCGCGACGAAAAATCGCCGCAGGCGAGTTGTTTTTGCGTTTAATGATGGAACAGCCGGATGCCGCAGAACGCCATCGCAATGCCGTACTTGTTGCAGGTGTCGATCACCTGTGCGTCGCGGATGGAGCCGCCCGGCTGTACAATGGCGGTCACGCCGCTGCGGCGCGCGCGCTCGATGTTATCGCCGAACGGGAAGAAGGCATCACTGCCCAGGCTCACACCGGTCACGGCATCCAGCCAGGCGCGCTTTTCCTCGACGGTCAGCGGGGCCGGCTGCTCGGTGAAGGTCTCGGCCCAGACATCGTCGCCGATGACATCCTCCGGCGTGTCGCCGATGTAAACATCGATCGCGTTGTCGCGGTTCGGCTTGGCAATGTCAGCGCGGAACGGCAGGTCCAGCACCTTCGGCATGTGGCGCAGCTGCCAGTTGTCGGCCTTCTGGCCCGCCAGGCGGGTGCAGTGCACGCGGCTCTGCTGGCCCGCACCGACGCCGATGGTCTGGCCATCCTGCACGTAGCAGACGCTGTTGGACTGGGTGTATTTCAGCACGATCAGGCTGATGATGAGGTCGCGGCGCTGCTCGTCGCTGATGACCTTGTTCTCGGTCACAACGTTCTGCAGCATCGTCTCATTGGAAATGTCCAGGTCCTGACGGCCCTGCTCGAAGGTCACTCCAAAGACCGTGCGGGTCTCCAGCGGCTTCGGCTCGTAGTCGGCGTCGATCTGGACGATGGCGTAGCCGCCCTTCTTCTTGGATTTCAGCACCTCCAGCGCGTCGGCGTCGTAGCCGGGCGCAATGATGCCGTCGGAGACCTCGTGCTGAATCAGCTTCGCGGTGCTCAGGTCGCAGACATCGGACAGCGCGATCCAGTCGCCGAAGCTGGACATACGGTCCGCACCGCGGGCACGGGCGTAGGCGCAGGCCAGCGGGGAAAGCTCGGTCTCCGGCGCAATGTGGTACATGGCGCGCAGGGTCTCATCCAGCGGCAGACCGATGGCCGCACCGGCGGGGGAGACGTGCTTGAAGCTGGCGGCAGCGGGCTGTCCGAGTGCCTTCTTCAAATCGCGCACGAGCTGCCAGGAGTTGAACGCATCCAGAAAGTTGATGTAGCCCGGGCGTCCGTTCAAAATCTGCACGGGCAGGTCACTGCCGTCCGCCATGTAGATGCGGGCGGGCTTCTGGTTGGGGTTCGTGCCGTATTTCAGCTGAAATTCGTTCATATTAACCCTCCACAGCGGTGTATTTATTCAGGATAATGTCCTCGTACTCGCCGGTTTCCAGCTCGATGCTGCGGACAAACAGGCTGACCTTGTTGTCCTCGTTCAGGCTCGCCCACAGCTTGCCGGCAAACTTGTCCGCGTCGTTCGTGTCGATGGCGACGCGCAGCGGCTCACCCGCAAAGCTGGGGATCGGCGCACCGTTCTTGACGTAAGTGCTGATGAAGTGTCCCTCACCGGCCACGGGCTGCGGGTAGTCGAAGGTCTGGCGCTGCACGCTCTCGGCGTTGCCCTCGTCGGACTTGACGATGGACAGCTTGTAGCCGCCGCGGCGCATATCGACAACGCCGGAGATGCGCGGGGTAAAGTTCGGCGCGTCGTCCTCATAGGTGCGGGTCGCCAGCGCAGCCTCAAAGCTGTAGCCGGGGAAAAGGTTGCCGTTCATGAACCGGGCAATCGTGTCGGTCTGGTCGCCGTTCGTGACCACGGTGGTCTCCCGCAGGGTCAGCACAGCATTGTAGATAATGAGGTGCGGGTCCTCGAGCTTGGCCGGGTCAGCGGCCACCGTGCGGATGCCGCCGTCGATAGGCTCAAACACACGGTTGCGGCTGTTGGCGCTGCGGCCCATGATCCAGTAGGCGACGAACGCCTTCTGGCCGTCGGGGCTTTTGCCCAGCACAATGCCGCGCCCGGGGTAGTCATTCCCGGCAAGATATTTGTACAGATTCTTTTTCATTGTTAAACCTCGTTTTGCGTAAACAGGAAACGGGATTCCCTGCCGTGCAGTGGTGGAAAACGATTTTACACCTCGTCACTGCACACCATCGCCAATGCCCTGGGCAGCAGCTGCCATTCGGCCTCGACCATGACGCGCTTCTGCAGCGTCTCGGGGGTGTCGCCGGGCTCCACGGCCACGGCCTTCTGCAGCAGAATGGGCCCGCCGTCGCATTCCTCGTTTACAAGGTGGACGGTAGCGCCGGTCAGCTTCACGCCGCGGGCCAGCGCAGCCTCGTGCACGCGCAGTCCGTAGAAGCCGGGGCCGCAGAAACTGGGAATCAGGCTGGGATGAACATTGATGATTTTATTGCGGTAGGCCGCAATGACCTTTTCGCCCAGCACGCTCAAAAAGCCTGCCAGCACGACCACGTCAATACTGTGCTTCTGCAGGGTGTCCAGCAGGGCGGCGTCAAACGCTGCGCTGTCAGCGTAGTCCCTGCGGCTGACAACAGCGGATTCCACACCGAAATTGGCGGCGCGCTCCAGCGCGTAGACGCCGGGCTTGCTGGCAACGACCAGCTCGATTTCGCCGTTCGGGTTCTCGCCGCGGCGCTCGCTTTCCAGCAGGGCCTGCAGGTTCGTGCCGCCGCCCGATACCAGTACCGCTACACGCTTCATACCAGCTCGACCCCGTCGCCCTCGACGATGGTGCCCAGACGGTAGGCGTCCTCGCCGTGGGCCTTCAGAATGGCAATGGCCTTGTCCGCATCCTCGGGCGCGACGGTCAGCACCATGCCGACGCCCATGTTGAAGGTGTTGAACATATCGTGCTCGGAGATGCCGCCCTCGCGCTGCATGACGTCGAACAGGGCAGGGGTGCGCACATCGGTCTTGGCAATGCGGGCCGCACAGCCCTTCTTCAGGCTGCGGGGAATGTTCTCATAGAAGCCGCCGCCGGTAATGTGAGACACGCCCTTGACCGTGATCTCGTCCATGACAGCCAGCACGGGCTTGACGTAGATCTTCGTGGGAGCCAGCAGGGCCTCGCCCAGGGGCTTGTCCATGCCGTCGAATGTCTTTTTCAGCACATCGGGATTGTTGTCGATGTCAAAAATTTTACGCACCAGCGAGAAACCGTTGGAGTGCACGCCGGTAGAGGGCAGTGCGATGATGACATCGCCCGGCTGCATCGTGGAGTTGTCCAAAATCTTTGCCTTGTCCACGACGCCGACGGTGAAACCGGCCAGGTCGTACTCATCCTCGGGCATCATGCCGGGGTGCTCGGCGGTCTCGCCGCCTACGAGGGAGCAGCCCGCCTGGACGCAGCCCTCGGCCACGCCCTTGACGATCTCAGCGATCTTCTCCGGGATGTTCTTGCCGCAGGCGATGTAGTCGAGGAAAACCAGCGGCTTGGCACCGGCGCAGATGACGTCGTTGACGCACATGGCCACGCAGTCGATGCCGATGGTGTCATGCTTGTCCAGCAGCATGGCGATGCGCAGCTTGGTGCCGACGCCGTCAGTGCCGGAAATCAGAACGGGATGCTCCATGCCGGTGCAGTCCAGCTCAAACAGGCCGCCGAAGCCGCCCAGACCACCGATGCAGCTCTCGGTCATCGTGCGGGCTACATACTGCTTCATCAGCTCAACAGAGCGATACCCGGCGGTAATATCCACGCCTGCGGCGGCGTAGCTGGCAGAATAGCTTTTTTCCATGTTGAACTCCTAAATGTGTTACATTACTCGGAAAATCGGGTGGCAGCGGCAAGCTCTCTCCCTCCGGCGCTGCGCGCCACCTCCCTCGCAGAGGGAGGCAAGGAGGCTTGGCCCCCTCTGCGAGGGGGCTCCGCCCGCAGGCGGTGGGGGAGAGAAGTTTGCGCTACTGCTGCGCTTCCGTCGTTATGATTACAGCTTCTTATTCGTCTTAGACTGGCTCAGCGGCTTGTCGTAGACAATGTTCATCGTCTCGGTGGGCGGGGCGACGGGGTATTTGCCGGTAAAGCAGCCCGTGCAGAAGCCGCACTTGCTGTGGATGGCCAGCTGCTGCACATGCTCAATGCTCAAATAGCCCAGCGTGTCAGAACCCACCAGCTTGTTGATCTCCTCGACGGTGTGGCCGGTGGCAATCAGGTCTTTCTCGTCGGGAATGTCGGTGCCGAAGTAGCACGGGTGGGCGAACGGCGGCGCACTGATCCGGTAGTGTACCTCGGCGGCGCCGGCCTCGCGCAGCAGGCGGATGGTGCGGGCGCTCGTCGTGCCGCGGACGATGGAGTCATCGACCAGCACAACGCGCTTGCCCTTGACCGTGGACGTGATGGCGTTCAGCTTGATGCGCACGCTGCTCTCGCGCTGGGCCTGGCTGCCCTGAATGAAGGTGCGGCCTACATATTTGTTCTTGATAAAGCCCACGCCGTAGGGGATGCCGCTCTCCTGCGCATAGCCGAGCGCTGCATCCAGACCGGAGTCCGGTGCGCCGATGACGACATCGGCCTCCACGGGATGCTCCTGCGCCAGGAACCGGCCCGCCTGCAGACGGGCCTCATGCACACAGGTGCCCTCGATGACGGAATCCGGGCGGGCAAAGTAGATGTACTCAAAGACGCACATCGTGTGCGGCGCGGCACCGCAGTGATCCT
>ERZ773157.3021-NODE-3021-length-12019-cov-3.502006_pt1 | contig 12019 bp, 10 predicted proteins | sample MGYA00511480_ERZ773157 | MGnify/ENA primary metagenome ERZ773157 (study PRJEB29015, sample SAMEA2737863) | human gut metagenome | biome: human gut; feature: human-associated habitat; material: faeces | place: China | collected 2012 ... | reverse complement strand
ATATATTGTAAGTATATATTTTTTTAATAATCAAATAATAATTTTAGAATTTACAAGAAAGGATTTAATCAGTAAAATAGAAATATTTTTATAAGATTAATTTGAATACATCATGCATCCCACAATAAAATTTTATAGTAATAAAGATGGAGAAATTTTTAGATTTCTCTCAAAATATTATGACATAAATGAAAAAATTTCACAGAATTTTGATATATATTATCATTCCTTAGAATGGCAAAATTCATACGAAAATCCAATAGAAATTGCAACCATTTTAGGCGTTTTTGCCGATAATATGGATAGATATGAGATGGCAATGTGGCTCTGCTTAGATAAAGGATATTATATAAAAATAACACCTAACAATGCAGATAGCATCATCAGGTATTTATACGAGAGATTTCCTTATTAATTTATTCACTCTTTTTAGCTCTTGTCATTAGCATTGTTACTGCTTTTTTTGGTTCTAGTCCATTATATAATACATCATAAACCGCATTTACAATTGGCATTTCTATGTTATATTTTTTTGATAATGCATATGCGACTTCTATGTTGTCTATGCTTTCTATTACCATTCCAATTTCTTTTCTTGCCTGTTCAACTGTATAACCTTTTCCTATAAGTCTGCCAGCTCTTCTATTTCTACTGTGTTCGCTCATGCATGTTACAATTAAATCTCCTAATCCAGATAAACCGTAGAAGGTATCATGTTTACCTCCCATTGCAGTTCCAAGTCTTGTTATTTCTACTAATCCTCTTGTGATTAATGCTGCGAAGCTGTTATCCCCTAAATCAATTTCTGTTGCAATTCCTGCGCAGAAAGCAATTATGTTTTTTAATGCTCCACCAAGTTCTACTCCAATTACATCGTCTGATGTATATACTCTCATCTTCTCATTCATGAATGTTTCTTGTACTAAATTGCGAACTTCTTCATCTTTTGAAGCTATAACAATTGCTGTTGGTATTCCAACCGAAACTTCTTCTGCATGGCTTGGCCCAGAAAATATTCCATATTTTGAATTTGGCATTTCTTGTTCTATAATTTGGCTAAGTGTACATAGTGTTTCAGCTTCAAAGCCTTTTGCACACATTATTATTGGTTGATTTGTTACATAATCCTTATATTTTTTTATAGTTTCTCTAACAAATTTTGAAGGTGTAACATGTAATATCATGTCTGTTCCTTCTACTACTTTTTGAATGTCTGTATAACATGTAATGTTGTCGTTTATTCTTACATCTGGCAAGAATTTGCACTTTCTTTCTATATTGATATTATCTGCTTCTTCTTGCATAAAAGCCCATAATTTTACGTTGTGTCCTATATTTGACAGATGCATTGCCAATGCAACACCCCATGTTCCACTTCCTATTATCGCGATGTTTTTCATAATAAATTCCTTCTTTCTGTTTTTCTTCAAACTATTTTATAATTATAAAAGCCCACTATCGAAATCAGTATTTTTTGTGCATAGGCATAATTTTGCTCTTTGAGAAGTCCGAAGGAGCTCCGACCAAGAAATTATGTCCGATTGCATCAAAAAATTGATTCCGTCATAGGGCTTATACATTTAATTTAGTTCTTATTTTGTTCCTTTAAAACTTAGTTTATTTTCTTTTCCTTCTAATAGTCTTTTTACGTTTGATCTATGGTTGAATACTACTAATATAGCCATTATTATAGCAAATATTACATAATTTCCTGGTACTAAGTAATTTTCATGAATGAATACTGTTAGTACTGGAAATAGTATTGCAGCAGCTATTGAGCCTAATGATACAAATCTTGTTAATGCCATTAATATTAATGCAAATACCAAGCAAATTAATCCTATTTGCCAGTTGGTTATTAATAGTACACCTAGAGATGTAGCAACACCTTTTCCACCTTTAAACTTGAAGAATACTGGAAAAGTATGACCTAATACAACAAATATTCCTGCTAATTGAACTAATAAGCTTGAATCTGTATCTTTTACAATTTTTCCTGCTATAAAAGCAACTAAAACTGCAAATACACCTTTCAAACAATCACATAAAAGTGTTAAAGCTGCAGCTTTTTTGCCAACTGTTCTTAGTACATTGGTTGTACCTGCATTTCCACTTCCCTTTTCTCTTACATCAAATCCAGCTAATTTCTTGCTGAATATTACCGAAAAACTTATACTTCCTAATAAATATGCTATAATTGAAACAATAATATATGTTGCCATAAATAATCACAATCCTTTCTTATAAGTCATAATCTTTTACAATTAGACCTTGTTTTTTCTTATTTAGTATTACTCTTTTCATTTTTCTCTATTTTTTCTCTTGCAATCATTCTTATTGGAGTTCCAACAAGTCCAAATTCTTTTCTAAGTTGATTTACTAGATATCTTTCGTATGAAAAATGGAACAATTTTTTATCATTTACAAATACTACAAATGTTGGTGGCTTTGTAGAAGCTTGTGTCATGTAGTATAATTTTAATCTTCTTCCCTTGTCTGTTGGTGGTTGAACAACAGCTATTGCCTCTGCTAATACTTGATTTAATACAGATGTTGAAACTCTCAATGCGTTTTGGTTTGCGACATTATTTATCATATCGAATAATTTTTCTACTCTTTGCCCAGTTTTAGCTGATATGAATAGAATTGGTGCATATGATAAATATGGTAATTTTAAATATACATCTTTAGTATATTTTTCTAAAGTTCCATTTTGTTTATCATATTCATCCCACTTGTTTATTGCTATTATAACGCCTTTTCCTGCCTCATGAGCCTCTCCTGCAATCTTTGTATCTTGCTCTGTAACGCCTTGTGTTGCATCAATCATTAAGATACAAACATCTGCTCTTTCTATTGCAAGCAAAGTTCTTGCTACACTGTATTTTTCAATTTTCTCGTCTATTTTGCTGTGTCTTCTAATTCCTGCAGTATCAATAAAAACATACTTTCCATGAGAATTTTCAAATTCAGAATCTATTGCATCTCTTGTGGTTCCTGCCATATTACTTACAATTAATCTATTTTCTCCAAGAATCTTGTTAATTAATGAAGATTTACCCACATTTGGCTTTCCGATAACAGCAACTTTAATCTGAAGATTGTCATCTTCATTTTCTTGTTTTGGAGGCAATTTGTCATATATCTCGTCCAAAACATCTCCAATTCCTATTGCATTTACAGAAGAAACTCTGAACGGATCTCCTAATCCTAAATTATAAAATTCATAAATTTCAGGAGCATTCATTCCATAATTATCTGCCTTATTGCAAACCAAAATTACTGGCTTCTTAGACTTTCTAAGCATTAATGCGATTTCTGTATCTGCTGATGTAATACCTTGCTTTGCATCAGTCAAAAATATAATAACATCTGCCATAGCAATAGCAATATCAGCTTGTTCTTTCATTTGAATAGAAATGTCATTAGAATCGTCAAACTCTATTCCCCCTGTATCTATTAATGTAAAACTTCTACCTCTCCAGTTAGCTTCGCCATAGACTCTGTCTCTTGTAACACCTGGAGTATCTTCTACTATTGAAATTCTTTTTCCAACTATATAATTAAAAAATGTTGATTTTCCTACATTTGGTCTACCAACAATTGCAACCATTGGTTTTGACATTTTTTCACCTTCTTATAAAATTAATTTTTCAAATTACATTATGTATTTTACTATAAAATACATAAAATGACAAGCTTTTGTTTTAAATAAAATTAAAACGAGATATATCTTTATACCCCGTTTTAACTTTAGATTTTTCATATTTAATATTATTTCACTTATCACTATTATCATTGCACTTATTATAGAAATAGCATTTGCCACAATCATCTCATTTGTTCCAGTATATCTCACATTTATTTTTACATTTTGTTCATACAATGCTGGATTGATTTTTATTTGTACAAATCCGCTGTCTGATTCTGTATATTCAATTTCACTGCCATTTGCATACACTCTATATCCTAAATAATAAATATATGGTAGTTCGATTGTAAGTCCCGCTTCTTTCTTATTATTTTGATTGCCCGCTTCTTGCTCATTTTTCAATTCAAATTCTAAGTTTGTCCCATTTTTGTTGTAATTTAATATTTCCGCTTCTCCGCTCATTATTATTGGTTCATCTTTTCTATTTGCAATATAAGTATTTAATACTTTAAATGCTTTGCTTGGTAAATATTCCATGCTTGCCATTCCAGCATGAACTCTTCCAGTGTTTTCTGTTACTCGTACTCCTTTTATCAATCTATCTTCATTCGTAGACAATTCATATTCCAATTTGCTATTATACGGAATCAACAATAATGTTGAAATAATAGTTAGCACAATTACATCGAATATCTTAAAGTTCTTTATTATAATCCCATAATTTATTCCTGCTACAAAGGCGAAGAAGAATGCTGTAAATTCATATAGTCTAAACGTAAATTGTATCATTTTAAATATGCTTGGTAACTTTTCGAATGGAAAGAATGTTAATGTCATTATGATTAAAATAATTCCAAATATCAAAAACAGTACATATGTTCTCTTATAATCTTTTTCTACATTTTTCCACGCTATTGGTGTTAGAACAAGTCCTAATACAGTAACCAGACCTATCGCATAAATCATTGTCTGGTCTTTGTTTGTATGAAATAACTGATAGAATTCTGTTTTATAATATTCTAGCTTGTTTCCTACTTCCATACGTCCTGGAACGAATACCTCATAGCTTGTAGCATTATGATGTTGTAGCAGTCCTACCCAATAGAAGCTTGTTATTAATGAAATAAATACTAGGCTTATTACTAATATACGTATGACCTTAACGCTTTTTAATTTTTTAATATTAAATACCAAATATAATAGGCATATTATTGCCATGTACATAGTAATAACCGTATGTGTTAGTATTAGTCCTACCGTTCCCCAGATTAGCTTAAACGCTATTTTCCCTTCTTTTAGTATTGAATACAAGCCATCAAATATTATCGGTATAAACATAAAAGATGCAAGTTCTGCTACCGCTATTCTTATGTACATGTCTGTTATCCTGTATGGTGCAAGTACATATAGAATTGATGATAACAGTGAAACATTTTTATTTTTGGTTACATTCATCATAAATGTATACATAGTAATTCCAGATAATAATGTTACTGCAAATATAAATATCTTTAAACAATTTGTAAATGTAAAATTGAATATCTTAAAGATTAATGGAGCATATGCTGTTAATGGACTATAAAATATGTTCCATGAGTATCCAAAATTATTACAGAAACTAGCCATTATCATTGGAAGCATTTCTCCGCTTCTGATAGTTTGATATGTTCCAATTAATCTGCATACATGTTGGATGCCGTCATCTCTATATATGTTTATATTTTTATTCATCAAAGGAATACATACTATTATGCTAATTAATAGTATGTATAAATATTCCTTGTTATCTTTTATTTTGTTTAGAAGTTTAGTCATTTCAACTTCCATTCCTTTCTCATTTTGCTACATTTGCTAATAGATATATATATAATTTTCTTCAACTATATTATTTTAACACTTTTAAATAATTATATATCTTGTTTCTTGCTGTAAATTACATATCCTATAAAAGTTATTATTGAAATAGCCGATATCACATATGCTATTTTTTCTATTTTAGTTCCGGTATACTTAACAGTTATGTGTGCACTTTCTATATTTTTATCTAATTTTATTGCTAGCATTCCATTATTAGATTCGAACGTTTGTATATTCTCTGTACTCTTTTTATCTATCTTGACTATTCTTGTTTCATTATATGTGTTAGTCATTTTTGTTTTCATTTCATTGTCCTTTTGTTCTATAGTAACTTTATATCCTAAATAATATACATAGGGTAATTCCAAAATTGTGTTTGCTTTATAATTTTCTATATCAAATTCTAATTGCAAGCCTTTCTTCTTTTCATTTGTAATAGTTAAATTCCCATCTAATACATACACCCTGTTTTCTCTATAATCTAAGTAGCTCTTTCCAAGCTCTTTTACATCAACTTTTTCTGGTAAATACTCTCTATTAATCGACCATATAGAATTTTTCTCGTTTATTTTTGTTTCGTACTCTTCATCAGTTAAAAACTTTTCTTTCTCATAACTATAATTATAGTCTATTTTCATCATTGAGGTTATAATTACTATTATTGCAAATAATAACAACATATTATATAAATTTTCTGTTTTAGTATGGACTTTAGTGTCTTTACTATTTTTACTACTCTTCTTGCATATTATGTCTATAAAGTAATATAAATTTATCGCACATATAATTGAAAGTGCAAATTCAAAGAAAGCCAGCATTCTCCATGCAAATTGAAGTGTTGTAAGTATCTTAGGCATTATTATCCATGGAAATAATTTTGTTACCATTGCTAATGATATCATAGCTATTACAGCAAAAGTAATATACTCACTTTTTATATTTTTGTCCATTTTTTTATATGAAACAATTCCCAATAGCGTTAATATAATTAACGGAATTCCAACTTTAAAACTAACACCATTTACCTCTCCAATATCTTTAAACAATTGTAATATTTTTATTGTAGAATTTTGTACATCACTTGGTAGTGATTTCATAGATGTTGAATTAAATATCACATAGTTTCCTAATATCTTGTGTTCCATTAATGGTACAGTAAAGAATGCAGTAATAGCTAAAATAAATATTACATTTATTACTATTTTTCTGATTACACCTTTATTTTTTAGTTGTTTAAAATTAAATATTATGTATAATAGTGCAAATATTGCAGAATATTCTGTTGAAATTGTATGTGTTAATATAAGTCCTATTGCTGCTATTGCAATATAATAGTGTTTCTTTCCATCACCTTTTAGTAAATTAAATAATCCATGGAATAACATTGGAAAGAATATATAGGCGGTAAATTCTCCTATTGCAAATCTGTTAAATATAGTTTCTAATCTATATGGTATAAAAGCATATATTACGGCTCCTAGAATGGCAATTTCACGTTTTTTTGATACTTCATATAGAAAATTATACATCGTAAAACAGGATATTAATATTGTGCTATATGCAAATAATTTTAAACATGTATAATAGTGTAATCCAAATATTCTAAAAAATAATGGCCCATATGTAACAATTGGGCTATAAAACAGATTTATTGCATATCCAAACCCGTTTGCAAATTTGCTATATATAAAAGGAGGAAAATTTTGTTCTTTTAAAATTTGTTCCATTCCAAAAATTCTGAGCATATGTACATATCCATCATCCGTGCCATATATTCTTAAATTAATTAATGGAATAGCCGCAATTAAGCTTGCTGCAATTATTATTATATAATGTATTACTTTATCTTTTCGTATATTTTCTATAATTTTTTTCATTAATTAGCTTTCCTTTCATACAGTTCCAATACAATTAATACATATTTTAATTTTCTACATTAGTGCTGGATTATATCTCGTATTTCTTATATTTTGTTAATGCACAGTATATCAATAACACAAAAAAATAACAATACCTAAATGATATTGTTACAAAAAATATATTTTTTTAATTAGTTTTCAGCTGTTTCTGTTGAGATAACCTTTTTTCCATCATAGTAACCACAGCTTGGGCAAACTCTATGTTGCATCATTTTTTCGTGGCAATGTGGACATTCTACTAAGTTCTTATTTTCTAGTTTCCATGTTGATCTTCTTAAGCCTGTTCTAGCTTTTGACCATCTTCTTTTTGGTTGTGCCATTTCTATTCCCTCCTCACACGCTTTGCTTATGTATATATTATTAATATATTTACTTTTTTCGTACCTTCAAATTATACTAGTTTTTTAAGTCTTTGTCAATACTTGTATTTATTTTTTGAATAATTTTATCATTTTGTTGTCTAATTTGTTTATGTCTCTAGCACATTTTACCAGTTCTTTAGATACATCTTCGTTTATTTCTCCATTTGGTTTGTATTTTATTTTGTGTTCTAAACTTGCCCAGAAATCCATTGCTAAACTTCTAATTTGTATTTCTACTTTTACCATACTAATATCATTGTCTATTGCTACTGGGACCTTAACAACCATGTGATAGCTTGTATATCCACTTTCTTTTGGGTGTGTTACAAAATCTTTTTCTTTTATTACATTTATATCATTAAATTCTCGAATATACTTTCTAATAGTAAATATATCACTTTTGAGTGGACATATAATACGTATTCCAGCTACATCATTTATATCACTTACTAAGTTTTTATAAGTTGGTTCCATTTCATCTTTTTTCAGCTTATTTAATATACTTTCTGGCGATTTTATTCTCGTCATAACATGATCAATCGAATCATATTTATTAAAATACTCATAATCATAACGAATTATATCTATTTTCTTTTCAACCTCTTTTAGAGCTAAGCCATATGTATACATTAAATCTTTAAACTTTTCGTTATTTATATTAATTTCCGCTTCTAGCTCCTCATACTCTGCTATTCTTATAATAAATTCATTCCTTCCAATAATCTTCGCCCATTAGGGACGCCCCTTTTTGGGCGAAAAAGCTATAAACATATAACTATAATTTCATTTTTTTAAATAAGGTCAAGTTTTCCCAAATGGCCATATATCAAATAAAATTATATTACTTGTTTTCTGAATAAATCTAATATATAGCAAATGTATGTCTTTTCTGTGTTTAATCAGTAAAATCTAGTCTTGAATTTTTCCCCCGCCAACAACTACATCTCCTATGTAGAATACAGCAGATTGACCAGGTGTAATTCCACGTTGTGGTTCTTTAAATATAACCTGTATATTTCCCGCTTCTGTCTGATTTATTATTGCTTCAGCAGGCTTGCTAGCATATCTTATTTTTACTGTTACGTCTAAAGGTTTTTCTATTTTATCCATAAGCAATAAGTTTACTTCATTTACCTTCATTTCTTTTCTGTAAAGTTCTTGTTGCTCGCCAACTATTACTTCATTTCTTTCTTTGTTAAATCCTATTACAAATAGTGGAGCCTTATATGAAATGCCAAGTCCTTTTCTTTGTCCTATTGTATAATTGTAAAGTCCAGTATGTCTTCCTAAAACTTCGCCTTTTCTATTTACAATATTCCCTTCTTTAGGAACTATACTAGAATTTTGCTCTAAAAATTTTTTATAATTTCCGTCTGGAATAAAGCAGATATCCTCACTATCAGGCTTGCTTGCAACAGATAAATTATGCTCTTTTGCAATTTTTCTTACATCTTCTTTAGACTCGAAATTACCTAATGGGAATAATACTTTTCCAAGCAACTGTTTTGGCATATTATACAAAACATAGCTTTGATCCTTACTTAAATTTTTGGCTTTTCTTAAAACATACTTTCCATATTCGTCAGAATATTCCATTTTGGCATAGTGCCCTGTTGCAATATAATCACAGCCAAGCTCTTTCGCCTTTTCATACATTGCTCCAAACTTCATATATTTATTACATTCTATACATGGGTTTGGAGTTCTCTGGTTAGAATATTCATCTATAAAATTATTAATAACCTTGCACTGAAACTCTTTTTTTAAATTATATGTTATATGTGGTATTCCAATAGAATTGCATATTTGCTTAGCACCAACAATCGCATCAGTATTGCAACAAGTACCGCCAAATAGTTCTAAAGTTATTCCAATTACATCATATCCTTGCTCTTTTAATAGAATGGCAGAAACACTACTATCAACACCACCACTCATACCTAGTAAAACTTTTTTCATATTTTCATCCTTTCGTAATATAATACCAACTTTAAAATCATTGCAAAATTCGCTTTTTGAGTAGTTCGAATGAGCTACTGCTAATAATACATACCGAAATTTTATAAAATAAAATTGTATTTTCTATAAGTTCGCCCAAAAAGGGGCGTCCCTATTGGGCGAGAATTGCATTTGCTACTTTTATTCCGTCTACTGCTGCAGACATTATTCCGCCTGCATATCCAGCACCTTCTCCACAAGGGTATATACCTTGCACACTTGCCATCTTTTGTTCATTCCTTTTTATCGTAACAGGAGATGAACTTCTTGTTTCTACTCCTGTCAATATTGCATCAGCACTTGCAAAACCTGCTATTTTCTTATCAAAATATATTAATCCTTCTTTTAAAGTTTTAGTCACAAAATCTGGTAAGATTTCTTGTAAATTTGCAAGAGTCACGCCTGGTTTATATGTTGGCTTAACTTCTCCTATAAAAGTAGATTTCTTATCATTTAAGAAGTCTTCTACCCTCTGTATTGGAGCATTGTAATTGCTTCCGCCAAGTTTGAATGCTTTTTCTTCAAGTTCTTGTTGAAAGTACATTCCTTCTAAAGGAGAATCTCCCTTAAAATCTTCTGGTGTAATATTTACCAAGACTGCACTGTTAGCATTTTCTCCATCTCTTGCAAATGTACTCATTCCATTTGTTACAATAGTACCTTCTTCACTAGAAGAAGCCATTACTGTTCCCCCCGGACACATGCAAAACGTATAACACGATCTATCTTCTCCGTGGTATGCAAGCTTATATTCTGCAGGTGGTAACTTTAATTTAGGATTTTCCCCATATTGAGACTCATTTATCATCTGTTGCTTGTGCTCTATTCTAACCCCAACAGAAAAATTCTTTTTCTCCATTTCTACATGTTTTTCATATAGCTTCTTGAACATATCTCTTGAACTATGACCTATTGCAAGAACTACTATGTCAGTTTCAATTTTATCAATAGTTGTACTTTCCTGTATTCTACTAACTATAACAGATTTTACTTGATTGTTCTCAGTTTCAAAATCTACAGCTTTGGTACCAAACATAAATTTGCCGCCATTATTTTCTATATATTTTCTAATGTTTGCAACAATTTTTACTAAATTGTCTGTTCCTATATGTGGCTTATTTATATATGAAATCTCTTCTGGTGCTCCAAACTTAACAAATGTATCTATTACATCTTTGCATAGCGAACTATGTAAATTTGTTGTAAGCTTTCCATCAGAAAAAGTTCCTGCTCCTCCTTCGCCAAACTGCACATTCGAACAAGTGTTCAACATACGTTCTTTCAAAAACAATTCAACATCTTTCTGTCTTTCTTCTACAGTTTTACCTTGCTCTACAATTATTGGCTTAATTCCATTCTCGATAAGAGTAAGTGCACAAAATAACCCTGCGGGACCGGCTCCAATTATAACTGGTCTATTATAGGATTTTAAATCATTGTGCAATACTGTTTTCTGCTTTAGTTCTTGCTCAATTAAGCTAGCATTTTTGTTTTTCAATAACTTGCTAACCTTAAAATTTTCCTTCAAGAAAACAACAATAGAATAATTGTAAAAAATATCATTCTTATCTCTTGCATCAATCGACTTTTTTACAATTTTATAGTCTATTACACTTTCCTGCGGAATATTAAATTTTGTATAGGCAATTTTTGCAACCTCATCATTCGATAAATCTTGCCTAATTTTTATATTTTCTAATCTAACAGTACACATTTTCGTTCCTTTTCTAAAAATCTACCTATAATTATACTATTTTGAGCAGTTTACGTCAATCAGAACCTTTTATATTTTCTAAATTTTTATAATAATCTAGATGATCATTATCAATGTTTAAAATTATTTCAGATTTTGGACTAAATTTTAAAAAACTCTCAACATATTCACAAGCTTCTATTATAAAATTTTCACTATTTCCAACTCTATAATTTCCATCAAGTTCTTTTATTATTGCACCAACTTGTATACTTGGATCTCTTAATGCTTCTAAGAAACATAAAGAAACAAGTGATGTTGTAGTTGTTTTTCCATGTGTTCCTGAAATTGCAATAGTATTTTTATAACATCTTGTAAGTTCACCTAAAAAATCAGATCTTTCTATAGTAGGAATTCCAAGTTCTTTTGCATGTACAAGTTCTGGATTGTCTTGATGAATTGCAGCTGTATAAACAACACAATCAGCTCCAATTACATTTTTTGCATCATGACCAACAAATACTTTAATTCCTGCATT
>ERZ773157.3016-NODE-3016-length-12034-cov-3.389181_pt1 | contig 12034 bp, 10 predicted proteins | sample MGYA00511480_ERZ773157 | MGnify/ENA primary metagenome ERZ773157 (study PRJEB29015, sample SAMEA2737863) | human gut metagenome | biome: human gut; feature: human-associated habitat; material: faeces | place: China | collected 2012 ... | reverse complement strand
TTAGAAGATATAAAAATAAGAAAGTAGATGTAATACTTAAACAAGCTTTATCAAGACTTGGCAGAAATTATATTGAAACTGGTAATTTTGTAGAAGTGGTATTTCCTGCTATGGGAGTATCTGTAATTTCGGTAGATGAAAATTATGAAATTGATTCATCGGATTATTATAGTGATGATTATTTAGCATTGAAGAATTTATTTAATGATATGTACGCAAAAGATATATCAAAAAAAGTAAGAAGTTCTTTAATTGTGAAGAAACAAAATGGTGTATTTGTTGAGAAATTAGCTCCTTACGGATATATAAAAGATCCAAAAGATAAGCATAAATTTTTAATTGATAAAAATGTATCACATATAATTAGAAAAATATTTGATATGATACTTGATGGTAAAAGTAGAAGACAAGTTACTGACTTTTTAAATGATAATGATATATTAACTCCAAGCGAGTATTTAAATATTGATAAGAATAAAGATGTATCAGTTATGAAAAAATGGAATCCTGAAATGGTAAATACAATATTGAAAAACGAAAATTATACAGGAATATTACTCCAGGGCAAGAGAAGAAAATTAAATTATAGAGTTAACAAACAAATTCAATTAGAAAAGGAAAATTGGATTATAACTCCTAATCATCACGAAGCAATTATAAGTAAAGAAAAATTTGATAAAGTGCAAGATATTTTAAATAGACAAGCTAAAGTAAATAAAGATGGAAGTATAAGTATTTTATCTGGCTTTTTAAAGTGCAAATGTTGTGGCGGTAATATGACAAAACGAACTTCAAAAGAAAGAGTTTATTACTATTGCTCTAACTATTATAGAAATAAAACTTGTGAAAATAATGAATCTATTAGTGAACATAAGCTAATTGAAATTATAAATGAAAAATTAAATTTATCTAATATTACTAGATTAGAATTAGAAAATAAAGTAAAATGTATTTATATTGATAAGAATAAAAATGTTAAAATTGATATTAAATAAAAAATTTAAAAGAAAGGAGAATAATAAATGGACAATAAAAACTTACAAATAACTAATCATGACTTTTTAATATATAGAGATTCAAACAATGATATTAAGGTTAGTGTAATGTTAATAAAAAATGACATATGGCTTAATCAAAATTTAATTGCAGAATTGTTTGGTGTAGGAAGAAGCACAATAACAGAACATATTAATAATATATTAAATAGTGGTGAACTTGATGAAAATAATACCGTCGGAAAAACCGACGTTGATAATTCTAAAAAACCTGTAAAGATATATAACCTTGATATGATTATTGCAGTTGGATATAGAGTAAATTCAAAAAAAGCAACCAACTTTAGAATTTGGGCTACTAAAATATTAAAAGAATATATGATAAAAGGTGTAGTTATGGATGATGAAAGATTAAAAAATCCTAATTACATATTTGGCGAGGATTATTTTGAAGAAACACTTGAAAGAATTAGAAACATTCGTTCAAGCGAGAGAAGATTTTATCAAAAAATAACCGATATATATTCTTCCTGTAGCGTTGATTATGATAAAGATTCAGAAATAACAAAAGAATTTTTTAAAACAGTTCAAAATAAATTACATTATGCAATAACTGGTAATACTGCAGCTGAAATAATATATAACAGAGTTGATTCAGAAAAAGAAAATATGGGACTAACCAATTGGAAAAATTCTCCTGATGGACCGATCTATAAATATGACGTGGACATTGCAAAAAACTATTTAAATGAAAAGGAATTAAAAGATTTGAATAGAATAGTAACAATGTATTTAGATTATGCAGAATTACAAGCAGAAAATCATAATGCAATGACTATGAAAGATTGGGTAGAAAAATTGAATGCATTTTTGCAATTTAATGGTAAAGAAATATTACACAGTGCAGGGAAAATATCGGCAAGTGTAGCAAAAGAATTAGCTTATAAAGAGTATGATAAATTTAAAGTTAAACAAGATAAATTATATAAATCAGACTTTGATAATTTTTTAAATGAAACAAGAATGATAGAAAATGGAAGTGATAAATAATGGATATGTATCAAAAAAGAGAAATGAGAAAAAATAAAAAAATGAACGAAGATACAAAAAGTTTACCATCAACGAGTATCAACTGGTATATACCGACCTTAATTAACTTCCTTAGAAAACCTTATTTTACAAGGTTTCATATTTAATTGTTTTTTACATTTTTATATAAAAAATGTAAGAAAAATTTCTTCTAAAATGGGTAATTCCGACTTTAGTTAACTACTATTAAATCGTACAATTAACTTATTAACCATATTCCTATATAATATAAATAACAAACAGAGGGAGTGTGGTTATAATGAAAAAAATAAAACTACCTATTAAGAATATAGAAACTAACATAATTTTAAATGCCTTAATACAATTTAAAAATGATAAATTAAAACAAGGTATCTATACAGAACCTATTGATGAACTAATTTTAAAATTAAATAAAATTTATTAAACATATTGAACTGATTAAAAATGGTCAGTTCTTTTTTTATGCCAGAAATGGAATACATAGCCATCTTATTAAATTAAGGTGGCTAAATTAAAAGAAAGGAGGCGAGAATATGCAAGAAAGTAAGTGCAAGGTAATTGCAATCACAAATCAGAAAGGAGGAGTTGGGAAAACAACAACAACTTTTAATCTTGGTGTAGCATTGGCTAAACAAGGAAAAAGAGTGTTAGTTGTAGATGTTGATCCTCAGAGTAATTTAACTACTTATGCAGGTTGGTATGATGAAAATGAATTGAAATATACTTTAACTGATTTAATGGAGCAATCTATGAATGATGAAGAAATTAAGACAAAAGAAAGTATATTACACCATAGTGAAAATGTGGATTTAATTCCATCTAATCTTTCTTTATCAGCATTAGAAAATTCATTAACTTATGCAATGAGTAGAGAATATACTTTAAGGAATTGCTTATCTAGTATTAAAGATGATTATGATTATATACTTTTAGATTGTCAACCAAGTTTAGGTATGCTTACAATAAATGCTCTTGCTAGTGCAAATAGTGTTATCATACCAGTCCAAAGTGAATACTTTGCTTTAAGAGGTATGACTGATTTATTTAAGATAATAAATAAAGTTAGACGACAAATAAATCCTACGCTTAAAATAGAGGGAGCATTATTAACATTAGTTGATTCAAGGGCTAATCTTCCAAAAGAGATAGCAACTCAATTAAAAGACAATTATGGGAGTATATTAAAACTATTTAATACTCAAATACCAAGAGCGGTTAAGACTGCCGAATCTACTTCATCAGGAGGAAGTGTGTTTTCTTATGATAAAAGTGGAAGGGTAGCAAATGCATATTCTTCTTTTGCAAAGGAGGTGCTTAATGATGGCAAAGAACATACCAAAAATGCCACTGCCAAAGTTAGATGACCTTTTTACAACAGAAGAGGAAAGAACTAATGATAAGTTGGAAAAAGTTATTGATATTAAAATAAGTGATATTGATGATTTTCCAGACCACCCATTTAAAGTCATTGAAAATGAAGATATGTTTAATATGCGTGATAGCATAAAAGAAAATGGAGTATTAGTTCCTGCATTAGTTAGACAAAAATCAGATGGTAGATATGAAATGGTATCTGGTCATAGAAGAAAGTATGCAAGTCAATTAGCCAATAAGGAAACACTACCTTGTATTGTTAGAGATTTAACAGATGATGAGGCTGTTATTATAATGGTAGATAGTAACTTACAAAGAGAAGAAATATTACCAAGTGAGAAAGCATTTGCATATAAAATGAAATTAGAAGCTCTAACACATCAAGGCAAAAGAACAGATTTAACTTCTGCCCAACTTGGGGAGAAGTTAGAAAGTAAATATTCTGTTCAATTACTTGCAGAAGAAGTTGGAGATAGTAAGAGCCAAGTTCAAAGGTTTATAAGGCTTACTGAACTAATACCAGAGTTATTAGATTTAGTTGATGAAAAGCAAATCGCATTGAGTCCAGCCGTTGAATTATCTTTTCTAAAAGATGAAGAACAATATGCAGTTTTAGATTGCATTGAGTGTAATGTAGCAACACCATCTCACGCACAAGCAATAAGACTTAAAAAGATGAGTCAAGAGGGAACACTTACGACTGATGAAATAGAAGATATTTTATCAGAGGAGAAACCCAACCAGATTCCCAAAATGAAATTTAATGCAGACAGAATAAGAAATGTACTCCCAAAGAATATTGAGGAGAAAAAAATTGAAGATTTTGTTGTTAATGCCATTGAATTTTATGGGAAACATCTCCAAAGACAAAAGTCTATGGACGCAAGATAGTGGGAGTTATTATTCCACAAATCCCTCCTTACAATCCTCCCTAGTATTATTACTAACTATTTATTTACTAACTGAAAAAAGTATATAAGTATTTACACAAATGCAAAATATTTTAGAATATGCTAGATTGAAAGAAATAAAGGAGTGTGATTGTTATGAAAAAGAAAATCATTTTAGTTGTCATTGTTGTTTTTGCAGTAGCAGTTAATGGAGTATTTGTTCTAACCAAATGTTTAAAGACAAATTCAAACCACGAACAGGTAAATGTTGTAGAAGAAAAAGATGAGGAATTTAATTTGCAAGAGGAAGAACAAAGTAAAGGCAAAATAACCACTGAAACAGATGAAAATGAAAACAAAACAGCAAATGGAAAAAGTGAAAGCCCAAAAGAAGATACTTCAAAACAAGAAAATAAATCTAAAACATCAAAAAAGGTTTCTGAAACTCCCAAAAAAGCAGAAACCAAATCTAGCAATGTACCAACTATAAGTAGCAAATCACAAGAAGAAAAACAAGAGAATAAAACAACCGAAAGTAATAAAAATAATGGTTCAAGTAATCAAGGACAAAAGAACAAAGAGTCAACAACTTTTTATGATTCTATTACTCACGGAAAAAAAGAGTTTTCTTCTGAAAGTGAGGCTTTAAGGAGAGGTACTGAAATTCAAAATAAAGAGTTAGATTATGTTTTAGATTGGAATGAAGAACATCCAGATAATCAAATACAACCAGAGATAAATTATTTTAGAGTTTATCCATCTGCAATAGATGAAAACGGAAAGTATTGGTATTATTTGCATTTCTTTTGCAGAAGTGGCGAAGGACTGGATCAAGAATTAAAAAATAAATATTAGTGGCTCTTAACAAAGAGTCATTTTTTTCGGAAAGTGAGGGAAATTAAATGTTAAAAATATTATTATTTGCACTAATCGTAATGTTAGTGCTTTTTTTATGGTCTGCCTGTATCATCTCGGGTAGATGTTTTAGAGAGGAGGAAAAGAGATGAAGAAATTTACAACAACCCTATTGTTAGCGATAGGACTTTTAGTTGGATTTACTGTTAATGCCCAAGCAGTAAGTGCAGCAACATTAGTTCAAACAAATTCTGGGTATTGGTATGATAGAGCAAAAGCAGATGGAAGCGACCATCATTCTTGGCATTTTACTCTTTATGAAGTAGATGGACAAGTTGCTTATTGTATTCAACCTAATATTCCAGAGGGAACACATTATAATCAAGGTAGTTGGGAAGATACTGGATTACCTAATTCAATAAAAGAGAGATTACTTTTAATTGGTTATTATGGTTATACTTATCCGGGACACCAAACATTACAATTTAGAGCAGCAACACAAGGTTTAATATGGGATACAATAATTGGTAGTGGTGCTAATACAACTTTCCATACTGCTCGTTGGGCAAAAGGAGCTACCTTTGATGTATCAAATGAAAAGGCACAAATTGAAAATTTAATTGCACATCATTATGATAGACCATCATTTAATGGTGGAGTTTTTAAAGCACAAGTAGGAGAAACTATTACTCTAACTGATACAAATAATGTATTATCAAACTATTCTGTAAGCGTAAGTGGAGCAGATTATAGTATTGATGGTAATAAGTTAATAATTAAACCTACAAGAAGTGGAAGTATTGATTTAACTTTAACAAAGAAAATGCCATATAGTTCTAGTTATAAATTCTTTGTTGGAGATGGAATTCAAAATATGATGGTACCGGGAACTACTGACCCAGTAATTGCAAAAATAAGAGTTAATTCTTATACAGCATTTGTTGAAGGTCATAAAAAGGATAGTGAAACTGGTAATGCACAAGGACAAGCAACTTTAAAAGGTGCTGAATATGGTGTTTATGAAACTTCAACAGGAAGATTAGTAACAACAGTAGTTACTGATGAAAATGGTTATTTTAAGAGTAATGCAGTATTATCTTGGAATGATTATTATTTACAAGAAATAAAATCTAGTGAGGGTTATGAACTTGATACAACAAGATATAATGTTGATATTAAAGGTAAAGAATCTGCTAGTGTTGATGTAGTAGAAAAAGTAATTAAAAACTATGTTAGTATTTTAAAACAATATGAACAAGTAGATGGAAACACTACTTTCTTAAATGCAGAAAAAGGTATTACTTTTGAAATCTATTATCCAAATGGTAATAAATATGGAGAAATCAAAACAGATAAAAATGGTTATGCTTCATTGAACTTACCTTATGGTGTATGGAAGTTCCATCAAGTAAATACAACAACTGGATATGAAAAGATTTATGATTTCTATATTACAGTAAATGAAACAAGCGAAAAAGAACAATATTACAATATTTTAAATAATACACTATATGCTTATCTTCAAGTAATCAAAGTAGATAGCGAAACTGGAAAGACTATTGCTATTGCAAATACAACTTTCAAGATTTTAGATACTGATACAAATCAATATGTTTCTCAATATGTTGGTGGAAAAGTTTATAGTGAGTTCAAAACAGATGAAAATGGCAAAATGATAACTTACTTAAAACTACCTGCTGGAAATTATAAATTGATTGAGGTATCTGCTCCTAACGGTTATTTAAAAGACAAAGATGGCTTAAAATTCACAATAGGAAATGATACTCATTATTCATATACAACTTATGGTGCTTTTATAACAGTAACTTATAAAAACACACCAATAAAAGGTCAACTTGAAATTAAGAAAACAGGAGAAAATTTAGTAATTAAAGATGGGAAATACACTTACAAAGATAAAAAATTAAGTGGTGTAACATTTGAAATCTATGCAGAAGAAGATATTAAATCTGCTGATGGAAATCATCTTTATTATGAAAAAGGTACAAAAGTAGATACTATTACAACAGATAAAAATGGTTATGCAATTTCTAAAAAATTACCTCTTGGAAAATACTATTTAATTGAAGTAAAAACCCAAGATGAATATGTATTAGATAGTAATAAACACTATTTTGAATTAAAAGAAGTAAATGATGAAACACCAATAGTTTTTGAATCATACAGTAATTTAAACTACTTAAAGAAAGGTACTTTGGAATTTACTAAAAAGGATCTTGTAAATGGAGATGTTATTCCAAACACAATCGTTGAAATCTATAATGAAAATAATGAACTAATCTTTACTGGTAAAACTGACAAAGATGGTAAAGTAATTATTACAGATTTAAAAGTTGGAAAATACTATATCATTGAGAAAGAGGCTGCAACAGGTTATACAATTACAGATGAAAAAATCTATTTTGAATTAAAAGAAAATGGAGAAATTACAAAGGCTGAAATGAAAGATAAACCCATTACTGGAACTCTTGAATTTACAAAGACTGATGTATCAACAGGAGAGCCATTACCTAACACACTAATTGAAATTTATAATGAAAAAGATGAACTTATTTTTAGTGGTAGAACAGACGAAAATGGTAAAATTACTATTCCAGAAATTAGATATGGAAAATACTATATTTTAGAGAAAGAAGCCCCAGAGGGTTACACTTTAAATCCTGAAAGAATGTATTTTGAAATTTTAGAAGATGGAAAAGTGGTTAAGGCAACAATGACTGATGAAAAAGTAGTAATTGAAGTTCCTAGTACGGGAATTGCTGATACTCATATTATTGAAATTGCCGGAGCATTATTTGTTCTTGGAGGAATAGGAGTAATTGTCTATGTTAAAAAGAAAAAGCAAAAATAAAGAAAGAAAGGTTAGTAAGAGTCAACTTATAATAGTTGGCTCTTTGCTAATTGTTGTTGGAATTGGAATAGTTGGAGGTAAATATCTATACAATTATTTTCAAAATCAAAATGAAGAAAATTTAATAGATACTTTTTATGAAGAACAAAAAGAAATAACTGATGACACAACACCAACCGAAGAAAAAGAGCAAGAAGAACACCACAAGCCAACTACAACTCAAACTAAAAAGGTTGATTATATTGCAGTTATTAAAATACCAAAGATAGGACTTGAAAAAGGTCTAGCAAGTAAAGGTAGTTATTATAACAATGTTAATCGAAACATTTTAATACTTAATGAATCTGATATGCCAGATAAGGAAAACGGGAATGTTATACTAGCAGGACATTCTGGTAGTGGTAGAACAGCATTTTTTAAGAACTTATATAAATTGGAAACAGATGATGAGGTTAGTATTTTTTATGGAGGTAGTGAATACAAATACAAAGTTGTTAATCAATACGATATAGAAAAAACAGGAACTGCTAACATTGTTAGAAATGCCGAAAAAAGCACTTTAACTTTAATAACTTGCAGACACAACACTAATAAGCAAATTATCTATATTTGTGAGTTAGTAGAAAAGGTTTAGGAGGATTAAATTGGAAGAAAAATATAATTTAAACAATATATCAAAAGCATTTGAAAAACTATTTAATGCTGGATTTAATACAAGCAAAAAAATAGCAACATTAGATATAAAAGAGGTAAGAAAGATTCCTAATTTAACAATGTCAGATTTTTATATTATTTCTGACTTATGGGAATTAGTAAAAAAGAACAATAATAAAACTTCTCAATTATTTATAGAGTTTTTAAGTGGTTATAAAGAGAAAGGAAATGATAGCAAATGAAAAAGTTTGAAATTGATGTTGATATAAATGGAACTATTACTTTTGAGGTTGAAGCCAAAAACAAAAAAGAGGCACAAGCAAAAGTAGATGATATTTTAAGCAACACTTCTGTAAAAGAAGCAATAAAATCATACAGAAACAATATTGTTTTAAATGAGAAAGTAAAACAAGACAAAAAAAGAGAAAGATAGGAGGAATTAAAATGGCATATTCAAAAAGAATACCACCAATTAAAATTAAATTAAATGTAGACGAATATAATAAACTACTAGAAATATTAGAAAATATGATTGATTCTGATAATGAAAATTATTCAAATAAATCATCAAAAATGAAAGATAAACTATTGAGATATAGTGTTCCAATAGCAGAAGAAGATGGAACTACAATAGTTGATATGAGATTTTATAATAACGAGATTGTAGATCTATTTATGATATTGTTTTATGAGATAGGTAATATTCCTATCAATACTAATTATTATGAAGTCTTATTAAGTGTAAGGGAGAAAATTAAAAAGAGCAAAATGTCAGAAGAATAATAGTCTAATTTAGAACAGGAGGTGCAATATGGCGAGTAAATTAAGACTAATAACAGACCTGTATGGAGAAACCTTAACACAGATAAGCAAGAATCCGGATGACTGGATGTCATTCTTGGAATGTGCAGCAATGAACTACAAATACCCTTTTAATGACCAAGTTTTAATTTATGCACAAAGACCAGAAGCAGTAGCGTGTGCGAAGATTGAGGCTTGGAACAAACAAGTTGGTAGATGGGTTAATCGTGGTGCAAAAGGAATAGCACTTCTTTCAGAAGATAATGGCTATACTAATTTAAGATATGTATTTGATATTGCCGATACTAATAGCAAGTTCGGAAAAAGTTTTAGATTATGGTCAGTTCCAAAACCTTATGAAGTAGATATTATTGAATCATTAGAAAACAAGTATGGAGAACTTGAAGATAAAAGTTCTCTTGGACTTGCAATTAAGTCTGTATCAAAGATACTTGTTGAAGATAATATGCAAGATTATTTGGAAGATTTAAAGTTCTATAGAGAAAATAGTTCTCTTGAACCAATGACTGATGAAGCAGTTCAGTTATTGGTTCAAAATGCACTAGAAAATAGTATTGCATTTTCAATGATTAAAAGGTGTGGATTAAATCCGAATGATTATTTCACTAATGAAGATTTTACACCAATATTAGCATTTGATAGTTATGAAACTATAACTAGATTAGGTGTAGCCACTAGCGAAATATCTGAAATGGGTATTCGTGAAATTTATAATACTATTAAAAAGTTACGAATAAATGAAATAAATAAAATTCGCACATTTGATATAGATAAAGATTTATCTTATGATGTAAGTGAAAGCAGAGAAACTGTTGAAAGGAGGAATAATGATGAGTATAACTTACACACGCAAAGGGGATTACGAGATACCAGACCTAGCGATACCAGAGAACAAGATTCAAGTGGAGGGCAAATACGCAATGATGAGGTTAAGATACTTGAAAGAGAACAAGAAATCTCTATACACGACTCTATTAATGAGCAATCAACTTCCAGAACACTTGATGAATATTCAAGAAGTAGCAATGGAGAGAGTAGAACAGATAGTATCAGAAATGAAAGCCAAAGAGAAGATAACAGAACAAATGAAACAACAAGACCCTATGAAATGGATAGGCTTAATGAACAACTTGAAGACATCAGCAGAGGAGATAGTAGCGAACGAATTGATTTACGCTTAAACAATTATGATCCAAGTCAAAGTAAAACACATTATGTTGTAGTTGATGAAAAGATAAATCAGATATTAAGTACAACTCCTCATTTAAGAAAATCAAATAAGGAAATAAAAGACTTTATACAAAATGAAAAAGATGTTACAAAAAGAGCAGAGTATCTCAAAGGAATATTTAACAAAGATTATACCGGTGTTATAGTTGATGACCAAATGTATGGTTATAAAACTTTTGACAACGGTATTTTATTTTGGAAAGGAAATTTCTTATCAAGAGATACAGAAAGTTTTGTAAGTTGGGAAGATTTAACTTATCACTATGACGCAATGATTTTATTAAATCAGTTAAATGATAGAATAGAACCATTGCCAAGTGTAACAGACCAATTAAGTTTTCTTGATGAAAATAGTGAAAAATCAGTATCTGATTTAGAATTTACACAGGAGTTTATTGATAGATACTTAACAGAACAACACCGTGATACAAAGTTTAGTATTTACGAACAATTTAGTAAAAGTTTATCAACAGAGAATAATATAAATTATCTTAAAAATTTATATGGAATAAGTGGTGCTACTTCTACAATAAAAGGAGCAGGAATTGGAGTTAATACTGATTATAAAGGTGTAAGATTTAATAGAGGTTATTTTGACGCTAGTGCCAAAGAACAATTATTCAAGTGGAATTATATTGAAAAAAGAATAAAAACTCTTATTCACGAAGATAGATACCTTAATTCAAAAGAATTAGATGATTATCCTAAGTGGCTTGATGAAAAAGAACAAGAAAGAGAATTTGCTGAGGCAAGTAATAACCTAGCAGAAAAAATAATTGTAGAACCGACCGAAGAAAAATATGACTACCAATATCATTTAGGAGATAGAGTTTATATTGGAGCAGACGAGTACGAAATATTAAGTATTGGAATTAGTAATGTTGTGCTATATGACTTTAAGTATCCTTTATTTAATCGTGAAATGTCCAAAGAAGAATTTGATAGGAAAGTACAAGAAAATCCTGCAAATGATCATCTTAAAGTTAAAGTAAGTGATATTAAAGATAATACAAATGAAGAACCAAGCAGTATAGATGAAAATGTAAAAGAAGAAATATCACTTCCTATTGAAGAAGAACCAGAAGTTCAAGAAGAAAATATTGTTCCAGTATTTGAAAAGAAGAAAAGTAATAAAATAAAAAGTTTTGATATTCACCCAGAAATACCTACTTCTGATAGAAATCAATTTAAAATTACAAATGATAATTTAGGTGAGGGTAGTGCAAGAGAAAAATTTAATAATAATGTCGAAGCAATAAGAGTTCTAAAAA
>ERZ773157.3012-NODE-3012-length-12059-cov-35.712846_pt1 | contig 12059 bp, 8 predicted proteins | sample MGYA00511480_ERZ773157 | MGnify/ENA primary metagenome ERZ773157 (study PRJEB29015, sample SAMEA2737863) | human gut metagenome | biome: human gut; feature: human-associated habitat; material: faeces | place: China | collected 2012 ... | reverse complement strand
TTGTGCAAAGACGAATGTAAATTTACTTCCGCGTTACCACTTTGCTTGCCGGATAACTCCGACCTCTCTACTGCCACACTTAATGGCATGCCCCGTTAACGGAGGGTACCGATTCTGACTACTTGACATCTTTGTCTTTCACCAAAACTGCTAGCAGGTGAGGGCTCAATCATTCCTTGCTGCCGTTTCTCATCATCTAACGGCTTTCTGTAAGCGGTGATATGAACAAGTCATTTCCTGTTCTTCGCATTTGACTGTTGAATTAAGTAATAAGATAGTCCCATCATTTTGATTTGTCAATAATTATTTTATTATTTCTTTGTATTTTTTATGTATTTTTAATTTGACAATTTCATCTATATAAGAAGAACTTTGTATAACACATTTCCGGAAAGATTTCTGTTCAATGTATTTTATTATATTTTTAGTTTTTTTATATTTTTTTAATCGCATTTAGTATTTCTTTATGCATTCATTGACTTTCCTCTTCTATAAGACTATAATCATTATTAATAGAAACGTGAATATATATTTACGATATCATTATTATTTAAGGAGCGTGATTCCAATGAAAAATATTAAGGTTCGAACAAAGCTTACTATTATAGTAGCTTTAGTACTTGTACTGGTGGTTTCTGAAAGCTTTATATCTATTCAGAATATGAACCAGTTAAAAAACAAGGCACTTGAAACTATGGACACATCATCAAGACAGAACTATGATGATTCTATTAAAGAACAGGTAGGTGTCGTCATCTCTTTGTTGTCTGAAATCAATAATGAGTATAAGGCAGGCAGATACAGCCTTGATGAAGCTAAGAAGATAGCTGCTGATGAAATACGTCAAATGCGCTACGGCAATGGTGGATATTTCTGGGTTGACCAGTCCGATGGTAAGAATATTGTTCTGCTTGGAAGTTCTACTGAGGGTACTAACCGTATGAATACCAAAGATGCTGAAGGCTACCAGATGGTCAAGGAAATAATACGTGTTGCAGTCCAGGATGGTGGTGGTTATACAGATTATGTATTTCCTAAGGAGGGAGAAACAGAACCTTCACCAAAGCGTTCTTACAGCGAATACTTCAAACCTTTTGACTGGGTTGTTGGTACTGGCAACTATACTGATTACATAGACACTGCTATTGCACAGCAGGATGAGGAATTCACCAGCTATGCTTCAAGCAAAGCTATTTCACTTATTTTATGCAGCGTATGTATGCTTATTGTTGTTGCTATACTCGTTGCCCTCATCGCAATTGATATTACTAAATCATTAAGAAAAATAAAAGAACAATTCGAAGTAATTGCTGGCGGTAATTTTGCCACAAAAATGCAACAGCCTATGCTGAAGCGTAAGGATGATTTCGGACAGCTAGCCAATGCACTTGAAACCATGCGCGAATCTGTACGAAGCCTGTTAGCTCAGGTAAAAAGCGAGGCTGCCAATATTGATAAGGTTGTAGAAACAATTGATACTAATGTATACAATCTTAACGCAGAAATTGAAGACGTATCAGCAACAACAGAAGAGCTCGCTGCAAGTTCAGAGGAAACTGCCGCCTCTGCTGAACAGATTAACGGCATGACACAGCAGATTGAAGAAGCTGCAAGGGAAATTGCCATAAGGGCACAGGATGGTGCAACTGAATCCCAGGACATCCATAAACGTGCTGTAAAGACTAAGGATGATACTGTAGAAAACCGTCAGAAGATTAAACAGATGATGTCCGACATCAGAGTAAATCTTGAGCAGGCTCTTGAAGATGCCAAGGTAGTTGACCAGATTGGTGTACTTGCTGACTCTATCCTGAATATTACTGCACAGACTAATCTGCTTGCCCTTAACGCTTCTATTGAAGCTGCAAGAGCTGGTGAGGCCGGTAAAGGCTTCGCAGTTGTTGCCGAGGAAATCCGTGTATTAGCTGAACAGTCTAAAGATGCTGTAGCCAACATTCAGGCTGTTACAGAAAATGTAAACAAAGCTGTAGGCAATCTGACCAACGATTCTAACCGCCTGCTTGATTTCGTTGATACTGATATTGTTGAATGTCTTAACGGATTTGAGAAGATGGCTGATGACTATAATATGGATGCTTCCAACATTAACGATCTTGTATCTGATTTCAGTGCAACATCAGAAGAGCTCGTTGCATCTATAAGCAATATCACTCAGTCTATAGAGGGAATCACCGCTGCTTCTAATGACAGTGCAACTGGAACAACCAACATCGCACAGAAGACAGTCGTAATCGTAAAAGGCTCTGAAGCTGTTATGAATGGAGCTAAAACCGCAGAAGCCTCTGCTGCTGAACTTCGTAAGAATGTTAATAACTTTGTTATTGATTAATTTTATATATAGCAGGAATTATGGGTGTGGAAATGTTTGTTTCCACACCTATTTCATTCCTCTGCTTTATTCTTTTATATTTATCCTTAATATACAGATATACCCGGCTTCATATTGTTATGAAGCCGGGTATGATTAATTATATTTAATTTCTACTTATTGCTAATCTTATTATCCTCATCAATTACTTTAGATACCATCTGCCATTTGTCTGATTATAACAATAAGATAAATAATCTCTTTACTTTATACATTCTTCTTTCTTGTTACAGCAGCAATACCTGCTAATGCAATTGCCATCACACACATAACGGCATACAATGCTATAGGCGAGCTGTCTCCTGTCGCTATGCTGCCTGTTGCTGTATTATCAGCATTATCTGTTGTTACAGCATAATCTGCTATTACAACTGCATATTCAGATGCGTGACTAAAGTTAAGACATATATTACCATCTGCATCTATTGCACCTGCATTCTGGAATATCATCCTGCCTGTGCTGTCATAATAATAGAGATTGCCATATTTGCCAGCATATTCACTTCCTATATTGTATGTAAGACTTGCCTTGAATCCAAAATCTCCACTATACGCAAGTGAAATCTGCTTAACTGGATTATTGCCAGCAAGCTCTGATATAACATCATCTGGTATTGCATCAGAGTCTGTATCTACCGAAAGGTTAATATCCTTAAGATTATCAGCCTGAATATTATTACCATTGATAGTCCATTTATAACCATTCATATCAAGAACAATATCAACATCCTTACCCTTGGCAGCTTCTAACACATCCTTTGGCACAACTGTTGCTTCTGACATATCAACTGTATAAGTATCTCCAGCCTTGGCAGTATTAATTGCAGCTACAGCTTCCTGTATCTTATCAGATGATAACTTAGTTCCTTCATTGTTGCCTTTGTTTCCATCAGTTGTTGTCTGATTATTATTACCACCGGTACTACCATTGTTATCATCAGTAGGTGGAACAGAATCGTCTATTTCCGCATCTGCCTCGAAATAATAACTTCCAGTATCTGTATTAATGATATATCCATTCTTTATAAGTTCATCTAATTCTTCAGTTTTAATCCACTTTACATTCTTAACTCCAGGAATTACTGTTGGAAGTTCAATCTTCTGTCCTTTTTTAACAAATGATGTTTCTTTATATAAACACTTTGAACCAACATCTGGCGAATATGAATACACATATTTTTCTACGATATTGGTATTATAATTTGCCAAAAACGTTGTATTATTACTAACTATAGTATCTGAATCTGGATAGCCAACCATTGTCCAGCCTGTGATTTTTGCATCATCAAATTTAACACCGGTATCAAGCTTCTCTAATGCCTTACTTAGCTTAGTTCTTCGTGGAACTTCTATTGTTTTGATTTCCCATTCCATATCTGCGTTAATATAACTGAACATAACATTTACATTTGGCTGAACAAATGTACCGTTTTGTGTTACATTGAAATAATAATCATACATTAATGGAAGTTCTCTTCCACTTGTTTGTCTTTCAGTAGATGTATACAACATATTATTATATACATCACGAGCCTCTATACTTGAAACATACCATTCACATGGATAATCGTTTTCTGTAATAGTATATGTATATTCGTATTTGCTTGTTCCTTCAACATTCTGCATATAGCAGTCTACATCATCTTTAGAAGACAATTCAGAATTTACGTTTTTTAATACCATTTTCACAGAGGCTACACCTGTATCATCAGTAACATCCACTGTGAATTTCACCTGATCTCCTGCGGTGAGTGTCTGACCTGCCTTATCCATAGAAATACTGTTAAACTTTGGTGCATTTTTTTCATTTACTACATAATTGTCATTCTGTACTGTTACCTTACAATCCATTGCTGAATTTTTCTCCGCAAGGTTACCAGTTACATCTTTCACTCCTATATAATTAACATACCACTCACCAGGTACAATATCATCTGGGAGCTCCCATGAACCTATATAACAGCCATTAGCAGAATCCCATTGCAGATATATAGAATGTGAGTTATTCCTTTCAGCTACATTAACTTGAAATTGCACATAACAAGTGTCTTGTAAAGCGTAATTATCAGTTGCACCTATTGTAACATGAAGTGTATCTCCCGGTTTTACTGTCTGTCCATTTTCCTTTAACTCAACAGATGTAACCACTGGTTTCTCGTTATCACTACGAGTTATATTTACCCAGTATAAAGCTGATGAAGCTGTTACATTTAATACATCTGGTGTGCTTGAAATCACTGGCGAACATGTATTTCCTGCTTTATCTGTTACTGCAATATTGCCGATGAAGACCTTTCCATCAACAAGTGTAGTATCAGCAATCTTTACTGTACACTCATAACTGTTAGCCGCTTCATTAAACTGTAATCTGCCATTGGCATATGAATATTCATCCAATAAATAGACATCACCTTCTGATTCTAAAATCATCCTTACATCCTGAATACCTGATTCAGAATCATAAGCCTTGATTGCAATCTTAAATGTGTCATCATCTCCTACATTCTGCCCCTGCTTATCAATCGAAATACTTTCGACTACAGGTGCCGTTGTATCAAACTGTTCTGATGCAGCAGCTACATTTGCTTCCTGTGCCTGTGCTGTCCTGATATCTGCATTTATGCCACCACTAAACAAGGCAGCAAGCATTGCGGCAGAAACTGTCACTGTTGCCAGCTTCTTTATAAATTGTCTTTTCATACACATTTCCTCCTTCTATAAGCGGATACCTTTTATTCAACTGCCTGATTAATACTATATCAACCACCTGATTAACACTATATCAACAGCCTGATTAACACTATATATTCAGCCAGTTAAAATGTAAGATTCTCACTTATTCTTTCTGTAAATTAGTAGTTCAGATATTCATCATCATAAATTCCTGTAAATATCCGCTACTATTGTACCCCCCCCCGAAAAAATTTTTCAATAGCTGAATATGTAAATTGATGTTGTAAATTATTATAATAACTCCCCGTTTATGAAGATCGTGAACTCCTTTTTACTGGATATTAAATCCAAATTTTATTTTAATATCATTCTTATCAAATGTTCCGTATAATTTTTCCTTAACCCTGCTATTACTTTCTCCACAAATAGAGCCAAACTAGGACCAATCGATAAAACAAATGCCGAAAACCCGCATAAATACAGGCTTTCGGCATTTTAATCCGTTACTATGAAATACCTTTGTATATTCCGCTACAAATTGAACAAATCCGCGTGTGTTCCGGTATCAACTAAAGTCAATGTTAGAACATCATTCTCCTTAAGATAAATCAATAACCAATCCGGCTGAATGTGACATTCCCTGAACCCCTGGTATTTCCTTTTAGTTCATGGTCACGATATTTCTCTTCGAGAGGAATATCATTCTGCAGCATCGTAATAACTTTATCTAAAAGTTTCAAATCCAAGCCTCGTTTCTTTGCTAGCTTGAGACTTTTCTTAAATTTCCCAGTTAGTATTAATTCATATTGCATCAATCAATATCCTCCAAAGCCTCTGAAAAGCTAGCGTATCTCTTTGTATTAGGATCTTTGCTGATTCTCTTTGCTTCTTCCATTGCCTCTAATACTTCCGGCTTATACTGTGGCAATTCAACACTAAAAGGAAGTCCTCCTCTTAATACACACTGTTTCAAGAATATATTCATTGCACCGGACATATCCATTCCTAACTGTGAGAAAAGTTCACTTGCCTGTTTCTTTAAATTTTCATCTATTCTTACTTGTGTAGGTACTGTAGCCATAAAATCGCCTCCATCTCAAAATACAATAATAATATTATATGCACCTCTTATAATTATATTATACCGTTTTAATTTACATTGTCAATCATTTGTATTGTTTTTGAAAATGTAATTTACAGGGGATTTCTTCAAATAGTAACCGTTCTCCTAAAAATTTCCCATTACAATCCTTGTAGTCTACTCTTGTGTCATTGCAGTTTAATTTCTTAATCTAATTTATGAAACTATTGTCCACATTTACCTATCTCCATCCAAATCCATCTAACTTAGGACATTCTATTTCATAATGATGTATATTCCCCAGTTCAAGAAGTTCCTCCGCTGCTTCTCTTGCAAGTTGTTCCGTGCTGTACACCCCATAAAGAATTGACTCATAATTATCATTGTCACATACATATGGTGTTGTTAAAACACAAGTTGATTTTGGTGAATTTTGAATTATTAAAATAATTATATCTCTATTCTCATCCCCATATGCTCAATAACTTTTTTATATTCTGCACACTTTTTCTTTCCCGCTATATACTTAATCTTCTCTACTACCATATATGCCTCTCCTTTTCTCGTATTAACTTTCAATACATCTCCAGGCACAACAGGTTCTTTTTTATTATATATCCATGCAAAATACTGTGGTCCTTTTATTATTATATCAGTTCCTGACATATCAACATGGCGTCCAATAACAACCTTTGCATGAGGAACCAATGCATTTACTTTATATATCTCTGGATTCTGCCACTTTTTCATATTATCCTTGTGTTTATCTGCAATAAGCAATGATACATATCCATCTACAATCTGATTGTTCTCATCTATTAATATATTATGAGCCATCCTGCCTGTTTTCTTGAAATAATCCTCATAATACTTATATTTTTCGGATTTAGGCTCTACCATTCCAGAACAATCAATATCGCTAAATGAAATACTTATTATGTCATCAATCACAAATATACCTACATTTTTATTATCAATCCATTCACATTGAGACAGTAGTTTCATTGCATCATACATGATATCATCCCTTCTATCTGGATCCTCAGGCTTATACAAACTACGTCCAGTAAAGTATCTCATACCACACGGTTTTAAAATATCAGTCAATCTTTTCTGTATTACTAACGTATCTCCTATACTATAGTATGTATCATCATATGCTATCAAAATCCCTTCATTCATAAATATCAGCCTCCTAAATATATAATTTATATATAATATATTAAGATATACTGATACATTTGTCATTGAACTTGTAGTATAAAAATATTATGCAACACATTTCTTTAAAATATTATAATATCTAAAAAGTCTTCTATAACTGTAATCTTTTATATCAGATTTATTTCCACGCACAATATCATCCATTGAAACGCCAAACAAACTACTTAACGCATAAAGATTATCTATAGTCGGCATGCTTATTCCGTTAAGCCAATGATATATACTCTGCTGACTTCCTAATCCAAGATATTCCTGTACATCCTTTACTGTTAGATTGTATTTATCCATAAGTATTCGGATATTCCATCCTGTTTCTCTTTTATTAATTGCCGGTATCATATTCTCCTCCTTTTTACTGGATATTAAATCCAAATTTTATTTTAATATCATTCTTATAAAATGTTCCGTATAAATCCTCCTACATATCCATTCTTATTTTATCAATCAAAATAACATCTGCCGGCAGCCATTCAACCTCATCAAGATGCTCCTTAGTCAGCCATTTTGCATTTTCATGTTCCTTTAACTTCAATTCTCCGCTTACTATCTCACACCAAAAACAATCCATTAAAAGGTGAAAATTGGGATAATCATATTCAATTGTATCTATTAAATTTCCAATTTTAACTTTTGTATCTAATTCTTCCATAATTTCTCGTTTTAATGCTTCCTGTGGTGTCTCTCCTGCCTCTATTTTCCCTCCTGGAAATTCCCAGCCATCCTTGAATTCTCCATACCCGCGCTGCGTTGCGAATATAATTGGCTCCCCATTATCATTAACTTCTTTTATTACTGCTGCAACTACTTTAACTGTTTTCATATAATTCTTGTGTGACAATTATAAAACTAATTATCTCACTTTCCTTCTTTCTTTTAATATCGTGATTTAATGCAATAAATCAAGTAAAAAAGTCTTTTTCTACAAGCACAAACGACTTTTTATACTTTTGACATATACATAATATTTATGAATTTACAATATACTCATATATATCTTCACGCACTGGAACATCAAGTATCCATTCTATCTCAACCGCTGTTTTCTGTATATTTGGCATTGTAAATTCCTTAGTATTTCCACTAGCCGTCATATGCCCAAGATAATAAAATTCCTTAGAAATCTTATCGTCCTTATTCTTTCGCACAAAAAGTTCTACTCTAATTCCTCTCTCTTTAGCCTTAAGAAAATTCTGTACATCCTCAGATTGCAGACTCCTTCCCGATTTTGATATTGCTATCAATCGATTCCTAAATCCTTGTTCAAAATGATCCTCATATTTTGTTGTGTCACTAATATCATCCGATTTATCATAATTAATAAATACTGGAAATGTCTTTGTTTTCTTATCATATTTATAACCACCAATATTTAATGGAACTTCATTCTGTTCCCAATTAAGCAGACGACATACGTCCTCATACGTATATTTTTGATAAAGGACAAAATCTGTTACATCATAACTTTGTTTATAATCTCTCTCATATCTACTTATTCCAAAATCAACAAGTTCTTTAATAATATTATAAAAATCTTTATTTGATAGCATTTCAAGAAATGTTTTTGTTGGCTTATAATCATTGCCTTCCTTTTCTATAAAAACACACTGTGCATATGTTTTCTTACCAGATCCTGCCGGAAATTCATTAGTCATAACATTTATAATATTTTCCTTCTGTTCCTTGCTAATTGATTTACCATAAGTCAACATATCCTGTGAAAGGCTTGAAAATAATCCACATTTGGACAATCCTTTTGCATACATAAGCATTCTCTTAAGTAATTGTAATTCTTGAATTCTCTTACCATTTGCCAGTTTCTTGGAAATAAATTCGACTATCTTTTCTTCTTCCTGTGAAAGACGAAGCTTATAATCCTTCTCATATTTAACTAAAAACTTATAATACGAACCCAGACTATTATTATCAAAAATACGGGCAACATCCATTTCTCCATAATCATCAAAATCCCGTAAATGTGGTATTCTTCCTAATTTATTCTTAAGATTTGTGTAATTTTCTTTTATCAGTTTAATATCACTAAAATTAGCATTATCAACAGATGCAAATATTCTTTTCTTACTTATTTCATCAAAATGCACTGTAGATGCACCTGGAATAACCCTTCCACCTTCCATTATGTATCTACGTATATTATCTTTATTGTAAGTTCTATCCCCTGACAATGCTATTGGAATCATAAAATTATTATTATAATTACCAATAAAATCAAGAATAACAACATACTCTTTTCCATCGGCCTTTCTAAGTCCTCGTCCCAACTGCTGTATAAATATTATAGGTGATTGTGTCGGTCTAAGCATAATAACCTGATTAACCTCTACAATGTCAACACCTTCATTCAATATTTCTACAGAAAATATATAGTCTAACGGCTTCTTATTAATATTTTCCTCATTCTCATCCATTGCAAGTCTCTCAAATGCATTCTGCCTTTCCTGTTCCGTTGCATCACCATTCAACGCTATCGTACGAAAATATTTCCCTGTATCTGGATTAACTATATTATTAAATTTATGTGATAACTCCTGTGTTTCTTTGATACTGCTACAAAATATAAGACCTTTAACTTTTTCTCCACTATATCCATAATAATTTGCCTGCTGGATTATATGCCTTACACGTTCATCGCTTGTAAGCATACTAAAATCATGATTTTCTTTAACATCTCCAACTACAGACAAATCAGTAATTCCAAAATAATGAAATGGGCACAACAAGTTTTCTTCCATGGCCTGTTGTAAACGTATCTCATATGCAATCTTATAATTGAACAACTCATAAACATTTCTACCTGCAATATTATCATCCCGCTTATCAGGAGTTGCTGTCATTCCAAGCCACAACTTAGGCGTAAAATGTTTCATAATCTTCTGATATGTATCAGCAGTTACATGATGTGCTTCATCAAAAATAATACAATCAAATGCATTTTTATCATATTGAAGCAAATGTTCATCCCTATTTAACATCTGAACAGTAGCAAATACATAATCCGCTTCATATTCATGATAACCTGCACCAACCAAACCCATAGAAACGGATTTTGCAAACACCTTCTCATAAGATTTCTTAGTCTGTCTTGCAAGCTGTCCTCTATGAACTAAAAATAAAACTTTTTTAAATCCAAGCTCTCTCATTGCAAATGCAGAAGCATAAGTCTTACCTGTTCCTGTCGCCGATATAAGAAGTGCCCTGTCCTCTCCTTCTTCTAAAATCTTCTTAAGATTTGTAATAAATCCAATCTGCATGCTGTTTGGCTTAAGCTTATATTTTTCAAGCGATACAACATTATCAATCCTCGCAATATCTCTCTGATGTTTAATAATTTCATATTGTTCTTTATAATCCCCATAAAATTCATTAAAATCTAAGGCATAACTAGAATTCCATAATCTATTAAATTCATCAACTATTTCCTTCGCTATCTTCCCTTGCTGCGTTGATACAAGCTTAGTATTCCACTCATGATTGCTGGTAAGTGCTGCACTTGTTATATTCGAACTTCCAATGATAATACGATATACTTCATCTGTTTTAAAAATATATCCTTTTGTATGAAATCCTTCATCTGCTTCTTGTACATCATACATTTTTAATGTAATATTTGATAATCCATTAAGCTTTTCCAATGCTTTAGGCTCACTAAAATTCAAATAATTAGTTGTAAGAATTTCACCTGGGATATTTTTCTTTTCCAAATCTTTAAATGTCTGAAGTAATGGTGTGATTCCACTCATAGTAATAAATGCCACACTAATCTGAAACTTATCACATCTTAACAGCTCATCTTCAATCGAAGATAAAACTTTCTTACCAGATTTATAATTATTCGATACAAACTGAGGACAATAAAAACTATCAGAGGCAACAGAACCATCTATGTATGCAGTTTCTAATCCTAATCGTAATTCATTTATTTTATCCATATTGATATCCATTCAATTAATATTTATTATATCAATTATATTATTTATTGTAATATGTTGCAATGAAAGTATCCGTTTTTTGAAGTATCCTCAACATGTTCTGATAACTTTCACCCTGCGAAGCCAGATAATTAATCATAATATCTACATCAACTCTTCCCCACATGACCTTCAATGGGTATCATATAGGTATCACTACAAAAGAAAAAGCCCCATAAATGGCTTATTTACGCCATTTATGAAGCTCTGTTTACTATTCAAACTCGCAGAGTTTGGTTTGATTCAGGTTATTTTTATGTGGTTATCTATACTGTTTTTCATTGATAACATATACTTTTTCCACACGTTATTCTTCGTTTCACACATTTTTAGTACCAATCCAGTACCATTTCTATATTGTCATTATTGTGTGTAGTTCTGGTGGCTTGCAGGTTTGGTTACTATTCAGAGAATAATCATCTGATAGTTTGCAAGTCCACCTATGAGAATTATAATGTCCGGATGATGTTTCTGCAATAAAAAATTTTGTGGTACTAATGGGTAGTACCATCCTTTTCCATATCATTCATCAATTTATCAAAGTCACTTTCATACAGCGAATCCTGTATAACTCTGTATTTTTCAAATTCGCTTTCTGCAAATTCTTTCGCAATAGCTTCAGTAACTTTTCCTTTATCCAGAAGTACTTCTGCATCATTAAATCTAAGAAATGCGTCAAGCTTTGTTTTCCAATCTTCCATAGTCA
>ERZ773157.3000-NODE-3000-length-12083-cov-12.227469_pt1 | contig 12083 bp, 9 predicted proteins | sample MGYA00511480_ERZ773157 | MGnify/ENA primary metagenome ERZ773157 (study PRJEB29015, sample SAMEA2737863) | human gut metagenome | biome: human gut; feature: human-associated habitat; material: faeces | place: China | collected 2012 ... | reverse complement strand
AGATTGCCGCATCCCTGAACGAGCGCGGCCTGCGTACCCGCACCGGGAAGCCGTTCGTAAAGAACAGCTTCTTCCAGATCTTCCGCAACCGCCGCTACATCGGCGAATACCGCTACAAGGACATTGTGACGCCGGGCGGCATTCCGGCCATTGTTGACAAGGACTTGTTCGACCGGGTGCAGCAGCGTTTCGAGCAAAACAAGATCGCCCATGGTCGGCCTGCAAAAGAGGATGTGAGCTATCTGCTGACCACCAAGCTGTTCTGTGGCAAGTGCGGCACCCTGATGGGTGGCGAAAGCGGCACCAGCCACATGGGAAACACCTACTATTACTACAAGTGCGGCAACGCCAAACGCCATGGCAAGGCGCACTGTGACCTGAAAGCCATTCGCAAGGAGCCGCTGGAGCGGTTCGTGGTGGACACCGCCATTAAGGTGATTTTTAGCGATGAAATCATCGAACGGCTGATAGATTTGGTCATGGATGCCCAGCAGCAGGAGAACACCCGGCTGCCTGTCCTGAAAGACCAGCTCAGGGACACGGAGAAGCGGCTGGCAAACCTTCTGGAAGCCATTGAACAGGGCATCCTGACCCCGACCACCAAGCAGCGGCTGGACGAACTGGAAGCCCGGAAAGAAGCCCTGAACACCAGCATTCTGGAAGAAGAGCTGAAAAAGCCCGTCCTGACCCGCGAATGGATGCGGTTCTGGTTTGAAAAATTCCGCAAGGGTGACGTGGGCAGCACGGAACACCAGCGGCAGATCATTGATACCTTTGTCAACTCGGTCTACGTCTTTGATGACCGGGTCGTACTCAATTTCAACTTCACGGATGATGCCAAAACGGTCACCCGTGAGGAAGTGTTGGGTTCGAGTGCCGTGGACAATGCTCCACCACATCCCCAGACCATTCGGTCTGGGGATTTTTTGTTGTGACAGGACGAGAACAGAAACAAGCAAAGGCAGGGTATCACCATGCGGGTGGTATCCTGCCTTTTGTTTTGATATGTTTTATCAGTAGATCACAGCATCCGTTGCAGTATAGCCTTCGAGAGAATTCTCCTTGACCTGAATACAAATATAAGTGATCTCAGAATTGCTTGCAGCAAAGAACTGACGTTTTGCCACGGGAGAAATCTTCAGCCAGTCACCTGCTGCAAGGCTGATTTCTTCGCCATCGATAACGACCTTGCCTTTGCCGGAAAGAACACCGTAGATTTCCTCATTTGCCTTGTGGGAGTGGACAAACGGAACATTTGCTCCCGCAGGAAGCGTATTCAAGCTGATCTCCGCACCAGTCAGGGCGAGCTTTTCATGAAGCTCCGTCCGATTTTCTTTTCCAACTGTCATTTTTGTGTAGCTTGCCATTGTAAGCACCTCCATTTTGATTCGCAATCTTTCATTGCCTGAGCTAAGTATAGAAGCTCGCACATTCAAAAACAAGTACGCACCTTTTTGTAACTGTACACTCAAAAATGAATGTGCTATACTATATACAGAGGTGACTGATATGCGTACAAAAGAAGAACTGCCGGAATGTCCGGTTGCAACAGCAGTATCCCTGATTGGCGGAAAATGGAAACTCTTGCTTCTGCGCAATCTGAAAGAGCGTCCATGGAGATTCAATGAGTTGCAAAGAAGCATCGACGGGATCTCGCAGAAAGTTTTGACCGAGAGCTTAAGACAGATGATTGATGATGGGCTTGCCTACCGCCGTGATTATCACGAGAATCCTCCCAAAGTAGAATATGGGTTGACCGATCTCGGAACGGAAATGTTACCAATCGTCAATGCACTTGCAGACTTTGGCAATTACTATAAATCAGTCGTTGATCGGTCATAATCGATATTATGAAGTAGGGTTTGGGGCAGGCACGCCCCAACAAGACCGCGTTTGTGAAGCAACGAACGCCCCAGTGGGGATTTCAAGCGGCAGAACGGTCTGTGTTAGCAGATGGAGGGGCTTCGCCACAACAAGTTCTGAAAAAAGACTACTCAGAGCGATAAACAAGCAAAGGCAGGGTATCACCATGACGGTGGTATCCTGCCTTTTGCTTTGCATCCCTTATATTGCACGTTTCGGGTCAATCGCTGCGTACGTCCGTACATGGCCGGTACGCACGTACGCAGGAAAAAGGGCAGGTTCTTGCATATAGGGGTGTTCTTTCGGCTGTCGGTATGGTATACTCGGTTTAGTTCAACAAATCGGAATTTGCAGGACGGAGAAACTTATGGAAGAATTGATACAAAGATGTTCATGGGCAACTACCGACTTATATAAAGAGTATCATGATAATGAATGGGGAAAGCCCGTTCATGATGAGAATAAACTATTTGAGATGTTAATACTTGAAGGTATGCAGGCAGGACTATCGTGGCTGACAATACTAAATAAAAGAGAGGCATTTAGAATTGCTTTTGATAACTTTGACTGCAAAAAAGTAGCGCTATATGATGATGCAAAAATAGAAAAGCTAATGCAAAATAGCCGCATTGTTCGTAATCGGTTAAAAATCAAATCAGCAATAACAAATGCTCAACAGTTTATAAAAATCCAAGAATCGTATGGCAGTTTTGATTCGTTTATATGGTCTTATGTTGATGGTAAGCCAATTCTCAATCAGTTCCAAACTGAAACTGATATACCCGCAAGGACTGCACTCTCAGACCAAATTAGTAAAGACTTAAAAAAGCTTGGCTTTAAGTTTGTTGGTAGTACAATTATATATGCCTATATGCAGGCAATAGGGATTGTCAATGACCATGTAAAAGGTTGCCATTTGTATGCAAACAAATAGCATTTCACTTTCGATTGATAGAACAGCAGCTCAACAGGGTTGTTAAAGACTTTCTGTATCACAATTTCCAGTTTGTTTAATTGGACAACTCGAAATTTGTCAAAGAAACTTGATGACAATTAAGTGATAGTATTGCAGAAATGACAATCTGAAATTGAGGAGATAAATAAGTATGAATACAAAACAGAAACAAATTTTAGCATGGGTTCTCCTTAGTTGTGGAGTTATTATCGCCGGTGTAATACTTGGTGGTATTACCGGAAAACTTGTTTTAGACCACATCATATAAGGAGAAATGTCATGTTCAGTACAAATAAAAATCGTAAAATAGGTATGTTGATATTTCTGTTTGTTGTATCCTTTATTGTGGGTATGCTCATCAACATTCAACGTCTTGGGTCTTTACCGATGAAGCTTATCCAAGTTGAATGGAATGATACAGTAGGATGTGTGTATGAAAATCTTGATTATGAAAATCCGAGCGACCACAAATATGATTTATATGTGCCGAAAAATCTTGATACGCCAGAGTCAAAATGCCTGATTCTTTATATACACGGAGGAAGTTTTAATTCCGGGAGCAAAGAAGATGGCGATGCGTGGTGCAAATATTATACGTCAAAAGGATACGTAACAGCAACGGTTGATTATACATTGCAATCAAAGAAGGGAAAAAGTGAAGAAGAATTACTCAACGCCAGTCTTGAGTTAATGAATGAAGAAATTCTAAGCTGTGTTGCCGCAATCAAGGAGCAGGCATCGCAGCTTGGAATTGATTTAACACAAATGGCTACCTGTGGGGTGTCAGCAGGTGGAACACTTGCGATGAACTATGCATATAAAAATGCTGACATTTCTGCAATCCCAGTAAAGTTTGTCTTTCAACTCGCAGGTCCTGCTTCATTTGAGCCATCCGATTGGAGTTTGCTGAAATCGATAGACCATATAACCACAGATGCGGATTTTGCAACCATGATGACAGGGGTTAGAATTACAGATGAAATGATGGCATCAAAAGAGTATCTTCCGTATATTTACTCTGTTTCGCCTACATATTTGGTGGATGCAAACTCGGTGCCGACCTTGATGGGGTATGGACTAATCGACCATTGTGTGCCGACTCAACTTAAATACCCTTTAATAGATGCATTGAAAGAGAATGGTGTGCCATACGATTATGTTGAATTTCCAAAATCGAACCATGGAATGTATAATGATATTGATAAATTGCAGGAGTTTATCAATCTATCACTTGAATACTGTGATAAGTATTTTGATAAATAAGATAAAGACAAATTCCAGTTTGTCGAACAGATCCGCAACAAACAGCATCAGTTAGGAGAACCCCATGATTTTACACATAAACAACAGTGAGTATGATTACCACACCTTGGTCAAGGTTGCGGAGATGGCAGGGCTTGCGGGCATTGTCGGCTTTCACGAATCCGAGGATGGCTATATTGTCAGCTTTCCGGATACAGAAAACACGCAGGCGCTTATTAACGACTACAAAGCGCGTCTGCGTGATCTGGAAAACAATATCTGGCAGCACTAACTGTTGTTGATAGTGGTGCTACCGTTCTAGCAGTCAAGTCTGGTTCAGGCTCAGGCAGTACAGAGCTTACCTTTAAACTTACCGGTGACGATATTAAGTATTCCGGCGAATACACCGACACGGTAACCTTTACCGTCAGCGTTAATTAAACACCACCCACCTAAAGTATAACAGCACCAGCGTCCGTGCAGCACAGGGAAAAAGCACCTGCTGCAGCTTTCAAAGCCAATCGAAAGCAAACATAATGGGTACCGGCCTATATCAGCGCACGGAAACCATATCCATCGGATTCACACGCACACCATTCTGCATTTACAGCGTCTGTTGCAAAAAAGCAGGATATTTGCTACAATACTTTTAACAAGCAAAAGGATGGTGAGCGCATTGTATAGGGTGGCAGTCTGTGAAGACGAAGCAATTCTATGTGCAAACCTGTGCGCACAGTGCGAATCTATTCTGGACAAGCTGAAGGTCGAACACAGAATCACATCATTTTCATCTGCCGAAAAACTGGAAAATGCGCTCTTGGCAGGAGAAGAATTTTCGCTGCTTTGTCTGGATATTCTGATGGGCGGAAAAAGCGGCATGAAACTGGCGCAGGAACTGCGGCAGCGCGATGACAAAACCAGCATCCTGTTTATCACAAGCTCTACGGAATTTCTCAAGGACGGCTACAGCGTCCGCCCTATCCAGTACCTGCTCAAGCCGATTCAGGCGGCTGAGCTGGAACAGGCAATTACAACCGATCTGCGGTTGTACCACCGCCCTTCCACAGTGACCTTTCATGCGGGCGGCAAGACGCTTGTTATACCGACAGAGGATATTTACTATGCCGAGAGCCGGGAACACGGCACGGTTCTTCATATGACACATGGCGAGAAATTTTTGCCGCTGTCGCTGAGCCAAACGGAGGGAATTCTTCCCGGTTCACTTTTTTGCCGCTGCCACAACAGCTTTCTCGTAAATCTTTCCCACATTTGCGAAGAGGGCGGTCGGACTCTGTACCTGACGGATGGCAGCGACCTTGCCATTGGGCGGCGATATATGGAGCATTTTCAGAATCAATTTGTCCGATACCTCAACCAAAACTGAATACATTTGATTTTACCAGTGAAAAATGCGGCATCTCCCGTTTGGAAGATGCCGCATTTTCGCGCCTTATCGTTTACTGATTTTTCTTTTCCGGCAAGAGCTTCAGAGCTGTCATAACCGTAAATCGGTTTTCGTCATAGCTGATGTCCAGTACGCTGCCATACTTTTTTGCAATAGCACGCATTTTCATCAAGCCAAAGCCGTGGTCGGAAGCATCGTCCTTGGTCGTCAAGAGTTCTCCGTTTTCATCGGTGCGCAGGGTTCCGCTGTAGGTGTTTTCGCAGCGGATGGCAAGATACTGCCGGCGAATCTGCATCGAGCAGAGAATTTCTCCCTGCTCTGTCTGCGCGGCTGCCTCCAAAGCGTTGTCCAACATATTGAAAAGAAGGCTGCACAGGTCATCCTCTCTGATTTGCAGCATTTCCGGCAGAACCGCACTTACGCGGAAGGTGACATCCTTTTTCTTCGCCTGTGCCGCGAAACGCTGAAGAATCGTGTTGACTGTCGGGTTGGCAGTAAAATTCCGGGGCGAAAGCTGTTCCAACTCCCCGTCCAATCGGTCTAGATAGTTCCGAAGCTCCGTCTGATCCTGCCTCTGTGCCAACAGGTGCAGGGCGGCAATGTGGTTTTTCCATTCATGGCGAAACGACGCCGTCTGGCGAACCGATGCCTGCGCCTGCTCGTATTTCTCTTGTGCTGTCTGGCTGTTGATTTCCATCATCTGCATTTGCCGTTGACGAAGCAGCATACTGCGCACAAATTCAACGACTACCTGTACAGCGCACAGCAGGCCGGCAACATTGCACAGCAGCGCATAAAATGCGTGCGGATATCCGCCCAGCATGGATGTTACCGGGTTGCTGAACGGATAGAGTACTTCTACGCCGACATAACGGGTGACACCCCAAATCAAAAACAGAAAGGCCGCAACCGCACACAGGCACCAACTGATTCTGCGCTGCATTTCTTCGTGCGAGAACAGCATCAGAACAATCGCTACGACCAATAAAGAGAAACCGAGCCAGTCACCGACTTTTTCGGTGAGAAGCGGCACCGCCGCAAAACTCTGCAAGGCAGTAAGCAGAATATGCAGCAGGGCTGTGGCAGCCAAGCCCCAACGTTTTTTGCCCCGAAGTTCGGCTGCCAAGTAAATGTACAGAAAGTCCATGTGGATCAGGTAGACCCAGTTCAGCAGACCACTGTCGGCATTCAGCCCCGAAGCACTTTCCAGAAAGGTGTTGCAAACGCCTGACACTGCCGCCAATAAAAAGTATCCACTCAAGGGCAATAGCTTCCACAGCGGCTGTCCGGCCTGAGCACCAAGTACCAGCACCAAAAGCAGGCTTAGCGCCAACATAAGCCTTACCGTCACGGCGGTCATACACCAAACAACGCCGGTGGTCTGCACCACGGCATCGGAAAAACGGCTTGCCTGTGAGGGAAACACAGGTACGCGCAGCCCGTTTAGGGACGGCCCGTAGGTGACAATGCGAAGTGCTTTCCCCGCGCAGTCTAGCGGCAGCGGGATGCAAAGCCCGTCGTAGTTAATGCCGGCAAAATCTGCATTCTGCAAAAATACATCGACGCGGTTTTCTTGCTGCGGAAAATCCGTGTAGAGAAGTATATCCTCCAAAAACACCTGCAGACCCGCATTGAAGCAGCTAAACTGCAAAAAGCATCGTTCGCCTGGTTCCTCCATGACGCGCTCCGCTACAACAGGACCGGCGCCTTCCGCCGGTACGCCATCGATGTAGCCACCAAAACCGAACACAGGTTCGGTTTGCCCGGCTTCGGTGTAAAATGTCCAGCCACCCCGATCTGATGCCGTGCAATTCAGAAAGATGGATTGTTGCGCTTTGTCCGGTTGCGACAGACGAAACAAAAATAGCACGACCATTGTTGCCGCTGCGGTCAGCAGCACTCCGGCAGCGCAGAGATTTCTTTTTTGGGTGTTCACCGTCCCACCTCCTTGTTGCCTTAATTGTAGCAAAAACACAGAACGCGCACAAGCAGAGAAGCGCGGCTTCCTGCTAAACGACACGATTTTGCCCCTAAACGACACAGAAAAAAGACGAATAATATAGTAAAATAGATATAGTAAGTTGTTATTGCGGTCTATGAAAATGCAACGGGAGGATCACAAGATGGACAAAAGATCTATATTCGAGCGAGGGTTTGCCATACTGCTGTCGGTTATTTTGATGGCGGCTTGCTTTCCGCTGTCAATCTTTGCGGAGGACACGACGCAAGGCCCGGATTTTTCGGGTACAAATCTAATGAATCTGGAAAACGTACAGCCCAGCGGCTATACGACGACCACCAACCCCTATGGCTACGATGTGGGGATGCCGTTCCTCATGGTGGAGCAGAACGAGCTGATGTATCTGAATGTCTGGGGAAATCAGGTCCGCCAGGCCTCCTATTTTGACATGGGTACGGAATCCTCTTTGCCGACCTTCGCAAGAAATAAAAGCGGTGCCAACGGCACGTTTTCCGTTGACACCTACGCCCTGATGGAGGCAGTGGCCTTTGACCCCACCGGCAGCGGACGGAAAGACCATGTGGCCTTTGTGGGGATTTCCAACAAGCGGGGCTATCTGTGGGTCATCGATACCAGGAAGGAGGCGGGCTCCGACCGCAGCGGGCCGGTGGACATCGGTGATTTTACATACATGTATGACGGAAATAGCTTTAAGGTGCCCACCTACGCCAACCGCAGCTTCCTGAACATCGTGGCCGGTGACTTTGACGGCGACGGCAAGGAAAGCATCGTGGTCTATACCCCGGAGTCCTCCAATGCCGGAGGCTGCCAGATCCAACAGTGGGACTATAACGGCGGAGGTCTTACCCGGCGGGGCAAGAGCAACAGCCTGCTGATGAGCTACTACAACGAGCACCCTTGGTATGATGTAGAGAACTCGGGAGGCAATCAGCGGCGCAAGCTGGGCGTTTCCATGGCCGTAGGCGACTTTAACGGGGACTGCGTAGACGATCTGGCGGTGCTGTCCTACTGCCACCGGCTGCCCAATGATCAAGCCAAAGTCGACTACTATCTGCCGGAGCTCCAAATCGTCTATGGCTCCAAGGACGGCGGTGCCATTGTCACCAAGTCCGCGGCGCAGAAGGAAATCTTCTGCGCCTACACGGGCATGAGTGGAGGCCGCGCTCGCTACGAGTTCCCCGTAGCTGCCAGCCTTACCTGCGGAGATCTGGACGGCGACGGTGACGTAGACCTGTTCCTGGCCGGTATGCTGGGAAAATTCGGCACCTGGAAAAAAGATGCCAGCATGGTCAACGAGAGCATCACCATGTATGCCCCATATATGTATGTGGGAAAGATGACCAACGTCGGCGGCACCTTTGCCAAGTCTACAAACGGCACCATCCGATCCAACGGCTGGACCTACGGCGGCTACCATGATGCGGACAATGTCTGGCAGCGGCTTGCCGTAGAGGCGGTGGCCGTCAACGGCAGGGGCCGGGGGGCAAAGGAACTGGTTTTTGTAAACGGTACTCTCTATGATGTCAGCAACAATAAGCCTGTGGCGGTGTATACCGGAGGATACTTCGGCAGCTCCGATGACGGCGCGAGCAGCACCACCCGCATCTCCAACTGTGACATCCAGTCCATTGCCGTGGGCAACTTCGACGGCAACAAGGCCGGGCGGGAACAGGTGGTGTTTACAATTGCCCTCAAGCACAAAAATAACAACGAGTCCCACCTGCTGACGGGCTATATGCGGGGCATAAACTATAATGATAAAACGGTAAACGGCGAAATAAAGGAGTACGGAACAGCCGGCGGATATGACTGCCTTGTTCCTACGGACAGCTATGTGAACACCAATGCCCAGAATGCGGTCAGCTTTCTGGTTATCCCCGTGGACAAGAACAACGACGGTGTCCTTGCCAAATACCGGGGTGTAACCTACGCCTACACGGACCCGGACGTAAAGGCAGTATTGCAGGCGGCCCCATACTTTAAGGACATTATGGATGCAGGCAACAACGAAACGGAGTATGTGCTTACCGAGAGCTACGAGCTCTCCGACTGGGACTCCGACAATGTGTCCTTCAGCGTGGGCTTCACAAGCGAATTTGGCTTCCTGGGGGGTGAGACCTCCATTGAGACGGGCTATGCCTTGGACTGGTCCAAAACCTTTGAGCGTTCGCTGTATGAGGAGTGGAGCCAGAGCTTTTCCGCCCAGGCTTACAACAGCGTGGTGGTCAACCGCACGCCGGTGTTCGTCTATGAATACGACATTCAGAACGCCGACGGGACCTGGAACGACAAGACCGTGATGCAGACCGCCATCCCCCAGGGACCGGTCTACGAGCAGATGTCCGTGAGTACCTACAACCGATTTGCGGCGGAATACAACAAATATATTGCCGACCGGGCGGGCAGCGCCACATGCTATGAGCTGCATCAGATCAACCCCGCCGAAAACTGGCTGGAGGGCAACGAGGGAAATCCCTACCGCTACAACCACGACGGCTGGGGCTATACGGACCTCAACGCCGGGGCCATCAGCAAGTCGGAGTTCGCCCTGGGATATAACGGGTCTTTGGACAAGGTGGCCTGGACCAAGGAGAACACCACCACCAAAAGCGTGGAGATGTCCCACGGTTTCTTCTTCAACAGTTCCATCAAGTGGGGACTGAAAAATAACGGCCCCAAGTTCGGCGTGACCACCAGCCTCCAATATACCGACGGCAAGGGCAACTCCACCTCTAAAGGCACCGCGGTAGGTGCCAGCTGCACCGTTACCAGCATTGACAAGCAGGGTCTGGTGGCGCAGGGCATCCCGGCCTCGGTGGTGGATTCCTACGGCTTCCATTGGAACTTGGGCCAGTGGCAGCGGCACCTGAGCGGCGCTGAGGGCAATCAGACGCCCTTTATCGGCTATTGCATTACCAATCTCTCTTCCCCGCCGAACCCGGTCACGGACCTGGACGGCGTCATTGATCCGGAGAACAAGACCATCACCCTGACCTGGTCGATGCCGGAGAGGGCAGAGGGCTGCCCGGAGATCACTGGGTTCTATGTCTACCGGGTGGCGGGCGGCCGCTATACGAAAATATCGGAGAAGCTGTCCCCGGAAACCGGGGAATACACGGTCACGGACCTGGATCTAGGTAGTGAATATACCTTCGTCCTGACGACCGTAGCCACAAAGGATGGGAAAGACCTGGAAAGCGTCTGGTCCAACGAGGTCAACTACCGGGCGGACAGCACGCCTTATATCGGCAGCAACGGCAACTGGTGGGTCGGGGATACCGATACCGGGGTCAAGGCCGCCGGGCAGGACGGAAAGGACGGAAAAGACGGCAATACCCCCTACATCGGAGAAAACGGCAACTGGTGGATCGGCCTGACGGACACCAAGGTCCGGGCCGCGGGCACCGACGGCAAGGACGGCGAGAAGGGCGAAAACGGCGATACCCCCTTCATCGGTGACAACGGCAATTGGTGGATCGGGGACGTAGACACCCAGATCCGGGCCGTCAGCAACATTCCGGAAATCGGAGGAAACGGCAACTGGTTTATTGACGGCGAGGATACCGGTTATAATGCCGTGGCGCCGGAGGCCGTGACCCCCACCGTCGGTGACAACGGCAATTGGTGGTTCGGTGATCATGACAGCGGCCACAGGGTCATCAGCTGCGGAAAAGACGGCAAGGACGGTCAGGACGGCCAGGATGGAAAAGACGGAGCCGACGGCATCACCCCCCGGCTGAAAATCGGCGGGGACGGCATCTGGTATGTTTCCTACGACAATGGGAGCAATTGGGAGTCCCTCAATGTCCAGGCCATGGGCCAGAAGGGAGACAAGGGCGACAAGGGCGATAAAGGCGATCGGGGCGAGCAAGGCATTCAGGGCATCCAAGGCGCCCAGGGTATTCAGGGTGTCAAAGGTGACAAAGGAGACAAGGGCGACCAAGGCATCCAAGGCGCCCAGGGCATTCAGGGTGTCCAAGGTGAAAAGGGCGACAAGGGTGACCAAGGCGAGCAAGGCATTCAGGGTGTCCAAGGCGAAAAAGGCGATGCCGGTGCCGATGGCGCTTCCGGGCAAAATGGCACCAATGGAATTAACGGAAAAAACGGTGTAAATGGTCAAGACGGACAAAACGGTCAGGATGGCAAGGATGGACAGGATGGTACTGCCGGGCGCGGAATAGACAACGCCATGATTGATAACGACGGCTACCTAATTCTTACAATGACCGATGGCACGACCATCAATGCCGGTCTTGTACGTGACACTTCCGCTGTGGCAAACAAAGAAGCAAATGACTCTGCTACGGCAAAATCGCTTGCGACAGCGGCTGTTGGTCTTTCCGGTGCATCTTTGCTATGGAACATTGCAATGCTTGCACTCTCCATCACCATGAAAAGAAAGCACACAACTTTCCACAGATGATACAGTATAAACAATAATGAAGCAGTCTTGAAAGTGCCAAAACACTTTCAAGGCTGCTTTTGTCAGGATAACCGATTACTTATTGTTTCTTCTCTTGCAGACAAACCATATCCATAGGATTCACGCGCACACCATTCTGCATAACCTCAAAATGCAGGTGGAAACCTGTGCTGTCGCCGGTATTGCCTACATAACCTATAACCTGCCCTGCCGT
>ERZ773157.2989-NODE-2989-length-12129-cov-3.569323_pt1 | contig 12129 bp, 8 predicted proteins | sample MGYA00511480_ERZ773157 | MGnify/ENA primary metagenome ERZ773157 (study PRJEB29015, sample SAMEA2737863) | human gut metagenome | biome: human gut; feature: human-associated habitat; material: faeces | place: China | collected 2012 ... | reverse complement strand
TGTATCGGCTCCTTGCGATTTTGGGAACTCTGATCGGCGTAAGCCTTTTGCTGTTGTTGCTGCAAAGGGATGTGATCGCCGGGTATATGTCCGCTGTAAACGGGGTACGCACTCGGTTAAATGAGGCTTATGACGGTACCCTTGCCCTGTATCAGGCGTCAGCATCTGCGATGCAGGTGACGGTATTTTTCGGGTTTATCCTGTTTTTGCTGGCGGGGCTGTTATCTGCCGGGATCTGTTACCGGACCAATCCGGCAGTGGTTCTGGCAGGAGAATTTCCGGTGCTGGCAGGGATCGGAATTGCCGGAGGGACACCCTCCTTTTTCAGCTTTTTTCTGATCCTGTTGGGAACTCTTGGAATGCTCAGTGCCGCCGCCGTCAGCCGGGCGGATCAAAGGGATCAGGACAGTGCCCGTCAAGCAAGGCAGATGACAGAGCAGATGAAAAGCAGTGTCAATGTCTGGCTGCTTTTGCAGGCTGTAGTGCTGTCGCTGTTGGCGTTTGTGCTGGTGCGGCCCCTGACCAATACCCTGCTCCAGGCACAGGAGGCAGGGATGAAGACACAAAACGGTGTGCTGCAGGCAGTCTGGCAGCTGCTTCCGGCGGTTTCCGGAGGGAGGCTGAAGCTTTCCGTTGAGGGAGTCGGCGGAGGGGTATCGGATGGCACACTGACAGATCAGGATGGTTTTTATTTTGGAAAGGTACAGGCCCTGAAGGTTACGGTTTCGGAAAAACCCTCAGAGACAGTGTATTTAAAGGGCTTTATCGGCACGGATTACACCGGGACAGCCTTTGAGGAGGCAGACGGGGAGAGCTTTGTGCAGGCAGCATCCTTGTGGAAGCTGGATGGAAATGTATCCCTTGGGGTGGAAAATCTGCCCTTTCTGCGAACCTATTATGCGGAAAACGTGGTGTTTACCGGAGAGGGAGACGATGCAAAGCCGGAGCTTGCGGCAAATGCAGCCTCCTCTGCTGTGACCCTGCAGGTGGAAAATCTGGCGGCAAACCCGAATTATACCTATGTTCCCTATGGAGCATTTTTAAACGATTATTATCAGGTGCTGGGAGGCGACGGCGCACTGGCAGGTCAGAGCGTCCAGCAGGATATTTTTTCCTGTTATCCCAGAAAGCAGCTGGAGGAGGTCTTAGAGGACTGGAACGAAACAAAGCAGCAGGAAAGCACTCTGGATCAGGCGGAAAGCGCCTATGCCGCCTATGTGCAGGCACATTGCAGCAGCCTGCCGGAAAATCTCAGTTATTTGCAGGAGAAATTTGACCTGGAGCTGGAAACAAAGGAAAGTGCAGATCCAAAGGAAGCAGAAAAAAACTGGGAAAAGATCAAAACGGCAGTGATTTCCGAGCTGGCAGGAAATTATGAATTTGTCCGGGAACCGGAGGCTGTGCCCGATGGGAAGGACTTTGTAGAATGGTTTTTAAAGGAATCCAAAGAAGGAAATTCCGTTCATTTTGCAGCGGCGGCCACCATGCTGCTGCGTGCCTGCGGTATGCCGGCACGGTATGTGGTGGGCTATGCAGCCCCGGCAAGTCTTTTTCAGGGACAGGCGGACGGCAGCTATCAGAACGCAGAAACCTGTTTTGGAGGATGATAACGCCCATGCCTGGGCAGAGGTCTACCGGGGAGGAATCGGATGGACCGTAGTGGAGGCGACACCGGGCTTTGCCGCCCTGGTAACAGAAAGCGATGGAGCCTCAGGTCAGAAGGAAGCAGACAGCCCGGACACCCCGGTGGAAGTCTTTGATCAGGAAGACACTCCGGAGGCGGAGACGCCCGGGATTGGCAACAGAATATTCCGGGTGGTGAAAAAAGCACTGGCGACGGTGGCTCTTCTGATCACTGCCTGTGGGATCGCAGCAGTCATCCGGCGGCATATCCTCTGTAAACGACGGAGAAGAGGAAGAAAGGGAGAAACGCTGGGAGAGCAGATCCAAAGGATTTATCGAAGCTTTGCCGCTCTGCAGAAATTCAACAAAAAAAGTGTATGCAGCTGTCAGGAGGAGCGCTTTGCAAAGCAGCTTGGAAAGAAATATCCGGTATTTTCGGAGAAGACAGCGCAGAAGCTGGCAAATATCGTGCTGAAGGCATGCTATAGTGATCAGGGGCTGACAAAAAAAGAGTGTCAGTTTGTACTGGATTGCTATGAAAAGCTTGCAGAAGCTGTATCAAAGGAGCTGTCGCCGGCAAAGCGTCTGGTGGGAAGCCTGATCTTTTGTTTTTGGTAAAGCGGAAGGGAGAAGTGCATGAAACGAAAAATTTTGACAGTCCTTGCCATCCTTCTTGGTCTGGCAGGGCTGGGTGTTCTGTTATATCCCTCCGTCAGCAACTGGATGGAACAGGCAAAACAGCGCAGGCAGATTGCAGCCTATCAGGAAGCACAGGCGCAGATGGAGCAGGAAAGGCGGGCTGCCCTGCTGGCAGAAGCCGACCGGTATAATCAAAAGCTGGCAGAGCTTGGCATCAGCTTCGATATGCTGGGAGAGGCGGAAAAGGAGGCACTTTTGATCGACGGAAAATCCTATGATGAGCTGCTTTTGGCAGAGGACAGCGGTGTGATGGGATATCTGGAAATCGAAAAAATAAAGCTGAAGCTTCCCATTTATCACGGAGTATCGGAGGAGGCGCTGGAAGACGGAGTCGGTCATCTGGAGGGAACCTCCCTGCCGGTTGGCGGAGAAACGACCCATGCGGTTCTCTTTGGTCATCGGGGGCTTCCCTCGGCAAAGCTTTTTACCGATCTGGATCAGCTGGAGGCAGGAGATACCTTTCAGATCACGGTGCTGGATCGTGTGCTGGTTTATGAGGTGACTCAGACAGAGGTGGTGCTTCCGGAGGAGTTAAACGATTTGACAGTAGAGTCCGGAAAGGATCAGGTCACACTGGTTACCTGTACGCCTTATGGAGTCAATTCCCATCGTCTTTTGATCCATGGGGAGCGGGTGCAATAGATTGGAGATGCTGCAGCTGCAGCAGAAAGTGAGGAAGAAAATGAAAGGAAGAAAAATCCGGATCAGACAAGGGGTAAAGGGCTGGCTGCTTGCACTGGCCATGGTATTGTCCCTTTGCAGCGGCTGGAAGCAGGACGTCTGTGCACAGCAGAGTCAGAGCAGCTCGTCCAATTTGATGCAGGACGTGGACACGGACAAAAAAGGCTCCATCGAAATCCTTTTTGACACCATGCGAGACGAGCCCGTTGCAAATGCAGAGTTTACCCTGTATCAGGTTGCAGCAATGGTGGATCGGGGAGGATATACGGTGCTGGAGCTGACAGGCGGCTTTGAGGGCAGTAACGTGCAGCTGAAAAACCTGACGGCACAGCAGTCTAAGGATGCTTCGACAGCGCTTTTGGAGTATCAGAGAGCAAATCACATTTCCGGGGATACGAAAAAGACTGATGCAAACGGAAAGCTCAGCTGGACAGGGCTGCAGACCGGTCTGTATCTGCTGGTTCCGGGTCAGATGCAGAAATACAGAACCGATCCGTCTCTGATTTCAATCCCGACGAATGTGAATGATCAGTTGTTATATGACATGTCGGTGAATCCCAAGGCCGAAAGGATTCCGGATCCGGTATATCCGCCGGAAGAATCCGAGGAGCCCACTACGCCGGAGGTAAAAAAACCGCCGAAAAAGACAGAGATCATCGTTACACCCCAAATCACTCTGGAGCAGAAAACACCGGAGAAGCTGCCCCAGACAGGACAGCTGCGCTGGCCGATCCTGGCACTTTCCACAGTAGGAGCAGTATTGCTGTTTCTCGGATGGTGGGTCGGTCGAAAAAAAAAAGACTGTTCCAGGGCTCTGATGGGGCTTGGGATCCTTCTGGCAGCAGGAGCAGTGGGGATCTCCGCCTATAATATCTGGGACAGCAGCCGTGCCGAAGCTGCGGTGGAGGCGTCTCTGGAGGCCTATGAAGAAGAGCTGACTGCTGTGGAGCAGGAGTCGATTCCTGTGGATGAGAACAGCGGGATGGCCTTTGTGGAGGCAGACGGGCTTTGCTGGATCGGCGAGCTGGAAATTCCGTCCCTGCAGCTTACGCTGCCGGTGGCGGATCCCTGGAGCTATCCGTCCTTGAAAAAAGCACCCTGCCGCTACACCGGAAGTGCAGAGGAAAATTCCCTGATTATTGCCGCTCATAATTATAAACGGCATTTTGGCAATATCGGACTTTTGCCGGAGGGTGCAACGGTGAAGTTTACAGCGGTTTCGGGCGACGTATACGAATATGAGGTAGAAAAGGTAGAAACCTTAAATCCCTATGCAGTAGACGAGATGCTGTCCGGTGACTGGGATCTGACGCTGTTTACCTGTACCTATGGAGGAAGAAAGCGTGTGACGGTCCGGTGCAGCCTGGTTGGATGAAGAGGCAGAGAGATGGAAAAAAGAAGCATCCGCAGAAATCAGCGGCGACAGGCTGTCAGGGTCGCTGATCTCTGCGGATGCTTTTTGCATCAGAATGTTTTGAGGATTTCAGGAAAATACAATAGAATGCACCCCATGTGAGCATTCTATTGTCATGAATAATAGAATGCACGCCATGCGAACATTCTATTGGCATGAAAAAAAGAACCTCGATCTCTCAAGGTTCTTTCTGATAATCGGAGTGACAAGACTTGAACTTGCGGCCTCTTCGTCCCTAACGAAGCGCTCTACCACCTGAGCCACACCCCGATGTGCCGTATTTCTCAACCGGACAAATGATATGATACAGCATAATCGGACAGAAGTCAACACTTAATTTAAAAAAACTTCACAAATTAGGTTTTTCTGTTACAGTTCACTCGTACCGTTTGAGCTGTTCATAAAAAATTAAGGGTTTCTTTCTTGCAAGAAATGGAAATATAGACTATATTAAACGGACAAAAGGCAGGCACAAAAAGGACAGGCGGTAAGCTCAGAGCAAAGGCTCCCTAAAGGATACGATAAGCTGTCTGTGATCTGCAGAATGGAGTGAACATGAAATATTTCTGGTTGACCATAAAGAAGATGTTTCGTTTTTTATTAAAGCCCTTATCCTTTGTACCGGCGCTGTGCGTGATGTATATGATCTTTTCCTTTTCCGCCCAGACGGCGGACGAATCCGGACAGCTGAGTATGCTGGTCAGTGAAAAGGTGGTGCTCCTGCTGGGAAAGCTGACCTCCGGCAATCTGGATACCGCGCAGGTGGGAGTGTATGCAGATGAGATTCATTTTCTTGTAAGGAAGATGGCACATTTTAGCGAATATTTTTTGTTGGGACTGACACTTTCCCTGCCCTTGTATGTTTATCGGCTGCGGGGCTTTTGGCTCGTGCTCGCTGCCGGACTGTTCTGTGCCGGATTTGCCGGGCTGGATGAGTACCATCAGATGTTTGTGGCAGGACGCTCGCCGGCACTTCGGGACGTGGCGATCGATACGGCAGGAAGCATCACCGGAATTTATATGACAAGGATCATCGGATTTATTGGGAGAAAAACGATATTTGCACCCCTTTCGATGGAAAAGCGCAGAGAACGGAGAAAACGACGCGCAGAAGCCTAGGGATGCGGTGCTTCGATTGTATGAAATAATGTGCTTATACAAATGATTTTCGTGTATTTCACAAGCGTTATCCTTCTTATTCTGTTTTGGGAGCAAAAAATAACGCCCACATTTTCTGTGAGCGTTACAGCTGCAAAATTGATTTCAGATACAAAAAGCGGCATAGAGAGGAATGATTTTTTTATTGTCCTCAAAGCCGAAGTTTTTGGCGGAGAGCTTGATTGCATAAGCAGGCTTGTAGGTGTCCATATAGACCTTTAAGCTCTTGGCTCTGGTGTTGTCGGCGGACTTGACCTCAATGGGAATGAGCTGACCGTCACGCTGAATGATAAAATCAATTTCGGCCCCACGCTCGGACTCCCAATAGTAGGTGTGGTAGCCGTTAATGGAGAGCTGCACATTGACATAGTTCTCCGTCATACCGCCCTTGAAATCGTTGATTTCCTCGACCATATAGAGAATGTCATTGGCGGCCAGGTCTTTCTTGGCGCAAAGCAATCCTAAGTCGGATACATAAATCTTGAACGCATCAATATCACGGTAGTTTTCAAGCGGCTTTTTGATTTGCTCGACTTTGTAGACCTGTGACACGATACCGGACAGGCAAAGCCATTCAATCGCATTTTCAAATTCGGAAGCCCGTCCGCCTTTCTTAATCAGCTTATATTGGAAACGGGTATTCTTCTTTGAAAGCTGAACGGTTATATTGTCGTAGGCAAGTCTGGTTTTCTTGATTTCGTTCAAGGTGTTATACTTGCTCATATCGTTGAGATAGCTTGCAAGTATCGTGTCCTGTGTATGGCGAACAAGGATATAATCCTTCGTTCCGGCAAACTGCATCACGCACTCTGGCATTCCGCCGACTACAAGATACTGACGGTAGAGCTGCATTGCGGCATCGTGCAAGGCAGACGGCAGCGGCGTGTCGGTTTGGAAGCATTTTTTGATCTGCTCTACCAAATCGTCCTCACCGAGCGCCAATAGAAACTCCTCCATATCCATAGGATAAAGCGTTTTCATATCGACCTTTCCTACGGGGAAAGAGAATTTCGCTCTGTTGACCGCAACGCCGAGCAAGCTGCCTGCGACAATGATGTGATAATCTGGAGCGTCCTCGCAAAAGTACTTTAGCGAGGTCAACGCCCTTTCGCAGAGCTGCACCTCATCGAATACAATCAGCGTTTTTTCCTTTACGATAGTCTGTCCTGCGATATGGGACAAAATCGGTATCAGATAATCGGGGCTGATGTTTTCCTCAAAGGTTTCGTTCAGCTTTGGATTGGTTTCAAAGTTGAAGTATGCCACATTTTCGTAGTGGGTGCGCCCGAACTCCAGAATGGAATAGGTCTTTCCGACCTGTCTTGCGCCCTGTAAAATAAGGGGCTTGCGGTGTTCGCTTTCCTTCCACGCTTCCAGGAAGCCCATGATTTTTCGATACATAAGCAGTCCTCCTTAAAGGTACTGACCATAGTATAGCAGATATTCGTGTAAAAATCAATGAAATTTCCTTGAATTTTTGCACTAATCAACACGATTATTTTCGTCAACCTCTCACGATACGACACGAACACCGCAATTTCTGCATTTTATACCTCTCCAAACTTGGTCGTCATCAGCTTGTAAAACTCGGTATTTCGAGGGACGACCATTACCAAATGTGCGAAAGGATAATTCGCACATTTGAAGAATTGCCGCCCATCTGATAAAACAAAAGCAACGCAGCAATGCGTAATACTTGGAGGTGAGATAATGGCAGGAAAACGAAGCAGGATCCCGAAGTACGGCACGGTCGAGATCAATGGACACACCTACTATCGGACGAACATAACGGATAGTGAGGGAAAACAGCGCACCCTCTATGCCAAAACACGGGAGGAGCTTTATGACAAGGAGCTGGACACGCTGTCACAGATGGATGATGACCGGCAGCGGAGAAAATCACCTACGGTGGCGGACTACTGCGAAAAGTGGCTGGTGATGCAGTCCGCCCATGTACGCACAACGACGCTGACAGATTATAAGTCTAAGGTACGTCGAAACATCATCCCTTACCTCGGAGATAAGAAAATTGCAGAAGTGACTTTGGATGATATTCAGCTTGCCCTTGTGTCGGTTTCCCAAAAATCCGCCTCGGTGTATAAGTCGGTCATCGTGATCTATAAGTGCATTTTCCGTGCAGCAGAGGAAAGCCGGATCATCAAAAAGAATCCCACGGTGTATCTGTCCCCAAAGGGAGGCGGCGTACCGCAGGCGGAAAAACAGCCTTTGACAGACGAGCAAGTACAGCGGCTGTTGGATGCGGTCCGTGGATTGCCACCCTATGTCTTTATCATGCTGGGGCTATACGCCGGTTTGCGGCGGGAAGAAATTCTCGGACTGCAATGGGATTCTGTCTACTTGGACACCGAAGCGCCGTATTTGACCGTGCGCAGAGCATGGCACACGGAGCACAACCGGCCTGTCATCTCAACAGAGCTAAAAACCGATGCCGCAGAGAGAAATATTCCGCTACCGGATCATCTGGCGGCTTGCTTGAGAGAAGCAAAGGGAAATTCGACCTCCGATTTTGTTGTGGCCAATCGGGACGGTGGCCCACTCAGCTATACGCAGTTTAAGCGACTCTGGCAGTATGTTGTGACCCGGACGGCAAAGCCGAGGATCGCCCGCAAGCTGGTGGACGGGAAATATGTGAAGTATATGCTTTACCCGGAGCTGGGAGAAAAGGCCCGGAATAATGGCCATGTGGTGTACAGTCTGGACTTTGATGTAACGCCGCATTTGCTTCGACATACCTATATCACCAACTTGATCCACGCCTCCGTCGATCCTAAGACCGTGCAATATTTGGCGGGACATGAAAACAGCCGGATCACTATGGACATCTACGCCAAGGTAAAATACAATCGACCTGACGATGTGGTAAAGGCTATGACCGGCGCCTTCGCTGAATGGGATGCCTCATAAATCGAGGCGGCAACACCGTATCAAGGAAGGACGATAAAATCCATTATAGATGATGAATGGCGGTCTTGTCAGCCGCATTGAACACCTCTTATTCCGGCTAATTTAATATTCAATGTTAAATCAGCCGGAGTTCTTAGACCGGTAAATGGCTTCATAAATCAAATGCGCTAAGGGCGAGGAAAGATTTCCTCGCCCTGTTTTCATGCCGGTTTGCACCTTTGCATCCACCGATGATTTCTGATAAAACGAATACGCCAATACATAAGGCTAAGAAAGGAAGGTACTTATGGCGAAGAAGAAACAGAACATACCGGCATACGGCACCGCCGAGATCAACGGTGTCACCTATTTCCGTACCAGGATTACTGACGCCGATGGCAAACGGGTTCCCATTTACGCTTCCACCTGTGAGGAGCTATACAAAAAGGAACAGGACGCACGGCAGCAGGTACAGGACATCCTTTTTCGGAAGCAAAACCCTACCGTAGAAGATTATTGTGAAAGATGGCTGCTCATGCGTTCAGCCACGGTAACACAAGATACGCTGCGGAATTATCGCAGGGAGATGTATAAGTATATTGTCGAGCCGCTTGGGAACCTGTATCTTTCCGATGTGACGGCCGACGACATCAAGCTGGCGCTTGTTCCTGTGTCCAAAAGAGCAAAGCACACTTTTGATACCGTCAATATGCTTATTAAAAGCGTCTTTTACTCGGCAGAGCGCAGCGAGGTCATCGACTACAATCCTGCTGCTAAGATCAGCGCCAAGGGCGGTGTTCCGGGCAAATCATTGGACGCTTTAACGGATGAGCAGGTAAAGACGCTGGTAGATACAGTCAAGGGCCTTCCCCCGTATGTGTTTGTCATGCTCGGCCTGTACGCAGGTCTACGGCGTGAGGAGAGTCTTGCTCTGCAATGGGACTGTGTGTTCCTGGACACGCCGACCCCATATATTTCTGTCCGACGGGCATGGCGGGGAAGCCACCGGAAAGAGCCGGAGATCTCTACCGTATTAAAAACTCCGGCATCCAGAAGGGATATTCCCATTCCAAAGTGTTTGGTAGAGTGCCTGCGAGAGGCAAAACGATCTTCCAAATCTGCCTTTGTGATTTCAAATCGTAAGGGTGGCCCCCTTTCTGAGGGCGAATTTGTGGGAGTTTGGTACCATGTTAAGAACCACACCGCAGGAGAGAAAATCAGCTACAAGTATGTGAATGGGGAACACATCCGTTATACGACCTGCCCCGTTCTCGGAAGCCATCGGAAAGGCTCCCCGAACCATGTGTATAGTCTGGACTTCCATGTGACCCCGCACCAACTCCGACACACTTACATTACGAACCTTTTATACATGGGCGTAGACCCCAAAACCGTACAATATCTCGCTGGGCATAAGAATAGTAAAACAACGATGGACATTTATGCAAAAATCAAGTATAATAAGCCCCAAGAACTTCTCCCTGTCGTAAACGCTGCGTTACGGCCTGTCGCAATGTCTTGAAAGTACCCGTTTTTAACGATACTTTCTGTTAATGTACGGGCTAAGTCCAGTTGCGACATCCTCAAAAGTGTTGGAATATCAAGAGAAATTGGGATTTTTTTAGCCCAGTACGGCCTCAAAGCCGCCCGTCGCGCACCTCAGTTCTCCAAGCGCTGAGCTTACGAAGAGACTGCTTCCAAAGCCTTGGAGCGCCAAGGCTGCATAGGACAGGCAGCAAGCCTGCCTCCCATTGGAACAAAAAACGGCGTGACCGTATGGTCACGCCGTTTTTCTGTGTTCTGCTTTACGCCGCCGGGACGGCCTTGGCCACGCTGTAAGCCTGCAGGATGCTGCCCTCGCCCTCGGCATACTTCACCGTCACCGTGTCGCCCACGTTGAGGATCACGGCCTCCGGAGCCTCGGCGGCGGAGATGGTGTAGTACACCGTGCCGTCGGAGAGCTGGAGGTAGTACCAGGTGTTGCCGTCCATAACGGCGCTGCGGAGGTCAGCGATGACGCCGGTGACCTCCCCCTGATCGGAAGCGGAGGGCTCCGTATCCGCCGGGTCAATGAGGTTATACCGGGCCAGCATCTGGCGATAGTTGCTCTCGCATTCCGCCACGCTGCCGCCGGTGGCCACGATCTGGTACTGGCTGACGTTGACCATGGCGTACATCTTCACCAGACCGGCGGCGTCCTTCAGCGCCATGAAGTAGCTGGGCTGATCTGCGATGTTCAGCAGCAGAGGGAAGGTGGCGGTGTAGTTCATCTGCTGCACCTGCCCCCGTGCCGAATCCATGGCGGAGTACTCCTCGGCGCCGGCCACGGAGTAAAAACGTGTCTCCTTGGTGCGCTGGTTGGAGAGGATGAAGCCGATGTTGGACTGATCCGACACCACCGACGTGATGCCGGTGTACATATACACGTCGTCTCCGATGGCGATGTAGTTATAGCCATCGGTGGTAACGGTGACATCCCGCTGGCCGAACAGGGAGTTGATGAAGCCGTGGATATAGGTGCCGTGGTAGTCGTACTGCTGGACGATGAGATCCGCCGTGTAGACGTGATCCACCCAGTCCGGCACATCCTTGGCGTCATAGTACTGATGCTCACCGGTGACGGCGTTCACCAGCACGGCCCCGTCGATGTCCGTGCCGCCAAAGAGCCCGATGGTCTTTCGGATCCGGGGGCAGACCCAATAGGGATTGCCGCCCTCGTCGATCTCGAAGGCCGGCTTGTCAAAGATATAGGTGGGGTAGTGGAACTGCAGATAGCGATAGAGGTTGCGGCCGAAGTGCTCAGCGGTGGTGTAGCGGATGCCCTGCTCCAGACGCACCACCTCCACATTCTGGGTCACCATGTCGATGATAAGATAGGCGGGCAGACCCTCAGAGCGGTTGTTGAACCACTTGATCCAGTCCCCGTACCGCAGGGGCGTCACCCGCACCGGGCGGCCCTTGTAGTTGATTTGCGTGTACTCCTCCGCCACCTCGAACTGGGACACCATGTCCGACAGCTCACCCAGCTTGCGGTTGCCCAGCTTCTCGGCGGAGTCCTTGTCCAGCATGGGGATCTGGTCATAGCTGATCTCCTCCACCTCGGTGGCGAAGTCACCGGTCTCCACCGTCAGCAGATCCCGGTAGGCCCCGGCCCGGATCACCTGCCAGCCCACGATACCGCCCACGATGGCCACGGCCACCAGCGCCACGGCGATTATCATGGGGATGCGGCACTGCTTCTTCACGAAGCCAAAGTAGCCCTTGGCCCCGCTGCCCTGAAACCCGGAGGTCAGCACGGCGCAGCCGCAGTACACAGCGCAGCACAGCAGCATGAAGAAATAGAACTCCTCCGCCTGCAAATTGATGGGCGGCAGCACCACATAGAAGTACACCGCCGCAAAGATCAGCGTCACCGCCAGATTGATGAGGGTGCGGCTCAGGGGCGTGCCGATGGCCTTGTGCTCCTTTTTGGGCCGTGGAGGCCGCTTCCCAAAGGGACTCTGCCTGCCGCCGAAGCCCTGAAAATTGGGGTCGTTCCAGTTGGTGTTCATAAATGCTCCTTTCGGGAAACAGGCTGCGGCCGGTCTCCTCTGTCATATTCTGCAACTACTTGTAATATTATAAGAAAAATATACGAATCGTATTCATCA
>ERZ773157.2980-NODE-2980-length-12178-cov-7.715664_pt1 | contig 12178 bp, 8 predicted proteins | sample MGYA00511480_ERZ773157 | MGnify/ENA primary metagenome ERZ773157 (study PRJEB29015, sample SAMEA2737863) | human gut metagenome | biome: human gut; feature: human-associated habitat; material: faeces | place: China | collected 2012 ... | reverse complement strand
CTCAGCTTGAGGACTGCACCTGCAACTGCTGCCCGGGCTGCGGCTCCTGCTCCGGCATGTACACGGCCAACAGCATGAACTGCCTGTGCGAGGCCATCGGCATCGCGCTGCCCGGCAACGGCACGATTCCAGCCGTCTACGCCAAGCGCCTGCAGCTGGCCAAGCACGCCGGTATGGCCATCATGGACCTGGTCAGCCGCGGCGTGACCGCGCGCCAGATCATCAACGAGCGCTCCATCCGCAACGCCCTGACCTGCGACATGGCGCTGGGCTGCTCCACCAACACGGTGCTTCACCTGCTGGCGATTGCGCAGGAGGCGGGCTGCCCGATTGACCTGAAGCTCTTTAACGAGATTTCCGCCAGAACGCCGAATCTCTGCCATCTGGCCCCCGCCGGCCCCACCCACATGCCCGACCTGTATGAGGCGGGCGGCATCCCGGCGGTGCAGGCTGAGCTGGCGAAGAAGAACCTGCTCGACCTCGATGTTCCCACCGTCACCGGCAAAACGCTGGGAGAGAACATCCGCGGTGCGAAGATTCTCAACGACAAGGCGATCCGCTCCATCGACAACCCGTACAGTCAGACCGGCGGTCTGCAGATTCTGTGGGGCAACATTGCGCCGGACGGCTGTGTCGTCAAGCGCAGCGCCGTTGCGCCCGAAATGCAGGTCCACAGCGGCCCCGCGCGCGTCTTTGACAGCGAGGACACCGCCATTGCGGCCATCTACGCAGGTGACATCCACCCCGGCGACGTAGTGGTCATCCGCTACGAGGGCCCCAAGGGCGGCCCCGGTATGCGCGAGATGCTCAACCCCACCAGCGCACTGGCGGGCATGAAGCTGGATACCACGGTGGCACTCATCACGGATGGCCGCTTCTCCGGTGCGTCCCGCGGCGCGGCCATCGGCCACGTCAGCCCCGAGGCAGCCTCCGGCGGCCCCATCGGTCTGGTCAGGGAAGGGGACACCATCGAGATCGACATTCCGAATGTGTCCATCCACCTGGCCGTCAGCGGCGACGAGCTTGCCGCCCGCAAGGCCGCCTACGTCCAGCCCGAGCCGAACATCAAGACCGGCTGGCTGGCACGGTACGCAAGGTTGGTCACCAGCGCCAATCTGGGCGCGGTGCTGAAGTAAATTCCATAAAAAACAGGATGCCGTTTCGCAAGACAGCATCCTGTTTTTTATTGCTCTGTAGGGGCCGGGCATGCCCGGGGGGCAGCTTTGCCGTTGGCACCCCTTTAACGGTTGATTTGTAGGGAGGGGTCTTGACCCCTCCGCGGCGGGATGAGGGCACCCTGCCCTACGTCTCCGGCAAAAGCGCATACCGCGGTTATTTTGCCTCTGCGTGCGCCCTCGCCAATTCCAGATATTCTTCTTCGTTGGCCTTGATGGCGGCAGCCTGTGCCGCGCTGACGGGCCGCACGACCTTGCCGGGCACGCCGATGACAAGGCTCCCCGCGGGCACCTGCATGTTCTCCGGCACAAGCGCCCCCGCGGCGATCAGGCAGCCGTCCCCGATGACCGCGCCGTTCAAAATCGTCGCGTGCATCCCAATCGGGCAGCCGTCGCCCACCGTGCAGCCGTGCACAACGGCCCCGTGCCCGACGGACGTTCCGCGCCCTACCGTCACATCCAGCCCGGGGCCGGTGTGCAGCACGGCATTGTCCTGCACGTTGGAGTTTTCCCCAATGGCAATGCGCCCGGTGTCCGCCCGCAGCACCGCGCCGTACCAGACGCTGCTGTTTTTCTCAAGCCGCACGCTGCCCGCCAGTGTGGCGTTTTCGGCCACAAACGCCGCGCCGTTGTCGGCAGGGGCATGGTGGTTTATTGTGATGAAAGCCATACTATTGCATCTCCGTTCTTTTCGCACATTTCCGCACGTTGTAGGGGGCTGTGTCCTCGACGACCCGGGCCGTTCACGGCCACCGTCAGGTTCCGCGGGCGAGCACTGCTCGCCCCTACAAAACTAATTATAACGCGCCCAAACAAAATTGCAAACATCCTGCCAAATGTGCTACAATATTCCCGTAACCACAAAGGAGTTGTATTATGGCAATCAAAATGATCTGCAGCGACATTGACGGTACGCTGCTGCAATATGGCCGCAAAAAGCTGGAGGGCGAAATTTTCGACCAGATCCGCGCCCTGCATGACCGCGGCATCCTGTTCTGCCCGGCATCCGGGCGGCAGTACACCAGCCTGCGCCTGCTGTTTGCGCCGGTGGCCGACTGCTGTGTTTTCCTGTGCGAGAACGGCGGCGTGCTGTTCAAGGACGAGCACTGCATCGCCGAAAACCCAATGCCCCGCGCACTGGCGGAGGAAATCGCCCACGACCTGTGGGACCGCAGCGACGGCCAGGGCGAGGTCATGCTCTCGGGCCAGAACTGCGCCTATCTGATGGAACGCGGCCTCGGTATGCTGGACCGCATCCAATTTATCGGCAACCGTTACAAGGTCATCTCCGACCCGTCCGAGATTCCCGAGGAGATCGTCAAGGTGTCGGTCTACCTGCATGAGGGCGTGGAAAAGTACGCGGACCGCTTTGTGCCGCGCTGGCAGCAGGCCAACTGCGCCGTGGCGGGCCCGTACTGGATCGACACGACCACCGCCAACAAGGGTGTCGGCGTCGAGTCGCTCTGCCGCGTGCTGGGCTTCGCCCATGACGAGGTCATGGCCTTCGGCGACAACTACAACGATGTGGCGATGCTCGACCTTGTCGGCACGCCTTACATCATGGACGGTGCCGCCGCGCCGCTGCGCGCACGCTACCCGCTGCACACGCCCCGCCCGGAGGATGTGCTGCGGGAATTTCTCCGGAAATGATGATTCAACCCATTTATGGACGAATCGTACACATTCCACACATTTTTTTATTCAAAATAACCAAAGATTCAGCTTGTTTTTGGAGCTTTTTCCGTTGACGTTGGCGGCAGAGTATGTTATTATAATAACAGCTTAATTATTTGCGCTGCGCCCTACCGCACCGCATCTATGGGAGGAAAAAGCTATGAAAGAATTCACCTATACAATCAAAGAGCCCGTTGGCATTCACGCACGTCCCGCCGGCATGCTGGCCAAGGATGCCAAGACCTGCCAGAGCACCGTCACCATTGTTGACAAGAACGGCAAGTCCGTTGACGCCACCCGTCTCATGGCTCTGATGGGCATGGGCATCAAGTGCGGCGACACCGTCACCGTCAAGATCGAGGGTGCCGACGAGGACACCGCCGCCCCCGCTCTGGAGAAGTTCTTCAACGAGCATCTGTAATTCCGGCATCATGTACGGCCGCGGCCGCCGCAGCAAGACGGCAGCCGCGGTTTTGATTTGAAGGAGGCTCCCCAATGATCACGATTCAAGGCAAGGGCGTTTCCGCCGGTGTCGGCGTTGGCCCGCTTTACTTTTACCGCCGTGCCACGGCGGAGATCAAGCGCTACACGGTGGAGGATACCGACGCCGAGTGGCACCGCTTCAAGGGTGCGCAGACCGGCGCAATCGAGCAGCTGGGCGTGCTGGCCGAGCAGGCCCGCAAGGAGGCCGGCGACGAAGCCGCCATGCTATTTGAGACCCACCAGATGATGGCCGAGGACCTCGACTACGAGGAGGCCATTGAGGATCGCATCGTCAACCAGAAAATGAACGCCGAGGCCGCCGTCTCCGACACGTCAGAGCAGTTTGCCGAGATGTTTGCCTCGATGGACGACGCCTATATGCAGGCCCGCGCCGCCGACGTCAAGGATGTCAGCCAGCGCATTCTGGGCATCCTGTGCGGCATCGTGCAGGGCGGCATTGCGTCCGATGTGCCGGTGCTGCTCTGCGCTGACGACCTGGCCCCGTCCGAGACGATCCAACTGGACAAGTCCAAGGTCCTGGGCTTCATCACAGCGGGCGGCTCCGGTTCGAGCCACACGGCCATTCTGGCCCGCACGTTGGGCATTCCCGCCATCGTCGGCATGGGCGACGCGCTCAAGCCCGAGCTGGAGGGCCGCGCCGCCATCGCGGACGGCAGCACCGGTGCGCTGGTCATCGACCCCGACGACGACACCCGTGACCGCCTGCTGAAAAAGCGCGACGAGCAGCTGCGCCTGCAGCGCCTGCTGGAAACGCTCAAGGGCCAGGCCAACGTAACGAAGGACGGCAAGACCATCCGCATCTACTGCAACATCGGCTCGCCGGAGGATGTGCATGCCGTGCAGGTCAACGACGGCGGCGGCATCGGTCTGTTCCGTTCCGAGTTCCTCTACCTGAACACGACGGACTATCCCACCGAGGATCAGCAGTTTGAAGCCTACAAGCAGGTGCTGTCTGACATGGACGGCAAGGAGGTCATCATCCGCACGCTGGACATCGGCGCGGACAAGCAGATCGGCTACTTTGACCTGCCCAAGGAGGATAACCCCGCCATGGGTATGCGCGCACTGCGCATCTGCCTGACCCGGCCCGAGATCTTCAAGACCCAGCTGCGCGCCCTGTTCCGCGCGTCCGCATTCGGCAAGCTGGGCATTATGTTCCCGATGGTCACCTCCGTCTGGGAGGTCCGTGAGGCCAAACGCATGTGCGAGGAGGTCCGCCGCGAGCTGAAAAACGAAGGCATCCCCTACAGCGAGGATGTGCAGATCGGCATTATGATCGAGACGCCCGCCGCGGCCATCAACAGTGACCGTCTGGCAAAGGAGGTCGACTTCTTCAGCATCGGCACGAACGATCTGACCCAGTACACGCTGGCCTGTGACCGTCAGAACAACGACCTGGGCCGCTTCTACGACCCGCATCACCCCGCGGTGCTGCGCCTGATCCGCCTTGTGACCGAGAACGCCCACAAGAACGGCATCTGGGTCGGCATCTGCGGTGAGCTGGGCGCAGACCTGACCCTGACCGAGACCTTCCTCGCCTTCGGCGTGGACGAGCTCTCCGTCACGCCGCGCTCCGTTCTGCCCCTGCGCAACGCCGTCCGCATGACGGACACCCGCGAGAGCAGCGAGCGGATTCTGTCTGACCTTGATTCGGATTATACGGCACGATAAAACGACAAAAAGTAAAGAGACCGTCTGAAACAGGCGGTCTCTTTTTGGTTTATCCAGTTGTTTGCGGGCAGCCCTCTGGCCGCCGTGAGCGCTTGCGGCAACGGGAAAGTCCACGGGCTGCCACCGTAGGGGGCGGCGTCCTCGACGCCCCGCGGAGGAACTGCTAAATGGGCAGCGACGGCAAAGCTGCGGGCCGGGCATGCCCGGCCCCTACAGCTCAACCTTACTCCAGCTCAAAATCCCCAACTACCAGCAGTTCCAGGCTTGCGTCCGGGTCGGCAACAAGCCGCTTGGACTGGTTCAGAATGGCCTTTTCCAGCGTGTTGCGGGCCATGCGTCCGTTGCCGTTCGTGGCGGCGTCCTCGGCCTGCTTGCGGTCAAAGTAGGTGACCAGCGGCAGCTCACAGGCTGTGTCCAGCGTGTAACCCTTGGATCTTGCAATCGAGCACAGAATCTTGTACAGCTCCGCGCCCGTGTAGTCCGGGAACTCGATCTGATTCGGGAAACGGCTGGCCAGGCCGGAGTTCGCGCTCAAAAACAGCTGCATCTCTTTCGTGTAGCCCGCCAGAATCACGACGAGGTCGTCGCGGTGGTCCTCGATCCCCTTGACCAGCGTGTCAATCGCCTCAAGGCCGAAGCTGTCCTCGCCGCCGCGGTAGAGGGCATAGGCCTCGTCAATGAACAGCACGCCGCCCAGCGCGCTCTGGATGACCGAGTTCGTCAGCGGGGCCGTGTGGCCGACATAGCGGCCCACCAGATCGGCGCGGGTGACCTCCACAAGCTGGCCACCGCGCAGTGCGCCGATGGCCTTCAGGTACTTGGCCAGTATGCGGGCAATCGTCGTCTTGCCGGTGCCGGGGTTGCCGGTAAAGATCATGTGCATGTTGACCTCGGCGACCTTCAGGCCCTGGGCCTTGCGGCGCTGCTGGGCCTGCACATTTTTGGCGATGTCACGCACATAACTCTTGATTTCATCCAGACCGATGATGCCGTCCAGCTCAGCCTCCACCGCGTCCACATCGCCGCGGTACTGCTGGGGCAGCAGCGCCAGCAGGTCAAAGGAGTTGCCGCCGTTCACGGCCATGCACAGCCTGCCATTCTCCGCCGTCAGCGCGGCGGGCGTGCCGTCGGCGGGCGTCTCGTCGGCATCCAGCACGTACTCGGCAATCGCGCGGTAGACTGTCTCGCAGTAGTCGCGCATAGCCTGCATACCGCTGGTCTTGCCGTACTGCGACGCCAGCAGGTCACGCACATCTGCGCCCATGGTCAGCGCCAGTCCGCACTGCCTGCGGGTGCGCTGGGCCAGATAATTCAGCTCCCGCGCGGCCACGGCGGCCAGCGCCTCGGGGGTGAACGCCTCGGTGCGGCAGATGTCGCCCGCAACGGCGTCCACAAACTTTGCCCCAAAGTGGTCGGCCAGCGCGGTCTCGCCCTTGTTGGAGTAGAACACAAAATACTTGCCGCCGGCCTGCAGCTCGCCGATGGCACCGGGGGCCAGCGCCGTGCCGACATCCACGAGGATGCCGCGCTGCAAAACGTACCGGCTCGACAATGCCAGCGTGCCGTCCATCGCCAGCGTCGCCAGCATATTCAGGTAGTTAGCGGCGCAGCTCTCGTAATGCTCAAAGGTCAGCACCTCGGCGTCGGACTGCAGCGCCGCGTAAAGGTCCTGCAAAAACAGCTTCTCCTGCGCGGGGCCGGGGTAGAGCGCCAGATCCAGCGTCTCCACGGCGGCGCTGTGCAGCACACCGCGGGCGGCCAGCTCGTCCACCACACATTGCAGCGCATAGTGGCGGCCCGTTCCGTTGGGGCCGCAGAGCAGCATCACGCTGCGGGCGTGGGCGGTGTCGTCCGCCGTGCCCAGCACAAACGGGCGGCGGAACGCCTTGACCAGCGCCGAGACAAAGGCATCCTGCCCCAGCACCTGGGCTTTGATTTTATCCGTCACACCGGTAAAATCTGCCTTGCCGTGGGCAGCCGGGGCAGGGGAGGGCGCGGCCACCGTGCCGCCCAGCAGGCCATCCTGTTTCAGCGACTTTGTCAGCTCACTGCTCATCTTGCGCACATTCTCGGCGGTGGCGGCACCGGCTTTCTGCACCGCGCCCAGCGCACTGCTGGCGGCGGATTGGCGTTTCTGGGCCGCGCTCAGGGCTTCCAGCTGGGCCTGCATCTGCTGCACGGCATCGCTGGCAGCTTCGGCCTGCTGCTCATTGGCGGCGTATTTGCCGCCGCCCATCAGGCCGCGGACCCAGGCATCGTATTGGTCTTCCAGGCTCATCGTTTATCCTCGGTTTCCGGGCCGATGCAAGCATCGGCCCCTACAGATTTTTTAGGGAGCTTTACGGTGTAAAAATCCTTGACGCTGCACCCGGCGCGCCCGCCGCCTGCACAGGCGCAGGCACACGCACAACTGGATGCACACGCGCAGGCGCAGCTGGACGCACAGCTGGAATGGCTGCTGTGGTTGCGGCCCACACCGCCGCCGCGGGTCTTGCCGCCGCCGGAGCGGTACTCCGGGGGCGGGTCGGTGCGGTGGTAGCCGGTGGGCGGGGGTGCGCTGCGGGCGCGGCGGATCGTGTGTACGCCGTTGGTGTACCAGAACCAGTCATCGGGGTCGATATCACTGCCGAAGCCGCCGCCCCAGTCAGGGGACTGGGAGGCCACCGCAATGATGATGATTGCCACCGCCAGCAGCACAATAACAGCCGACGCCAACAGCACGATGATTCCCTCTAAATCCTCACCGCTGTCGTAGTCGTCTGTGGTCATCTCGGCCCCCGGGTCAAAGGCGGCGGCGTTCGTAATGGGTACTGTCACATGGACATTGGCCGCCTGGCCGTGGCCCATCGCGCCGAAATCCCAGGTCAGGTAATCACCGTCCATGCCAGTATTATCCGCCACAAAGCCGTCGTAATTGCGCCAGCGCACCTGCATATTCCCGACGCTCAAATCGTCGAACCAGCCCGGTGTAAAGTTGAAGTTTGCCGTACCGTCGTCATTTCGTGTGAACAGGTGGCTCTGATGTACGCTGAATACAAAATGTACGCTGCTCTCACCGCCATTCGACGCGGCCACATCGGGGGCATAGTAGCGGCGGCTGAACACGACCTTGGCATAGCTGCCGCCGTCGCTGGAATACTGCAAGTCGGAAATCGTATCGGTCAGCGGGGTCAGCTCGTCCACGCTGGAATTGGCAAGGCCGATTTTGACCCAGCTCAAATAGTCGGTGGCGTCGCCGTCAATGACCTGCCAGTCAATGTCGTAGGTAATATCCGCCGTGCCGTCCTCCCTCGGATCCACGGTCACGATGTAGCTGCGGATATAATCCATGTCGCCGCTCTCGGCGTAGGGGGCGTCCACCTCGGCCGCCGCAGCGGGCAGAGCCAGCAGACTGCCGCACAGCAGGACGGCCCACAAAAGCGCCAGACGGCGCAGAACACTCGTTTTCATCAGCAGCCCTCCTGCATCGGGGTCTCTCCCAGCTGGCAGCGGCGCTCCATTTTGGCGCTCTGCCCGCGGATGGCGCGGCATTCGTCGCTGCGCCAGATGCGCTGCCAGGGTGTGCGCAGCAGGTTCCCCAGGCCCTTGCCGGTCAGCCAGCTCTGGCAGGGCAGCACGGTGCCGTCCGGCGCAATCGCCATGTTGGACAGACAGGCCCCACAGCTGGGGATCTGGGTAAAGCCCAAACCGCGCAGCGTATCCTCGCTGAGCCAGCCGGGGCTGGTAAAGTTGATTTCCAGACCGTTTGCGGCGGCGTACTCCATGGCGGGGCGCAGCGTTGCTTCCAGCTCCTCCGGCGTCAGGCGCACGGCGCGGCTGGCGGCAGTTTCGGCGTTGCCCGCAGGGATCAGCCCGCTGCAGGTCAGGTAGCGTATGCCCAGCTCGTGGGCAAGTTTGACCGTGGACAGGTAATCCCGGTTCAGGCTGCACAGCGGAGTGTTCAGGCTCACATTCAGCCCGGCGGCCAGCGCGTTTTTGATGCCGTTCAACGTGTCATTGTAGCCGTCCACGCCCACCAGCTCATTGTGGATATCGGCGTCGGCGGAGTAGAAGGTAATCTGCACGGCGTCGAGACTGGCCTCGTGGAGTTCCTTGCACATCATGCTGGTCAGCATACGGCCGTTGGTGTTCAGCCGGGTGACGAACCACTGCGCAGCCTGCACCAGCTTGACCAAATCATGGCGCAGCGTCGGCTCGCCGCCGGTAAAGGTCAGCTGCGGGATGCCCGCGTTGCGGCATTTTTCAATCACGGCCAGCCATTGGTCTGTGTCCAGCTCCGGCACGGCGGAAAGCGGTTGGTTTGCGGCGTAGCAGTGCAGGCATTTCTGGTTGCAGTGCCACGCGCCGTCCTTGACCATCGAGCTGACCATCAGATCCATGCGGTGGGGGGCTACCATGCGGGGCGCGTACTCGGCCAGGCTCATGGGCTGCACGGTCAGCGGCGGCTCGCCGCCCCGGGCAATCATACACAGGCTGTCCACCAGCAGCTGCAAATCGCTCTCGATCTGCGCATACTCGGTCTTGCGGTAAATTTTGCGAGTGGCCGCCACAGCCTGGGCGTTGATGGCCGCCCATTCTTCAGGACGTATTTCTTTGCCGGTGCAGGGTTTTAAAGCCTCGATGAGGTTGGTCAGCAGAATGGCCCAGCTGACGTTCAGCGGCAGAATATCCTGGCCGTTCAAAATCACGGTGAACGGCGTCTCGTGGTCGGGCTTATGGCAGGGCACGATATGGATGCGCACCACACCGGGGCCGTCCGGGTCTAGCGTGATATGCCGCACCCGGTTCAGCCGGCTGCGCAGGAACATATGTTCCGAATAGGTCAAATGTTTTGAATATCTCATAAAAAGAGGTTCCCCTCGTTCAAGTTTCTTATACAGGTTGCTTACGATACGTATAAAAAGTATAGCATATTTCGGGGGTGATTACAACCTGGTTACAATAGAAAAAGCACCCATCCGAAGATGGGTGCTTCCTAAAAGGCTTCCCCCTAAGGGAAAGCTGTCCGCAAAGCGGACTGATGAGGGGCAGGTCTGCCCTATTGACCGCTTTCGGTTTTTTACGGGCAGTTCACCCCTCATCCGGCCCTGCGGGGCCGCTTTCTCCCAGGGGAGAAGACTTTGGAGTTCAAATCGCCCTAAATCCCTTGCCTACGATTTCGCTGCTGTTGACGATGGTTATAAACGCGTGGTCGTCCAGGCCGCGCACATACAGGCGCAGCTTCTGCGCCTGGCCGCGGGTCAACACAGTGGTCAGCACCCACTTTTCGTCGTGGGTGTAGGCACCCTCGGCCTGCTCCATCGTAGCCGATCGGTGCAGGTCGTTCACGATAAAATCACGCACCGGCGTTGGGTTTGACGTCACGACCGTGCAGACCTTGCGCATATTGATACTCTCAATCGCGCTGTCAGCGACAGTGCTCTTTAAAATCATGCCCAGAATGCAGTACAGCCCGGTGGCGGGGCCGTAGAGATACGCGCCCACCAGCACAATGCCCACATCGCTGACCATCAGCGCACGGCCGACCGGCATACTGGTGTACTTATTCAAAATCATCGCTACAATGTCGGTGCCTCCGGTGGACGCGCCGATGTTAAAGACGATGGCCGCGCCTACCGCGGACAGGATGACCGCGAAGCACAGTTCCAAAAACACATCGTTCGTCAGCGGGTGATCCAGCGGGTAAAGCCGTTCACACAGGCTGACGTAGAACGACAGCGCAAAGGATGAGTAGATGGTCCAGCCCATGGACTTGATACCCAGAAAGACAAACCCCAGCAGCACCAGCGCGGCGTTGACAAACCACATGAACGCGCCGACGTTGAAGCGGGGAAACAGCGTTGCCAGCACGATGGACAGACCCGACGTGCCGCCGAACGCAAAGTGGTTGGGCGTTTTGAAAACGGCAATACCCACGGCCGTGGCGATAAGCCCCAGGTTCAGCAGGAAGAAAAACTTCGCATCCTCCCACAGTTCGTGCGGAGTCAGGTGCTTTTTCAGCTGCGCCAGCATCAAAAATGCCTCCTCTTAGAACGTCAGGTTGCCGAACTCGGAGAGCTTGAGCGTTTCGTTGTGCTGCTCGGCCCAGTTGATGCTCCACGGACTGCCGAAGAGCAGCAGCGGGTTGCCCTTCATATCCTCAATGGCGCGGGTGTCGCTGGTCACGTCCAGATGCTTTATGTCCAGTTCGTCGGGGTCGTTCAGCACCCAGCGCAGATGCTCATAGGGCAGCTGCTGCATACGGATATCGACGTTGTACTCGTTTTTCAGGCGGTACTCCAACACTTCCAGCTGCAGCACACCGACAACGCCGACAATGACTTCCTCCATGCCGGAGCCGAGGTCGCGGAAAATCTGGATCGCGCCCTCCTGGGCGATCTGTTCCATGCCCTTGACGAACTGCTTGCGCTTCATCGTGTCCACCTGGGTCACGCGGGCAAAATGCTCGGGCGCAAAGGTCGGGATACCCGCAAACTGCACGTGCTTTTTGCCGGTGCAGAGCGTATCGCCGATGGAGAAGATACCCGGGTCGAACAGGCCGATGATATCGCCCGCGTAAGCCTCGCTGACAATGGCGCGGTCGTCGGCCATCAGGCTGGTACCGGTAGCGAGCTTGATATTCTTGCCCTCCTGCACATGGAAAGCCTCCATGCCGCGCTCAAACTTGCCGGAGCAGATGCGCAAGAATGCGATGCGGTCGCGGTGGTTCTTGTTCATGTTGGCCTGAATCTTGAAGATAAAGCCGCTGAACTGGTCGCTGCACGGCTCTACCAACTCGCCGCCCACGGCGTCCTTGCGGGGCAGCGGGGTGGGGGTCAGGCGCAGGAACTCTTTCAGGAACGGCTCAACACCGAAGTTCGTCAAAGCCGAGCCGAAGAACACGGGGGACAGCTCGCCGTGCTGCACGGCGTTGAGGTCGAACTCTTCCGCCGCGCCGTCCAGCAGCTCAATGTCCTCGGCCAGCTTCTCGTGGTTGGCAGCGCCAATCAGGTCGTCCAGGCGGGCGTCGCCCAGCTCGGCCTCGACCTCGTCCACCATCTTCACTCCGTTGGCACGGCCGTCGCTCTCAAAGGCCAGTACTCGCTTGGCGTTGCGATCGTAGACGCCCTTGAAGTCCTTGCCGCAGCTGATGGGCCAGTTCATCGGGTAGGTCT
>ERZ773157.2976-NODE-2976-length-12186-cov-26.704559_pt1 | contig 12186 bp, 15 predicted proteins | sample MGYA00511480_ERZ773157 | MGnify/ENA primary metagenome ERZ773157 (study PRJEB29015, sample SAMEA2737863) | human gut metagenome | biome: human gut; feature: human-associated habitat; material: faeces | place: China | collected 2012 ... | reverse complement strand
CTTTAGGGTTAACCATACGCAAGACCAATCACTCTCGGACAATACTCATGATTTTAATGATAAAATCCATGTTAAACCCATAGATAAGAAATACACCTGCAATAACCGTTACCTGTTTGTGCCAATTTAAAAATGCACCACTTTTTTATAATTAAAACGGTTGAAAACTGTACCACTAATAACTCACAATAGAGAGATGTCACCGTCAAGTTAAATGTACAAAATAACAGCGAAATTTTTAAATCTATTTCTGGTTCTGTTGCAAAGTTTTAAATCTACTATCAAATAAGGTAGAATAATAGAAAAAGATAGCAGGAGGAATGACGATGAATCATTTTAAAGGAAAGCAATTTCAGCAGGATGTGATTATTGTAGCCGTGGGCTACTATCTTCGTTATAACCTTATCCATCTAATAAACCACTTACCTTTCCATGGTTCAGGGATTTTCTTAATAAAATAAAATATTTCTGGGTTATTTTTCTTTAACAAATTCAATAATAAAGTAAAAACTCCACCACTTATTAATATTATAAATATAGTTTTCACTGTACTATTCAAGTAAACACCTCCTTATATTTTATTATATTATTCAGTTTTACTCAATTAGCATTTTGACAAACTCAAGCTTTCTAATTTACAAATAACTTAGCGACGCATTTTATAAAGAATGTACCCTAATTATAATTAACAATACTTCTGATTAGTTACTATTAAATTTAATCTGTTGGTTCTTTTTGGTAGCGAAGAAGTCTTGTTTCCAATGTTCCAGTGTGGAGTTCGAAAAGATGATTATCATAGTCATAAAAATATATTGAATTCCCCTCTCCTATAACCCTTTTTCTCCCAGCTTTTATCTCTAAACCAAGGTTTTCTATTCTCTTAAGGTACATTTCATAATCCGATTCATCTATTTTAAATGCTATATGATTATAGCTTTTTTCCATTTCCTCTCCTTCCATAACTGCAATCCAAAGGTCGTTTATCAAGAAAAATTTTTCTTTGGATATAGAAAACTTTTTGTCTTCGCTTGAATAAATTTCTTTGGCTTCAAAAATTTCTTTAAAAAATTTTGTGGCTTTATCTAGGTCTTTGACAATAAAAGTAATATGACTAATTCCATATATCAACTTTCCCACCCCCAAAATATAAATAGTCTCTACTTCACATAATTCTACTGTTGTTCACTAACTTATTTTCTATTATATCTCAAAATCAAAAGATTTACCTCTGATTTAATGTTATGAGTTTTACTCAATTCTTATTGTGTCAAACTCATTTTCCCGATTTGTCGTTCTGTTTAGTCCCCAAAGAACCTACTAAACCAGCTACGCTTTTGAACCGGTTCTGTCTCACGCTCCGGCTGATCGGCTCCGGACTTGCCGGAAAGAAGCTGCTGATGCATTGTCCCAGCATGGAGAGCCTGGGCCGCTGCCGCAGTCTGCTGTGCCGTCACCAACGCCGAGCTGACCTCCGCCAACCTTGCGTTCAGTTCCTCGATCTGCTTGTCCTTTACAGCAAGTTGCTCGCTTTTCCGGTCTAATTCTCCCTGCAGCATAGCGATCAAAGTGGTTTCGCAAGTTTCGCAACTTGCTTTCGCCTGTTGCGAAACTTGCTTTCGTTCAACACCTAAATAATGCTGATATATGGCGGTTTTTTGACTTTCGCTGATTGCGAAACTTCCTTTCGCATCTTTCGCAACATGGTTTCGCCTACACCATGCACGAACTGCCTGTTCCGACACGCCACATTCTATTGCAATTTCCGTTATTACACCCGCCAAATATCATCACCACTCTTTCATCCGGAGTTAATCTCAAAACAAATCGCTATGAGATCCCGTCCTTATCAATTTCAAAATCAAAGTCTGCCGAACAACTTTATAGACCAACAGCCAGTCCGGCTCGATGTGACATTCTCTCATGTCCTTATAATTTCTGGAATTAGTGAGAGCATGATCTCGATACGCCTCCGGCAACGGCTGCTCGTTACACAACAGCGTGATCACTTCCTCCAACTTCTTCGGATCGCAGCCTCTCTTGATCGCAAGCTTGTAATCTCGTTTGAACTGCCCCGAAAACTCCGGCTTAAGCATTCAGCGCCTCCATCAGATCTGCAACGCTATCAAACGGACCATACATATCCTCTCCCTTTTCTGCCGCCTCCATCGCCGCATAGGTAACAGCATTCGGCTCGTCAACCTTGACTTCAAAGGGAAGTCCATGACACCTAAGTGCCTGTCGATAAAAAATACCCGTTGCCGTACTCAAATCCATTCCGAGGGACTTAAAGAGAGCTGCCGCCTGTGCTTTCAGCTCCGGCTCCATTCTTATCGTCATATTTCCTTTAGCCATAATAGCACTCCTTTCCTCGTCATTTTTAGCTTGCACTAATATTATATTCAATATTCGTGACATTTGCAAGTGCATTGCAAATGTTTTTTTGCAACTTTTCTATGAACAGTGCTTTCTATATGCTAACACCGCAGCGTGTACATTTAGGGGGTGAAAAAGCCTTATTTCGCGCGGTTTTCAAGCCTCGTTTTCGGTGGGGTAATATAAAAACCCTTACCCGCCCCGAAAACGCCTTGTAGGGCGTTTCTGGGGCGTTTACAGCCCTTTCTTAAATTCCTCCACCAACAGATCGCTCAAAGCCTGTGATGGGCGTATTTTGACCGTTATATGCCCCTCCGGTACGGTGTCCCACCATTTGCGGATCGTTTTCGGATCAAGTCCGGTGTCCCTATGACAATCGGCCTTGCGTCCCTCTGGATGCTCCTGCCGCCACGCATAGACTTGCGCTTTCTTTTCTTCTGCCCCTTTTCTTCTCCATGTGCCGCCAGGATAATCCACTTCCTGCACCGCCCTTGCTCTTTTCAAATGCTCTTTCTGTGATCTACCATTCCTCTTGTTGCGCTCGATGCGAACATCGGTCAGAGCTTCAATATCGGAAATCGTGAAATTGTAATACTCCTTGTCGTAGGCTTCCAGCGCACTCCGTATATCTTCCTCGGTCAATGCGTTCTCATGCTTCACCATCTGCAGATCATCAAAAGCCTCTTTCATATCCTGCCGGAGCTGCTGCTTCGACACACCGCATTTGTAAGCATAGATAGCAAGGCACATCAAAAAGAAATACCGATGCCCGCCCTTTATCTCTCCGATCTGCCGCAGCCACCAATGGTAGAGCGCATACGGATCATCACCATGCACCTTTCCGGCAATATCCCACTTCTTGCGTCCTTTCTCGCCTCTCACAACAACACGCTCATACCACTCCGGATATGCCTCCCTCGCCTCAGCTCGTGTCATTTTGGATGGGCTGAAAGGCTTATTGACATCCACCCTGTTTTCTGGCTTTGCGTAGGCGTTCAGATAATCCAGCGTTACCCGTTCTCCGGTACGGAAAGCGACCAGCTCCGTCCCATGCTTGTCATTGATGCTGCCCACCATGCGGAAGCTCTGATTGATGGATTGATACTGGATCGCCTTGACCTGCGAAGTGCTGCCATACTCCCATAGCCGGAAAGTGAGGTCATATTTCAGACTTTTAAGCTGAATTTTTATATTCGGGTATAGGTCAATCGGCTGCTGGAAAACATAGTAGATATGCAGCCCTGTCCCCGACAGAACAAGGAAAGTCGGCATCGGCAACCGGCGCACTCGCTCCGGATCGCCGCCAAAGCGCAGAAAGAGGTTGCGCAGCTCGGCAAGACCTACGCCATCCAGATCGAAGATCAGAGCATACATCCGCTGGGCGTTCTCCAGCCTGTTCTCCTTTCTGCGATATGCAAGACCGCTGCACAAAGTAAGGCTGTTCCCCTCGACAAACTCCATGTAATCCTGTTCCCATGTGTCGTTATACATCTTCCTGCGCCGGAGCTTCTTATCCTCGCTCTGTTCGTCCCGATACAGATACACAGCGTTCGGATGGGAAAAATCCGTGTGCCGTTCTCCGGAGTTCTCATTGTCCGGAAACAGCTCTTTATAAAACTCATAGCCTCCGACCTCCGGATATTGTGCGCTCAAATACTCGTAGCAGCCTCGATAATTCTCGGTCATATTACCACCTCACAAAAGAAAAAGTACCAAAAAGAAAATCCGCTGCGGCGGGGATCGCCTGCGGGCGGGAAGGGGGAAAAGGGGGAGCAAAAGAGCGGCGGCTACGCCGCCTTAAAGAGAAAGTCACCTCCCCCTTTTCCCCCTCGCTGCGGGGCATTGAAAGTGCCGCCACTATGGAAAACCCGATGGGTTTACCACAGTGGCTTGGAAAACCTCTAACGAGGTTTACCACACTTCCAACACCCCTCCGCTCACCCCCCTTTTCCCCTCCGACTTTCTCCCTTTCAGAGAGAAAAAATATAGGTTGAGAGTACCCTTACAGGGGGCTTAGATTATCAATACAGCAATTCCCTATTTTCAGTTGTTATTATAGCCTGTCCGAAAGAGATTTTCAAGCCCTCCGGACAGGCTTCTTTTACAGCTCCATGCCGCCCATTCCTCGCTGGTGCTGCTGTTGCTCCTGCTGCTGTCCAATCTCCGGATCGGGCAGCAGCTCCCTCGCCTTTTCAAGCAGAGGACGCAGACGCTCCGGCAAGTGTTCTTCCAAGAAGTCCAGCATCCGACCGATGCCGTCCGTCAGACGCTCGGTGAAGCTGCGTTCCTCCTGCAGCTCGGATTGCAGATAATAGTTTTCATCGCGCAGCCTCCGGTTTTCCTGTTCAAGCCTCTGCTGCCGCTGCGCTTCTTCCAGCCGCTTCTTCATGGACGGCACCTGTGACCGCAGACGGGTGTTTTCCTCCGTCAGCTCCTGTACCTTGTGCCGATCCGTCACGCTGCGCAGTGCCATTTTCTTTAGCTGCTCGACCTGATCCACCGTCACGCCCTTTACTGCCCCTGTGAGCGTCTTTTCCGGCTGAATATCATGCAGGGGTGCATTTACCCTGTCAGCCTCCTTTAAGAGCCGCACAGTGCCTTTCAGAGCGTCCCGCTGCCGTTCCAGCTCAGCAACCTCCCGCTCTACTGCCGCTGTCTGCTGCTGCACCGCTTCCAGCCTCGCAGCCGCTTCCTTGAACTGCGGCAAGTCCATGTGCGGTCTGTTCGTGCCGAGAGAGATAATTTCAAAATCGTGCCGCTGGGCGATCTCCGTCAGAGCTTCTTTCTCCCGTTCCATCCACGCCGCCCATTCGGTCTGCTTTCTGCCGACACCGACAACCCCCTGCTGCTTCAATGCCTGTTTCATAGATACCCTTGTAGAAAGTCCTCTTGACTGCTCCGTTGCCACAGGGATAAAATCGACATGGAGATGGGGCGTTGCCTCGTCCATGTGCAGCACCATATTGAACACCCGCAGATGGGGGTTGCGTTCTGCAAAAGACTCCGCAAAATCTTTCAGAGCTGCCGCCGCCCGTTCTCCGTCCGGCGTACCGCACCCACAGTCGCTCATGTTGCCGATCTGGAAGATCGCTTCATGGAACAGCTTTTCCTGTTTACTCTGCCGGATATGCTCATAGTAGTCCGGTATCTTATCTCTCGTTTTGGTTTTCTTTGCGTTGTAGGCTGCGAGAGCTTCATCAAAGACCATATGATAGACCTGCTTCAGATCCTCGTTGCAGAAAACAATGTTCTGCTCCGTCCGGCTCCGGTCTACATTCGCCGCTGAGAAGCTGCGGTTGTTGTGCCGGATGCTCCCTGCACCTGTCATACCCGAAATCGTAACTCCCATAAAATCGCCCCCTTTCCGCTTATTCTTCCGTCCTCTATTTTATCATAAATTTCCGCTAAAAACAACCTCTTTGTTACTTTCTGGTGAGAAAGTAACGCAAAAGCACTTTCACACCGCCGCCCCGTTGTGGCGTCAGTATGAAAGTGCTTTTGCGCGCTCCCGCGGGTTTTTCTCAATAAATCTATGTTTCACAATCTACAATTTTTTCATTAAATTGTGTAGAAATTTTTACATTATAGTGATATGATTATTAATTGAAGATAGAGATTCTATCGTTCAGACCATACAGGCCTAAATCAAAATTTTCAGGAGGATCATCATGAAAAAGTTTGTATCAATGGCTCTTGCCTTAACCGTGGCGGCTTCTATGGCTGTCCCCGCCTTCGCTGCATCTGAACCTGTTGCTCCTCAGAATGAACCGACAGCAGCGACTGAAAGTGTCTCCCCTTGTATCTATTGGACGGGCACTGCAAAACTCAACACCACTGATTATGTGAACATCACTTCTTCCAACAACATCTTCCCGGATTCCCCCCTGGTCACCAGTGATGCCAACAACCCCGGCAATGTCACGATCCGCGTAATCAATGAGAAGGGTGCCCAGGTCGGAGAAACCAAGACCATCGCCCCCGGCTCCTCTGTCCGCCTGGATCAGATTCCTGCTTTTAGTGGTACTTACACCATCCAGGGTAAGGCAAGCGTAGCCGGAACCTATACCTTCAACATCGACTAATTTCCATTCACTCATCACTTACTGAAATGCCCTGGCAATGCCAGGGCATTTCTTATTTGAACAGAAGCGATGCACCATAAAGAAGCGATATATGTACTGGATAAAACCAATAAAAGAAATATTTTATAGACAAATTTCCGCGTTTCCCGTTATATAACAAAATTATAAGAGCTGCAACAACAATAAAAATCGTTGGCTGATTTCCTGTTGTCACCATATACATTATGAGAAATCCTGCACTTTGTAAAAGTCTACTTTTTCTCAAGAAATATAACATGGATACATAAACAATGCCTTGGCTTCCATAATCGCACTTAACCAGTTCCGCAATTATTGCCATTATTATAACAACACCAAGCTGGCACAATATTTTTGTTACCTTGCTTTTTCTGCCGTCCCCACTTATTTTAAGAGCAACCTTCTCTATAATAACCAGCGTAAGAAGTCCCAAAAACAGTGTGAAAAAAACATTTTGGTATTGCAAGTAAAACGGGAAAGTTCCCTCAGCTATTGAATAGCGACTGAAGAATCCTATATCAAATGGCACTTCTGAGATTAGAGCGAAAGCTAACATTCCTCCAATATACCGTTTTCGATTTTTGGTATAAAAGAAACCTTCCGACAGCAATAAGCAAAATAACGGAAATGCGATTGTCCCAATTCCATTAAGAATATTCTTCTGAAAAGCATCAATTCCATAAAACTGTTCTGTTGACATTCCTCCTGCCAAATACAATGGAAACAGTTTATCATTCATAATGGATTCTAAAAAAATTTTGCTGAAATGATCTATAAGCATGGTAATACAAGCAATTATCTTTATTTTATTCCCTGTAAGACATTGTACTGCCTGCAATCTTTTATCAACTCTTTTTATCATGAATTTTTTCCTTCAAATAACCGCTTCCACCAGCTTCTACGCGGTACTGTTTCTCGTTCCTGTTGAAGCTCTTCTCCCTCTCCAGCAACGAGCTGCTGTTGAATGGTACCAGCGTGAAGGGCCTGAGCCGCTACCGCTGTCTGCTGGGCGGCAGCCAACGCATCAGTAAGCCGGGTGATGGTCTGCGCCTGCTGCTCGATCTGCCGATCTTTTACTTCAAGTTGCCCTTGCAGCGTGTCGATGGTGGCCTGTAAAACGCAAACCAAATCGGAAACTTCGTGGTTTTCGGTTTGCGATTTAGTTTGCGTTTGGTTTTCGATTTCAGTTTGCGATTTTTCAGAAAACGCCTGTTTTATCAAGGCTTCCTGTTGTTCATCAATCGCAAACTGGTTTCCGTTTTTTCGCAAACCTGATCGCAAACCGAGGTTTGCGATTTGCTTATTTACTGCTGTCTTTGATACCCCTATCTCGTCGGCTATCTGCCGGATTGTTTTCATGCCCTCACACTCCCCGCACTATCGCTGGCTGGTGTGTCCGGCTGCTCTGCTATGTATTGTTTCAGATCTTCATCAAGCTCAAAAGGAAGTTTCCCAAGGCGGACGGTTTCTTCAAAAAATAAAATTGTTGCCTGTTCCAAAGTCAGCCCATTTTCTGCAAAAACCTTTTCCGCTTGCTCTTTCAGCGCCACGTCGATCTCCAGCGCAACTTCAACCAACTGCCCCATTCCCATCACTCCAACAGCCGACCATAATCCCGTTTCGCATACACTACACGAGCCACTGTCACCAGCTTTTTTTCTTCATCTACCCAATAAAACATCAGATAATTTTGCACCAAAATTTTTCTGTATTCGTGCTTCAAGGGACGGATCGGCTGGTAAGTCGGGGTTGCATACGGAAAGAGCAGCACACCTTCCGCTGCATTGACCAACTCCCCCGCCAAGCGATCCGCTGCGTCCGGATTTTGAAGTTCTCGGCTGATATACCGCACGATTTCAAGCATATCTTTCCGCGCCACAGGCAGATACTCTAATTTATACAACCTGTTCCCCTCCAATAGCAGCTTTCATCGCTTTCAGCACATCTTTGGAAGAATAGCGTTGTTCCGTCAACTCAGCCTCTCTCTCGGCCTCTTGCAGCTTGAAATATACCTCGCTCTCAAATTGTAGGTTTTCAAACGCCTCCATGCTCAGAACAACCATATCTCCATAGCCATTCTTTGTCAAAAAAACAGGTTGAGCCGTTTCATGCACCGTCTTTGAAATGTCCGCAAAATTATTTCTCAAATCAGAAACAGGTCTAATCATATTCATAACATCAACCTCCTATGTTTTTATTTTAGCATAATTGCGCTAAAATATCAATATTCCTCACGTTAATTATTTTTCAGCTTATGTAGACATTTAGAGGTCAAAAAAGTCTTGATTTATGCAGCTTTCCGGGCGCAATAGAGAGGGGGGGGTGGTATGTTTACCCTCAGAGCGCCGGAAAAACCCTCCTGGACCGTCCATGGGCCGAAAACCGCCCCTAATCCTTACCCTGGCCTAATGCCTCCACCAGCAGATCACTCAACGCCTGTGACGGTCGCACCCGTGCCACCATGTGTCCATCCTCCTGCCACACCGCAGACGGCTCGCTATCCCACCATTTTCGGATTGTCTTGGGATCAAGACCAGTGTCCCGATGACAGTCCGCCTTACGTCCGTCCGGGTGCTTCTGCCTCCACACATGAACTATTTTCTCTGCCGTTGGTCTACCTTCCGCAGATTTCATTGAAATGCCTACCGCTTTCATGTCCTCTTTTCTTCTTCGAGCTAAATACAAATGCTGATCTTGTTTTAACCAGTTTCTCTTATTGACCGGCATAGTCATGCCGGATAGCTTGGCAATATCATCTCTCGGAAAGGTCACATAGTCCTCATTGAACATCTCCAGAGCGCATACAATATCGTCCTTCGTGAAGCGGTTGATGTCCTCCACACTCATATCATCATAGGGCTTGAGCAGAGCGAAAGCGTCCCTGCGCAGCTCTGCTTCGTCTATGCCGCACTTTTTAGCGTAGATGGCCAGCGTCATAATTCCGTAGAACCGATGCCCCACCCGGATCTCGTCAGCGATCCGATGCAGCCACCAGTCATATAGATCCCGCTTCACCGTCCAGCGCCCCCGGCGCTCCTTCTTCACCACCCGGCGCTCATACCAGTCTGGGTACTTCTCTTTGGCCTCGGCCAGCGACAGGCGGCTCTTTCGCATGAGCGCCTCTATGCGCTGCTGCTCTCCGTTGCTGTCCGGGATATAGTCCAGCAGCTTCTCCAACTCCACCGCACCGCCATACCGATAGGCTACCACAGGATAGTCCTTCCCCAGCTTAGAACTGGTGCCAACCACACGGAACCCCTGCAAAATGCCCTGCATCTGCGGCTCCTTGATGGACGAAGTAAACCTGTTCCAGATCTGCCGGGTGAGGGCGTATTTCAGTTCTTTCAAAATTTTCTGATTCTGCGGGTACATAGGGATCGGCTCCGTCAGCACATAATACAGATGCAGGCCGGTCCCGCTGTTTACCACGAAAGTGGCCTTTGGAATAATATCCTTGTTCATCTGATGCAGCGTGTCCCGGAGCTGCGGCATCCCTACGCCGTCCAGATCAAAAACCATCGCATAGAGATACCTGGCATTCTGCCCCCGGCGCTGCCGGCCAAAATATGAGATAGGGGACATGATCGTAAAGTCCGTGCCTTTGATGTCCTCCAGTTCCCTCAGCTCGTCCGTGATCACATGACGGTTGGCTTTACCATCGCCCTTGATCTCCAGTGCAACGCCGTTCTCCTGCACCACTTTTGACTTCTGAGGGACTACCAGAGCGATACCGTTTCCCTTGGCATCCTCAAAATGCCCTTTGCGTTCAAACGATCCCTCCGGGAAAATCTCCCGGTAAAACTCATACGGCTTCACCGGCTCCAGATATTGACGAAGATGGGCATTTTTCTCCCGATAAAGTGCCTGTTGCCGCTCCAAAGCAGTCTGCTGATCCATAGCCATAAAAATACCTCCAGTCCAGAAAAGAAAAAAGAAGCAAAAAAGAAAATCCGCTACGGCGGGGAATCGCCTGCGGGCGGGAAGGGGGAAAAGGGGAGCCAAAGAGCGCCGCCTACGGCGGCTTAAAGAGAAAGTCACCTCCCCTTTTCCCCCTCGCTCCGGGGCATGGAAATGATGGAAAACCTTACAGGTTTACCACATTCCCACACCCCTCCGCACACCCCCTTTTTCCCCCCGACTTTCTCCCTTTCTGAGAGAAAAATTTTCTTTTTGTTCTTGAGCCAAAGTCTCTTAGGGAGGCATATATTATCAATAGGTTTTTCCCTGTTTTCACCTGTTATTATAGCCTGTCCGAGTGCCGGTTGCAAGCCCTTCGGACAGGCTATTTTCACAGGCTCATATCGCCCCAGGAATGACCTCTCTCGTGCTGTTTTTCCTGCCTATAAGTCTGATGCTCCGGCAGCAGATCTCTCGCCTTATCGACGAGGTGAAGCAGCTGCTTCGGCAGATGACGCTCCAGCATATCCAGCACACGGTCAATGCTCTCCAGCAGCCGGTCTGAAAAGCTGCGTTCTTCCTCCAGCGCCTCCTTCAGTTCTTTGTTCTCCTGCCGGAGATTGAAGTTTCGGGTTTCAAGAAGCTCCAGATTTTTCTTCTCCAGTAGCTGATCCATGGTAGAGGGGATTTTCTTCTGCATCTCTGCATTTTCTTTTTCCAACGCAGCGTTTTTCTTCTTCAGTTCCACCACCGCCTGCTTCGCAGCGGCTCCGGTCATGGCTACTTTTTTGAGCTGCTGGATCTGCTCCACGGTAACGCCCTTAACAGCCCCTGTGAGCGTTTTTTCCGGTTGGATGGTATCAAAGTCCACCCGCACCCGTTCTGCGGCCTTCAGTGCCGCCACAGTGCCGGAGAGCGACTTAATCTCTCCCTTCAACTCCGTTTTCTTTTCCTGCATATCTGCCAGCTCCTGCAAAGCTGCCGCTGTCTGCTCCTGCACGGCCTCGGACTCTTGGATCGCCGCCCGGTACTCTGGCAGCTCCATGTGCCGCCGGTTGCTGCCAAGAGAGATAATTTCAAATTCGTGCTGCTGGGCGATTTCCGTCAGCACTTCCTTTTCTCGATCCATCCAAGCCTTCCACTCAGTCTGTTTCTGGCCAACGCCTGTAAAGCCCTGCTGCTTGAGCGCCTGCTTCATAGACACCCTCGTAGACAGCCCCCTCGTCTGCTCCGTTGCCACCGGGATATAGTCTACATGAAGGTGCGGCGTGGCCTCATCCATGTGCAGCACCATGTTGAACACATAGAGATGGGGATTGCGCTCCTGAAAGGTCTTTGCGAACGCTGTCAGCGCCTCCGCTGCCCGCTGGCCGCCCTCCGTACCACAGCCGCAGTCGTTTAGGTTGCCGATCTGAAAGATAGCCTCATGGAACAGCTTCTCCTGTTTGCTCTGCCGGATATGCTCATAGTAGTCTGGGATCTTATCCCTTGTCTTTTTCTTTCCAGCGTTGTACGTCTCCAGCGCCTCGCCGAACAGGTTGTTATAGGTCCGCTTCAGATCCTCGTTGACGAAAACAATATTCTGCTCCGACCGTTCACGATCTACATTTGCTGCGGTGAACTCCCGGTTGTTATGCCGGATACTCCCCTGTCCCATCATGCCAGAAATGGTTGTACCGATACCTCTCACCCTTCCTTTCTTCTGCGCTGTTCTTCTGTGTTTTATCCTGCTCCCATTTTATCATACAGCTACCGATAAGGCAACCTCTTTGTTACTTTCTGGTGAGAAAGTAACGCAAAAGCACTTTCACACCGC
>ERZ773157.2959-NODE-2959-length-12269-cov-3.593008_pt1 | contig 12269 bp, 12 predicted proteins | sample MGYA00511480_ERZ773157 | MGnify/ENA primary metagenome ERZ773157 (study PRJEB29015, sample SAMEA2737863) | human gut metagenome | biome: human gut; feature: human-associated habitat; material: faeces | place: China | collected 2012 ... | reverse complement strand
AAGTTATCGCGGCAGTCGCCAAGGTCTCGTGCAAGCACGGACTTTGGCTCGTTGCACGCGTAAATAAAAACGTCCGGCAAAATGCCCTGGGAATTTTCCCATCGGCATTCTACCGGACGTTTTTCAGATCGTCTCAGGCTTCTTGAACGGATTCTGCGATCCGCTCTTTAATATAACTTTCCAGGAAATCCGCCGTCTTTTCAATCCCCATCCGGCTGCTGTTGATGCTCAGATCATAATTACGGGAATCTCCCCATTTTCCCTTTACGTAATAGTTGTGGTACATCTTACGCTGGCGATCCTGCTTTTCGATCATATTCTTCGCTTCTTTCTCCGTCAGGTTGTGAAGCTTCATAATACGCGCAGTCTTGACCGGAATATCGCCCAGCACGAAAATCGTGATCAATCCTGGGGTTCCTGCAAGTTTTGTTTCCGAGCAGCGTCCTACAACGACAAAGGATTCTCCCTCATCTGCTTTTTTCTTCAGATACTCGAACTGCATCTGCGCGATGTTTTCTTCTGCAGAGGTCGAATACTCCCTTACCCTTCTGGAAAACAGGATGTTTCTGGGCACTTCATCATAACGGTGCAACGTTTTGGCGTCTACGTTTCTCTCCTGCGCAATCGATTCCAGAATATTGCTGTCATACAAAGGCAGGTCAAACCTTTTTGCCAGAGTCTCCGCAATCACATGTCCGCCGCTTCCAAATTCCCGTCCTACAGAAATAATCAGCTGTTTCTTCATACACATACCCCTCCGTTACCCCTTATATTTTTCGTTTCGGAGAATTCAGTTTTGCCGCAGGCAAAAAACTCCCTCCGGCAAAACAGGATTCTGCTTTTAGAAATATCTCAGGAAAATGCAAACCATCGAAATCGAAATGACAATGATCGTCGCAGGTGCCGCATATTTACAGTAATATCCCCACCCAATCGGATGGCCTTGCTTGGTCGCAACGGAAATTCCAACAACGTTTGCAGATGCGCCAATCGGTGTTGCGCTGCCGCCGATATCGGTTCCCATGGAAAGTGTCCACGCCAGCGTACTCAAATCTATGCCCTGCAGCGCCGACAGCGTCTGGATGACCGGAATCATCGTCGCAGCAAACGGAATATTGTCAACAAATGCACTTGCAATTGCGGATATCCAGAGAATAATCGCGCACATCAGCATGCCGTTTGAGCCGCTCAATTTACTGATCAGACCGGCGATTTCTTCCAGTACACCCGTCTGTTCCAATCCGCCGACTACAACAAACAGACCAATAAAGAATAAAAGCGTCTTATAGTCTACTTTGGAAAGCAGCTCTTTTGCATCCTTATACTGTGTCACAAGTGTCAAAATCGCAATAAACGTACCAATAAACGCAACGGTCAGCCCCGTCTGCGCATGGGTTACCAAAAGGACAACTGCCAGCAGGAAAATGACACAGCTCTTTGCAAATTCACCTTTATCTGTAATCGCTTCCTTCGGATCGGGATAAGAAGTAACCGGAACCGCTGCACCCTGTCCGGCCAGCTCCTTATGAAAGCATAAGTAAAAATAAATCACGATGACAACCAGCGAAATCAGAGCGATAAAGCCGGTGTTGGAAATAAATTCACCGAAGGTATATCCCAGGGATGTACCGATGATGATGTTGGGCGGGTCTCCACACATCGTTGCCGAACCTCCAAGGTTCGCACAGAAAATTTCCGACAGAATAATCGGAACCGGATTACACTTGAGCGTCTGCGCCAGCTCCAGCGTAACTGCCGCCAAAAACAGGATGACCGTAATACTGTCGATGAACATCGCCAGTACAAAAGACATCAGCATAAACGTGATAAATACCGGAATCGTGCGATATTTTACCAGCTTTGCGATCTCCAGACAGAGCCAGCGGAAAAAACCTGCCTTTCCCATTCCCTCTACCATGATCATCATACCTAAAATGAAAATGATGGTAGACCAGTTAATTCCGGATGAAGATGCCTCTCCTTCCGCTGCCGTGTACCAGAAGCTTGCCTGAAAGATGCTTTTCACATTCAGCGTTTCCACAATCGCATCCTTACTGTGCATGCCCAGTCCAAACACCAGTACGATCATCAAAAGTCCACAGCCAAGGGACACATACTGCCGCTCGATTTTGTCCATGACAATCAGGACAAACATCACTACGAAAATCAGAACTGCCAATATATGCGGTGCCATTTTCGTTCCCTCCTCTCATATTCTCTTTTGACATTATAATGCATTTTTCGAGGAAGCATAATTGATACTTTGCACAATAAATTCAATAAAAATTCAGCATTTTCCCAGTTCTCTTAATATTCTTCTGGACAATTTGACATAGCACGTCAACTCTGCATGAAACCTTCTCCGCTTCCAGAGCATGAACTGCCGTCTCTTTCCCTTCACTCCATCGGAACTGCAATCCCGATCAGCGTGTCCTCCGCCAACTGATAGGCAATCTCCTCTTCCCAGTTTAAATCAGCTGTTTTTTGTGAAAAATGGAGCTTTAACATCGCCTGATCTTTTGGCGCAGAACCGGCGTTTTTCAATGCCGCCAAAAACAGCTGATATTCCGGATCCGTAATCAGGTACAGCTCTGTCATCTCCCCTGCGGTTTCGCCATAAAAATACCAGTCCTCAAATTCACAGTGCGGATTGAAAAAAACAAACGCATTGTCCGCCTGATAAAAACCGTGCCTGTCCTTTGCAGAAGCTTTTTTCGCAGGCAGATTGTTAAAATCGTCTTCCGTATTTTGCGGTGAACCTGCATCTGTGCTGCCTGCTGCAGTTCCGTCAGATTCTGCCCAGGGGATATCGTTCCCACCCATAAGCTCCGGGACCAGATCTTTCGCAGCCTCATACAAACGTCCAAAACGTTCCAGTTCCCTGCACAGCGGCAGCAACTCCTCGCCAAGCTCTGTCAAATGGAAACGAACATCGTCTGTCCGATGGGCTCTCTCCTGAAGCATCCCAAATACATCGGTATCCGCCAGGTCTTCCATTCCTCCCGGCTTTCCGTCTGCGGACACAACGATTGCAGCCGTGCCCTCTTTTTCTGCGGACACCAGACCGACAGCCTGCAGCACACAAAGCTCTGCCGCCACGCCCTGCTCGTCTTCGTCCATACATCCCGCCAACTGCTTTTCGGACATCGGCTCTTTTTTTAATAAAAATACGATCTGCAGACGGCTGCCGCTCAAAAGCTTCGCCGCCTGCAAACCGGATTTCCATACGTTTTCTGTATTCATCCTGTAAGGCTTACCTCATCTGTATTTCTATCTCCGGCTGAGGTACGTCCAGACAGGAAAATCCGATCTGTACCTTGAACAGGTCGCCGTCCAGATAGATTTCAAACGTTCCCTTCTGCAGCGTCGTCAGGTTCTGCGCAATCGACAGTCCCAGTCCGCTGCCCTCCGTACTTCTGGAAATATCGCCGCGGATAAACCGTTCCGTCAGCTCCTCGGCACGGATGTTCAACGCCTGCGCGGAAATATTTTTCATCGTAAATACTGCGATTTCCCTATCATCCTGTCTGACTCTGCGGATTTCCAGATAGACCCGCGTGCCTTCCAGCGCATACTTGCAAACATTGGAAAACAAATTCTCCACCACGCGCCAGATTCTTCTCGGATCGGCTTCGATATAAACCGGCTCCGGCGGCAAACTGACGATCATTTCCAGGCATTTTTCCTTTAATTTGTCATCGAACTCCCCGCAGGTCTGCTTGACGAGTTCCTTGAAGTCCAGTCGCTCCATCTGCAAAGAAATATTGCCGGACGTGATCTTGGACGCTTCCACCAGATCGTCCGTCAGCTGCTTCAGGCGCTGGGACTTCGCATCCAACACCTGTATATAGCCTTTCGCGCGCTCGTTGTCGATCTGCTCGCGCTTTAACAGGTTCACAAAGTTGATAATCGACGTCAGCGGCGTTTTGATATCATGGGAAACATTCGTAATCAGATCGGCTTTTAACCGTTCGTCCTTCATGCTCTTTTCAACCGCCGTCTTGATGCCGTCTCCGATGCCGTTGACCGCTTCTGCCAGCTCCCGGTTTTCTCCGTGCATGTCGGAAAGATCGACCTTCAGATCCAGATCGCCGTGCCCCAATCGAACCGCAGTGTCCACAATCTGCTGCAGATCCTTTTTCGAACTGTACAGCACCAGAATCGCAATGATATCGATTACAGCCGCAATCAAAATTCCTACAACACCGCAGCCGCCCAGAATCAGGTTGCCCGCAAGCAACAGCAAAAACGGAAGCAGACTTCTGACCAGAATGTGCCCGTTGTCATAAAGCCGCAGCACGCCGTTTCCAATCCGACTGAAAATCAGCCGCAGCATGGAATTGCTCCACAGTGTATGCGCCCTCGCCCGTCTGACAAGACTCAAATAGAAAAACAAAAACACATCGTCCAGTAAAAAGGCAACAACACCCACTGCAAACGGAAACCATACCGCATGCGTCACATCCGTCAACGTCGTCTGTGCAAGCAGATACAAAAGCCAGCTGATGCCGAGGATCATACCCATCATCAAAATCCCTGCCGCCACAAACGGCTCCGTCAGCACCGTGTCCCGAATCCTTAATTCGATCTGATAACCGCCGCCCTCTTTGCGGACGCGCCCTTCATACCGGGTTATTCGAAGCAGCAGCCAGACAGAAACCACAAGAAATAACATGCCGGCTGCAGCCAGATAACCGTAATAAGGAACGACTCTGTGGTACGCCGCACGCGCAGTTGCAAAGCCGTCCTGTGCCGGATACGTCGTATCAACTGCCAGCCATACCCGCGTATTATCGCCAAAGGCATACTGATAGGAGGACAGCTCCTGTCTAAGTTTATCCGCAGCAATCTCTGTATTCGTCAAAAGCTCTGCCCGATCCGCATTATAGCACAGATATCTGCCATATTCTTCGAACTGCCTTGTGATTTCGTCTAATTTTTTATCTGTAAAATCGTCATTCAGATTCGTATAATAATGGACTTCGCCATCCTGATCCATCCGGTAACAATATCGGATATTTGACGCGTCCAGACCGTAACTGTCTTTGTACGCCGAATATTCGGAAAAATTATAAAAAAGTTCCTTCGACGTCGTCTTTAAATCATCCCGCAGCTGAATGTATTCGTCTGTGTCGGACGCATATTGTGCCAGGTCCTTTCCCTCCGCAGACAGATACCGGGGCACCAAAAGATCCAGCTCCATCCCATCTGCATCCGAATAATTCAGTCCCAGCTCCTCGCACTTTTTCTGATATTCTTCCCGGCTGGACGGAAGCTCCTGAATCATCTGCATCGAAAGCGACTGCTTCTGCCGTTTCTGATCCAGCTTCTGCAACACATTCAGGGTTGCCGTTTCCCCGTTCCAGTCGTTCCCGCTCAGCCCCTCCTGACCGGAAAAAACGCTGGAATCCCCTTTAAAATAAGCGTCCAGCTGTGCCTTCGTCGCAAAAACCTTTTCCGTCACGAAGCCATAATTTCCCCATTTGACCAGATCATCCAGATAAAAAGACGCCGTTGCCGTCGTGTCACGGACATCTTCCTGCCTGTGGGCAAATTCCGCGATATCGATCTGCTTTTGTCCATTATAAGTTCCGTCCGTTTCCAACTGGCTTCGGATGACAGAAAGCCGCGTCACTCCCCGAATTTCTTCGGACAGAATATCCGTGAACAGATCGGAATTTTCAAACGAATTACTGTTTTCAAGCAGATTGATCTGCTGTTCATACAGCCTGCCGTTTCTCTCCACGCTGACCGAACTATTGCAGGCAAGCCCGACAAAAATTGCCGCAAAAGCCGCTGCCAGCACTTTCTGAAAAATGAGCAGCACTCTTCTGTCCTTCTTTCCAATGACCCATTTCTTTTTCATGAGCCCGTACTCCTTTCCGGCTTTTTTCGTCACGGCTGCTTCTCGATCTTGTATCCGACACCCCAGACAACCTTCAGATAACGGGGCTCCTTCGGGTTAATCTCAATCTTTTCCCGGATGTGTCGGATATGGACAGCCACTGTATTGTCCGCACCGATTGCCTCTTCTTCCCAGATGCTTTCATAGATCTGATTAATCGAAAAAACACGCCCCTGATTGCGCACCAGAAGCAACAGAATATTGTATTCAATCGGTGTCAGCTTGACTGGCTCTCCGTCCACCGTAACCTCTTTGGTCTCGTCGTTGATCACGAGTCCGCCAGCGCGGAACACTGCATTATTGTCCGTGTTTAAATTTCCCAGCTTCGTGTAGCGGCGCAGCTGCGACTTCACCCGCGCAACGAGTTCAAGCGGATTAAACGGTTTTGTCACATAGTCGTCCGCGCCGATGTTCAGTCCCAGAATCTTGTCCGCGTCCTCGGATTTTGCCGACAGGATAATGATCGGAATGCTGCTGTATTCCCGAATTTTGAGCGTCGCATGGATTCCGTCCAGCTTCGGCATCATAATATCGATAATCAGAAGCTGAATGTCGTTTTCTTTTAACGCCCGGATCGCCTGCTCCCCGTCATATGCCTTGATGACATTGTAACCCTCCTGCGCCAGATAAATTTCGATTGCTTCCACAATCTCTTTATCATCATCACATACCAGAATATTTGTCATAATACCCTCCGTTTCCTGCTTTCTCTCTATTAAATCAGAAAAATCTGAATCTGCTGTCCGGGATATTCTTAATATTTTATAAAGATTTACCGGCAGCAGCCGTTTTTACGCGCATTCTATTGCTTCAGCATCAGAAACGCCGCCAGATTTCCGCGTTTTCCATTGCTCGCCCGATGAGAAAACAGATAGCTCGGATTGCAGCAGGTGCAGATGTCCGTCATCGACAGATGCTCCTTTAAAATCCCTGCGCCAAGCAAAATTGCTTCATTGGCACGCCACAGGTCCAGCTGATATTTTCCATTGACCTTTTCGGTCAGTATATTTTTCATGGAAACGTCCTGATATCTCTCCTGAGAAAAGAGCTTTTCAAAAGGTTCTGCCACATCTTTTCCGACTTCATAGCAGTCCTGACAGATCGACGGCCCAATCGCCGCAAAAATATCCTCCGGACGGCTTCCATACGCCTCGCGCATCGCTTCGACTGTCTTTTTTCCCATCTCACCGACTGTCCCCCGCCACCCGGAATGAGAACAGCCGATCGCATGATGCACCGGATCGACAAACAAAAGCGGCACACAGTCCGCATAAAACGTGCCAAGTATCAGCCCGGGCACGTTTGTGATCAGCCCGTCCACATCCCGATAATCTTTTTCTTTCGTCACGCCCTTTCCTGCATCCTCTTTTTCCACACGGCGGATGTTTGTCGTATGGGTCTGATCGGAGCAGACGAACGCGTCCGAAGTTGTCCCGAACACGCCTGCCGCCCGCCGGAAATTTTCATCCACCGCCTCCCGGCTCGTATCCCGCGCATAGCTGAAATTGAAAGAAGCACAGTCCCCGGTACTGACACCGCCGAACCTGCTGGTGACCATATGAGTCACTATATTTAACCGTTCTAACGCCGGAAAAGCGAGATATTCCACCTCTCCGCTTTTGTGAATTTCCATCCCCGGATAACCCGTCTTTTTCCGGATCAGATCTTTTTTTGCTATCTTCGTCTCCTGCTGTTCCACGTCCCTGCCCTCCTGTATTCAAATGCATTTTGAATCCACTGGATCTCTTTCCTGCAGACCGCCACCACGTCAAAGCGGATCTGTACATCCCCCTCTGCAGGATGCTTCCACAGATACCAGTCTGCGCAACGGCAGATTTTTTCCTGCTTTGCGCTCCCAACCGCCTCCAACGCTGTCCCAAATCGGTCGTCGTTCCGATATTTTACTTCAAAAAAAACAAGGCAGCCCCGGTGAAACCCGATGATATCGATTTCTCCCCTGCTGCACCTGTAATTACGCTCCAGAATGTTTACTCCGCTGCGCATCAGATAAGCTGTCACTGCTTCCTCCCAGAAAGCGCCCACCTGTCTTTTATTCATTTAACCTTCTTTCACAAAATGACCGATGAAGCTTCTGCGGTGAATCGCCGTCGGTCCCATGATCTGCAGTGCCTCGATATGCTCTTTTGATCCATACCCTTTATTGCGTGCAAATCCGTAGCCCGGAAAAACTTCCTCATACTGCTCCATCATCCGGTCCCTCGTCACCTTCGCTACGATGCTCGCCGCCGCAATGGATACGCTTTTTGCATCTCCCTTGATAATCGGAACCTGTTGAATTGCCACCTGCGGAATCCTTACTGCATCGTTTAGCAGAACTGCAGGCTGAGGATTCAGCTTTTCAATCGCCTGACGCATCGCTTCGTAGGTCGCCTGCAGGATGTTGATCTCATCGATTCGCTGTGGGCTGACAATCCCGATTCCCACCGCCACTGCGTGCTCCAAAATGACGTCATATAACTGTTCCCTTTTTTCTGCAGAAAGCTGCTTGGAATCGTTCAGATACAATATTTCGCAGTTCTTCGGCAAAATAACCGCGCCTGCAACAACCGGTCCTGCCAGCGGTCCCCGGCCAACCTCATCAATGCCGCAGATCAGACCTTCCTTTTCATAGTCCCGTTCATACTGCTGCAGCTGATAAATCCGCGCTGTTTCCTTTTCCAGCGTCTCCCGCTGCTTTTCCGAACGCCGGATCAGCGCCTGCACACCGCTTCTTGTGTCTTCCCGATAGGTTTGTTCCAGATTCTCCAACAGACCTGCCGCAGACTCTGCTTCTGTCCGCATGGAGGCTTTCTTCAAGCGCTCTCCGGCTTCTGCAAACCGCGCTTTGATTTCCCCGATTTTTTCCATATCAGATGTCCCTTACTGATGTTTTAACACTCCAAATTTATGAAACGGCCAGATTCTGACCCACGCTTTTCCGATAATCTGATCCCGGTGGATATTTCCGACGCTCGGCTCCCGGCTGTCCGAGCTGTTGTTTCGATTATCGCCCAGCACAAAATATTCGTCCTCGCCGAGGGTAATCGGCTCGCCTGCGCGCCCCGGTGACAGCATCACTTCCTTGCCGTAGCCTTCCTCCAGCACCTGTCCGTCAATGTAAATCGTTCCGTCCGTGCCGATCTGAACCGTTTCGCCGGGCAGACCAATAATCCGCTTAATATAGTAAACATTTTCATCGTACTGGAATGGGAACACGATAATATCAAAGCGCTGCGGATCCTTGAAACGATACGAAATCTTGTCTACGATCAGGTTATCGTTATTGCTCAGTGTCGGCTCCATCGAGCTTCCGTTGACCTCCGTGCGCTGTCCGACAAATGTGATCACCAGCCAGGTGATACCCAGGACAACTACGATATATAAAAGCGTGCTTCCGATTTCTTTCAGGATTGCTTTTCCACTCATGGCTTACGCCTCCTTTTTCGGCAATTCCAGCGTCATGCGGCCGAGCCTGCCGCTGCGAAAATCATCCAGAACGAGGGCCGCGCCCTTTTCATATTCCGGCTCACCGCCCTTTTTCAGACAACCGCGGGACTTGCAGACTGCTTCCAGAAGGGCGAGGGCCGAATGGAGGGACGCCTGTGCGTCGCCATCTGCGCCCGCTGTATCCAGTGTCAGCTGATACCGCTTTTCCAACGCCTCCGGGTAATTCTCCCCGATAAACACAAGCAGGGAAAGTGCCATTTCTTCGCGGTTTAAGATTTCATCGTTCATCGAGCCGATCAGTGCGAGGCGTTCTCCCACCGCCTGATCTTCGAATTTCGGCCACAGGATGCCGGGGGTATCCAAAAGCTCCAGACCCTTGTTCAGGCGAATCCACTGCTTGCCCTTCGTTACGCCGGGCTTGTTGCCGGTTTTCGCGCACGCCTTTCCTGCGAAGCTATTGATAAACGTCGATTTTCCTACGTTTGGAATTCCTGCCACCATCGCACGCACCGGACGGTTCAAAATACCGCGTTTGCGGTCGCGCTCGATCTTTTCCCGGCAGGCTTCCTGAACCTTGCCCTGAATCGCTTTCATCCCGGCGCCGCTTCTGGCGTTGATTTCCAGTACAGCAAAGCCAAGACTTTCAAAATATGCCGTCCAGGCGCGGTTTGCAGCCGGATCGGACAGATCGGATTTATTCAATAAAATCAGGCGTGCCTTGTTTTTCCCCATCTCGTCGATATCAGGATTGCGGCTCGATTGCGGACATCTGGCGTCCACCAATTCGATAATCAAGTCGATCAGCTTGATATCTTCCTGCATCGCGCGGCGCGCTTTCGTCATATGTCCGGGATACCACTGGTATACCATAGTTTTCTTTCCTTTTCTGTAACTGTGAGGGTACTGAACAGTTACCCTTTTCTTTATAATAGTCTGTGTGATTCTCAGTGAATCAGCCCCCAGCCATCCGTGCCGTTTCCGAAATGGAACCACGCCTCGCCGACGATCGTGCTGCGCAGCACCGGACCGACATTGGCAGAACGACTGTCCTCACTGTTATTACAATTATCGCCGAGCACGAAATATTCGTCCTTGCCCAGCTTGATTTCATTCTCTGCAATACCGGCTGACGCGATCAGATCCATCTCTTCATTTTCCTGCGCCTTACCGTCTATATATAAAATGCCGTCCTGAATCAGGACGGTCTGCCCCGGAACCGCTACAACACGCTTCACATAATAGTGGGCATTCTGATTACCGTTTGGCAAAAATACCACCACATCCCCTGTCTGCGGAGAAAAGAAACGATACTTTAAGCGGTTAACCAAAATTCCCTGTCCGTTCGTCAGCCCCGGCTCCATGGAAACGCCGATCATGTTCGTGCGCAGTCCGACCGCCCAGATCACCATAAACGCCAGAAAAACTGCCAGTACAGACAGCACAATCCAACTGAACACCTCTTTGACCGCCTGCATGCTGAGCCCTTTTTTCTTCCGGTAAAACTGCAGTCCACGCTGTCTTCTTCTCATATAAATCTCCATTCCGCAGCCGCCGTTTCGTCCTGCAGACATCCTAAAAAGCAAAAAAGGGGCTGCCGTTACTGGTGCCCCTCTCTTCGCAATTCTTATTTTACAACTTCTTTGACCTTTGCGCTCTTGCCGACTCTGTCTCTTAAGTAGTTCAGCTTTGCTCTTCTTACTTTACCCTTACGAACAACTTCTACCTTCTCAACGTTGGGAGAATGTAAAGGCCAGGTCTTTTCAACGCCGACACCGTTGGAGCTCTTTCTTACGGTAAAGGTTGCACGGTTGCTGCCGCCCTGTTTCTTTAAAACAACACCTTCGAATACCTGAACTCTCTCACGGTTGCCTTCCTTGATCTTACCATATACTCTTACGGTATCGCCTGTCTCAAATGCAGGTACTTCAGCTTTCAGCTGAGCAGCTTCGATCTCTCTGATAATTTCGTTCATTGCTTTTCCTCCTGATTTCTGGATGTTCTTAATACGATTCCCGTAACAGAGGACCATCTCCTTTTTTCGCAACATTTACAGTATAACATAGCTTTCTCAAATATGCAAGGATTTTCTTCCTAATAGGAAAAATACCACCCGGTTTTACCGCCAGCGCCTAGGATACCCAGAAAACGCTCCCCGGTGCAAAGCGCATGCCGGATTTCTTCTGCAGTGCAACGGAAATTTCGTTTTCCACGAATACATGCGCATAGGGCACATGACCTGCCGCAAGCTCCCGCCGGATCATTTCAGCCTCCAGGAGTCTCCCGATCCCTCTTTTCCGGAAGGGCTCCAGCACTTCCAGCATTCCCATGCCGCCGTCGTTGTGCACGCCTGCAAAGCCTGCCAGCTCCCCATCCAGAAATGCGCCGATCATCTGACGCGATGCGATCCGCTCTCTGATGTAGGCTTCATCATGATAAAGATGATAATGTGCCTCTACGTTTGCCGCATACGTTTCGTCCAGCTCCCGGATTTCAACGGCTCCGTCCGGCTCCGGAAGGTCAGGCGTTTTCTTTTTCGGATAAATCACCTGATAGCATTCATTAAAATTTTTTAACCCGAAACGCTCTAAAATGCTCGTCAGCACAAATTTCTGATGGCAGACATAGACCGCGCCGGTCGGGTCCGTCAAAGACAGCAGCCGTTCTCCTGCGTCCTTTGTTTTGGCAGTGATCCGATACGCACCGCCTGACCTGTCCTTTGTCAGCACGCCGTCCTCCCGGACTGCCAGGATGTCAGCTTTGCCTCTCCGGATATCCTCAATCATGTCCATGTGAAGCATTTTATCTTTTAACAAATATTCCAGCGCACGTCCGGGCAAATCGTACTTTTCATATAAATCCGGTCGCCGAGCTTTCGTCCGCTCCTCAGACTTTTCCAGGCGCCATTTGTCTATCCTTG
>ERZ773157.2949-NODE-2949-length-12308-cov-2.719089_pt1 | contig 12308 bp, 9 predicted proteins | sample MGYA00511480_ERZ773157 | MGnify/ENA primary metagenome ERZ773157 (study PRJEB29015, sample SAMEA2737863) | human gut metagenome | biome: human gut; feature: human-associated habitat; material: faeces | place: China | collected 2012 ... | reverse complement strand
CTTTACATGAGTTCAACCCAATGATGGGACACAGAGGATGCCGTCTTGCAGTTACCTATCCGGAAATTGCTAAGATGCAGACAAAAGCTGTTATCCGTGCAGCAATCAACGTTCAGAAGAAACATGCTGACTGGACTGTAAAACCTGAGATCATGATCCCATTGGTTTGCGAAGTAAAAGAGTTAAAATATGTAAAAGATGTTGTTGTTGAGACAGCAGATGCTGAGATCGCAGCAGCAGGTATCAAACTTGAGTATGAAGTAGGTACTATGATCGAGATTCCAAGAGCTGCTCTTACAGCTGATGAGATCGCAAAAGAAGCTGACTTCTTCTGCTTCGGTACAAACGACTTAACACAGATGACATATGGTTTCTCTCGTGATGATGCTGGTAAGTTCTTAAATGCTTACTATGATAAGAAAATTTTCGAGAACGATCCATTTGCAAAACTTGACCAGACAGGTGTTGGTAAGTTAATGGAGACAGCTATTAAACTTGGAAAACCGGTTAATCCGAAACTCCATGTTGGTATCTGTGGTGAGCACGGTGGAGATCCTTCATCTGTTGAGTTCTGCCACAAGATTGGTCTGGATTATGTATCCTGTTCACCATTCCGTGTGCCGATCGCTCGTTTAGCTGCAGCACAGGCTGCTATTGCAAATAAATAATTTGTTATAAGGTAAAATGCAGTCTGTGCTGCATGCACAGGGCTGCTATCGCAGACAAATAATTTGTATTGCATCAATTAAAAAGGGGATATGTTATTTTTGGGAAAAGGTAATATATAGGGGAAAACCCGCATGAACCGAAAGGTTTGTGCGGGTTTTTGTGTTGTGTAAAGGTAAGGATTGACAATCCATATATTTATCAATATAATTAAACCAAGAGTTTAATTAACTGAAGAGGAGAGGTATATGGGACGAAGAAAAAAAGAACCGAGGGCAGTACATAGAGAAAATATTGCGTCAGCGGCATCGGTACTGTTTATGGAAAATGGAATCACGGCAACTTCCATGAGTGATATTGCAGAAGCTGCTGGATACAGTAAAGCTACGTTATATGTATATTTTGAAAACAAAGAGGAGATCATTGGTCTGCTGGTTTTAGAGAGCATGCAAAAATTATATGGATATATAGTTACTGCGTTAGAAGAGCAGCAGACAACAAGGGCTAGATACGATATGATCTGTAAAGGTTTAATACAGTATCAGGAGGAATTTCCGTTTTATTTTAAAATGGTGTTGGACAAAATGAATGTTGATTTTAAAGATCATGATTACCTGCCAGAAGAGAAAGCTACCTATCATGTGGGGGAAGAAATCAATGAAAAAATGAAAGAATTTTTAGTGGCAGGCATTCAAAATGGTGATTTGCGAGAGGATTTAAAAATAATGCCTACGATCTTTCAGTTCTGGGGAATGTTAGCAGGACTGATACAGCTTGCAGCGAATAAGGAAGAATATATCAAAATGTCGATGGATTTATCAAAGAGTGAATTTTTAGAGGATGGGTTTGGCATGTTGTACCATTCCATAGAGAAAATACCAGAATAATAGAAAGATGAGGAGTTTGAAATGAGTATATCCAGAAAAAAGATAGTGATGATTCTTATTATGTTGTTTCTTCTTTTAGCATCAATTTTTGGAACTGCTTATATAGATCGTGTTGGAGAGTATAAGCGGGCGGTAAAGGAAACGACTATTGAAGAAGTAAATATTTCGGATATTCCGGATGGAGTTTATATCGGAGAATATGATGTGAATTTTATATATGCAAAAGTGGAAGTAGATGTGAGTGGTGGGAAGATTATAGATGTTCGTATTTTAGAACACAGACAGGAACGTGGCAAAGCCGCGGAAGCTGTTGCAAATGAGATCGTTGATGAACAGAGAATAGACGTCGATACAGTTTCAGGTACGACGAATTCGAGTATTGTTATTAAGAAGGCGGTTGAGGTTGCACTTAAAGGAAATGCATAAAATTTTATCGGGAGAGAGTAAGTGTATGTTAGGAATTTATTTGAGTGGTACAGGTAATACGAAATACTGCGTTACAAAGCTGGTAAAATTAATCGATGCGTCAGCCGATGTGGTTCCGTTAGAAGATGAATTTATCATTGATAAAATAAAAAGAAACGAAACAGTGATCCTTGGGTATCCGACGCAGTTTTCGAATGCACCATACATGGTAAGAGATTTTATCCAAATGCATGCCTCTTTATGGAAAGGCAGGAAAATGATATGTGTCGCGACCATGGGAGCATTTAGCGGGGACGGCTCCGGATGTGCAGCAAGACTTCTGAAAAAATACGGAGCAGTGATTTTAGGCGGCGTACATATTAAAATGCCGGATTCCATATGTGACAGTAAAATGTTGAAAAAATCTGCAGAAGAAAATGAAAAGATTATCAGAAAAGCGGATGAAAAATTGAAAGAAGCTGCAGAACGGATCAGGCAGGGGGATTATCCTGCGGAGGGGTTGACAATTTTCGCCCATATAGCAGGACTTTTTGGACAAAGGCTCTGGTTTTATAAAAAGACAGCGGGATATACGGATCAGCTGAAAATAAATCAGGATTGTGTGGGGTGTGGTAAGTGTGCAAAAATCTGCCCCATGAAAAATATCACGATGGAGAATGGAAGACCTCATCCAGGCAGCAAATGTACGATGTGTTACCGCTGTATATGTAATTGTCCACAAAAGGCGATCACACTTTTGGGAAGTAAAGTTATCTTGCAATATAAATTTGAAGATTCTTCCAATCTTACAAAAATGTAAGATTTATCAGGGAAATGTAAGCTAATAAAATGGCGGTACATTTCCTTTTTTGTTAAGATAAAGTCGTGAATTAAGTAAAGCAGATAATTTTTGGGGAGGAAAATTTATGAAAAAGAAAAAACATTCGCGAATCTGGGCTGTCGCAGGTATAATCCTGTTAGGTATAGTTGCTGTCGGCAGTATATATTCTCATTTTGGAGGATTTGGTACCGGACCATGTGCTGATGAAACGGAATTTATGCAATACGCAGACCAGGTGGATAATATAAAAATACCGGAGAAAACAAAAATTGTGGCACTGGGGGAGGCATCCCATGGAAATGCAGAGTTTCAGCAGTTAAAACTTTCCGTATTTCAAAATCTGGTGGAAAATGCCGGGATAAGAGCATTTGCACTGGAGGGAGACTACGGTGGATGCGAGTATGTGAACCGCTACATTCACGGTGGGGAAGGAACGGCAGAGCAGGCTGCCGCGGCGATTGGCTTTGCAATATACAGAACTGATGAGATGGCAGATCTGATCTCTTATATGCGAAAATACAATGAGACTGCAAAAGATGGAGATGATTTAAGGTTTTATGGGTTTGACATGCAAAGATGGTCCTATAATCTGCAGTATCTGATTGAAGCATGTGAAAAGGCGGGGATAGATGTGACAGAACTGAAGAAACTGGAGGATACAGAAGAACAGCACAGTGAGTATGATGTTGAACAGCAGAGCAGAGTGATCACAGAAATAAAAGAAGAATTACAAAAATCAGATGTAAAGGACATTGTACAGGCGGATCATCTGGCAGATACGCTGCTGCAGAATATTTCTCTTGGGAAAGTGATCAATTCTGCCGTAGAAGGAAATGTGCTCAGAGACCAATTGATGGCAGAAAATGTGCTGTGGATCCTTTCTATGGAAGAGCAGAGGGGCAATTCCTGTATTTTTATTTCAGGTCACAATGGGCATATAGAGCGGCTTGGAAATTATGGCGCAGGTACCAGAGTGATGGGGAATATTCTTTCCGATGAACTGGGGGACGGATATTTTGCGATTGGAACGGATTTTTACAAGACGAACTGCAATCTTCCGAAAAATGATGGAAAGCGTATCACGCACACGTTTTATTCCTATGATCCTCTAGCGAAAGCCGCGAAGAAAGCTGGTTATGATATGAGCTGGCTGGATTTTTCAAAGGTTCCGGAAAATTCACAACTGAAAGAGCAGATTACAGATCATGTTTCTATGGGATCGTTAGGAGAGGGCTACAGTGCAATTTTTATGGGACTTTTCCCACGCAGTTACCGCACATCACAATCGCCGGAAAAATTGTATGATGGAATGATCTTTGTTACCGATGCGCATCCGATAGAGATACGGGAAGAGATAAGTGAAAAATAAGACTGTCAAAAATCATTGGTCAGGTACAGGCAATCGACCGTATGGTTGACGAGGATGTGCCGTGTGAGGATGTCTTAGCGCAGATTACCTTGCCGGCGGAACAGAAAAAAGCGGATATCGGAATTGCGATGGGCGGTGTTGGAAGTGATATTGCGTTGGATGCAGCAGATATTGCGCTGGTGGATGATGAAGTAAAAGAACTGCCGCATCTGATTGCATTATCCAGGCGGATGATGATCACGATCAAATGCAATATGAGTTTTTCGATGGGGCTTAACTTTGTGGCGATCGTGCTTGCAATCATCGGAATTTTAAATCCGGTCGTGGGAGCATTGGTACATAATGCAGGTTCTGTGCTCGTCATCATCAATTCGGCATTGCTGTTACAATGGAAACAAAATAAATAGAAAAATGGATCTCCAGAAAGTGGTTTTTATTTTCTGAGATCTGTTTTTTTGTGAAAAAGCAACAAAAACAAAACATATGTTTGTATTTCGGGACGCTATATGGTATAGTTAAGTAAAGTATTACGAATGAAATAGTATAGGAGGAGAGCATGAAATTTCTTCATATCTCGGATTTGCATATTGGAAAAAGAGTCAATGAGTTTTCCATGATCGAAGATCAGAAATATATTTTACGGCAGATCAAAGAGATCGCATTGGAAAAACAGGTGGATGCGGTTATGATCGCGGGGGATATCTATGATAAGCCGGTTCCGTCTGCGGAGGCGGTACAGTTGTTTGATCAGTTTCTCACGGGACTTGCTGATTGCGGGAAAAAGGTGTTTGCAGTCAGTGGAAATCATGATTCCGCGGAACGTATTGCATTTGGTGCACAGCTTATGAGCAGCCGGGAAGTCTATGTTTCACCGGTTTATGATGGAGAGGTGAGGTGTGTTACATGTCAGGATGCATATGGGGAACTCTGCATCTGGCTGCTGCCGTTTATCCGCCCGGCGGTCGTGCGCCATGCGTGGAGGAAAGTGACAGAGGGGATATCCATTGGAAAAAAAGATGCCGGGACAAAACAGGATCTGGCACAGGAAGATGATGTGGAGACAGTGGAAACATATCAGGATGCCCTGCAGTTTGTCGTATCTCATATGCCGGTGGACGCATCAAAGCGGAATATATTGGTGGCACATCAGTTTGTGACAGGGGCTTCGCGATGTGAGTCGGAGGAAGTTTCGGTGGGTGGATTAGATCAGATCGGGGCGGAAGTGTTTGATGTTTTTGATTACGTTGCATTAGGGCATATTCATAGCCCGCAGCATATCGGAAGGGAGACACTGCGCTATTGCGGAACCCCGCTCAAATATTCTTTTTCCGAGGCGGAACAGAAAAAGTCTGTTGTTGTCATGGAGATAAAGGAAAAGGGAGATACCTTCATTGAAAAAGTTCCGTTAAAACCGCTTCGTGATCTGAGAAAGATCCGGGGAACATACATGGAACTGATGTCGAAAGATTTTTATGAGGGCACAGAAACAGACGATTATCTGCAGATCACACTGACCGATGAGGAGGATGTGCCGGATGGAATGGCAAAGCTTCGGACGGTATACCCGAATCTGATGCAGCTTGTCTATGATAACAGCAGGACCAGACAGAGCAGGCAGGTTGAGGTGACCGAACATGTGGAGCAAAAATCAGAGATGGAACTGTTTGAAGAATTTTACGAGATACAGAATAATCAGCAGATGAGTGAAGAACAGCAGGATTTTGTCAGAGAACTGATGGAAGAGCTGGTGCATTGATAAGTTCCTGAAAAAATAGTTTGAGAAGCAAATACAGGAAAACTGATGTTTCAGGGAACGAGATATTTGGGATTTGAGAGAAAATAGGAGCGGCAGGAAAGGAACGATTTATGAAACCAGTCAGTCTTACAATAAGTGCATTTGGCCCGTATGCGGGGGAGCAGACCATAGATTTTGAACGGCTTGGATCGCAGGGATTATTTCTGATCACAGGGGATACCGGGGCAGGAAAGACCACGATCTTTGATGCAATCACGTTTGCGCTGTACGGGGAAGCCAGTGGTGATGTGCGCAAAGCGGATATGTTCCGCAGCAAATATGCAAAAGATGACGTGAAAACATTCGTGCGTCTGACATTTGAGTACGCAAATAAACGGTATACAGTAGAGCGTAACCCGGAATATATGCGCCCGAAGGGACGTGGGACGGGAATGACAACGGAAAAGGCGAATGCCACACTAGAATACCCGGATGACAGAGAACCAGTGACAAAAAGCAGAGAGGTCACACGCGCCATCACAGAGCTGATCGGTTTAGACTGCAGACAGTTTACCCAGATAGCAATGATCGCACAGGGGGATTTTCAGAAAGTATTGTTTGCCAATACGGAGGAGAGAGGAAAGATTTTTCGTCAGATATTCGGGACGGATATTTATCGTGTGCTGCAGGACAAACTGAAAGATGCCGTAAAAAAACAATGGAAAGAATATGATGAACTGCGGCGCAGCATCAATCAGTATATGGAGGGAATTGTCTGTGAGAGTGACTCTCTGGATGAAGAAGGGACAAGGATCGCAGAAAAAATAAATCTTTTAAAAAAGGAAAAATTTGACGGCAGGATCGAGGAGGGAATCTCACTTTTAGAAGAACTTTGTAAAGCGGAAGAATCTGCGTTGGAGTGCCTGCAAAAGAAAAAAGAGGCGCTGGATCAGCAAATAAAAAATATGGATGAACTTAGCGGGAAAGTGCGTGAAAATGCAGACAGAAGGCGGTTGTTGGAAGAAAAACAGCAGAAGCTGAAGGACTTAGAAGCGCTTCTGGTGCAGGCAAAAGCGGATATGGACAGGGCAGGAGAGGAAGCGGAATGCTGTGAAAAATTAGGCAGAACGATTGAAGAATATAAACAGAAGCTGGTGTTGTTTGAAAAAATACAGGAAATTGGTCTGTCGCAGGAAAAGAAGCACCAGGATATGGAAGAAAAGGTTCAGAAAAAACGGCAGGATGAACAGAGACGAACAGAACTGGAGGGAAAACTGCAGCAGGAAAAAGAGACCTTAAAATCTTATGAGGGCATTACTGCGGAAATACAACGCATAGAGCATGAAATGCGACTGATCACAGAAAAAATGGATACGCTGAAAAATCAGAGAGACAGGAGCCGTGCGCTGGAGGAGCATATTTCAGATCAAAATGAAAAACTTGATTTAAAAAAGAAAACAGAAAACAGTCTTTTAGAACAGCGGCAACTGTTAAAAGAAGAACAGGAGCAGAACAAGGATGCGGCAGGACAGGAGATTGCCTATGAGAAGGAAGTAAAAGAAATCCGACAGAAAATACAGGATCTGACAGAGATTGCAGAACAGTTGAACACATCAGAAAGAGAAGTAAAGAGACTTGGTACAGAACTGGAAAACGTACAGAAATCATATGAGGTAAAAAGCAGGGACTTACAGCAGCAAAAAGAAACGTGGGAGCAGCTTTCCGGTGCAGACAGCAGGGGAGAACAGGCAGAGAAAGCAATATTGGAAGTATCAGAGAGGATACGCAGGCTCGAAGAGCTGGAAAACAGGTTAGAGGATTGGGAGAAAGTCAGCAGAGAAAGGGAGAAAACTCAAAAACAGTATCAGAAAGCAGCCGCAGAGCAGAAACAGATCAGTGAACAATACCGGAGAATAGAACAGCAATTCTGGGATGCACAGGCGGGAATGCTGGCGCAGGGATTAAAGGAAGACGAACCCTGTCCGGTCTGTGGAGCCATACATCATCCGACACTGGCAGTCATACCACAGGAAACTCCGGATCGGGAAGTGTTAAAACAGGCAAAAGCGGAGGATGAAAAGGCAAGGGAGTCAGTCAGCAGACTGAGTGAAAAAGCGCATCAGCTCGTGACACAGGAAAATGAGAAAATGTCAGCAGTCCTAAAGGATGCAGGAGAACTGCTTGGTGAGCCTGATGTCAGAATGTCTTTAAATGAAATAAAGACGGAGACAAAAAGGCAAAAGAGTGCTGATGAGGCGAGAAGGGAAGAATATAAAGATCAGAAAGAAAAAGCGAAAAAGGATCTGGATGTCAAGCATGTATTAGAAGAACAGATGCAGTCTGCGCAGGATGAACTGGTTATGTTAAACGAACAGAACATTAATCTTGGACAGATGCTTGCCACGGCGACAGAACGGTGCACACAGCAGAAACAGCAGTGGAAGAAAAACGTTGCAGACTGTGGAACTGGCATAGAGCAGACAGAGGATCAAAAAACTGTTTTTGCACAGCTTATGCAGATTGAAAACGAACGGAACACGCAGTTTTTACAGGCAAAAAATAACAGGAAACGTGCAGAGCAGATCAAAGATGAATTAAAAGAAAGCGAAGAAACAATACAAAAGATAAGAGGAACAATCAGCAGTATTCAGGAAGAAATTGCAAAATTGACTGGAAACAGGGAAACTGCCGAAAAGCAGATCAGTGACGATATAAAATCTGCATGTAATTTAATTACATGTAATCAGAGCACTTTAACTGGAGATACAGATGTCAATACATTACAGACCATAAAAAACGCTGATGGGAGTCAGGTTTTGTCAATAGAAGATTTTGATGCAAAACCATACCATGTACAGTCTGTGATTACTATGCTGCAAAGAGCAGCCGATGAGAAAAAAGCGGAACTTTCCAAAAAACAGGAAGACGAACGAAAAAAGACTGCCTTAGAAAAAAAGATTCCGCTCGATGAAACAGAAATAAAAACACTTGCCGACCAGATCAATGTGGCAGAACAGGAGCTGGTACGTCTGCAGACAGAGTACGCAAATGAAGAAAAGAATCTCAATGAGCTGAAAGAGCAGGTAAAGGATGTAACAAAAGAGGGGGTACAGACACAGATAAAAGAGTTTACCCTGAAAAAAAGAAATTTAGAAGAGAACAGAGAAAAGACAAGAGAAGCGTATCATAATTACGAAAAAAACAGAGAGACGGAAAAGGGCGTCATTCAGATGCTGCTTCGTCAGATTGAGGAAACAGAGAAAGCAATATCGTTTCCGGAAGAAGAGATCGAAAAGCAGGCGGGAGAACTGCGTGCAAAAAGAAATGAGATGGAAGAAAACAGGACTTCAAAATATACATCTTATTGTACTAATAGGGAAATCTGTAAAAATGTCAACAAAAAACAAAAAGATATCGCACAGACTGAACAAAAGTATGTCTGGATGAAATCTCTTTCCGATACGGCAAGTGGAATGTTAAACGGTAAGGCAAAGATTGAACTGGAAACTTATGTGCAGATGGCTTATTTTGACAGGATACTGATCCGAGCAAACCGGAGGATGCTTACGATGAGCAGCGGGCAGTATGAATTAAAACGTGAGGAAGAGACAGGAAGCCGCAAGGAAAAAGCAGGATTGGAACTTTGTGTGATTGATCATTATAACGGGACAAAGCGCAGTGTAAAGACGCTTTCCGGTGGGGAGTCTTTCCAGGCATCATTGTCACTTGCGCTTGGACTGTCGGATGAGATACAGTCTTATGCGGGTGGAATCCGTATGGATTCCATGTTTGTGGACGAGGGATTTGGGTCACTCGATGAGGATGCCTTAGAACAGGCGTTAAAAGCATTGCTGCAGCTCACCGAGGGAAATCGTCTGGTAGGAATTATTTCACATGTATCTGAATTAAAAGACCAGATCGACAAAAAAATAATTGTGACAAAGCAGCGGACGCCGGAGGGTGTCAGCAGTGTTGCAAGAGTGGAATAAAAAGAAACGCAATTTGGGGTAAACAGGTGTTACGGCTTTCGTCGATGCCGATATTAAGATCCAAAGTTATTGACTGCGGCACTTCAATGTGCTAATATACTAAAATATAGATAAAATCATGAATCAGAGAATCATAACAGTAAAGTAACGATAAAAGTTGCGGAAAAGAGGAGAAGATGAGCGAAAAGAAAATACCGTATAAAATTTATCTGGAAGAGAATGAGATGCCGACACAATGGTACAATGTGCGCGCTGATATGAAGAACAAACCAGCACCGCTTTTGAACCCGGCAACTCTAAAACCGATGACCGCGGAGGAACTGGGGCATGTATTCTGTGATGAACTGGTAAAACAGGAACTCGATGATACCAACCCATACATCGATATTCCACAGGAGATCCGTGATTTTTACCGCATGTACCGTCCGTCACCACTGGTGAGAGCATATTGTCTGGAAAAAAAACTGGGGACTCCGGCAAAGATCTACTATAAATTTGAGGGAAACAATACAAGTGGAAGCCATAAATTAAACTCTGCGATTGCACAGGCATATTATGCAAAGAAGCAGGGATTAAAAGGTGTGACAACAGAGACAGGTGCTGGACAGTGGGGAACTGCACTTTCTATGGCGTGTGCTTATTTTGATCTTGACTGTAAAGTCTATATGGTAAAAGTTTCCTATGAACAGAAACCATTCCGCCGTGAGGTAATGCGCACATATGGAGCAAGTGTAACCCCGTCACCGTCTGAGACAACAGAAGTCGGCAGAAAGATTTTAGCAGAGCATCCGGGCACAACAGGAAGTCTTGGCTGTGCAATCTCCGAGGCAGTAGAAGCTGCAACGACGAGAGAAGGATATCGTTATGTATTGGGAAGTGTGTTAAATCAGGTATTGTTACATCAGTCAGTCATTGGACTTGAGACAAAAGCTGCTCTGGAAAAGTATGATATTACGCCGGATATCATTATCGGATGTGCAGGCGGCGGTTCCAATCTTGGGGGTCTGATCTCTCCGTTTATGGGAGAAAAGCTGCGTGGTGAAAAAGACTATCAATTTATCGCAGTCGAACCGGCATCCTGTCCGAGTCTTACGAGAGGCCGCTATGCATATGATTTCTGTGATACCGGAAGGGTCTGTCCGTTAGCAAAGATGTATACACTTGGCAGCGGATTTATTCCATCTGCAAACCATGCCGGAGGACTTCGCTATCACGGCATGAGTTCAACTCTGTCACAGCTTTATGATGACGGACTGATGGAGGCAAGGAGTGTAGAGCAGACTTCTGTATTTGAAGCAGCAGAGCAGTTTGCAAGAATAGAGGGAATCCTTCCGGCACCGGAGAGTTCTCATGCGATTCGTGTTGCCATTGACGAGGCGTTGAAATGTAAAGAAACCGGAGAAGAAAAGACTATCGTTTTTGGACTTACCGGAACCGGCTATTTTGATATGGTTGCATATGAGAAGTTTAACAATGGAGAGATGACAGACTATATTCCGACCGATGAAGAGCTTGCAGTGGGATTTGCAGGGCTGCCGAAGGTGGAGTAAAAATAGCAGAAACATGGGCTAGTGTACTGGCATATTGATATTTGCTGCCGGTACTGATATTACCAAATCTGCTTGGAATGGACGGAGTCTGGCTGTCGATCACAACGGGCGAGATACTCAGTATGATCATGAGTATTTACTATTTTATGAAATATAGAAAAATCTGGAGTGAGAAGTAAGAAAGATTTCATTGATGAATCAAATCAGGAAAAAGTTTTTTCCTGTGCAAAGTAAGAAAAAGATAAATTGACACACAAAAATAGATGTACTATCATCTGGTTAGATGCAGGTACATCTATTTTTTGTATGCTAATTGGAAAGTCATAAGTTAGATTTTAATTTTCAGAGTTGGTTAGGAGTGGAGATCGCAATGGACGAGTCAGGAAGAAAAATCACAAAGATCGCGCGTGAAGCGGGCAAGTTTACATTAAAGATGATGAAAGAGGAAGGAATCGGAACGGCAGAATTTGATTTTATCCATCTGGTCAGACACAATCCCGGCATTACACAGACACAGGTGAGGGAAAGCCTGAAGATTGACAAGGGCGCAGCAGCCAGAAGAGCAGCCAGCTTAGAGGCTAAGGGATATCTGATCCGAAAGCCCAATCCGGAGGATGGACGCAGCCAGCTTTTATATGCTACGCCTAAGGCAGAGCAGCTGAAAAATTCCAAGGCCCACATTGAAGCCCTGTTTTATGAATGGCTGTTGGCAGAATTACCTGAGGAAGAGAAAAAGAGCTTTTCTGAAACCCTGGGCAAGCTATATCTGCGTTCAAAAAAAGAAAGCAGGACAGGCTTCTTAAATGTGAGCAGGCTGGTGGAAGAGCAGGAAGACAAGAACGTAGAGGCTGGGACAGCAGAATAAG
>ERZ773157.2931-NODE-2931-length-12357-cov-4.102585_pt1 | contig 12357 bp, 7 predicted proteins | sample MGYA00511480_ERZ773157 | MGnify/ENA primary metagenome ERZ773157 (study PRJEB29015, sample SAMEA2737863) | human gut metagenome | biome: human gut; feature: human-associated habitat; material: faeces | place: China | collected 2012 ... | reverse complement strand
CGGGTTCGGCTTGCACAGAATGATTATCAGGTCTATCAGGGTGCCTAACCCCAGAAGTCCGAACGTCAGCAGCCAGATAATTCCGGTGCCTATCTTGCCTTCGTAAAAACGGTGGATTCCGAATTCGCCGAGGAACAGGCACAGGAAAAATGCTATCCACTTATTTTTCGGCTTTCCCATCGGAATCATCGCGGCTGTGTTCACGTTATTATTCGTATTGTTGTTGCTGTTGTTAATGATTATAGGCTGTGCCGCTGACGGCGCAGTGCGCAGCTCCTCGACCTGCCTGCCGCAGTGGGTGCATATTACCGCGTCAGCAGGAATGACTTGTCCGCAGTGCTTGCAGAATTTTGTCGATCCATTCACAGGCTGTACTGGCTGCTGATATCCTCCCTGGGGTACAGCGTCCTGACGATAGGGCTGATAGGCATTGTTCTGGGACTGACCCTGCCAGTTTACCTGCTGCGGGATATTATTCGGAACTCCCTGGGGGTACGTCTGCGCTGGCTGAACTGGCTGAGCATACTGCTGATAGGGCTGCGCCTGCTGCGGAGCCTGTTGGTACTGTACCGGCTGCTGTGCGTATATTTCTCCAGTGGCGGGATCTCTCCATCCCTGGTTGCCGCCCTGAACAGTCTGACTTGCCTGACCAGTGGGCTTAGTAAGGCTTACTCTCGAATTTTCGTCCATATATACCTCCACAAACCAGCTCCCGGGTTTCAGGGAGCACGATAATTTCCATACTACAAGTTTATTTTACCACACAACGTGTGATTTGTTAATATGATTTCACTACATTTTCACACTCTGCGGGAATTTTGGGTATTATCGCCAAAACTCTGGTCGGTTTTTCTTACAATACACCGAAAAACAGCGCTCCCGCTGTCCGGCGGGAGCGCATATATCTAAGCACTGATGTGATTTATTCCGCTGCGTAGAACGTATAAACCATCTTTATCATATCCCCGTAGGTGAAGTCTGCCTTTGCGTTGAGCTTGTTTCCGCTTACAGCGCCCATTGCGTATGCTATAGCGTAATAGCCAACATTCTTATCAGTGTCCTTAACGTCGCTGAACGGAGACTTGTAGATGCCCTTCAGCTCCGGAATGGCGTCTCCTGCTACAGACTTTGTGAAGATCACCAGTGCGTCGCCGCGGGTCAGCTTCTTGCTTTCTTCGTCGGTATTTACGCCCATGAGCTGCTCGAATACTGCGGAATCGGCGGTGTCGTTCTCGCTGAACTTTTCAGTGGAGATGAGGTATCCGTGATCGTCCAGTGCCTTCGCCATCTTCAGTATCTTCTTGTCCTTTATGCCGGAGAGGTCGTTCGCAGCATCGGAGGAATACTGCCAGTCGTACACCGGCTCGCCGGTAGTCGCGTCAACGTAAACGTCGGAATCGGTGCCGTATACGAGTACGGTCTTGGTTTTCTTATCGGTAAATCTTGCGAGATAGTAGAGATTCAGGTCGTTGTTTTCCCAGAACTTCTGCATTACCATGTCGGTGCTTAGCATTCTGGAGGAATCGGGAAGCTTAACGTCAGTATAGCTGTAGCTGTAGTTAGTCAGCTTCATATCTGCATTAAGGCCTACGCTGATGGAATCTCCGCTGACCAGTATGTCGCTGGAGTATCTGTCCCAGGAATGGCTGCTTCCGTTATAGAATGTTTTGTTGTTCTGGTCTGTCCAGGAGTAATCAGTGGAAGGATTGCCCTTGTATTCCACAAAGCGGTCGCCGGCGTAGGTCTTTGCGATCTCCTCGGCGAGTTTGTCAGCCTTATCGAGGTCATATGAACTGGATCTGCTGTCGCGAGTATCCCAGAAATAATAGCTCATTATCTGACCGCTTTCCGCGTCAACGGTGATGTTGACCTCCTGCCAGTTCTGGGCTGATTCTACTGCCGGAACGCTTACAGAACCGTCCTCCTCGACTATCTCCTCGTAAACGTAGTCGTTCTCGTCGGGAACGTAGCTGGAGAAGTTCGCGGTGTAGTAATACTTGTCTTTACCGGTAAAACTTACCTTGTAAAGGTCAGATGAAACAAGCTCCATATCAGTGGAATAGGTCAGCCACTTATCCGCCTGCATGAGCTTTATTACAGCTTCGCTGCTTGCGTAGGGGAGCTTCTTATCAAGCTCTGCCTGCTCCTGCTCGGTGAACTGATAGCCGCCTTCGCCGCTGCCCTTTCCGGTGTCCATGTCGGCGACTGCATCTTCGGTTTCGTTGCTGCCGTCATAGTAGCCGTCGGCGCTGAAATCACTCTTTTTGCCGGTGAACGCGTTTATCTCGCCGTACTGGCCCTGGCGGTATACCAGTCTTGCGGTCACTTTTTTGGTCTGCCAGTCGTAATCAAACTCATACTGCGGGGTGAGCTGTATCATCTCAGCGTACTTCTGCTTTGCCTTGTCAAGTGAGATAGCGGATTTGCTGTCCCTGAAAGACGCATTGACATGCCAGCTCATGTGGAAGCCTATGATATCGCCGGTGTCCTTGTCTAGCACTATGGAGCCGCGGTCGTTGCTGACCGGTACGCCGTTCTTGGTTCTTACGAAAGAGAACTGCGCTTTGCTGCCGTACATGGTGATGTTAAGGCTGTCACGGTCGATGGAGATAACGTCGGCAACCGTCGGATTCAGCTTCTTGACCGCTGCCTGAGCCTTCTTGTAGAGCGCGTCGCCGGTGAGCTTTGCAAAGTGGCTGTCGGCATTCTTGGACGAATACATGGAGCTGTCGAAATAGGACAGTATCAGACTTCCGCATACGGTTACTGATACTTCCCTGTATTCGTCTGCGTCGGCAGGGGTGCTCCATGTGAGGTTGTAGGTGGTGGTCTTGTAATTTTCAGAGGTGTTGTAGCTGAATTCGGTCAGCTCCTCCGGAATGTCAAGGCGGGTCTTTGCGATTGTTATTGCGGAAGCGAGGGCTTCGCTGTTCTGTCCGTCTGCGAGTGCGCAGATACTGGTCGATGTGAGCGCGGTAACTGCCGCCATGCTCATTGCAAGTATTCTTCTTTTCATGGTGAAACCTCCCTTGGGTGTTTGATTAATACTCCGGACTGTCTGTATCCGGCGCGTTTTTGCTTTGGATCTCCCGGGCGTTCGGCCCGTTCTGTCTATAAAACAAAGTTCCCCATAAAAAGGTTGCAAGTTTTTTTATATTTTGGTTTTTGCCAGGAATGCTTTAGCCCGGTTTACAAGCAGCCGGTCGTTGTCGTAGTTCAGCACCGCCCCTGCCTGACCTATCTCGACCCAGCGAACATCGGCTATTTCTTCTTCCTGGCGTTCGCATTCGAACGTTACCGCCCGGGCAAGGAAGTACACTACTTCCTTGGTTATGTCCCGGCGTGGGTTGAATACCACTACCTGGCGGAACGACGGGTCGTCTATTGATACGTCGATGTTCGTTTCTTCTTTTATCTCGCGGATCGCTGTCTGCATTTCGTTCTCGCCGGGCTCCATGTGACCCTTCGGGAACGACCAGCAGCCGGATCTTACATGCTTTATCAGCAGGATCTCTGTGTTCCCGTGGCGCTTTCTGTATACTATTGCACCGCAGGATTTCTCGTGATTCATGCCCCGTTTGTCCTTTCCTCTTATACTATATATAATATAACGATATCTCTTGTCCCGGATTTTCCGGGCGCTTTTACTATTTCTATACTATTATAACACATATCCGGACGTTTGTCACCATATATTTTTGCAAACCCGCATTCTTATGCAGATGGAGTTTACGATGTGAAAAAACATGGACGTTTCATTGTCTTAAACTAACAAACTTATAAAACGCAACATTGTTGATTTTTGTTAAGAATGACGACAAATTCACAGGTTTGATTTTTAGTGATTTTTACAAAAAGAAAACGTTTAAATTACAGATTTTTACAGAAACTCGGCTTTTAATCGAATGATTACAAATTGGTTACAAATGAGATTTGTGAAACTTCAACAAAATTATGAACTTCCGTTCGTTTGACATTGACAAGGAAAAGGGCTATAATACAAACCATCGAAGCAAAAGCTCCGTGCGGCCTTTTGTGCTGCTTTCAAAAAAGAGAACGATCAGAAGCCGACTTCCGCCTTAGCGGAGGGTAGATAGATAACAGGCTTCGAAATGCAAAGCTCTGTTGGGGACAGTGCGTTTTGCTTCAGCTTAGGGCTTTCCCCAAAGCCTGACGCTGTACGGAAGTTACACCCGCATTCCGGCACCTGCCGGATACGGGGAGATTGCCGGGAGGGCATGAGTAACTACTCAGGAGGCAAATATGAAACCACAGATGATAAACGCCAAGATGAACAAGCTGGATCTCAGAAGCAGGCTCGTCAAGGCGGCTATGTTCGCAGCCACGATATTTATGGTGGCAGTTATGACAGGTTCGATCTACTTCAAGGATCGGGTCTACATTACGGATAACGGCGTTACAAGAGAACTCATGACGTCTGAATCCGATGTTTACGCCATACTGAAGCTCGGCAACTACCAGCTCAGCAGCAACGACAAGGTATCCTACGAGGAAGTCAGCAGCAACACCGCCTACATCACCATTTATCGTGCGTTCGACGTGAACGTCACCGCTGACGGCGAAACAAAGGCAGTTCCGATGATAGAAGGAACCGTTGCGGACGTCCTTGAGAAGGCAGGTATCACACTCGGCGAATACGACGAGCTTTCCTGCGAACTCACCGACCGTGCTTACAAGGACATGGACATCACCGTGACCCGCGTTGAGTACGTCACCCGCGAAAGCACCTCTGATATCGCTTACGACACGGAATATACCGACAACTGCAACCTCGCCATAGGCACAGAGAATGTTGTCACCGCCGGAGTTAACGGCAAGTGCGTATACACCGTAAAGGAAAAGTACGTAGACGGCAAGCTGACAAGCCAGGAGCTTATCAGCGAAAAGACCACCGCAGAGCCTGTTACCCAGGTCGTCGAGCGCGGCACGGCTTCCGCTGTTCCGTATTCCAAGACTTCCGACCCCGAGGCTGTGAAGCTGGTAAACGGCATTCCGGAGAACTACACACGCGTTCTTTCGGGTAAGTCCACCGCGTACACCGCGGGCTACGGAGCGCGCACTGCAAGCGGCAGAGCCGCCGAGATAGGCACCTGCGCCGTAAATCCGAACGTTATCCCTTACGGGAGCAAGCTTTACATTGTATCCCACGACGGCAGAAAGGTATACGGCTACGCCGTTGCCGCTGATACCGGTCTTGGTCTGATGGACGGCACCGTGCTGGTCGACCTTTATTTCGGCAGCATGGCGGATCATTATTACGATAGCTGCGCATGGGGCGCTGTTCAGGTTGATATTTACGTTCTCGAGGAAGGGAACGGCTGATAAAAAAGGCTGCGGATCCGCAGCCTTTTTAAATTATAGACATTATAAGCCCGGGAGGCTCGCTGCTTCCCGGGCTGTGTTTTATTTGTAGAGGCTGCCGTAAGCTGCGCAGGCTCTGTAATCGGCGCCTTCAAGGTCGGTGGTGCCGAATGCGCTCCATGCGTGCGGGCGGAACAGGCGGTCGTCAGAGAGGTTATGCAGGGATACCGGTATCCTCAGCATGCTTGCCAGGGTGACGAGATCCTCGCCGATGTGGCCGTATACGAAGCAGCCGTGATTTGCGCCCCAGTTTGCCATGACGTTGTAAACGTCGGAAACGGCTACCTTATCGGGAACCGTGATGGGGGCGAACCATGTGGAAGGCCATGTCGGGTCCGTTCTGCCGAGGAGGGTCTTGTTTACGTCCTCGGGGAGCTCCACTGTGTAGCCTTCGATTATCTGTATTGTCGGACCGAGGTGCTTTACGTAATTCACGCGGGCGAAGGTGCAGGGCATAACTCCCTGTGTGGAGTAGCTGGAGGAGAATCCGCCGCCGCGGAAGTATCCGAGGTTTGCGCAGGGCCAGGTCGTTGCATTCAGGCATGCGTCGATGTCATTTTCGGTCATGTCCCACCAGGGCTTCATTACGCTCTCGCCGTTCTCGTCTTTTACTGCGCCGGTTCCGTCCAGCGCTGCCGCGCCGGAGTTTATCAGATGGATAAATCCGTTTGCCGCCTTGCCGTTTGGAGTCCAGCCGGTCACGCGCTTCACGGAATCAGGAGACCAGTATGTGCGCACGTCTGCGAATACCGCTGCGCGTCCGGTCAGCAGGTGCAGGAACATCAGGGTAGTTCCGTTGAGCGTGTCGTTTTCCGTTGCGAAGGGGATAGGCTCGCGTGCGCCGTTCCAGTCGAAGGTGGTGTTAAGTATAGCTTCTGTGAAATCAGCATTGGGCATGAAGTCCGTCCACATTCTCTGACCCTGGAATCCGCCCAGTACGGCGTTCCTGCCCTTGGATTCCTCAAGCCAACCCATTTCTGCGAGCTTCGGGTTGCCCTTGAGGATATCGCGGATTATGCAGGTCATCTTCGCGATGAACTCCCAGTTCTCCTCCTTTTCCTTTGCGGAGAGTACCGGGCGCATGTAGGTCATGCCTGGGGTGGGGTTGATGTCTACGCCCTCGGGGCATTTCTCCTTTATCCAGGCGAGCGCCTTCTTGTACTCGGCTTCATCGTATATCCCCAGCTTTTCGCGGCGGATTATCTCGGTCATATCGACCCACTCGGGGTGTATACCGAGGTAATCGCGGAAGAATTCCTCGTTGCAGTAGGCTCCGGCAATACCCATAGCCTGTGAACCGATATTAACGCAGCTCTTGTTCTTCATGTCGCCGACAGCCGCTGCACAGCGTGCAAACCGCAGTATCTTTTCTTCAACGTCGGAGGGTATAACAGTATCGTCGGCGTCCTTTACGTCGTGCCCGTAGATGGAGAAGCAGGGCATGCCGATCTGCGCGTATGCGGAGTTCGCCGCTGCGAGGAACACCGCGCCGGGGCGCTCGGTCCCGTTGAAGCCCCACACTGCCTTGATGGTGTTCGGATTCTCGTCGATTACCTGGGTGACGTAGCACCAGCAGGGTGTTACCGTGAGGGTCGCCACGATGTTTTCAGTGGCGAATTTGTCGGCGCAGGCTGCGCTTTCTGCGATTCCTCCGATGGTGGTGTCCGCGATGACGCACTCCATGGGTTCGCCGCTTGCGTGGCGTACTTTACTGCTGATGAGCTCCGCCGCCGCCTTTGCCATGTTCATGGTCTGGACTTCAAGGCTTTCGCGTATTCCGAACTGTCTTCCGTCAATGACGGGTCTGATTCCGATTTTTGATAACATTGGTACTGTTCCTTTCAGATTTCTCCGGTAAACGGCCATGCGTTTACATTGCTTCATGTACAATTATACCAAAAACTCTTCCTGAAATCAAGGAGTTTTTCGGAAAATATATAAAAACATGCGCAAAAAAGTCTGACTGGTTGAAAATTTTATATATGACGAGTGGGGGAAAACTCTTACTTTCCCCCACACCCATTTAGTTGTTTTGGTTTCGCGCCTACGTGCAGAGTTGCCGTGCTTCGCACGGAGGTTTCGCCCTTGTCGCCCGATAAAATGGAACCCTGGTCGCTGAATTATGGTTTCTCGACGGTCTTAAGCTGAACCTGAACGATGCCGCTTGTATTGTCAATCCTCGCCTAGTTTCAGCGCCTTGTTGATGTTTATTTTGCGTATTATGCCGCCAAGCACTGCAAAGCCGCCTATCAGCATTATCGCTATTATCACGTACATCTTTATATAGTCGCCGGGATCTCCCTGCACGCGGAACGGCGGTACCTGGTCGGCTGCGTCGTACATCGTGCGGAACATCGGTACAAACATGTCGCTTGCAATGCCGCCTATTACAAATCCCATCGCGATCGACACCAGGCTCACAAGAAGCTGCTCCCAGCCCAGCGTTGAGATGACTTCGCGGAACGTAACGCCCATCGCACGCAATACGCCGAACTGCAATGTTCTGGAGCGTATGGAGATTATCCAGTATATCAGGAAGCCTATGACCGTCATCAGCATTATTACGACAAAGCCGAGGGTCAGCGCGCCGTTCATTCCCTGGAGCGCCGGGTCGGTCTTTTCTTCAATGAGCATCTGGCTGCTGTCCTGGATACGCTGTATCTTCAGGTTCTTTGCCGATATGTCGGCGTAGAGCTGCTCGCTTGTCGCGCCGTCCTGGAGTTTCAGCCATATCTGGTAGGGCTGAAGCTCGGTCAGCTTACGGATATAGTTGTAATTGCATATCAGGAAGTCCTTGGCCGTGGTTTCGCTGGTGCTCGAGTTTACTTCCACCTGCTCGGTGGGGTCAAGCCCCGGCCAGTAATCTACGAATGCAAGCACTGTCAGGTCTATTGAGTCGTTTCCGCTCAGTTTTACCGATATCGTGTCGCCGAGCTGCACGCCCTTTTCCTCCCAGCCCCTGGACGCAAGCACGCCCGCCTTGTAGTCCACAAGGGCGGAGCAGTAGTTCCACCAGTGAACAGGAAGCAGGTCGCTTCTGAACCATGCGGTCTGTGAAAATTTGCCCGGCTCTATCGCCATAAGGGTGGGGTCTACGTCGGAGCGCTGACCGTTGTATGTCGCGCGAACGTCGGTGCGGAGCACTCTTGTGGCGGTCTCAACGCCGGAGAGATTCTGGAAGTCGTCCATGTCTATTTCAACATAGCTGGTCTCGTCCTCGACGTTTTCAAGCCGCCAGTAGGCGTCTATCACTACGTCGGCTCCGTTGGAGTAGTAGATGCGGTCGGATTTGCTGTTGTTTATCGCCCGGGCTGTATTCGCTGAGAATATTCCAAGCGCGAATGTCACGGACAGGAACAGCATGAGGAAGCGCTCCCTGCCGCCCTGTGAGCGTGCTACGGAGGTTATCGCGATGTACTGCGGTACTGTCCAGAAACGTTTTCCTATATAATAGACAAGCCGGAGAACGTAGGGGTAAACTCTTATAAAGAGAAGCCCCGCGCCCATGATGAACATTGTCGAGAAAACAAAATACAGCGGGTTTATCGTGCCGTCGGAGACATAGGTGCCGTCTGCGAAAAGGCGCTTTATGCTCCGCGCCGTGAAGAAGTACCACACCAGTGAGCCGACGAGCAGTATCACGTCGATACAGAGCTTTTCCCACAGGGACATTTTTACTACCCGCGCCTTGCTCTGCTTGTACTTTACTATAGAGAGCTTGGAGGCGGGGATTATCGGGAGCATGGTGGTGATGAAGAATATCACCACGGCAAGCAGCGCATAGATGAACGCGTCAAGGCTGAGCTTCACGGAAAGCCCGGTGCGGTTCACGAATTCCAGGAATCCGTTTGATACGCCCAGGAAGCTGCACAGGAGCATTCCTATGAACGGAGCGGCGATGAACGTCACAAGTCCGAGCACGCCTGCTTCCATCGCGTATATTGCGAATATCTGCCCGGAGGAGGCTCCGCGGCTCTTGAATACCGCTATTTCGTTCTTCTCCTGCTCAACGTTTAGCTGGGATACCATGAACAGGTAGAATGCAAGCATTACTATCGTCGGTATCTGGAGTATCCAGAGCATGGATTTCAGGTTTGCGGCGCGCACCGCGTATTCCGACAGGATATCGTTTATTCCCATTGAAAAGCGGAGGTCGTTCGCGGGGTATATGGTGAAATCCTCGTCTATGGTCTTGGTTATGGAACTGAGGTCATTCAGGTCCATCTTCTGATAATCGAAGGAGTATCGGATATCCGCAGAGCCCAGCGTTGTTACGCCGGTGTCGAGGTAATCGCCTAGGAAAGTGTCATAGTCGATGAGAAATGCGTTGAGATACGGCTCCATCGTTTCTGACCAGTAGCTGTCGTTTTCGCTCGACTGCCGGAATACTCCGGATACCGTTACGTACAGCGGCTCGGCGGAGGTGTAGAAACTATTCTGTATCTCGTATGTTCCGCCGCAGGATATTCCCAGGGTCTTGAGGCACTCCTCGTTGCATATGACCTGGAATGTTCCGTCGGGCTGCTGACCGGGAGCGTACATTCCGCCCTCTATGAAGGTTACGTGATCCTCAAGCCCGGTCATTCCTATGACCTTGACGCGGGCGGTCTTGCCTGTGGTGAGGTACATGTAATCATCGTAGATGATGGTCTTTTTATTTGCCTGGGGCATGTCTATCCTGGAAGTGCGGTCGTCTACAAGTTCCGTCATTTCCTGGACCGCAGAGCGGCGCTGGGCGTTATCCGCCTTTATCGGCACCGATTTCGTTACGACATATTCGCCGGGATACTCGCCGGTCTCCTGCTGGTACGCCTGCATGTCCTTTATAAGTATGCGCTGGAGAGATGAGTCCATGTAAATGGGCACGGTGCTCATCATTCCTGCCGCAAGCAGAAATCCGATGAACAGGCACAGCACCATCCAGCGGGTGCTTCGCATTTTTCTGAATAATAGTGTTAACACAGCGTACCTCCGTCAGCGTACTACAACTCGGTCGCCTGCATTCAGCCCGGTGAGTATCTCGGCTTCGGTGGCGTTGGTTATTCCTACAGTTACGTCGACTTCTTTCTTGGTGTCGTTTTCGTCGAGTATGGTTACATAGGTGCGGTCGCCGTCGGTTTTTACCAGGGTCTTGGATATTACTACAGCGTTCTCGTGACGCGCGAACACTGCGGTTATATCCGCGGTCTGTCCTACGGTCAGGAATGAGGGCGTTCCGTCTGTGAATTCACAGTATATCGACGAAGTATCCTTCATCACGGCGGGGAAGTCGTCGTAAAGTCCTTCCTTTACATCGGTGGGAGTTTTGGAAACGCAGCCGGAGTAATCTTCGCCGTCTACCGTAATGGTGACCTCTTCGCCCAGCGGGAAGCTTTTCATATTGGAAGAACTATACTGTATACAGAGCTGCGAAGGGTCAACTATCTTTATTATAGTCTTATATGCGGTCACTGTCGTTCCGGGGTCCATATCCTGCACGAAGCAGACTTCACCGGTCATTCCCGCATATATGCGGGAGTTGTTGAGCTGGCGCTCGTACTCGGTCAGGGTGTTCTGCTCCATTTCGAGGGTCAGGCGTGCTTCTGCCGTTCCGGACGAGTTGTAGGCAATCTGAGCCTTCTGGACGATCAGCAGCTGCTGCTTATACAAATAGTCAAGGTCGCCGACGTCAAGCTCGGCAAGAAGGTCACCCTCTTCAACATGCTGCCCGGCGGTTACATAAATCGTCTTCAGAGTTCCACCGCTTTCAGGGAAGCTGGCGTTATACTGAGATTTGCAGAATACGTAGCCGGTCGCAACGGTCTTGTCCTCTATTGTTTTTTGCTTGGCTGTGTAGGTGGAGTAGGCTATGTCCTCGATCGCAACGGTCGGCGGTTCGAGGAGTTCCTCCTCGGCAGGGAAAAAAAAGCAGCCGGTCATACCGGTCATTGAAATAATAAGCGCTGCGGACATTATAATCTTATGTTTCATGATAATACCTCAATATATAAAGAAATACAATATTACTATAACATAAAGCGGGGAAAAAGGCTATAGGTTTACGAGAATTTGTGTAAAAATATATAAAAAAGAATTAGTTGTTTGTGAAAAAGCGCGAGTAAAGTAAGTAAAAGAGTGTAAAAAAGTGCGTGCAACAGTGCATGTTGCTGTGTATTGTTGAAAAAGAGTTAAATATATAGGACATAAGTAACGAATGAAAAAAACTTTTCAAAAAAGTGTTGACTTTTGCCGGTGAAGGTGATATAATAGACAAGCACTCGAGATGAGGGCACAGCGAAAGCGAAAAGGTCACAAAAAACTTTGAAAAAAGTTTTGAAAACCTCTTGACAAACGAGAGACAATGTGATATAATATAAAAGCTTTCGAAAAGGAAGTCACTTCTTTTGAAAGAACCAAGATGGTTTGAAAAAAACTTTGAAAAAAGTTTAAAAAACCTCTTGACAAACTCGAAAAGATGTGATATAATAACAAAGTCGTCTGAGAGATCAGAAAGACAGAGTTAAGAAAAGCTCCTTGAAAATTGAACAATACAGAACGAATTAACATTACCTTGTCGATTCCTTGACAGAAATGTCGAGGTTGAGAGAATGAGTAAATTCTGGATAAACACAGATTGCGTTAATTAAATTAACGTTAGCGTTTATCTGAACCAAGATTAGAATGCTCGAAAGAGTATTTTGATACAAACTTTAAAGAGTTTGATCCTGGCTCAGGACGAACGCTGGCGGCACGCCTAACACATGCAAGTCGAGCGGAGATTGAGAGCTTGCTCTCATGATCAGCGGCGGACGGGTGAGTAACACGTGAGCAACCTGCCTTTCAGAGGGGGACAACAGTTGGAAACGACTGCTAATACCGCATAACATTGCCGAACGGCATCGTTTGGCAATCAAAGGAGCAATCCGCTGAAAGATGGGCTCGCGTCTGATTAGATAGTTGGTGAGGTAACGGCCCACCAAGTCGACGATCAGTAGC
>ERZ773157.2886-NODE-2886-length-12498-cov-8.649441_pt1 | contig 12498 bp, 10 predicted proteins | sample MGYA00511480_ERZ773157 | MGnify/ENA primary metagenome ERZ773157 (study PRJEB29015, sample SAMEA2737863) | human gut metagenome | biome: human gut; feature: human-associated habitat; material: faeces | place: China | collected 2012 ... | reverse complement strand
GCGTGACATGCTATAATATAGCTAACTAAACAAGAAAAAAATACATGCAGCGGCCAAACAACAAATGAAAGGCAGGGAAGATCGTGAGCCAATTTTGGAACCAGCTGAAAGACCGGGTGCAGGCAAGGGGAGCGCAGGCCAACAGCACCATTGGCATTATTGGCGGAGCAGATGGCCCAACGGCGGTATTTGTCAGCACGAAGCCCGACAGCTGGCTGGGCACCCTGCTGGGGCTTCTGCCGTGGGGGACGGGAATAATTTCCGCGGGCCTGCTGCTGGGCTGGTGCCATAAGGATAAAAAGCGCCTGCTGCTGCCGATGATCCTTTCTACCGTTGGCTGCGCCGTTGGGGCGGAGCAGGCTGCTGTTCAAGCAGCGGCAGTGTGGCAGGCGGCCAAGCATATGCCGGAAATCCCCATGCCCGGTGCCATGCTGCGCACAGCGGCGGCCAACGCGTTCAGCACCGGGCTGTGGTTCAGCGCGGCCACGCTGGTATGGTCTCTGGCGGTGCTGTTCCGCCGCCGCGCATCCTGAACTGCATCCTTGTGCCGCACCGTATAATAAAAGCCGGAGTATACCCGCAAAACGCTTGTGGAAACACTCCGGCTATTTTTTGAAAAAGAGGTTAGTTACAACTAATAGATGCAACGGTTTTAACGGGGCTGCTCATCCCCTTTGCGGGAACAAGCCTTGGGGCGGCCTGTTTGTTTTTTTGTGCGGGATACCATGAACATCAACCTGCAAAAAGCCCTGATCAGCTTTGCCGCGGGCGTTATGGTGGTCGCCACGGTGTAGAGCTTGCTCATCCCTGCGCTGGAGCAATCTGCCCAACTGGGGCAGTGGTCATTTGTTCCGGCGGCGGTCGGATTCTGGCTCGGCATTCTGTTTCTGCTGGTGCTGGACCGCGCTGTGCCCCATATGCACCTGGACAACACCGCCGAAGGCCCCACGTCAACCTGAAACGCACCACCATGCTGGTACTGGCTGTTACCCTGCATAATATCCCGGAGGACATAGCCGTTGGCGTGGTGAACGCTGGTTGGGTAAGCGGCATGGTGGGCATTACCGCCGCGGCCCTGGTCCTTGCTATCCAGAACTTCCCCGAAGGCGCAATCATTTCGATGCCGCTGTGGGCCGAAGGCCAGAGCAAGCCCCACGCGTTCTGGTATGGGGTGGCATTCGGCGTGGTGGATCCCATTGAGCGGGCTGAGCGTACTGGCGGCGGGGTTGGTAACGCCTGTTCTGCTGTATCTGCGCAGCTTTGCCGCCGGTGCTATGATATACGTTTTGGTGGAAGAACTTGTTCCGGAAATGGCGGAGGGTGAACACTCCAACGCGGTAACCATCCTGTTTGCGGCAGGCTTTACCCTGATGGTGGCGCTGGATGTGGCACTGGAGTAATTATAGTATAACTTAGTATAACTCAACAACTCAAAAAAGCACCCCCGGTATCAGGCCATGCGCCGCCGGGGGCGTTCCGTTGTTTAAGTTGTATCTGAAAACAAAGAAAATGACGGATATTTCGCAAACACAAGCAGGATGTAAGGCAAAGAGCCGCGGGAATCCTTTGTGGATTCCAAGGCTTTTTAAGGCATAATCCGGCTGTGTTTGTAGTAATAGACTGAATTTTCGGCTTTTCAGATACACCTTAGGCCAGAACGTTCAGGCGCAGAATGTCAGGATCTTCCGGTCCGGTCATGCTGCAGCCTTTGGCTTTGGCGTATTCGATATAATCCAGGATCTCAGCAGTGATGCGCTCGCCCGGCGCCAGGATGGGGATACCCGGCGGATAACACATGACGAACTCACTGCAAACCATGCCTTCCGTTTCGCGCAGGGGCAGGCTCTTTTTGGGGGCATAGAATGCTTCCTGCGGGCTGGCGGCAACTTCGGGGTCAATGTATTCCTGGCTCAACAGGCCCGCGCCGTCGGTATGGTAGCGACGTTTGATTTCGGCCAGGGCACTGACAAGACGTTCCACCTCCTGCGGGCGGTCACCGATGGAAAGATAGGCAAGGATGTTGCCGATATCGCCGAATTCGATCTGAATGTCGTACTCGTCCCGCAGGATGTCGTAGACCTCGATGCCCGCCAGGCCGATATCCAGCGTGTGTACGCTGAGTTTTGTCGTATCAAAATCAAAAACGGAGTTGCCGTTGCAAAGCTCCTTGCCAAAGGCGTAGTACCCGCCCACAGCGTTGATCTCCTCACGGGCGTACTCGGCCATGTCGGCGACTTGGTGGAACACCTGCCGCCCGCGCAGCGCCAAGTTGCGGCGGGAAATATCAAGGCTCGACATCAGCAGGTAGCTGCCGGAGGTCGTCTGGGTCAGGTTGATGATCTGGCGCACATAGCCGGGGTGGACGTTGGGGCCGATGAGCAGCAGGCTCGACTGCGTTAAGCTGCCGCCGCTCTTATGCATGGAGACGGACGCCATGTCCGCGCCTGCCGCCATGGCGGAGACGGGCAGACTGCCGCCGCCGAAGTAGAAGTGGGTGCCGTGGGCCTCGTCGGCGAGGCAGAGCATCCCGGCGTCGTGGGCCATCTTGACGATGGCACGCAAATCAGAGCAGATGCCGTAATAGGTGGGGTTGTTCACCAGCACGGCCACGGCGTTGGGGTGCTCCTTGATGGCTTTTGCCACCTGCTCCCGCTTCATGCCCAGCGAGATGCCGAGGCGCTTGTCCACTTCGGGATTGACATAGACCGGCACTGCGCCGCAGAGCACCAGTGCGTTCAGCACACTGCGGTGGACATTGCGGGGGAGAATGATCTCGTCGCCCCGCTTGCAGACGGTCAGCACCATGCTCTGCACCGAGCTGGTGGTGCCGCCCACCATCAGAAAAGCGTGTGCTGCGCCGAAAGCGTCGGCGGCCAGCTCCTCTGCCTCCCGGATGACCGAGACCGGGTGGCAGAGATTGTCCAGTGGTTTCATGCTGTTGACGTCCACGCCCACGCACTGCTGGCCCAGAAAGGCCGTCAACTCCGGGTTGCCCCGGCCGCGCTTGTGGCCCGGCACATCGAAGGGGACCACCCGCATCTGTCGGAACTGTTCCAGAGCCTCGTAGATCGGTGCGCGGCGCTGGTCCAGCCGGAACCGTGTACGGTTCTCACTCATGTTTTTTCCTCCGTCCCTGACTCCTGCTGCAAACCATGCGGGCAAACAAAAAAGCACAAGCCCTGCACAGAAATGCAGGCTTGCGCTTTGAAAAAACCGTTTGAATGCGCGGACAAAGCCTCCGGGGCAAAGACGCCAGAGCCGTATCGCAGCATGATTCATCAGGATTCAAAAGGACGGGATGACGAGAGTCTATATAGCAATTACACTTTTACTACTCTTATTGACCGTTTCACAAGTCTGCGCACGCTCCGCGCAATTTCATGGTTGTAAAGGAACCAACTTATAAAATTTGAACTATGACGTTCAATCAATAATGGCAGCTTGCGCCGCCGGTCGGCAGTGGACCCGGCTGTCCGTATGGCCTTAGCCCCGATGGGCGGTCCAAGGTAAATTGCTTTGAAAAGACTTCGACACGCTTCGTCTCTCAAAATCGTGTGTGATTTTATCATGCAGAAAGCGGTTTGTCAATGATCTGACAGGAAAAAACTCAAAAAATCTTTCAGGAGTCATACTTATCGTCATCCGGCAGGAAGTGCCGGCGCGGCATAACCTAAAAAGAACGGCTTCGGTACACAGTCTGGACGTACCGGAGCCGTTTGGGTTTGCTTTAGCGCTTGATGTCGTAGTTCATGTTCATCAGGTTGCGGATGGAGCTGACATCGTCGGTGATGTTGGCATCGCCGTGGATGGTGTGCTTGATGGCGCTGCTTGCCACCGCAAAGTTTATCATGTCCATGGCCTTGTAGTTGTGGAGCATGGCGTAGATGAGGCCGCTGGCGAAGGCGTCGCCGCCGCCCACGCGGTCGAGGATGTTGAAGGTGAACAGCTTGCTCTCGAAGGTGTGGCCGTCATACCACATAAAAGCTTTCAGGCTGTTCTCGCTGCCGCTGTGGGCATAGCGGACGTGGCGGGCGATGCACTTCAGGCTGGGGTAGCGCTCGATGAAGTGCTGGAAAATTTCGTCCTGCTGCTCATAGCTGGGCTGCAGAGGCACGCCGTCCTTCCAGTCGCCCTTGGAGTGGTCGTTCTCGTCCTTCCACAGGTGGTAGGGCTCGATGCCCAGCAGCACGTCCACATAGGGCAGGCACTCGGTGCAGAAGTCGCGGGCCTCGTCCCAGGTCCAGAGGGTGGAGCGGAAGTTGCCGTCGAAGCTGACGGTCAGGCCCTTTTTCTTGGCCTCCTTGAGCATATCGATGATGAGGCCGCGGCAGTTGGGGGCCAGAGCTGGGGTAATGCCGCTCAGGTGCAGCCAGTCGAAGCCCTCCAGCAGCTCGTCCAGATCGACCTGAGAGAAATCGTACTCGGTGATGGCGCTGTGCTTGCGATCATAGATGACCTTGGAGGGGCGGATACCGTAGCCGGTCTCGAGGTAGTATGTACCCAGACGGTTGGAGGGCGTCTCATCCGGCTCGGTGAGGATCATGGGGGTGCAGTGGACGTCGTTGGAGCGCAGCCAGCGCACGGCGCTCTTGCCGAGGCTGTTGTTCGGCACGACGCTGAAGAAGGTGCTGTCCACGCCGAGGTTTGCCAGTGCGAGGGCGATGTTGGCCTCGCTGCCGCCGTAGCTGGCCTCAAAGTTGGTGGCCATGCGGAGTTTTTCGTAGTTCGGCGGGGTCAGGCGCAGCATGATCTCGCCGCAGGTGATGAATTTCGGTCCGGTCGTCTCGTGGCCCAGAATGGGGTTGAAATGTTCCATAACGGTCCTCCTGTTGCTCTTCTCGGGCATTTGAGCCGCCGCCTCTCATATACCATTCTTGAGACGGGGCGTTTGGTGCTCAGCAGGGCAGCCAGACCCCACATGACGCACATCGTTGTATCCATTATAGTGCTTTCGGAGAGGATTTGCAAGGAAAAGAAAAACACTGCGAGAGAAAATTTGGTAGGATTTTTGTGGATTGTGACGGAAAGCGTATCGGCAGGCCGTCCGGTAGTTTCCCCGCAAATGGGACCCGAAACCCACGGTTTCGACCCAACGCTTCGCGCCGGGGGCCCACTTCTCTGGACATTTGCTTGGGAAACTCCCCTCCACCTGCCTCTGATAGGGTTACCGGCTGGTTAAATGCCCGTCAAATCAAAGCTGGGTGTATACTCCTCCCGGGCGCTGCTCTTCTGCTGCATATAGCCGGCGGTCAGCCCCAGATCCATGGCATAATTGACCACCCGGCGGTACTCGTAGGCGGTGATGCGCCGCCCGATGCCGTGCTCTGCGGCCTTGTAAAAGGGGGTGTACTGGCTCATGACACTGGGGATGAAGCAGCCGGGGTCGGCCTCGTTCCATGCGGCCATCTGGTCGAGGACGGCAAAACTGTCGTCGATGTGGCCGGGCAGGGCCAGATGCCGCAGGATGACTCCTTTCTGTAAGATGCCCTCGCTGTCGAACACCGGATGGCCCGCCTGCGCCATCATGGCCTCGATGGCGGGCCTGGCCTGGGCGAAGTAGTCCGGCGCAGAGGAAAGCTCGGCGGAGAGGGAAGAGGAGACGTACTTCAAATCGGCCAGCCAGATGTCGATATAGCCGCGCCACGCCTCCACGCTCTCCACCGTCTCGTAGCCGCCGGTGTTGCAGACGATGGGCAGACGCAGCCCCTCAGCCCGGGCAATGTCCAGCGCCGCGATGATCCAGGGCCGCCACTGGCCGGGGGTGACGAGGTTGATGTTGTGGGCACCCTGCTTCTGCAGATCGAGGAAAATTTCGGCCAGATGTTCTATCGTGATCTCTTTGCCCAGTCCCTCGGCGCTGATGGGGTAATTCTGGCAGAAACAACACTTGAGGGTGCAGCCCGAGAAAAACACGGTGCCGCTGCCCCGGGTGCCGCTGATGCAGGGCTCTTCCCAGAAGTGCAGGGCCGCGCGGGCGGCTTTCAGGGTGCCGCCCGCCCCGCAGAAACCTGTCTGCCCGGCGGCACGGTCTGCGCCGCAGCGGCGGGGGCAGAGGGTACAGGAGACAGGCGGCGTTGTGGAAATGTTTTTAGACATATTGTCCAACTCCTATGAGAAAGAATCATATTAAATTATCCGAGGCTATTATATCATTTTTGCCCCCGTAAGTGGTATACTAAGATTGAATATTGCATGTCATGCAAGAATACTACATGATTTGGAGGACACCATGCGTACAGAGACTGAAGAGATCCGGGACAACCTGAAATATCTGAGCCTTCTGGCCCGGGACTACCCCTCGCAGGCAGCGGCCGCCAGCGAGATCATCAGCACACAGGCACTGCTCAAGCTGCCCAAAGGCACCGAGCACTTCATGAGCGACCTGCACGGTGAGAACGAGGCGTTCGTACATATCCTGAACTCCGCTTCCGGCGTCATCCGCGAAAAGGTAGACATTGTGCTGGGGGATACCGTGCCGGAGGGGACGCGGGCCGAGCTGGCGACTCTGATCTATTATCCGAGCGAGAAGCTGCCCCAGCTCAAGGAGCGCTGCGCCGACGAGGAAGCACTGGAACAGTGGTACAGTGAGACGCTGCTGCGGCTCATCGACATCTGCCGCCTCGTCTCTTCCAAGCACACCCGGGAGCATGTCCGGGCCTGCCTGCCGTCCAGCTGCGGTTACATTCTGGATGAGCTGCTCCACGCCCACTTCGAGGACCACGACAAAGACCTCTACTACGGCCAGATCGTTGGCAGCATCATCGAAAATGGCCGCGCCGATAAGTTCATCGTCCGTCTCTGTGAGCTCATCAAGCGTCTGGCCGTGGACAAGCTCCACATCGTGGGCGACCTGTTCGACCGCGGCCCCCGCCCCGACGTCATCCTTGACCTGCTGATGCGCCACCACGATGTGGACATCCAGTGGGGCAACCACGACGTGGTCTGGATGGGCGCGGCGGCCGGCAGTCCCATCTGCATCTGCACGGTGCTGAAGACCACCCTCTCTTACCACAACCACGGCATGGTGGAGGACTGCTACGGTATCAACCTCCGCCACCTGCAGCGGATGGCCGAGCAGTTCTATGGCGACGACGATCTGACCATCTGGATGCCTCACACCGACACCGCCCGCGGCCCCTACACCCCCGGTATGCTCCATCGCTGCGCCGTCATGCATAAGGCCATCACCATCCTGATGCTCAAGCTCGAGTGTCAGGTCATCGACCGCAACCCGGATTTCAAGATGCAGGACCGCGACTTCCTGCGCCGCATCAACTGGGAGAAGAGGACCGTCATGGTGGGCGGCAGGGAGTACCCCATGCGGGACACGTCTTTCCCGACGGTAGACCCCGCCGACCCCACCGCGCTGAACAGCGACGAGAAGGTGGTGCTGCAAAAGCTGGTGCAGTCCTTCCGCCAGAGTGAGAAATTACAGCAGCACGTCGAGTTCCTGTACGCCAAGGGCAGTGTCTACCACATCGAGAACGGCAACCTGCTCTATCACGGCGCTGTGCCGATGACTAAGAAAGGCACCTTCGCTGTGGAGCGGTTCGAGGGCCACGCCTACTCGGGCCGCGCCCTCATGGACTATTGCGACGAGCGCGCCCGCCGGGGCTACTTCGCCCCCGAGGGCAGCGCCGCCCGCCAGAGCGGACAGGATTTCCTGTGGTATCTGTGGTGCGGCAAGCTGTCGCCCCTGTATGGCCGCAGCGCCATGACCACCTTCGAGCGGCTGTATGTCGAAGACGCTTCCACCCACACCGAGGTAAAGGACCCCTATTATACATGGTATAATGAGGAAGCTGTCTGCCGCAGCATCCTCGCCGAGTTCGGCCTGCCCGGCACCAGCCACATCGTCAACGGCCATGTCCCCGTGCAGGAGAAGAAGGGCGAGAGCCCCATCAAGGGCGGTGGACGCCTCGTGGTCATCGACGGCGGTTTCTGCCGCGCCTACCACGAAAAGACCGGCATCGCGGGCTACACGCTGGTCTATTCCAGCCGCACCATGTCCCTGCGCACCCACCAGCCCTTCGAGAGCGCCGAAAAGGCTGTGAACGAGAATCTGGACATCCTCTCCCAGAAGAACATCCTCGAGACGGAGAACCACCGCATCCTCGTGGAGGAGACCGACGAGGGCGAGATCCTGCGGGAGAAGGTCCACGACCTCAAACAGCTGGTCCGCGCCTATCAGCTGGGCTGGATCAAGGAGACCCGCTGCGACGACAGTGTGTGGTAAGCAGTGGCAAATGTAAAATTTTCCTGAAAATAAGAGACAAAATCCGAGAATAATAGAAAAGAAACTGGGCAAAACAGAAAATAATCGACGAGCGTGCATTGGGGCTTTGCTTTTTGCTGGAAGTTGTGTATAATAAAGTAGCTGTAATTATGCCAACTGGTTGTGAGCTTTGTACAGCGAGAAGGAATAACGTACCTTGAACTGACCTTTTGGGCCTGCGGGGAGCGGGACTGTGACAAGGAGATCATAAAATTGGAAAAGTTTGTTATTACGGGCGGTAAGCCCCTGCACGGCGAAGTCATCATCTCCGGCGCGAAGAATGCGGCTGTGGGCATCCTGCCCGCTACCATTCTGGCAGCGGACGTCTGCGTCATCGAGAACCTGCCGGACATCAGCGATGTGGCGGTGAGCCTCAAGATCCTCAGCGTGCTGGGCGCTAAGGTCCGGATGCTGAACAAGAACACCTACGAGATCGACACCACCCATCTGACCGGCACCAACGTCCCCGACGACCTGTCCCGCCAGATGCGCGCCAGCTACTATTTCCTCGGCGCACTGCTGTCCCGTTTCGGCAAGGCCGAGGTGGCCATGCCCGGCGGCTGCAACCTCGGCCCCCGCCCCATCGACCAGCACCTGAAGGTGTTCAGCGCTCTGGGCGCAGAGGACAGTGTGGACTATGGCATGATCACCGTCCACGCCGACGAGCTGAACGGCGCTCATATCTTCTTTGATAAGGTGAGCGTGGGTGCTACCATGAACGGTATGCTCTCCGCTGTCATGGCCAAGGGTCAGACCATTCTGGAAAACTGTGCCAAGGAGCCCCATGTGGTCGATCTGGCCAACTTCCTGAATATGTGCGGCGCTGATGTGCGCGGCGCAGGCACCGATGTCATCAAGGTGCGCGGCGTCGAGCAGATGCACGGCTGCACTTACAGCATCATCCCCGACCAGATCGAGGCCGGCAGCTACATGGTGGCTGCAGCGGCCACCGGCGGCGATGTGCTGGTGAAGAACGTCACCCCCAAGCACCTCGAGCCTATCACCGCAAAGCTCCGCCGTGCAGGCATTGAGGTGGAGGAGTTTGACGATGCTGTGCGGGTTCGCCGCACCGGCGACATCCTGCCCCTCAAGATCAACACCATGCCCCACCCGGGCTTCCCCACCGATATGCAGCCCCTGATGGGCGTTCTGCTCAGCGTGGCAAAGGGGACTTCCACCGTCACCGAGAGTGTGTGGGATAACCGCTTCCGCTATGTGGATGAGCTGCGCAAGATGGGCGCGAATGTCCAGGTGGACGGTCAGGTGGCCGTGTTCGAGGGCGTGGAGAAGCTTTCTCCCGCTCCGCTCCGCGCTTCCGACCTGCGCGCCGGTGCAGCGATGGTCGTTGCAGCCCTGATGGCCGACGGCACCAGCGAGATCGAGGAGATCGGCCATATCGAGCGCGGCTACGAGAACATCGTGGAGAAGCTGCGCGGCCTCGGTGCTGACATCAAGAAGGTGGAGCGGATGCCCGCTGCACTGGAACAGGCTCTGTAATTAGAAAAACCTCTCCGTCACGCCTGCGGCGTGCCGCCTCCCCTGTCGAGGGGAGGCATTGGCAGTCCGTCAGGTCCCTGCGTTTTTATGACTGCGCAGCAGACGGAGGGGTTTTATTTGTTGAGGTTTATCATGTCTGAATTTATCTCTCTTTATTCCGGTTCCTCCGGTAACAGCAGCGTCGTGCGCTGTGGGGAGCGGTATCTCATCGTGGATATGGGCAAAGGTGTCCGCACCACCGGCGCAGCCCTCAAGGAGCTGGAGCTGAACATCTCCGACTGCGACGGCATTCTTGTCACCCATGAGCATAGCGACCATGTGAAGGGCCTTTCCACCTTCCTGAAAAAATATCCGCTGCCGGTGTACGGTGCAGAGGAGACGCTGGAATTTCTGGACGCAAACGGGGTCGTTCCAGCCAGCTGCGACCTGACAGCCCTGACGCCGGGCAGGGAAGAGGACATCGGTGTCTTCGGGGTCAAAGCTTTTCCCACCAGCCACGACGTCCCCTGTGTGGGCTACCGCATCCACACCCCCGACGAGAAGACCATGACCATCGCCACCGACCTCGGTGTGCTGACTCCTGCTGTACATGAAGCCCTCTCCGGCTGCGACCTTGTGGCCCTCGAGAGCAACTACGACCTGCATATGCTCCGCAGCGGGCCGTACCCCTACTATCTGCGCGCCCGCATCGAGTCGGTCCGGGGCCACCTCTCCAACGACGAGTGCGCGGCAAAGCTGCTGGAACTCATCCAGGAGGGCTGCAAGAAGTTTGCCCTCTGTCACCTCTCGCAGGAGAACAACACCCCTATGCTGGCGCTGCAGACCGTCTTTTCCACCCTCGGTACGGCGGGCGTCGTGCCGGACAAGGATTGTATCGTCCAGACCCAGCGGCGGAATGAAGTGAGCCCCGCGCTGGCGTTCTGACACTATAAAACCAGAGCAGGAAAAGGAGAAAAGAGCCTATGTCGTACATCATGGCGCTGGACGCCGGAACCACCTCGAACCGCTGCATCCTGTTCAACAAAGCGGGTGAGATCTGCAGCGTCGCGCAGAAGGAATTTGCCCAGTATTACCCGAGACCCGGCTGGGTGGAGCACGACGCCAATGAGATCTGGGCCACCCAGCTGGGCGTGGCCCTCTCGGCCATGAACAAAGTCGGCGCCCGAGCCGAGGACATCGCCGCCATCGGCATCACCAACCAGCGGGAGACCACCATCGTCTGGGACAAGGAGACCGGGGAGCCCATCTGCCACGCCATCGTCTGGCAGTGCCGCCGCACCAGCGAATACTGCGACGAGCTGAAAGCCCGGGGCCTGACGGAGAAATTCCGGCAGAAGACCGGCCTCATCATCGACGCCTATTTCTCGGCCACTAAGCTCAAGTGGATACTGGATCATATCCCCGGCGCCCGCGAAAGGGCCGAGCGGGGAGAACTGCTCTTCGGCACCGTGGAGACCTGGCTCATCTGGAAGCTGACCTGCGGAAAACTGCACGTCACCGACTATACCAACGCCAGCCGCACCATGATGTTCAACATCCACACGCTGGAATGGGACGACGAGATCCTGCAGGAGCTGAACATCCCGAAATGTATGCTCCCGAAGCCGGTGCCGTCCAGCGGCTTTTATGAGTACGCTGACCCGATGCACTTCGGCGGCGAGATAAAAATTGCCGGTGCGGCAGGCGACCAGCAGGCGGCCCTCTTCGGCCAGACCTGCTTTGCCTCCGGCGAGGCGAAAAACACCTTCGGCACCGGCGGCTTTTTGCTCATGAACACCGGTGAGACGCCGGTCACATCCCGGAACGGCCTTGTCACCACCATCGCCTGCAGCCCCGACGGCAAGGTGAATTATGCGCTGGAAGGCTCTATTTTCGTGGCCGGTGCGGCCATCCAGTGGCTCCGCGATGAGCTGCGCCTGTTGGAAGAGGCCCGCGACTCCGAGTATATGGCCCAGAAGGTCAAGGACACCAACGGCTGTTACGTCGTGCCGGCCTTCACCGGCCTCGGCGCGCCCCACTGGGACCAGTACGCCCGCGGCACCATCGTGGGCCTCACCCGGGGCTGCAACAAGTACCACATCATCCGCGCCACGCTGGACAGCATCTGCTATCAGGTCAACGACGTCCTCCGCGCCATGGCGGCGGACTCCGGCATCGCCATGAAGTCTCTCCGGGTGGACGGCGGCGCGTCGGCCAACAACTACCTCATGCAGACCATGGCCGACATCAGCGACCTCGAAGTCAAGCGCCCCCGCTGCGTGGAAACGACGGCGCTGGGCGCGGCCTATCTGGCCGGCCTCGCCGTAGGCTACTGGCAGTCCGCCGAGGACATCACCCGCAACTGGTCGGTGGACCGCGTGTTCCGCCCGGCCATCTCGGAAGAGGAACGCACCAAGCGCATCAAGGGCTGGAATAAGGCTGTCCGCTGCGCCTATCACTGGGCCAGGGACGAAGAGGAATAAAAAGAAAAATAAAACGGCCGGAGTTGCCTGACGAGTAACTCCGACCGTTTTTTGTTATTGAGCAGCTTGAGCAAGCGAAAACCACCGGCTCGCAGAGAACATAATGCTCCAACGAGCTGTGCTTTGGGTTTAAATCATCTTAAAGTATTTCAATGCATCCCTTTCAGGAGTCAATCTCACCCTTGGAAAGCGCAATGACACATTCGCAATGTGTCGTCGCTAGAATCGGAACACATGGATTCAGCCTCGTTAGAAGCATGGGAA
>ERZ773157.2883-NODE-2883-length-12511-cov-3.309730_pt1 | contig 12511 bp, 10 predicted proteins | sample MGYA00511480_ERZ773157 | MGnify/ENA primary metagenome ERZ773157 (study PRJEB29015, sample SAMEA2737863) | human gut metagenome | biome: human gut; feature: human-associated habitat; material: faeces | place: China | collected 2012 ... | reverse complement strand
TCGTGCCCTGAGCGAGAAAGTCGACCGCGCCGATCTTCTTCGACTCTTCCTCGAATACGCGGATGAACTCTTCGCCGATAATCTTTCGCTTTGCCTCCGGCTCGGTAACACCGGCAAGCTTCTTATAGTAACGCTCCTGCGCATTGACGCGGATGAAGTTCAGCTCGTATGGACCGTTCGGTCCGAATACTTCCTCGACCTCGTCGCCCTCGTCCTTTCTGAGCAGACCGTGATCAACAAATACACATGTGAGCTGGCTGCCGATTGCCTTGGAAAGCATAACGGCTGCAACAGAAGAGTCGACACCGCCGGAAAGAGCGCAAAGCACTTTTCCATCGCCAACCTTCTCGCGGATCTCCTGAATCGAATGCTCTACGAAGGAGTCCATTCTCCATGTGCCGGCACAGCCACAGATGTTGCGCACGAAGTTGTGAAGCATTTTGGTACCTTCCTTTGTATGAAGTACCTCCGGATGGAACTGGATTGCGAAAAGCTTCTGATCCAGATTCTGTGCTGCCGCTACCGGACAATCTGCTGTTGTCGCAATGACCTCAAATCCCGGTGCTGTCTGTGAAATATAATCGAAATGACTCATCCAGCAGATGGTGTTCTTACTGACATCCTGAAAAATCGGAGAGTCCTGATTTACGGACACCTCTGTTTTACCATATTCGCGGACAGGTGCTTTCTCAACCTTTCCGCCGAGCACATGCATCATTAACTGTGCACCATAGCAAAGTCCTAAAACCGGTACACCAATTTCAAATAATTCTTTCTGATAAGTTGGAGAATCTGCTTCGTAGCAGCTGTTCGGTCCTCCTGTCAGAATGATTCCTTTCGGATTCATTGCCTTGATCTGCTCTAAATCCGTTTTATAGGAATAGATTTCGCAATAAACGTTGCACTCGCGCACACGTCTTGCCACCAGTTGGTTATATTGACCACCGAAGTCAATAACAATAACCTTTTCCTGATTCATCTGTGTCTTCCTCTCTTTCTGTGCAATAATCAGCATGCCCCCTGACGCAACAAATTAGATTCTTCATTTATTATTGTTTACGAATGATTCGTCGTACCGGCATGCACCCTTCTTTCATTATAAATTACTGCCCCAATAATAACAAGGGCATTTTACACTTTCCCTTCCTGCTCTGAAGTCAAATCCCCTGCGGATGCACTCGGATGGAACAAATTTATTTTTCTATCCTCTCTTTGTCTTCGCGTGAATAAAATTGTAACTTCTATTTTTCTTTGCGCCTGTAAAATGACGCTTTCGATCTACGATCTTTCTTCCAGATAACCGTTCAGATCCTTCCGCAAATCCTCGAATATCTCCGCTGTGTCCGGATTTTCGGACTGAAATGACATCATTTGCTTTAAATATCCCTGCTCTTTTGCAATCCGCAGGCTTTCCGGATAAACGAGTTCAAATGTCAGTGACCCGTGCGCTACGATGTAATCTGCGGGACATTTTTTCAGCTTGCGAAGCACGGCATGATGCTCGTAAAATGCCTGCATAACTTCCGGCGTGATTGCCGAACGGAGAATGTCTTTGGTCTGAAAGCCATACACTTCCTCCATTGGCGTATCGCAGATCACCCGGAAAATGTCGACCTTGTCCGCATCCCGCAGAATTTGGCAAAACATCCGTGTCCGTTCATCCAGTCCCTTCTGAATCCAGTACGCACTGTGTTCCCCAATGGCTATGCGAAGCGTCTGCAATATATCGGATAACGGCATGTCCTCACTCTGGGCAGTGTGGGACTCATTCACTCCCCCCATCGACCGCCACGTCCTCGCGTCAGCAACTAATTCTGTCGTCGATATCTCCGGCACATAATCCGCGATCAATCCCTCGTCATAAAGCAGCTCCACCGCAAACCTTGCATGATCAATGGACTGCGCATCCGAAAATGTATTGTATCGGCGCAGCTGCTCGAATCTTCCGACATCATGCAGCATCCCGCTAAGCCACGCAAGGTCAACCTCTGCCGCCGAAAGCTCCAGAGACTGCGCAATCTGCTCACACAGATCGGCAACGCGGTAGGTATGATCGATCTTTAATTTGATTTTTGGATTTGTACTGTCATAACGGTCGGTATATTCCTGAAAGGTCTTTTTTATATGTTCACGGTTTATTTTCATTGTCATCCTCTTTTCTCTTGTTGTATTACCAAAAGGAAAAGACACAGCAAAAATAACAAAACTATCTTTGCTGTGTCAAGCTATTCCAATTCATTCTGCTGATCCGGCTATGCCTGCACTTTCATCTGTGCGTTCAAAGTTGCAGATCGGCTTGTCTATTTCGAAATGTCCGCTCTCATGAGAACAGATCAAAAATATCCATAGAGTCCGCCACGCCATCTACGACATTACCGATCACACTGCCACGATCAGCCTTTACTGGGAATCATTTTGGCGATTCGTCCGGCAAATTCGGCAAAGTTCTGTGTCTGCAGAATGACGCGTCCCGGACCGGTGAGCTTAGTAAGGAATAAGCCCTCACCGCCAAGGAAGATATTCTTCAGCCCCTTGACCATCTCGATCTCGTATGCCATTCCCTTCTGAAATGCAACGACATTTCCGGTATCAACCTTGAGAACCTCGCCCGGTGCCAGATCCTTGATGACCTTATCGCCATCGATCTCCAGAAATGCCATTCCCTTACCACTGATCTCCTCGAGAATAAATCCCTCACCGCCGAAAAGACCGGAAGAAAACTTCTTGGTCAGTGAAACGTTTAAGTTGACCGTTGGCTCTGCGCAGAGAAATGCTCCCTTCTGGCAGATCATTCCACCGGACTCACCGACATTGAGCGGCATAACCTCACCTGCCACCGTAGAGGCAAATGCAATCGTTGCTCCCGGCTTGCTTGCAGTATAGTTTGCCATGAAGAGTGATTCCCCCGCAAACATTCTGCCAACGCCTTTAAACAGACCGCCTCTGGTATTGGTATCCATCTCGACACCATCTGACATCCATGCCATTCCTCCGGACTGTGTATACATGGATTCTCCCGGCTGATCAAATAAAATTTCCACCGCCGGCATGGTATTTCCTACGATTTTGTACTGCATTTTCCTACCTTTCCCTATACAACAATTGTTGTATTAGTACATGTGTCTCTAAACATACTTATGCGTTATCATGTTACGTATGCTTATAGTGTACCATAAAGGTGTCTGTTTGACCATCCCGGATTCTGTATAATTCAGGAATGTCACCGGTATTACTCCGCAGTACAAAATGAACGTGTTCTTTATTTTCAAATAAGGTGCGGGTACCGCAATGCTTGTTAAAATCCGGCTTATATTGTTCTCTAATTTAACTGTATGCACGGATTCACTTTCTTATTGTTCTAATTCAACAGCAGAAGCGGATCCACCGCCTTGTCATTTTCTTTTACCTGGAAGAAAAGATTGCTTCCTTCCTCGCTGAAATATTTGGTCGGTGCTGCAACATTTCCCAGGAGCTGACCTTCCTTGATCTCATCTCCCTTTTTCACCTTGATGTTTTTCAACTGACCGTAGGTGATCTTATAATTGCTTCCGATATCTGTCGTAACCATTGTGCCGGTGACGTCATCCTTGCTGATCTCCGTCACGGTTCCTGCCGCTGACGCTATAACCTTAGTTCCTTCATCTGCGGATATCTCGATTGCCGGGTTGCTTTTATACTGTGCCAGCGTCTTAAAATAAATATTGTTGCTTTGGCTGAATTTCATCAATACATCGCCCTTGACCGGCCAGCTTAATCCCTTTTCCTCATTAAAGGTTCGCTGTGACGCTGACATCATGGTCGCCTTGGATGATTTTCTGGCTGTGGTCTGCTTTTTGTTCGCTTTCACTTCCACATTCTTTTTGTTTTTGGCGGTTGTTGGCTTTGCTGCATTCATCGTGGTGCTTGCCTGCTTGCTGTCATTCCCTGTGATGTCCTGTGCATCCGCTTCCCACTTTTTGTTGATCGCCGCCTCCCCGGCTGTTGTTGCCACCGGCTGCTCTGCGAGCTTGCTGTTCCCGGTATTTCCGGTTTTCTGTGTCTGAAAATATGCTGTTCCCAGCACAGCAGCGCATGCAAGTACAGCGCACGCTGCTACATAAAAGCTTTTCTTTGACTGCGAGTTCTGATTTTTAAAATCATTGCGTGTGTATTTCATCCTGTCCCTCCATTCTGAGACGCTGCCGCCTCTTTTCATAAAAACCTTATTCTTTTCCCAGCCCATAAGCTTCGGGCTGCAGGTACAAAGGCGCACCTATAAAAGAAAGAAAAGCATCTCAAATCTATCGAGATGCTTTCCGATATCTTCTGTTTTTATTTTTGACAGGCATTTTTGAATTTATTCAATGACTTTAAAAATCTGTCGGATCATTTTCCTGCTGAACCGCTGTCTCCTGTGACACCGCCGTCGACATATCCTCTTTGCTCTGCGGTGGCATGCTGTCTGCCTCCTGTGCCATCGGTGGATTCGCATTACTCTGTGGTGACATGCTGTTGCTGTCTGCATTCTGCGGTGTCTGTGAATTCGCATTACCCTGCGGTGGCACAGTATATCCCGGCTGTGGCACCATATTGCGATAATTCATCTGTGTATGCACATATACTTTCTTTTCATGGTAATAGATCACACTGGTGTCTGCCAGCAGATCGTGAATCCCACGGTGCTCCTTCTGCGCAAGGATCAACAGATAGCCAAGATTCATAATGACCCCTGACAGAAAGCGACCGATGCTCTCACGGTACAGCACCTCAAAAAACGTCATTTTACGATCCTCTGTGCTGACCACACGAAGCTGGAATAGCTTTTTGCCAAGCGTTGCGCCTGTGTAATAGGTCGTCAGCACGAAGTAGAGTACCGTCAGCAGATAGCAGACGATATCCACGATCGAATACTGAAAAATAAAATTCCGTACCAGAACATTATCCGGATTATTCAGCGATACAAACCACATGGGTACCCGAATCACGGCTAATGCAACACTGACGATGATCATGTCTATCAGGAATGCCGTCAGACGTACGAAAAATCCGGCATATACCTGATCCTTCGTATTAGTCTGCATAATACATCAACACTCCTTTTCCCTTATTTTCAACAATGTCGACTGCCAGCTCACTGTCAGACTTTGGCATTATCTTCTGTACAGATCCCATCAGACCGGAAAGAAAATCAGAGCCGGAACTCTTGGCAACATCATAAACAACGTCCTTGCCGAGCTTATTTTCCTTCCGGATCAGTGCCTTCAGCTCATCCTCGGAACCGATCTCGTCCACAAGACCTTTCTCCTTCGCCTGCTTTGCCGAATAAATACGACCATCGGCAATCTTCTTGACCGTATTGATATCCAGTCCACGTCCTTCGCTGACAATTCCGGCAAACTGGTCGTACGCCTCGTCAACAAGGCTCTGCAGAATATCGCGCTGCTCATCGGTCAGATCAAGTCCGCCGGAACCCATAGACTTATTCTTACCACTTGTAATATCAATTTCCTTGATACCAAGCTTATCGTAGAGCTTCTTGTAATTGGTCAGGGATACGATCACACCGATGGAGCCGGTCCATGTATTACGGTTGGTATAGATCTTATCCGCTGCCATGGAGATATAGTATGCACCGGAGCAAGCCTGCGATCCAAAGTATGCGTATACCGGTCGCTTTGTTTTCTCCTTGTACTCCATAAGCTTCAGATAAAGCTCATCGCTCTCGTACACTGTTCCACCCGGGCTGTTCACATATAAAAGAATCGCTTTATTGTTCTTTGATTTTTCAAGCTGATCAACATAGTTCATATAAAGATCATGGTTGTACTGTCCGTCATCTGATCCGGTCAGGCTGACACTTCTGGAAGAGCTTGCCTGTATAGTACCTACAATATTAAGTACTCCAACAAAATCGTTTGTCGGAAGGGTAATCTCTTCCTCTGACTTTCCCCAGATACTGCTCAGCACATCCGTAGTATTTTTCTTGTCTTCGGTTGCTGCAGTCAGCTTTGACTGAACCACATTAGAGAGAATCCCCGTTGCACATACCGCAATAAATACGGCACCTGCCACAACGATTCCGATTAACTGTTTCTTCTTCATAATGCCTCCTACATGTTTCGTCAGATCTTAGAATATCCAAAACTATTTACGATCGCATCAAGCTTCTGTTTCTGATCACAGAACGGACAGGAACCCGGACGGTATGTCGCATAGTCTGGGATATCACTGGTGGTGAAGATGGAATCCACATCCACGCCTCCCACATTATCTACAGCAGAGAACAATGCGGATACACCCTCTACGATACCGCCATAGTAGCTGATACCATCAATACTCTGCTGAATCGTCTTACCCGTGGTTGCACTTGCAATCAATACCACAACATGCTTATGTAATACCATCGGCTCTACATTCTCACGGAAAATGATCTGACCACTGGAGTTGATCTCCGGCGTAATTACATTGACACACTCATGCGAATTGAGTGACATGATTCCCGCTGCTGTAAGCTCCTCCGCAAGATAAGCTCCGATGACTTCGCACCCATCCATACAAACAATCGCATCAACCGCAGTCGTGTGACGATATTTCTTAACCATTTCCTTTGCCACAAGCTGTGCCTCGGTATGACGGTATTTGATCGGCGTCATATCCAGATAATAATTGATGTGCGAATGATTTGTTGCAAAATGTCCCGGGATCGCCTTTAACTCGATCTTACGGTTGCACTTTGCAGGAATCTTAATAATGTTGTCCATACTCATTGTGTCCACCTTCCCTTCTTTTCATAACTGCCCTATGCAAACACAATGCATAGGGCAGCGATACAATGTTTCATAAACTGAAACGGTTATTTAATTATTCGTTATCCTCAGGTACTTCTACTTTTACCTTCTCAAGATGCCAGATTTCCTTTGCATACTCCTCAATGGTACGATCCGATGTGAACTTACCACTCTTAGATACGTTCAGAAGTGCTGATCTGGCCCAGCCTTCCTCATCGCGATATGCTTCCTCTACTCTCTTCTGTGCATCTGCGTAAGAACGGAAATCCTTGAGGATAAAGTACATATCCGGACGTCCTCCGTTGCCATCAAGCAGGGAGTTGTAGATATCACGGAACTCATCAAGATTGCCTGATGCATAAGTACCGTCAACAAGCTGTGTCATTACGGCACGGATATCAGAATCGATGTTGTAGATATCGCGTGGATTGTACTGACCATTCTGCTCATATGCGATAACCTCATCGGAAGAAAGACCGAAGATGAATGCATTCTCCTCGCCAACCTCGTCAACAATCTCTACATTGGCTCCGTCCATTGTTCCCAGTGTCAGCGCACCATTAAGCATGAACTTCATGTTACCGGTACCGGACGCTTCCTTGCTGGCAGTAGAGATCTGCTCAGATACATCAGCAGCCGCAAAGATGATCTCTGCATTGGATACACGATAGTTCTCAATAAATACAACCTTGATCTTATCCTTAATGTCTTTATCGTTATTGATCACATCACCAACACTGTTGATCAGCTTAATGATTGATTTTGCTCTGTGATAACCGGCAGATGCCTTAGCTCCGAAGATGAAAGTACGTGGATAGAAGTCCATATCCGGATTCTTCTTCAGCTCGTTATACAGATACATAATATGAAGAATATTCAAAAGCTGACGCTTATATTCGTGAAGTCTCTTAACCTGTACATCAAAGATGGAACGAGGATTTACCTCTACACCGTTGTGCTCCTTGATGTATTTTGCAAGACGAACCTTGTTCTGATACTTGATGTTCATGAACTCCTTACGGCTCAGCTCATCGTCTGCATAAATACCAAGCTCGTTGATATGTGCCAGATTTGTGATCCAGTCATCACCGATCTTCTTAGTCACCCAATCGGCAAGAAGCGGGTTGCCGTGAAGCAGGAATCGTCTCTGTGTGATACCGTTTGTCTTGTTGTTGAACTTCTCTGGCATCATCAGATAGAAATCCTTAAGCTCCTGATTCTTGAGAATCTCTGTATGAAGCTTTGCAACACCGTTTACAGAGAAACTTGCTGCAATTGCCAGATGAGCCATCTTAACCTGACCATCATAAATGATAGCCATCTTCTCAACCTTGCTGTTATCTCCCGGATAAGCAGCCTGGATCTGAAGAATGAAACGACGGTTGATCTCCTCTGTAATCTGATAAATACGAGGAAGCAGTCTTGAGAACAGCTCGAGTGGCCATTTCTCCAGTGCCTCTGACATGATCGTATGGTTTGTATATGCACATGTCTTATTAGTAATGCTCCATGCCTCATCCCACTCAAGACCATAATCATCTACGAGAATACGCATCAACTCAGATACTGTTACGGTTGGATGTGTATCATTTAACTGGAAGCATACCTTCTCATAAATCTTACGGATATCGTCATGCTTCTCCATGTATTTTGCAACAGCTCTCTGAACACTTGCAGATACGAAGAAATACTGCTGTTTCAGACGAAGCTCTTTACCTGCCATATGGTTATCATTCGGATAAAGCACCTCGCAGATGGTACGTGCCAGATTCTGCTGCTCTACTGCCTTCTGATAATCACCCTTGTCAAAGGAATCCAGATTGAAGGTATCAATTGCCTCCGCATCCCAGATACGAAGTGTATTTACTACATTATTGTTATATCCAACAACCGGCAGATCGTAAGGCACTGCCAGAACTGACTGGTAGTTCTCCTGTACGAACTTGTCTCTGCCAAACTCGTCTTTGCGCATTGCTACATAGCCGCCAAATTTAACCTCGACAGCATACTCAGGACGCTTGATCTCGAATGGATTGCCATTCTTAAGCCAGTCATCCGGCTTCTCAATCTGATAACCATTCTCAATAACCTGCTTAAACATACCATATTTATAACGGATACCACATCCATATGCCGGATAGCCCAGCGTAGAAAGAGAATCCAGAAAACATGCTGCAAGACGTCCAAGTCCACCGTTACCAAGTGCGGCATCCGGCTCCTGATCCTCAATAACATCCAGATTCATTCCAAGCTCCTCAACAGCTTCCTTGATTGCCTGATTGCCTTTGAGGTTAATAATAATGTTTCCTAATGCACGTCCTGTCAAAAACTCCATGGACAGATAGTAAACCGTCTTTACATCCTGCTCCTCATAAGTCTTATGAGTTGCCATCCACTGGTCTACCACAATATCCTTTACCGCATAAGAAACTGCCTGAAACTTCTCCTGATCGTTTGCCTCTTTGATGGATTTACGGAACAAGACCTTTGCATAATTCTCAATGTCTTTTTTGAATTCTTCCTTGTTAATTTCGTTCATTCGTAGTATCCTCCCTGAAATTATCTACTTAAAGATTCTATTCATAGTCACCATATCATCATATACTATAAAAGTCAAAAAATCAACGAATGGTATGCAATTTCTTGATAAAATAACCTGATTTATACAACGGTTTCCCACGTTTTTGACATACGTAACATTATTTTGAATAAAATATATCAAAATTGTATTTCGTCCTGTGCATCAGGCATTTTCCTGATCACATCCATATGAGGAGACTCTTATGTTTTCATTTCATATCCCTTTCCGAGCAGCCTTTCGTCACCCATTCCACTGTTTATACCGCATTCCTGCGCTGCTTATCCTGCTTGCACTCTCATTTTCCCTTACCGGCTGTCACAAAAATGAGCTTCCCGCCAAAGAAAAGGAGCTTGACTTTACCGTGGTCGCAGGAACGGATATCCCTGCCGAGCTGCAGGAGCTCATCGATGAACGTCTGAAGGATCCGTTTGAACTGACCTACTCCGACGGCACATGCCTTTATATCGTCAAGGGCTATGGCTGTCAGCAGACAGAAGGCTACAACATTACAGTCAATAACTTCTATCAGTCAGCAGACGGACTCGTTTTTGACACAGAGCTGACCGGTCCCCACAAAAATGAAGAAATCAGCCAGTCCCAGACATATCCTTATATTGTGATCAAAACAGAATTTATTGATGCACCTGTTACCTTTTCATAAAATATTTATACATTTCTAACTTTTACAACATTGAATCCCCTCCCCTTATTTTGTAAAATAAACAAAAGTATTACATTTATTTGCCGAATTACAGAAAAGGAGCTTATACTATGCCAGCATTTCCATGGAAATATCAGTTATCTGATCACTCCTGTGCCATCGAAGCAGGAGATCTCTTAAACACATATACAAACTGTCCGGGTACACCGCTTCAGATCGAAGCGGTTACCGACAGCACTCTACGCATCCACGCAAGAACACAGAAGTCCTTTGCAGTCGAGACAGCCCCGTCTTCAACCGGTACTCTGAAGCTTGTCTCTGCTGCTTCCGGCGATTCAGCAGAAACGTCTGTTCTTGTTCTTGCCACAGATTCTCTCCGCATCACCATTGATGACGCACTTCATCTGCAGATTTCCTCTTCCGATGGTACTGTTCTTTGTTCCGATTATACCGGATCTTTACAAGAAGCAGAATCTCTCACAGAGGAAGAAATTGAGCAGATGCGCCAGGAAGGACATGTTGTTCATGCCGGGGATGACGCCTGCCGTTTCCAGATTACCAAAAAGCTTTTTGGTGATGAAGCTTTCTACGGTCTCGGAGACAAAACCGGTTTTCTCAATAAGATTGGCTATGACTACACCATGTGGAATACAGACAACCCTGATCCACATGTAGAGAATCCAACCTTCAAGGCACTGTACAAGTCCATTCCTTTCTTCATTGCACTGCGAAATAACTGTGTCTACGGTATCTTCTTTGATAACCACTTTAAGACAAACTTCGATATGGGATACAGTTCTACCGACTACTATTCCTTCGGTGCTGCCGACGGCGAACTTGACTACTACTTCTTCTACGGAGACACCATCGCAGATATCATCAGTCAGTACACAGCCCTGACCGGTCGCTGTCCTCTGCCTCAGCTCTGGACCCTTGGTTACCATCAGTCCCGCTGGGGTTACTCCTCACAGCAGGAGGTTCTTGATCTGGCTCAGAATTTCATTGACAATGATCTTCCTTGCGATGTCATCCATATGGATATTGACTACATGGATAACTACAAGGTGTTCACTGTGGACAAGAACCGTTTCCCGGATCTGACAGCCCTCAGTGACATTCTCCACCAGAAAGGTATCCGTCTGGTTACTATTATCGATCCGGGCACCAAAGTTGAGAATGGATACCACATGTATGAGGAAGGTATTAAAAACAACTACTTTGCTCAGACTCCGGACGGAGAAGTCTACGAAAACGTTGTATGGCCGGGAGACTCTGTGTTCCCTGATTACACCTCCTCCATTGTCCGCAACTGGTGGGGAAGTCAGACAAAGTTCCTGTTAGATCAGGGAATCTCCGGTATCTGGAATGATATGAACGAACCTGCCAGCTTCCGTGGACCTTTACCGGATGATGTGGTCTTCCCGGGGGATGACATGCCTCGTCAGCACAAAGAGGTCCACAATGTATTTGGTCATCTTATGGCAAAGGCAACCTACGAGGGTATTAAAAAGAACAGCGGAAAACGTCCTTTTGTCATAACCAGAGCCTGCTATAGCGGCACACAGAAATACTCCACAGCATGGACCGGTGACAACCAGAGTATCTGGGCACACCTTAAACTTTCCATTCCTCAGTTACTTAACCTCGGCATGTCCGGTATGCCTTTCGTAGGAACCGACATCGGCGGATTTGGTTCCAATACAAATCCGGAGCTTCTTAGCCGTTGGATCCAGGCAAGCTGCTTTGCACCACTTTTCCGTAATCACTGTGCTAAATTCTCCCGCTGCCAGGAACCATGGCAGTTCGACAAACAGACGCTTGATATCTATCGCACCTATGTGCGCTTAAGATATCGGTTCATTCCGTATCTGTATGATCTGTTCTACGAGGAGTCCCGCACCGGTATGCCAATCATCCGGCCTCTCGTCATGCATTACCAGAACGACCCTGAGGTACGCGAATGCAATGATGAATATCTGGTCGGCGACCGCATCCTTGTTGCTCCGGTCACGGACCAGGGAGTGCATGTCAAAGCTGTTTATCTTCCGGAGGGAACCTGGATAGACTACTGGACAAAGGAGCGCATCTCAGGTGGCAAATACATCCTCCGCGATGCTCCGATCGATGTTTGTCCGATCTACATCAAAGGCGACAGCATCATCCCGGCATGGACACAGCTTGATCATATTCCGGATGGCGGTTCCGAAGAACTGATTCTGGAATATTATCCGGCTTCTGCCGATTCTTCAAAATATGTCCACTATCAGGACAATGGTGCTGACTTCGCCTACGAGGCCGGAGAATACAACCTCTATCGTTTCCGGGCGGACAAAGATGGAGAACTCTCTGTCTCCATGGAACACGAGGGATATGAGCACCATTACGAAACATTACGCGTGGAAGTGTATTAATGTATTATCTCATCCGGTACATAGCAGGTATGTGATATCCGCAAATGAAACGATATCACCCACCCGGCAAAGTACCGGATGTTCTTTTATC
>ERZ773157.2878-NODE-2878-length-12537-cov-3.760856_pt1 | contig 12537 bp, 9 predicted proteins | sample MGYA00511480_ERZ773157 | MGnify/ENA primary metagenome ERZ773157 (study PRJEB29015, sample SAMEA2737863) | human gut metagenome | biome: human gut; feature: human-associated habitat; material: faeces | place: China | collected 2012 ... | reverse complement strand
GGTTGAGCTTTCAGAGCAAAGTGGCGAAAGTCAAACGCAAATTCAGCGATATGTACGCCTGACATACCTTGTCCCGGAACTGCGTGACTATGTGGACGAGGGGCAGATCAAGATGCGCCCTGCGGTGGAGCTTTCCTATTTGGACGAGGACAGCCAGCGGGCGGTGGTTGATGAAATCGACCTGAACCAATGCACCCCGTCCCACGATCAGACCATTCGTATGCGGAAGTTCTTCACAGATGGAAAACTCACGCCGGAGGTGGTGTCCGCCATTATGGGCGAGGAAAAACCAAATCAGCGTGAGAAGATCGTCCTGCGTGGGGACAAAGTGCGAAGTCTGATCCCGAAAAATATCCCCGTAAGCCAAACGGAGGATTATGTGGTCAAAGCACTGGAGCATTACAGCCGTTTTCTTCGTCAGCGGGCAGAGCGTGACAGCCGATAGACACACGGAGGATTTTTTCTGCTGTCCCCTTCCTCACACTCCAACCCCTGAGAACTTCCAGACTATCCGAAATAAACTATCTCCTGATTTATCTTAATCTCTCTAAGTTAAATCTATCTAAGAGCAAACGGAGTTCGCACAATTCGGAAAACTGCGTTTTGGCGGTATGATGAAAAGTTGCGCTTCAAAACGTACCTTTGTCGGAGCAGTTCTCATCGGGTAGAATGTTGTCGAAGGGAGTGAAGCGTATGAAATCCAAAATCGCAGTTATTCTACTCGCAGTGTTTCTGTGTCTGACTACGGGATGCAACAACGCCTCGCATATTGCAGAAACGCCTGACCCCATTTCTTCTTCGGACAGTAACATCGTCCCCAGCGAATCAGAAACGGCTCAGGCAGAAAAGAAAACGGAGGTTGACCGTCCCCAAAGCACAGAATCACAAACAGAAAACCGTGTCGCAGAGTTCCCGGCAAGCGTATCGGAAAGTGACACCCAAACAACAGAGGTTCCCGATCGGGCTGACCACAGCACGGCAGTGCTGCCACAGCCGAGCGAACCTGAAAAGAAAACAGACGAGTCCGAACGCCGACCGGAAACCGCTGCCCCGACAGAAAAAGAACAGCCCACACCTCCGGCAACTGAGGAATCGACGCCACCGGAACCGCCGAAAGAAGAACCTACTGAGCCGGTTTTTGACATTGACTACTGGATCAGCTTTGCCAAGAGCTACGCTGAGAGCATCGGACTTGCGCTCGACAGCGGAGCCGTGTATTGCTGGGATAACCCCATCGCCGCAGGCTCCAAGTGCAGGTACACCGAACGGGACATCAAGGGCTACCTTGACCGCTATGCTAAGGACAGCGACATCACCGAGGTCTGGGTTTGGTATGAGCAGACAAGCGGCAATTCCTACGAGGTGTATATCGGCTACGCATAAAAACAAAACCAAACATCACCCTGAAACGCATCGTCATTGTACGGTGCGTTTTTCATTTTCAAGGAGGTAACAAACACAATGAAAAAGAGCCTTTTCAAGCGAGGGATGGCGGGACTGCTTTCCCTCGTGATGTGCCTGACCGCCCTTGTGGGGCTTGGCACGACCACCGCCTTTGCCGCAGGAGAGCAGGCGGAGGTCTACCTCATTTCCTTTCCGAGAAGCGGAGACGCCAATCTCGATTACGGCGGCTCTTGGGGACACCCGAATCTCCAGTATATGAACGGCTGGTACTCCGGGAACTCCAAGTATACCACCATCCGAGCGATGCACTCGTATGAGGGCAACATCTGCTACTGCATCGAGCCGGGAACGGCGCAGGAAACCGGCGACCGCTACACCAGCAAGGACGAAACCTTTTGGGACAACCTGCCCGCAGATTTCAACAGCACCATCTCGCCCTACGAAATGAAGCTGTTTATCGGGCGCATCATGCAGTACGGCTACACGGGTCCCATCAGCACCTCGTGGCGTTCCCAAAACTCCGCTGACGCCGCAGCACTGGCAGAGGCGATGGCAACGCAGGTGCTGATCTGGGAAACCATCGTGGGAGAGCGTGACGCAGACTTTGATCACGTCAGCCCCGGCAGCTACGACGCCGTAAAGGAGTCCGTCAGCGCCGAACACCCGCTTTACAGCCGGTTTTGCAGCTATTACGACAGCATTGTCGCCAGTGTGCAGCGTCATTCAACCGTTCCCAGCTTCATGTCCAAGAACGCATACCGTGCGCAGAGCGTAGAGCTTGCTTGGGACGGCACAAATTACACCGCCACGCTGACCGACAGCAACCGTGTCCTCTCGGATTACAGCTTTTCCGCAAACGAGGACGGCATTTCCTTCAGCGTCAGCGGAAATAAACTCACCATTACGGCGGCTAATGCGCCCTCCGGCAGCGTAAGGATCACCGCCAGTAAAACCGGCTCCACCCGCCGAGGTATCATCACCTGGACGGACGGCAGATACGCACCCGGCGCAGGCATTCAGGATGTCATCAGCTACGCACAGTCAGTCAGTGACCCCGTGCAGGCGTTTCTCAACCTGAAGGTGTCCTACGGCTCTGCCAAGATCGTCAAAACGAGCGAGGACGGCAAGGTGGACAACCTCACCTTTACCGTCACCGGCAACGGGGTCAATCAGACGGTCAAGACCAATGCAAGAGGTGAAATTCAGATCGACAACCTGATGCCCGGTGTCTATACCGTGACGGAGCAGGACTACGACAAGTATGAGCCGCAGGAATCCCGCCGTGTTACGGTGGTTTCCGGTCAGGTTTCCACCGTGAATTTCAATAACAAGCTCAAGCGTGGCAACTTGCAGATCATCAAGTCCTCGGAGGACAGTCTTGTGGAGGGCGTAACCTTCCATCTCTACGGCACTTCGCTCTCCGGCATGGCGGTGGATGAGTACGCCGTTACGGATAAGAACGGCGTGGCGGCCTTTAAAGATGTCCTCATTTCCGGTTCTTCCCCCTATACCGTGGAGGAGGTGGACACCGCCGTCCGCTATGTCGTTCCCGAAGCGCAGATCGCACCCGTGAAGTGGAACGAGGTCACAAGCCGCAGCTTCACCAACATCCTCAAAAAGTTTACCGTGACCGTCACCAAGAGCGACGCCGAAACGGGAACGGCACAGGGCGACGCATCCCTTGCCGGTGCGGTCTATGGCATTTACAAGGGCGAAACCCTTGTGGACAGCTACGCCACCGATAAAAACGGTCAGTTTACCAGCAAGGAATATATCTGCGACAGCGACTGGACGGTGCGTGAGATCACCCCGTCCGAGGGCTATCTGCTGGACAACACCGTTCACAAGGTCGGTGCAGAGCCGCAGCTCTATACCGTGGAGCATAACCAGACGGCGAACGATGTGACCGAGCAGGTTGTGAAGGGCAATATCGCCATTATCAAGCATACCGACAACGGCGAAACACAGATCGAAACGCCGGAGGGCGGCGCAGAGTTTGCGGTCTACCTGAAAGCCGCAGGTTCATATGAAAACGCCAAATCCTCCGAGCGTGACTATCTCACCTGTGACGAAAATGGCTTTGCACAGACTAAGGAACTGCCCTATGGCATCTATACCGTGCATCAGGTATCCGGCTGGGAGGGCAGCGAGAAGATGCCCGACTTTGATGTGTTCATTGCACAGAACGGCACTACCTACCGCTACCTCATCAACAACACGCCCTTTGAAAGCTATATCAAGGTGGTGAAGGTGGACGCAGAAACCGGCAAGAGCATCCCCTATGCCGGGGCGGGCTTCCAAATCTATGACCCTGCCGGCAACCTTGTGACGATGACCTACACCTATCCCACGCCGACGAGCATCGACACATTCTATACCGACGCAAACGGCGCACTGGTTACGCCGGAGAAGCTGGACTTCGGTTCGGGCTATGCGCTGGTGGAGGTGCAGGCTCCCTACGGCTATGTCCTTGACTCTACGCCCGTGTACTTTGATGTCACGGAGGAAAACGCTACCGAGGAAAGCGGGGTTACAGTGGTAAAAGTGGATAAGCCCAATATGGCGCAGAAGGGCACCATCACGGTGGAAAAGACCGGCGAGGTGTTCTTCGGCGTTTCCGTGACCGGCGGCAAGGACGAGGGCGGCAAGGAACTGCCGACCGTCTATCAGCCGCAGTATGAAAAGCGTGGACTTCCCGGTGCGGTCTATGAGATCATCGCCGCTGAGGACATTACTACGCCGGACGGCACTGTCCGAAATCAGAAGGGCGAGGTCGTGGACACGGTTACCACCGATGAAAACGGCGTTGCCAAGAGCCGTGAACTCTATCTCGGCAAATATGAGGTACGGGAGATTACCGCACCTCATGGTATGGTGCTGAACAGCGAGCCTCATTCTGTTGAACTGGTCTACGCCGGTCAGAATGTTGCCGTCACCGAAACGGCGACCTCCTTTGTCAACGAGCGTCAGACGGCGGAAATCAGCCTTGTGAAATCCCTTGAAACGAATGAGCTGTTCGGCATCGGCACAAACGGCGAGCTGAAGAACATCTCCTTCGGGCTGTATGCCGCCGAGGAAATCGTCAGCGTCAGCGGCACCTCCATTCCCGCAGACGGACTGATTGAGATCATCGCACTCAATGAGGACGGCACGGCAACGGTCAAGACCGACCTGCCGCTTGGCAGCTACTATGTGCAGGAGCTTGCCACCGACAGTCACTACAAGCTCTCCGATACCAAGTATCCCGTAACCTTTGCGTATGCCGGTCAGGATACGGCGGTCGTAAAGATCAACGCCAACGACGGCAAAGCCATCGAGAACGACCTTCTCTACGGCTCTGTTTCCGGCAAGAAGGTGGATGAGGACGGTAAGGTACTTGCAGGAGCCGTCATTGGTCTATTCCGCACGGACGACGGCGAGTTTACAAAGGAAACTGCGCTGATGACTGCCACCTCCAAAGAGGACGGCAGCTTCTCTTTTGAGGGCATCCCTTACGGCACTTGGTATATCCGTGAGATCGAACAGCCTGCGGGCTTCGTGCTGGATGATACCGTCTATCCCGTCTCCATCGGCAAGGACGCTCAGGTGGTGGAAATCAAGATCGTCAACAAATATATCCGTGGCAACATCCATCTGACCAAGGTGGATGCCGAATATCCCGACAATAAGCTGACCGGAGCGACCTTTGAGGTCTACAAGGACAGCAACGGAAGCGGCAAGCTGGACGACGGCGACAAGTTGCTCGGCACACTGACCGAAAAGGAAATCGGGTCGTATGAGATGAAAGACCTGTTCTACGGTCGTTACTTCGTGAAGGAAACCAAAGCGCCGGAGGGCTTTGTCCTCGACACCGGCGTGTATGAGGTGATGATCGACACGGACGGAAAAACCTGCGAGGTGGAGAACAAGGCGGGCGTGGGCTTTATCAATGAAGCGATGCGAGGAAACCTGAAGATCGTCAAGACTTCCTCGGACGGCAAGATCAAGGGCTTTGCGTTCCGCATTACCGGCGCAAACGGCTATGACATTATCCTTGAAACCAACGACAAGGGCGAGATCGTCATTGAGGGCATCCGCATCGGGGATTACACCGTCTCCGAGGTGAGCAACTCCGCCTCTGCGATGTATGTCCTGCCTGCTGACAAGAAAGCGACGGTCAAGACCGGCTCTACCACCATTGTGGAGATGCACAATGTACTGCGTGATACGCCCAAGACCGGCGACGCCACCAATCTGCCACTGCTGTACGCACTTGCGGGATTGTCCGCAGTGGGCATTGCCGTGACAGCATTTGTTGGCTTTAAGAAAAAGAAGAAGGAGGGTAATGACTGATGGAGCCTAAAACCATCGTGGCTATCGTGCTGGTAGCCTTTATTATCGGCGGCTTTATCTTCTTGCAGATTAGATCGAAAAACAAGAAGTGAGCAAACCTTCTGAGGGGCGGAGCAAAAACTCCGCCCCTTTTCTACTACCCGAAGGAGGGATTCAATGAATCAACAGAAAACTTTGGAAAGCCGTGTGCTTTCTATCTTGAAGGACTGTCCGAGAGCAAGGTTCGACGATATGATCCTCATTATGCACTACTACAACCGCTATGCGACTTATCTCAGAGCCGGCGAACTGCCTCTCAATGACCTTGCATTCAACTACAAAGTCTACGGACTGCCGTGCTTTGAAACCATCCGCAGGGCAAGGCAGCGTGTGCAGTCGCTTTTTCCGGAATACTCCCGCAACGCCGAGCAGGATGATATGGTTATCATCATCGGCATTCTCTGAGGTAACGGCTATGGAAAATGAAAAGAGAAAGGTCGGTGATTACACCATCCTCTGCGCCGTGAATATCGGTTCCCGTGAAATCATTCTTGCCGAGAATGAGCAGAGTGCCAACGGCGAACGCTTCCTCTGCTGCTACGGAGAGCGCAACGACATATTTGAAAAGTTTACCGAGTGTGCTGTTGGTGACGACTACATTGATGCAGCGATGTTTTTTGCAGAGCGCATCAAGCAAGACGCCGAGAGGTTTCGGGAAGAGGTTGAAAAGCTGGATATTCCCGTGACGGTTATCACCCAAGCGGACTGCATCCCCGACCACTATAAGAACGACATCAACGGCAAAATCATCGCCATCAACCCGGCAATCCTCAAGCCGGAGTATCAAAGAGCAGATCGACAGCTTTTCCTTGTGACCGGTGGCTTCGGCGCTTCAGCAAATGCCCGTGGCAGCGCCGTATTTTGCAAAAATCTCTATGACGGCAAGAATACCCGTTATGAGCGTATGGATGTGCTGGGTGAAGTAAAGCCGGAGCGTATGCCTGATTGGGCAAAAGAAAAAGCGGCTGCTTTTAGCCGCACAATTCAAGGAAAAGACCACGAGCGATAAGGAGGCAGATTTCTATGGCAACAAAGAAAACCGCAGCCGAGCAGGGCTTGCAGCAGAAAATGAAGGTGCTGGCAAAGCTCTTTGACGCAGGCTGTAAAACCGAAAAAGACTTGAAGGCGCTGACTTTGCCGACGATCCTGAAAATCCCCGATGTGACCGTGCCGGATATGACGGTCATCACCGAGCTTCAGGAGCAGGTTGCAAAGAACCGCCTTTTCTCATACTTGGGAGGTGGAACAGATGAGCCAAGCGACACGACCGAATGACCGCCACATCATTTGGAGCAACCAAAACCTTGATGTGGACGACTGGCGAGAGGACTACAAGGAGTTCCTTGAAGCCAACGAGCTGGACGACGACCCGAATGATGAGCAGGCACTCTATGAGTGGATGGAGGAAACCAATTACGACTACCTCTCCGATGAGCGAGTCAACCTGAATGTTCAGCTTTCCCAGCCGATCATTGTCATTGGCGACATCGGCAGATGGAACGGCAGAGTGATGGGCTACAAGGACATCCCCTCCGGCAACATCCGAGATTGTCTGTATGCCGACACCGACTATACCGAATGGTATGTAGATAAGTACGGCGATCTTCGTGCCGATGCCGCCCACCACGACGGCACAAATCACTATCTCTACCGAGTGTTTAAGGAAGGCGTTTCCGAGACACAGATGGAAAACCTGAGAGATAAAATCTATCACGGCAAAGCCACACGAGCCGATATTACCCGGCTGACCCGGCGACTTGGGGATGAGATCGCCGCCGTTTACGGCTTTGACATCCCGAAACAACGAACACCGCAAGAAAGGGGCGCAAGATAATGACAGATTTTACACTGCGACCGCTGACCGTCCCCGAACGCAAGTACACCTACACTCAAAGCTCGCAGCTTCAAGGGCAGACAGGCAATATCGGTTATCTGCGTGGGGACTTCGGCTCAAGCGGCGATCAGTTTTATACCACTTGGTTTGATACCCGACCGCAATGGAAAAGCGATGCGTTCAAGCGGGACTTGGACGATGTAATCAACGCCCTGCGCTCCGAGGAGTACGGACTGCTTCAAAGCCGTTCTCAGATGGTGCGTTATGGGCGTGAGAACAAGGAAAGCGAAATGCAGGGTGCTTATACCACTGAGTTCGGCTTCCGAGCAGATACCGAGAAATATGCGTTCGTGCTTCGCTGTAATCCAACGAGGGGCGACTATAACTTCTACTGCCTCTGCTATGTAAAGGAATGGCTGGACAAGCACATCGAAGAAGCCAACCGGGACATTCGCTTTATTGACAGCCACTATAAAGAGTTGTTCCGTATCCCGGACGGAGAGCGCATCATTGTGACCGACCGTGACGGTAAGACGGAAAGCTATCCCTGCCGCTATATTGACAACTATCACACAGAGGTTGGGCGCAATCTCTTTCACATTTGCGAGTTTGCCGAGCGTATGGAGCAAGGCGGCTGTACCTACGCTCCTATGGAGCCGCCCTTGCCTCCGATGTGCTATTCCATACTCCCGTCTACCGGCGAAGTCATTCAAATCGACCGCTGGCAAAAGGGCTATACCGCCACAAGGTTTAACGATGGGAACCGTGCAGAGAACGAAGCGATTAAGGATGAGTTCAATGCGAAGCTGGGCGTCAGCAAGGCGCAGGAGCAGGCGATGCTTGCCGGTTCTATGATCCGGTGGGACTCCATTGCCGCCAAACCCAAGAGCTATGATGAGAACGGCAAAGCCATCAAGCCAAAAGACTATGAACGATAAGGAGGTGTCCGCCGATGGCACGAAAATACGACTTCATTTCGGAGCTGTATAAGCGAACCTGCAAAACGGTCGTTGCAAGCCCCGAAAGCTGGGAGGCATTTCTGCGCTCTGCCTGCTACAACTACCGTCTGCGTTTTGATGAGCAACTTTTGGTTCACGCACAGCGACCGGACGCCACCGCCGTTCTTCAGATCGACGACTGGAACCAAAAGTTTGGGCGATGGGTCAACCGTGGGGCGCACGGCATTGCCGTTTTTGAGGATGCCGACCAACGCCGCCAGCGGCTTGTCCACTACTTCGATATTTCCGACACGCATCCGAGCCGCTTTTCCCGCAGAGTTCCCATTTGGCAAATGCGGGACGAATACACGGCAGAAGTGATCGACACGCTGGAAAGCACCTTCGGAGAGTTGAACGACAAGGAAACCCTTGCCGTTGCCATCGAGTCGGCGGCAAGAAACGCCGTAGAGGACAACATCCTCGACTATCTCACCGATCTGATTTACAGCGTGAAAGACAGCTTCCTGGACGGCGTATCCGAAGAAGAAATCACCCACATTTTCAAAACGGCGGTTAGAAACAGCGTCGCCTATATGACGATGACCCGCCTGGGTATTGAAGCCGGAGAATACTTTGAACCCGATGATCTTCGAGATGTGGTGAATTTTACGACCCCTGCCACGCTGAACGCCCTCGGCTATGCCACCAGCGATATTGCGGAGATGGGACTTGCGGAGATTTCCCGCACCATTCTTGCCCTCGACCGTCAAAATCGCATAATTGCAGAGAAAACCAAAGCCGATTACAATGTAGGCAAAGAAAAAACCGAAAGGAGTCCTGATGATGAACGAGATCACTTACACGAGGCAGGGGGATTATCTGCTCCCCGATCTGACAATGCCGGAGCAGCCGGAGCTGTCGATGGGCAGGTACGCCCGGATGCGGAGGAAGTTCCTGAAGGAGCATCACAAGGTACGCTACTACAACCTGCTGACGAGCTGCGCCCTGAACGAGCATCTGAACGACACGGAGCGCAGAGCGAACGAGCTGGAGCAGATGCTGACGGAGCAGATGGCAGCGTCGGAGGGCGTGACGGAGAACCTGAAAGCGACGGATATGATGAGCTGGGTTCGGAAGATGAACAGTATCCGGAGCCGGGTTCAGGAGATCGTGATGGCGGAGGTAATCTTCGCTTAGACTATTACGACCGAAGTCACGAGGATAAAAGCCTGCCGTTCTTTGGCGGCGATGATACGATTCGTGAAATCCTCGGCACCACGCCGCACCTAAAGGCAAGCAAGGACGAGATACGGGCATTCTTTGAAGCTACCGCTGATGAGAACGCCCGTATTTCTTATATCAAGCGCATTTTCAACAACGACTACACCGAGGTCATTCTGAGCGATGGACGGCGTGTGGGCTACAAGACCTATCAGAATGTGTTGCAGCTTTGGGAGGGCAGTTATCTCTCCCGCACGGCACAGAGTTTCTATGATTGGGGCGTAATTGCCCAGCATTTTGAAGCGATGCGGCTGCTTGGGGAGTTGCAGGACACGATGAAGCCGCTGCCATCCATTGACGGGCAGTTGAGCTTGATGACAGCAGGAGCAGAGGAACGAAAGCCCTCTGCTTTTACTTTCTCTCAGGAGATCATCGACGCTGTTCTCACCCGTGGAAGCGGCATCTCTGAGGGGAAAATGCGAATCTATGAGCAGTTCCAAAAGAGCCTGTCTGCAAAGGAAAATGCCGACTTTCTGAAAAATGAATACGGCTGGGGCGGTGCTTATCCCGTAATCGTCGGAGCCGGTATTGATGAGCAGCACGACGGCAAGGGCATCCGTATTTCTAAAGGCATCGGAAGCGATAAACCTCATATCGACCTGAAATGGAGTCAGGTGGAGAAGCGTATTGCCGAGCTGATAAAACTCGACCGTTACTTGAACCCCAAGGAAAAGGCACAGTACCCTGAGTGGCTGCAAAGGCAGGAGGAACGCCGTGCAGCACTTGCCGAGGAACGAAGGAACAGAGAAATCTTGTCTACCGCACCTGCTGAAAAGACAGAGCCGGAAAACGAGCGATACGAATACCATCTCGGCAGCACCGTCTATCTCGGCGCAAACGAGTATGAAATCCTGTCCTTTGATGATGAGCGTGTAATGCTCTATGATACGCAGTTTCCGCTTTTCAACAAGGAAATGACGAGAGCCGAGTTCGACAGCAAGGTGCAGGAGAACCCGCTGAATGACCATTTGAAGGTCGCTAATAAACAGCCCGAAGAAAAGGCGGTTGAGTTCGACATAGGGATGGGCTATCTCGGCAACGGACTGACCGTTTGGAACCGTGCCGTGGAGGTCAATGGGGACTATCAGAACATTGCCCACATCTCCCCCGAAGGTGAGATCACCTACTATGTACCAGACCTGCCGCAAAGCGTTGTGAAACGCATTGAGAAAGCAGCGGAACGGGAGAAATCTCACGCCGACCCGAACACAACACCTATCGGGGATGACGACTACTATTTTCACCGTCCCGATGTCGGTGAGTTTGAAGCAGTCTATTATAACCTTGACGCAACAGCGGGCGGTCAGTTTGTATTTGCCCATCTGCCCTATGAACTTATAGCCGAAGCAAAGGCAGCTACGGACAGTACGGACGGCTTCTTTGAATACCTTGACGAACACGCCAAGACGGAGCTTATTGACTTCGGAACGCCCGAATACGACGCCGTACTGAAAGAATACGCCGACCCGCATCCCGAACGCATCGGCAGAAGCGAGGATACGGGGCGCATCAACGCCTACAAGATCATCGAGGAAACACTGAACCTTAAAGATGTCCGCATCTTCGACTATGTAGAGGACGCAGACGGCAAAAAGAAAGCCATTCTGAACAAGAAGGAAACGGCAATCGCACAGGCAAAGCAGGAGCTAATCAAGCAGGGCTTTCAGGATTGGGTCTGGTCTGACCCTGAGCGCAGAGAACGGCTCTGCCGCCTTTACAACGATAAATTCAACAACCTGCGTCCCCGTGAGTACGATGGAAGCCACATCGTTTTCAGTGGTATGAACCCGGAAATCGAGCTTCGGGAACACCAAAGAAATGCGGTGGCGCACATCCTATACGGCGGGAATACGCTGCTTGCACACGCCGTGGGCGCAGGGAAAACCTTCGAGATGGTTTCGGCGGCGATGGAGTCCAAACGGCTTGGATTGTGCAGTAAATCCCTGTTTGTCGTACCCAACCACCTCACTGAGCAGTGGGCATCGGAGTTCTTACAGCTCTATCCCTCAGCCAACATTTTGGTGGCAACGAAGAAAGACTTTGAAACCAAGAACCGCAAAAAGTTCTGCGGCAGAATTGCCACCGGCGATTACGATGCCATCATTATCGGGCATTCGCAGTTCGAGAAAATACCGATGTCCATTGAACGGCAGCGGGCGATCCTCGAACAGCAGCTTGATGAAGTTACGGAGGGCATTACGGAACTGAAAAAGAACCGTGGAGATAACTTCTCCGTAAAACAACTGGAACGCACAAAGAAATCTGTCAAGCAGAAGCTCGATAAGCTCAACGACCAATCCAAAAAGGATGATACAGTGACCTTTGAGGAGTTGGGTGTAGACAGACTCTTTATCGATGAGAGTCACTACTACAAGAACCTGTTTCTTTTTACAAAAATGAGGAATGTAGGCGGCATCGCCCAAACCGAAGCGATGAAATCCAGCGACCTCTTTATGAAATGCAGGTACTTGGACGAGTTGACCGGAGGGCGTGGGGTAGTGTTTGCGACAGGAACGCCGATCTCCAATTCAATGGTCGAGCTTTACACCATTCAGCGGTACTTGCAGTACAACACCCTTGTTCAGAACAACTTGCAGCACTTCGATGCCTGGGCTTCCACTTTCGGAGAAACCATTACGGCAGTAGAACTTACACCCGAGGGCTATACTTTAGTAGGACGATAAATAATGCGTTCCTAAATTGAAAATA
>ERZ773157.2868-NODE-2868-length-12559-cov-6.420665_pt1 | contig 12559 bp, 7 predicted proteins | sample MGYA00511480_ERZ773157 | MGnify/ENA primary metagenome ERZ773157 (study PRJEB29015, sample SAMEA2737863) | human gut metagenome | biome: human gut; feature: human-associated habitat; material: faeces | place: China | collected 2012 ... | reverse complement strand
CTCACCGGCGAAAGCGTCCCGGTTACGAAGACTGACGAAGCATTAAATCTTGCCGGCGGCGCAAAGGACGTTGCGCTTGGCGATCGTAAAAATATGATTTATATGGGCAGCACCGTCGTTTATGGCCGCGGCCATGCCGTTGTCACGGATACGGGCATGAACACCGAAATGGGTAAAATCGCGGATGCTCTTGCCAAAGCGGAGGATGGCCAGACGCCTCTACAGTTAAAGCTGAATCAACTGAGCAAGGTGCTGAGCTTTCTTGTCATTGGGATCTGTATCTTTATTTTTGGATTTAATCTCATTCGCGCATACCCGAATATTTCAGGCGAAAGTATGCTTGACACCTTTATGGTGGCGGTCAGTCTTGCCGTTGCGGCAATTCCGGAGGGCCTTGCAACGGTTGTTACCATCGTGCTTTCCATCGGCGTAACCAACATGTCCAAACGCAGCGCCGTTATCCGCAAGCTCACCGCTGTTGAGACGCTCGGCTGCGCACAGGTCATCTGCTCGGATAAAACCGGTACGCTGACGCAGAACAAAATGACCGTTGTAGAGCACTATGGATCGGACGAGAAACTTTTAGCGCGGGCAATGGCGCTTTGCAGCGACGCGGAGCTGGACGAAAGCGGAAAAGCAACCGGTGAACCGACCGAATGCGCACTGGTAGACTATGCGAAAAAGCTTTCGCTGCCGAAGCCTGCGCTTTCAATGGAGATGCCGCGCGTCGGCGAAGCCCCGTTCGACTCCATGCGCAAGATGATGTCTACCGTTCACCGCGATAAGGAACGCTTCGTGCAGTATACCAAGGGCGCGCCCGACGTGCTGCTGCCGCTGTGCGACCGCATCTGGATCGACGGGCAGGCCGTGCCCATGACGGAGGAACACCGCGCTGAGATCGCCGCGCATAACCGCGACATGACCGGCCGGGCGCTGCGCGTGCTGGCGGCGGCCATGCGCACGTATGACGCGCTGCCGGACGATACGTCGCCCGCGGCGCTTGAGCAGCACCTGTGCTTTCTCGGCCTCACGGGCATGATCGACCCGGTGCGCCCCGAGGTCGTGGACGCCATCCGCGCCTGCCGCAGCGCCGGCATCCGGCCCGTCATGATCACCGGTGACCACGTGGACACCGCCAAGGCGATCGCCAGGGAGCTCGGCCTGCTCGGCCCGGGCGACGAGGCCGTCACCGGCACGGAGCTGAGTGCCATGGACGATGAGACATTTTCCAGCCGCCTGGGGCACATCAGCGTCTACGCCCGCGTGCAGCCCGAGCACAAGACCCACATCGTCCGGGCCTGGCGGGATGCCGGCTTCGTCACCGCCATGACCGGCGACGGCGTCAACGACGCGCCGAGCATCCGCGCGGCGGACATCGGCATCGGCATGGGCATTACCGGCACGGACGTGACGAAAAACGTGGCCGACATGGTGCTTGCAGACGATAACTTCGCCACCATCGTCGGCGCGGTCGAAGAGGGCCGCCGCATTTACGACAACATCCAGCGTGCGATCAAGTTCCTGCTCGGCTCGAACATGAGCGAGGTGCTGAGCATTTTCACCGCGACGATGCTCGGCTTCACGATCCTTGAGCCGGTGCACCTGCTGTGGATCAATCTCCTGACCGACTGCTTCCCGGCGCTCGCGCTCGGCATGGAGCGCGCGGAGCCGAACGTCATGTCCCGCCCGCCGCGCAGCGCGCGCGAGAGTATTTTTGCCCATGGCGTCGGTTTCGACTGTGTGTATCAGGGCGTGATGTGCGCGGTGCTGACACTGGCGGCGTTTTTCATCGGCCACCACATGGAGTATGGCGCCTGGACGCTCACGAACTCGCCCGACGGCACGACCATGGCATTTCTGACCCTGAGCATGGCGGAAATTTTCCACAGCTTCAATATGCGCGCACACCGGGCGAGCATCTTCACGCTGCGCACGCCCAACTGGACGCTCGTCGGCGCGGCCGCGGCGAGCCTTGCGCTCACGACGCTGTGCATCTATGTGCCGTTTCTGGCCGATGCGTTTGATTTCACGGCCATCTCCGCCGCCGAGTACGCCGTGGCCATGGGGCTTGCGGTTTTGGTCATCCCGGTCGTCGAACTCGTCAAATGTGTGCAGCGCGCGGTGGAAAAACGCGCGGCGCACGCATGATATCCGCCGCGCCGGCGCACACTAACCCCGATTTCAACGAGAGGAGATGGGTGCTGTGCGCCAGGCGCTGCCGGTTCCCCAGCGCGTGATGGCCGTGGTGCTGTCCGTGCTGTTCGTGTTCTGCCCGTTCGCGGCCCATGCCGCCGGGGAGAGCGACACTGCGGCCGATCCCGTGCTGCTGCCGATCATCATGTATCACGAGGTGAAGCCCAACAAATCCGGCAAGGATGCCATCCAGCCGTGGGAGTTTGAGGCGGACCTGAAATGGCTGGCCGACAACGGCTACACGACGATCGTCATGGCCGACCTCATCGCCTATGTCCGCGACGGCACGCCGCTGCCGGAAAAGCCCATCATCCTCAGCTTCGACGACGGATACTATAATAATTACGTCTATGTCCTGCCGCTGCTGCAGCAGTATTCGGCGCGCATCGTCCTCTCGCTCCTCGGGCGCAACACGGACGATTTCACCGAGTGGCCAAGTGAGAGCATCGACTACGCGCACGTCACGTGGGATCAGCTCAACGAAATGCTCGATACCGGCCTCGTTGAGGTGCAGAACCACTCGTATAATCTGCACGCTTACACATCCGAGCGGCACGGCTGCATGCAGAACCGGGGCGAGTCGGACGCGGCCTACGCGGAGCTGCTGCGCGCAGACCTCCAGCGCCTGCAGGATGAACTCGCCGAGCACACCGGCCGCACGCCGGACACGTTTGCCTATCCCTACGGCAAGTACGGCGACCTGACGGACACCGTCCTGCGCGACATGGGCTTTCAGGCGACGCTGACGTGCGACTGGGGCGTGAACCACATCACGCGCGATCCGGACTGCCTCTACCGGCTCGGACGCATCTGCCGGTCGCACAATCAGTCGCTGCAGTCCGTGCTCCGGCGCGCGCTGAAGGCGACGGCGTGAGCGGATGAAAACAGAAGACAGAAAGGGCACGCATCTTGCGGATGCGTGCTTTTTCGTGCTTTGCACGCACCATGCGCCTTGGGCATACACTGAGGAGAAAGCGATTTGGCGCAAGCAAAGGGGGGAGACGCCATGAAAATCGAGCTGCGCCGGGCCGCCATGACCTATCAGGCGCCGGACGGGGAAGTGGCGGCGCTGCAGGATGTGACCTTCGGCGTGGCCGACGGGGAGTTCGTGAGCATCGTCGGGCCGTCCGGCTGCGGAAAATCCACGCTGCTGGCGCTCATCGCCGGCATCGAGCATCCGTCGGGCGGGGAGGTGCTCGTCGATGGCGAGCCTGTGCGCGCCCCGACGGGCAAGGCAGGGCTTATGCCCCAGCGCGACCAGCTCTTTGACTGGCGCACGATCTGGGGCAACGTGACACTCGGGCTGGAGGTCCGGCACGAGAACACGCCGGAGCACCGCGGCGGCGTGCACGATCTGCTCGAGCAGTATCAGCTCGCGGGTTTTGCGCGCAAGCTGCCCAATCAGCTCTCCGGCGGCATGCGCCAGCGCTGTGCGCTCATCCGCACGCTGGCCACATCGCCGGATGTGCTGCTGCTCGACGAGCCGTTTTCCGCGCTGGATTATCAGACGCGGCTGGCCGTCTCGGGCGACATTTCGCAGATCATCCGCCGCGAGCATAAGACGGCCCTGCTCGTCACGCACGATATTTCCGAGGCCATCAGCCTCTCGGACCGCATCGTCGTCCTGTCGCACCGGCCCGCGACCGTCAAGGCCATCCACGACCTCGGCGCGCTGCGCACTGTGCCGCCGCTCGAGCGGCGCAGCCGGCCGGAATTTCAGGCGCTGTTCAATCAAATATGGGAGGAGCTGGATGTCAATGTCTGAACGATCGCCCTCCCCGCAGCGCGCGGCCTATCTGCGCGCGCAGCGCCGCCGCCGTCGGCTCGTGCTGGCGCTGCAGATCCTGCTGCTGGTCGTGTTTCTCGGCTGGTGGGAGCTCTCAGCCCGGCTCGGCTGGGTGGATGCCTTCATCGTCAGCAGCCCGTCGCGCGTGGTGCACACGCTCGTGGGCCTGCAGGCTTCCGGGGAGCTGTGGCTGCACATCGGCACGTCGTGCCTCGAGGTTGTGGTTGGCTTCGTGCTCGGGACGCTGCTCGGCACGCTCATCGCCATCGGCCTGTGGTGGAGCGAGCTGCTCTCGCGCGTGCTCGACCCGTATCTGGTCGTGCTCAACGCGCTGCCGAAAACGGCGCTCGGCCCGGTGTTCATCGTCTGGATTGGCGCGGGCACAGAGTCGATCATCGCCATGACGATCGCGATCTCGATCTTTGTCACGATCCTGAATATGCATGTCGGCTTCCTGTCCACGGACCGGGAGAAGATCCGCCTGATGCAGACGCTCGGCGCGACCCGGCATCAGATCCTGTGGCGGCTGGTCATCCCGGCCAACTATGCCACGCTCTTCAATACGCTGCGCGTGAACGTCGGCCTGTCGTGGGTCGGCGTCATCATGGGCGAATTTCTGGTCTCCAAAGCCGGTCTCGGCTATCTGATCGTCTACGGGTCGCAGGTGTTCAACATGGACCTCGTGATGGCGACCGTCCTCGTGCTTGCGGTGGCGGCCGTCGTGATGTATCAGCTGGTGCTGTGGCTGGAGAAATTTTTCAAAAATCGGTTGGGAGTGACGCAATGAAACGGTTTCTTTGTGGGGTTCTGGCGGCGCTGATGCTGGTGGTCTTGTGCGCCTGCGGCAAGCAGGAGACGGCCACCGTCCGCCTGAGTGAAGTGACGCATTCGGTGTTCTACGCGCCGCAGTATGTGGCGCTGGAGCAGGGCTTTTTCGCCGATGAGGGGCTCAATATCGAGCTGACCAACGGCGGCGGCGCCGACAAGGTCATGACGGCGGTGCTCACCGGGCAGGCAGACATCGGGCTCGCCGGGCCGGAGGCGTGCATCTATGTGTACAATCAGGGCAAGGACGATTACCCGGTCGTGTTCGGCCAGCTCACGAAGCGCGACGGGTCGTTCCTCGTCGGGCGCGCGGATGTGCCCTTCAGCTGGGAGCTGCTGCGCGGCAAGACTGTTATCGGCGGCCGCGCGGGCGGCGTGCCGGAGATGACGCTCGAATACGTCATGCGGCAAAACGGCGTTGTCCCCGGCACGGATGCCGCTGTGGACACGACCGTGCAGTTCAACATGATGGCCGGGGCTTTCACCGGCGGCAACGGCGACTTTGTCACGCTCTTCGAGCCGACGGCCACCGAGGTCGCGCAGGCGGGCAAGGGCTACATCCTTGCGTCCATCGGCCAGGAGAGCGGCGAGATCCCGTACACGGCCTACTTCGCCTCGCAGGCGTATATCCATGACCATGCGGACATCGTGCAGCGCTTTACGAATGCCATCGCCCGCGCACAGAAATGGATCGCGGAGCACGACGCGGCGCAGACCGCCGAGATCATCGCCCCGCAGTTTCCGGACACGAGCGTGCCTGTGCTCACGCAGGTCGTGCAGCGCTACAAGGACATCGACGCCTGGAACGCCACGCCGGTCATGACGCGCTCGTCCCTCGAGCGGCTCGAGACCGTCATGGAGACGGCCGGCGTGCTCGATCACGCCGACTGGGTGGATTTTGACCGCCTTGTCGACAACAGCTATGCCCATAACGCCTCCTGATTTTCTCGCCTGCGGGCGGCAAACTCTGCGAGGCTTTGCTGACACGCAAAATCCCCCGGCAGCAGCCGGGGGATTCGTGCGTTTTTCAAAAGAGGGGGGTGCTTAGAAGCTCGCAACGACAGCGCCGTTGTAGGTGTCGGCGATGTACTGCTTCACAGCGTCGGTCTTGAGGGCTTTGAGCAGGGCCTGGGTCTTCGGGCTGTTCTCGTCGCCGGCGCGCACGGCGATGATGTTGGCGTAGGTCTGTGCGGCGGTGCCGTCGGCGTTCTCGGTGGCGAGCGCGTCGCTGATGTTCAGACCGGCGGCCAGCGCATAGTTGCCGTTGATGACGGCGATGGAGCCGGCAGCGGCGTTCTTGAGCTGCGCCGGGACGGTGTCGGCCTGCACGGTGACGATGTTGTAGCCGCCGTCGTCGACGATGTCGAGCGTGCTCACGCCCTTGGCGGCGTCCGCGTCATCGGGGAGCTTGATCAGGCCCTCCTGCTGGAGCAGGAACAGGGCGCGGGTCTCGTTGCTGTCGTCGGCCGGGATGATGATGGTCGCGCCCTTGGCGAGATCCTTCAGGTCGGTGACGCCGTTGCCGTAGATGCCGAACGGCTCATAGTGGATGGTGCCGACAGAGACAAGGTTGGTGCCGTTCTTGGCGTTGAAGCTGTCGAGGTAGGGCTTATGCTGGAAGTAGTTGGCGTCGAGTGTGCCGTCGGCCAGGGCCTGGTTCGGCAGGACATAGTCGTCATAGGTGACGATCTTGAGCTCGTAGCCTTCGTCGGCGAGGGCCTGCTTGATCTGCTCGAGGATCTCGGCGTGCGGGGTGGCGCTGGCGCCGACGGTGATGACTTTGTCATCGGAAGCGGCAGCGTTCTTGTCATCAGTGGTCTTGTCGCCGCAGGCGCTCAGCGCGACGAGCGAGAACGTCAGCACGAGGGCGAGGATGAGGGACGTGATCTTTTTCATTTTCGTTTCTCCTTTATATTTTCATTTTGGAATTTGTGTGGTTTCGGATGTTAGGATGTGCAGTTCGGGGCGGCACATTCGTCCGCGCCGGATGTTCACGCGCAGCAGCGCGGGATAGTGTAAACGCATGGGCTGCCTCCTGTCAGGTGCGGGAGCGCCGGTCGGTGCGGCGGGCGATGTACATGCCGAACTCCTGCAGGATCTGCACGATGATGATCGTCAGCGCTACGCACAGCCAGACGATCTGATCGTCGTACTTCTGGTAGCCGTAGGTGATGGCAATCTGGCCGAGGCCGCCGCCGCCGATCGTGCCGGCCATGGCGGAGTAGCCGAGGATGGTCACGGTGGAGATGACGGCGCCGGTGATGAGCGCGGGCTTGGCCTCCGGGATGATGACCTTCCAGATGATGCGCAGCGTGGACGCGCCCATGGACAGCGCGGCCTCGATGACGCCGGCGTCCACTTCCTTGGCGGCGGACTCGACCATGCGCGCCACATACGGGGCGGCGGCGATGACGAGCGTCACGATCACGGCGCGGTTGCCGAGGCTGGTGCCGACGATGGCCTTTGCCACCGGCAGCATGGCGACCATGAGGATAATGAACGGGATGCTGCGCAGGGCGTTGACGATGATGCCGAGCGTGCGGTTGAGCCAGCCGATGGGGTGGATGCCGTCGCGGTCGGTCATGCGCAGGATGAGGCCGACCGGCAGGCCGATGAGATAGGCAAAGAACGTGGAGATGAGCGTCATGTAAATGGTCTCCCAGATACCGAGCTGCAGGATGCCGTTTTGCCAGAGTTTGATGAGCAGATCAGACATGACTTCAATCCTCCTGTAGATAAGAGATGTGGTTATGGTCGAGCCAGCGCAGCACATCGTGGAACTGCTGCGGGTCGTCGGGCAGGTCGATGACCATGTGGCCGTAGATGCTGCCCTCGACGATGCGGGTGTCGGCGAAGAGAATGTTCACCGGCACGTGGCACTCGAGCGTGATGCGCGAGATGACCGGTTCGTTGGAGCAGCTGCCGTCGAAGACGAGGCGCAGGCGCCTGCCCGTGCACGGCGGGAGGTTTTCGGCCGGGCTCTTCGGGAGAATGAGCGCCTTGGCGATGTCGGACTTCGGGTGCGTGAACACGTCGCTGACGTTGCCGATCTCGGCGATGCAGCTCTGGTCGATGACGGCCACGCGCTGGCAGATCTGCTCGATGACGCGCATCTCGTGCGTGATGACGACGATCGTCACGCCGAGCGTCTGGTTGATCTCCTTGAGCAGGTGGAGAATCGACTGCGTGGTGTTCGGGTCGAGGGCGCTGGTGGCCTCGTCGCACAGGAGGTATTTCGGCCGCGTGGCGAGGGCGCGGGCGATGGCCACGCGCTGCTTCTGGCCGCCGGAAAGCTGCGAGGGATAGTTTTTCGCGCGGTCGGACAATCCGACGAGTTCGAGCAGCTCGGCGGCGCGGGCCTGAGCCTCGTCGCGCTTGACGCCGGCGATCTCGAGCGGGAAGCAGATGTTGCGCAGCACCGTGCGCTGCTCGAGCAGGTTGAAGCTCTGGAAGATCATTCCGATGTCCTGCCGGGCCTTGAGCAGGTCGCGGCGGCTGAGCTGCGTCATGTCGCGCCCGTCGATGCGCACCGTGCCGGAAGTCGGCCGCTCGAGGAGGTTGATACAGCGCACGAGCGTGCTCTTGCCGGCGCCGCTCAGGCCGATGATGCCGAAGATCTCCCCGTCCTCGATGCGGAGGTTGACGTCCCGCAGTGCGTGGATGTCGCCGCCCGGTGAGGGGTAAGTTTTGTTGAGATGTTCGATTTCGATCATGGTGGATTCTCCCTCGCAGAATAATTTTTCGGTACAAAAAACAGAGGCCGGAAGACTCGTTGTCTTCCGGCCTCTGCGGATACGGCTTGGAATTTGGATCAGCCGTTATTGGAAGCGAACACAAGACGAGTCATATTTCTGAGCACGACGAGACATGCACATGCAGCCGGGCATGTACATCATCATAGCCATCATCATGTTGTTCGTCTGAGCAAACTTCATAATACGACGCGTCTCCTTTCGTTAAAAATCACGGTTTCCGGTGGAAACGAGCGCAGTATAACGCAGTTTTCTGCGCTTGTCAACCCCAAAATCCACAAAAGCAGTATGAAACGCGCATTAGAAAAAGCAAATCCATCGATTCTAAAATTTGATCGTTTGCGGCGTTACGTCCGGGTCGTGGCTGCACAGAGACGCCGCGCAGGCGCCGTCTCGGCTCATCTCGCCGATCCAGTCGAGCGCCTTTTTCGCGCGCACGCTGTTTTCACAGATGCCGGGCACGGTGCCCTCCGCCCAGGAGCGGGGACTTGCCGCGCCGTCGGCGTTGAGCAGCACGTACCGGCCGCCATTGCGGATGAGCGTGGCGAACATGCCCTCCGTGTGCCCGGCGATGTGCACGAGATGCACCGAGTCGTCCCCGAACAGGTCGTACGAGCGGCTCTCCGGCCCGATGTGGTTCACGCGGTACCAGAACCGCTCCGGCGGCTCGTCCATCCACAGCTTGCGCGAGGTGTAGCGCAGGTTCACGCGGCACGACCAGAAGTATTCCTCCTCCGCCACCAGCAGACGCTTTGCGCCCCGCACCTCGCTGATGCCCGCGACATGATCCGGGTCGAGGTGGGAAAAGAGCACATAGTCCAGATCCTGCGGCCGGATGCCGCGCGCGGCCAGCTGCTCGCCGATCGACTGCCCCGGCTCCACGACGCTGTGCACGAGCGTGTACCACCCGCGGCCGAACATGCGCAGCTGCGCCGCGCGATCCTCCACCCCGGTCGGGCTCACTGTGCGCGGCAGACCGGCGTCGACCAGAAACAGCCCCTTCGGGTGCTCCACAAGATACGCCGACACCGGCAGCCAGATGCGCGCGCCGCTCTTGAGCCGCCGCGCGTCCGCTTTTGCCGGCCAGCGCCACTGGGCACTCGCCGGCAGGTTCGGCGCCACGCCAATCTTCCCGCAGTGCAGAACATGGATCCGGATCTGAGCCATGGCCGTTCCCTCCTCGTGAATGTACGCGATATTGACCAAATGGTTACTAAAAAGCATAGCACCGCCTGTGCAGAATGTCAAGACAGGCGGGGAAGATCGACCGGGATTTTGCAATTTTCAACAATGTGCTGTGCATTTGCGTATTGAATTGTATGCGTGAGATGTGCTACAATAGATTGCGCATCTATTCACAAACCAGGGAATGAAAACAAAACATTTTAAGGGGAAGAAAGGAGCCTGAAACATGGCAAGAGAACTGATCCTGAAGCTGGGCAAAAAGATCACGGACCGCGTGGACGTGAAGCTCGGCATGACCAAGCTCGACGAGAATTCGCCCGAGTATTACGGCCTGGCCAGCGTCGTCACCGACGAGATGGCGGAACTTGCGCTCGCGATGAAGGTCCGTGTCCCGACCACACCGGCCGAAATCGGCAAAAAGGTCGGCAAGGATCCCGTCTACGTGGAGCAGCTGTTTGACCAGATGTCCATGATCGGCCTGCTCGAGTACAACTGGGAGAACGCCGACCATCACAAGCAGTGGACGCTGCCGATCTTCGTGCCTGGCTCTGCCGAGCTGATGAACATGAACCTCCAGCAGGTGGAGACGCACCCGGAGATCGCGCAGTTTTTCGAGCGCATGTCGTTTCTGCCGCTGACGAAGATCACCTGCATGGTGCCTCCCGGAGGCGCCGGCGTCGGCATGCACGTCATCCCGGTCGAGAAGGCCATCCCGGCCACGAACGAGTCGGTCGATGTCGAGCACATCTCCCACTGGCTGAAAAAGTACGAGGATCAGCTCGGCGTCGGCTACTGCTCCTGCCGCAATGCCATGCGCATTCAGGGCGAGGGCTGCGGCGAGCTGCAGGATGAGATGTGCATCGCCGTCGGTCAGTTTTGTGACTACTGTCTCGAGACCGGCAAGGGCCGCAAGATCACCTATGATGAGGCGATGGAGATCCTCCAGCGCGCCGAGGACAACGGCTATGTCCACCAGATTACGAACATCGACGGCGAGGATAAGATCTTTGCCATCTGCAACTGTGCGCTCGGCTCCTGCTTCGCGCTGAGAACGAGCCAGCTGTTCAACACGCCGAACATGTCCGCCTCCGCTTACCGCGCCCATGTCGACGCTGAAAAGTGCGTCGCCTGCGGCAAGTGCGCCGAGGTCTGCCCGGCCGGCGCCGCCAAGCTCGGCCAGAAGCTGTGCACCAAGACCGGCCCGGTGACGTATCCGAAGCAGCCCCTGCCGGACGACAACCACTGGGGCGAGCACATGTGGAGCCCGAACTATAAGGACGACAACCAGAAGCAGTGCCACGAGTCCGGCACCGCCCCGTGCAAGACCGCCTGCCCGGCGCACATCGCCGTGCAGGGCTACATCAATCTGGCCGCGCAGGGCCGCTATCTGGACGCGCTCAAGCTCATCAAGCAGGATAACCCGTTCCCGGCCGTCTGCGGCAGCATCTGCAACCGCCGCTGCGAGGAAGCCTGCACCCGCGGCGATGTCGACCGCGCCGTCGCCATCGACGAGATCAAGAAGTTTGTCGCCGAGCAGGAGCTCCAGGCTGACAAGCGCTACATCCCGAAGGTCATCACCCACCGCGGCATCGCCGATCCCTACCCGGAGAAGATCGCCATCATCGGCGCCGGCCCGGCCGGCCTGTCGTGCGCCTACTATCTGGCGAACATGGGCTATGAAAACGTCACCGTGTTTGATAAAAACGAAGTGCCCGGCGGCATGCTGACCCTCGGCATCCCGAGCTTCCGGCTCGAGAAGGATGTTGTCAACGCCGAGATCGAGGTGCTCCGTGAGATGGGCGTGCACTTCCAGTGCGGCGTCGAGATCGGCAAGGATCTCACCATCGACCAGCTGCGCGAGCAGGGCTATAAGGGCTTCTACCTTGCCATCGGCGCGCAGAAGAGCGCACCCATCGGCGTGCCCGGCGAAGAGCTCTCCGGCGTGTACGGCGGTGTGGACTTCCTGCGCAAGGTCAACCTCGGCAAGAAGCCGCGCATCGGCAAAAAGTGCGCCGTCATCGGCGGCGGCAACGTCGCCATGGACGTCTGCCGCACGGCCATCCGCCTCGGCGCGAAGGATACTTACATCATCTACCGCCGCAGCCAGGCTGAGATGCCGGCGGACGCGGAGGAAGTCGCGGAAGCCATGGAAGAGGGCGTGCAGTTCCGCTTCCTGAGCGCACCGGCCGAGATCCTCGGCGAAAACGGCAAGGTCAAGGCCCTCAAGGTCGAGATCATGGAGCTGGGCGAGCCCGACGCGAAGGGCCGCCGCAAGCCTGTCGGCACCGGCAAGTTCGAGACCATCGAGGTCACGTCCGTCATCGGCGCTATCGGCCAGCGCGTTGACCTCGGCCATATCGCGCCGGAGGCCATGGCCTTCAACCGCAACGGCACCGTCCAGGCCGACGGCGTGACGTATCAGACCGCGCAGCCCGACATCTTCGCCGGCGGCGACGTGGTCACCGGCCCGAAGTTTGCCATCGACGCGATCGCGGCCGGCCGCGAGGGCGCTATCTCCCTGCACCGCTACGTGCATGAGGGCCAGAGCCTGACGCTGGCGCGTGACCCGCGCGAATTCTACGAGCTCGACAAGAAGCAGGCCGTCGTGCCCATCGACTGCTTTGACGCCCCGGCGCGCCAGACCGTCGCCCACGACGCGAGCAAGGCCAAGACGTTCTCGAACGACCGCATCACCTTCACCGAGGCGCAGGTCAAGGCAGAGGCGTCCCGCTGCCTCGGCTGCGGCGTGTCCGTCGTCGACCAGAACAAGTGCATCGGCTGCGGCCTGTGCACCACGCGCTGCGAGTTTGACGCCATC
>ERZ773157.2866-NODE-2866-length-12564-cov-22.258534_pt1 | contig 12564 bp, 12 predicted proteins | sample MGYA00511480_ERZ773157 | MGnify/ENA primary metagenome ERZ773157 (study PRJEB29015, sample SAMEA2737863) | human gut metagenome | biome: human gut; feature: human-associated habitat; material: faeces | place: China | collected 2012 ... | reverse complement strand
CAGCGGCTTCCCGTTGTAGAAGTCCGTCATTTGCCGGTAGCTGAACTTTTCCCCCGTCAGGCTTTCCATCAGGCTGTTCAGCGTGTAGATGCTGTCTTGGTTATGCACGCTCTCCGGCACGAACTCCGGGTGATTCTTCACTATGTCCGGGTACAGCGTCTTCGCCATTAGGCAGACCTCCGGCGAGCGTTCCGCCCACGGGATCATCATCAGCGACTCCCGACTGTGGGCGGCGCACCTGACATACACATCGGGCGTGAGCAGGCTTTTCGGCACTCCGCCACGCCCGACGGCGGACATCCCCGACGTTTCCACCGCCACCCGCACCCGCTCCGGTGTTTGCAGGTGCACGGGCAGGATGCTGATACACCTGCCGTCCAGCGGCAGCAGGAAGTCCGCCATTTCGCCATTCATCACCTCCGGGCGGATAGCCACCGCCACCCCGTAGAGTTCTTCCGGGTTATTCTCCCGGCACTCCTTCAGCACCTCCATGCACACCTCCGCAAAAGGGATATGCTGAACCAGCCCCCGGTGGAAGTCGTTCCCGAATCCCGCTTCCGTTTCCAGCGCCTTCCGGCACAGTTCCGGTGTCTTCATCTCTTCGGGCACGTTCTCCAGCTGCCAGCCGTCCTCTTCAACGGCGGCACGGCACACCTCCGCCGTGCGGTCGTGCCTGCATATCATCTCCAAAGGCACCTGATACATTCTTTCTTCTTGTTCCATGTTTCTGTTTTTTTAGATAGGTTGTCTCATATTTTCATTCCGTTGCGCCTCTTGGGTGCGTCGTTCCGTTCCGGCTCTTGCTGTTCCTGCTGCCTCTGCTCCTGCCGCTGGCTGAGAGGGGCGATGCGGAACGTCTCTTTCTGCCGGTCGAAAGTCACCTCACGGTCTTTCAGGAAACCATCGGGCACCTCGATGCACTTGACCGCCATCGGCTTTCCCCCATAGAAGTCCGCCATCTGCCCGTAGGTGAATTTCCCGCCCGTCATCTGCTCCATCAGGCGGCACAGCGAGTACACGTTGTAATAGCTGTCCACCGGTTGCGGCACGACATGGGGATGGGCATGGATCATCCCGGGATAGTTCAGGTACGCCGTCAGGCACGCTTCCAGCGACCGTTCCCTCCACGGAATCATCACGAATGACATCCAGTTATGTTCGGCGCATTTCCGCCACAGCTCCGGCGTTTGCAGGTGGACGAGCAGCAGGGACAGGCACCTGCCGTCCTCCGCCACCAGAAAATCCGCCATCTTCCCGTCGAACACCTCCGGTCGGATTGCCGAAGCCACCTCGTAAAGATCGGCTCTGCCCTCGCCGTACCAGTCCCGTATGGCTTCCATGCAGACCTCTGCGAACGGGATATGGTGCAGCAATGCCAGATGCCCGTAACCGAGTTCCGCACTCGCTTCCAGCGCACGGCGGCACATCTCCGGGGTTTTCATGTCCTCCAGCACATGTTCCAGCGACCATCCGAACTCCCTGACGGTATCGGCGTACCGCTCTGCGGTGCACTCGTGCCGGCACAGGTCTTTCAATTCCGCCAAAGCCGGCACCTCACTCTTTCCCAGTTCCACTTCCATCCCCGTCCTCCTTGTCGTTGTCCGCATTGAAGTCGTATTCCAGCTCGACCGCCTGACCGTCCGAGTCCTCCACCCAGACGGTGAAGCTGCTCTGCTCGTCCGACAGCGGGGTGTAATAGAGCCGGAACGTCTCTTTCTCCAGCGGGTAGCGGTCATTGGGCAGCAGCACCGTACCGTCATCCAGTTTGAGCGTCCCTTCCCCGTCGAAGAGGAACCAGCGGATCGTGTACCGGGTGTCCTCCCAGCGTCCTTCCCGTTTCAGCTCGCACCGTATCTCCGCCGTCTCGTTCACTTTCAGCTCCTTCGGGACAGGCATAGTCTCCACCGTGAACGGGTATTTCGTCTGAATGTCCAGCCCGTCATTACAGGCTGCGACCAGCACGAGGGCGGCCACGATGTAGCAGCCCGTGAGTATTTTATAAATCATTGTCCTCATATATACATTATTATATTATATAGCAGTTATCGAATCATAAAACGGATTCCCACGCCGACCTGCGTGTGGAACTTCCCGCAGTTGCCGCCGAACAGCACCCGTTGGCGACCGTTTACCAGCAAGACAATCTTGTCCGTCACGTAGGCGGACAGCTCCAGCGTCAGCGCATCCCCGTAGATGAAATTGTCTTCATCCGGGAGCCGGGAGCCGTCCGGTAGCAGGCTCTCGCCCCAGTTCACCGTCTCGTACCCGGCAAGGGCGGACAGCCCCAGTGCGGCGAAGAATGTCTTCTTCCGGTCGGAAAGGAAGTTCAGGTAATAGCCGCCCTCGCCCGTGAACTGGCTCGCCGGATAGAGGCAGTCCCGGTAGCCGTACCGCTTCTCCAAGTATTCCGCACCGACCACCCAATGGTGGGCGTTCTTCGTGTAGGTGCTCACCGCTATCCCGGCGTGGTAGCCGAAGCCGTCGCCGTTTTTCCAGCGCATGTTGTCCGACAGCCCGCCCGTGAGCTGTATGCCCCTCATTCCGGGCAGGCACCGTTGGGCGTGTGCCCGGTTGAAAGTCAGGCACACCCCGAAAAGCAGGATAATGAACAGTAACCTTTTCATCGCTTACTTGATTTTCAGTTCGTTAATCTGTTTTGCCGCCACGAGGTCGGCGTTCTCCACCCGGATGGTCTGGTGCCTGCCGCCGTCCTTCTCGAACAGCTCGATGACCAGCAGCTTGTCGTCCGGTATGGTGAACTGCGGGACGGCATACACCGTGCGTACGTCGCTTTTCCCCTCCGTCACCAGCACCTCGTTGTAGCTGCGCACCGGGTCGATCACCCGTTCCTGAATGGCGGTGCGCTTCAGCACTTTCTTGTCGACGATCTTGAACCGGATGAAGTCCGTCCGGAAAGCCACGTTCGATCTGTTCCTCGTTTCCGTGTGGAAATAGAACAGCCCGTTGTGCGAGTGGACGGATTTCAGGAGGAACTGCACTCCGAAGCGTTTGCAGCCCAAGTGCCGGATCTCCCGTCTGTCCTCCTTGTAGATGCTCTGCATGATCAGCTTCACCAAGAGCGGGCTTTCGTTACCCAGTTCCCTGAAATAGATATTCATCCGGGTGTGCGAAAAGTCCGTCGTGTCCCCGTTCTCCAAAAAATCCTTCATCTCGATGTTCAGCATCTCCGGCTCATGCGCATACCGGGCATTGAACGAATAGAAACTTCCGTCCTCGCAGATAACGGAAAAGTTCGTTTCCCCCGGAAAACCCTCGGTGGTCGCCTTCACCCGGATCACGTTCTCCGCACCGTCCGCTTTCCCGGCGATAATCCAATTGCTCCCCAAGTCCACGTACCGCACCGCCGAGGGGAAGATGATATGCACCGTCTTGGCGAACGTCACCTGCACCCCGTGGGGCGTAACCATCTGCCGGTAGGGTAGCTTCCGTGTAATCCCCTGATACAGATCGTTGCCCGCAGCCCGCTGTATCGTATCATTCACTTGTGCGTTCGCACCCGTCACCATGCCCATAAGCAGGGCGACCCATCCAAAAATCTTTTTCATTTGTCCTTTCTTTTTAATTATTGTTCTTATTATTATTGCTAATTATCATATCCTCCAGCCACTTCCTCCCATACAAAAATCTACTATCCGCATGAAATCCGACCTCATTTTCGCAGCGTAAAGCGAAACGCAGCGATTTTCGGACAAGGACAAAAAGCTGTTTGAGCGTAGCGAGTTCTTTTTGTCCCCGAAAATTGCGAAGTGGAGTAGCGAGAAAATGCAGTCTTGACTTTTTCTTTTTGGTATCTTTTTCTTTTGCGTCAAGGCAAAAGAAAAAGTACACTACTCCTTGGCGTAAAGCATCACCTCATACCCCGCCTTCAAATGCACCTTTACCGTGCGGAACTTCTTGGCAAGGTACTGGCTGCCGCCCTGCATCAGCCCACGGGTGATGTCCATCGCCACCTGCTGTCCGGCGCTCCGTGCGAACGAGATGCTCGTTCCCAACCCGCCGCCGATGTTCGCCATCGCCTCCTTTGCCGCTTCCTGTTCCAGTGATGAAGGGACAGACAAGCCTTTCTGCCCGTCGCTGTCATACACCGCCAGCTCCACGGGCAGCAAGTTCCCCCGGTATTCGACGGACGACACCACAATATCCAGCCGTTCCCCCTGTACCTTTCCCGTACCCGCAACGAGCGTGTTCTGCGGAATCACAAGGTTTCCCGCTTGCAGCGGTTCGAGCAGCCGGAGCCTCACCGTCTGTCCGTCCATAATCGTCTGATCCCCGTGGATGCACGCCCGTATCGTGTTCTTCCCCATAGCGTACCCGCTGCCTACCGCCGTATTGAAGCCGTAGTTCCTCGGCTGGCTGTACTGCCGCATGAACTCCGCATCGCTCAGGGGCTGTTGCAGCCCCGATACCGTCCGTTCCCGTACCGCCTGCACCGCCACGGCGGGCTGTCCCAAACCGTTGCCGTCCTGCCCGGTGGCGGGCACCTGCACGGCTGCGCCGTCCCGCCCGTTCTGTCCCATGTACTTGGCGGCAAGCTCGTAGCTCTTCTCCATCAGCGCCACCTGATCGTCGATTCCGCCCGCCTGCCGTTCCCTTTCTTCCAGCTTGGCGGTCAGCTCCTCCACCTGCCTTTTCAGCTCCTCCTTTTCCCCGTCCACCTTCGGCTCCTCGTAGAACGAGCCGAGCTGACGGTTGATGTCCCGGTAGGCGGTAACGGAGGAACGGCTGCCGCCGCCATTGTCCGAATAGTCCCGGAACGGTTCCCGTTCCGGCTCGCTGTCCGGCAGTTCCATTTCCACCCTGTCCGTATCGCTCTCTTCGGAGAAGGCGAAGTCCTCCAGCGAGCGCACTTTCTCCGCCTGCTGTTTCTCCGCCTGCGCCTGCTCGTAGGCTTTCCGCTTGTCGCCGATGATCCCGTCGTTCTCCGGCAGGGGGATGTCGGCGTTGAACGCCCCCACGGTGTCCCGGTTCACGTCCCGCTCCTCCGAAGGTGCGAATATCAGCCACATCGAGCCGAGGAACAGCAAGCCCATCAGCGGATATACCATCAGCTTCTTTCGTTGCTGCAACTGTTTCGGCGTGAGCGGCTTGGCTGTCTTCTTCTCCTTTTTTCCGCCGCCCTTGTCCTCCTTCTTTCCGTTCCCCGTCTCCGGGGCTGCGGCATCCGCCACCGTCACGTGCTGCGTTGCCGTTGCTTTTTCTTGGTTCTGTTCTTCCATCATGTCAAAAATTTATGGTTGTCCTACATTCTGATTCTTCTCCCCGGAGGCTTCCGCCTGCCTGTCTCCCCGGTTTGCCGCTTGCCGGGCGGTTCTTTCCGTTCCCGTTTGAGCGATGCCGTGGGGCTTGCCCGGTTGTCCGCCCGCAGGTGCGCAGCCTTCCGTTCCCGGCTTGCCGCCTTTTCGGGGAACAGCCTCGCTTCCAGACCTGCCAGTTCTTTCGCCGCACGCTCCCGGATGGCACGGTTGTGGCGTCCGATGGCGGCTTCCGGGTAGTCCCGGGAGAAGTCCCCGTTGTCCTCGCTCAGGTGGTAGTCCCACCTCAGTCGGGCGATACCGGCAAAGTCCTCCGTCAGCCCGTACTTCTCCACCGTCTCCTTCGGTACTTCCCGCTGACCGTCCCAGCCGTGGCGGGCGAGCCCGTGGAGCAGCGCCCGTTCCGCCTTCACCGCTTCCAGATAGTCGCCGGGCAGTCTGCCGCCCGTCTTCCTCTCGTAAAGGGCGGCGGCTTGCCGCATCAGCCTGCCCCGCTCGTCCGCCTCCCGCAACTCGATCTGTTCCATGACGGTGTGGTTGTCGCCCCGCATCTCCTCGCTCCATTCCCGGCTCAGTTCTTCGAGCCTGCGGTAGCCTTCCGCCAGCCCGTGGCGGATGGCCACCGAGTCGTCCGGTTTCTCGCCTTTCAGGGCAAGCCTTTTCAGTGCGTCGAGGTCGCCCTCCCTCATGCAGCAGTTCAGCAGCCGGTGCGCCGCATCCCGTTCCGCCTGCGCTTCGGGGGATAACGGCTGCGGGGCGTTGCGCCTCGTGTACTCGTACTCCAGCACCTTGTATTGCGCCGCCAGACGCAGCATCGGGCTTTCCGCCGCCTCCCTCACGCTCCGGGGGATTGCCGCCCCCTCACGCATCCCGTAACGGGTCTCTTTCAGGGCGTCCATGACCGCCCGCCATTCGGGATAGCCCGTCTGGTACACGTACCGGAAGAACCTGTGTTCCAGCAGCAGCTCCGCCTGTTTCCTTGTTACCTCCGGGCAGTCCCGGTAGTCCCTGACGGACTGGAGGATTGCACCGGCATCCGCACGCCTCTTATTCAGCAGGCTCCCGAAATACGCCGCCACCTGCCTCATGTTCCGCTCCTCCTGCCGCTCCCGGCGGCGGAGCAGCCACTCACTCAACTTCTCCGCCAGTCCCATGCCGTCCGCTTTCAAAAGGGTTGATGATACTGTCATTGGGTAATTGCAGGCGCCTGATATGCTCTATCCCCAGTTCCTTCCCGTCGTTCCTGCCGATGCGGTAGATGGAGGAGACGGTCATATAGACCGACAGTGAGCCGAACGCCACCAGCGTCACGAGGATGATTGCCACACGCATGTCGGGCGAGATACGCCCGGCGAGGCGGCGGAGCTTCCCGTCCGCCCAGTCCTGCGCCTTTGTGATGAATTTCCTTATCATAGCCGTCAGCGTTTGAGGGTCTGCAAATCCTTGTTCTCCGTGATCTCGAACCCCTCGATGATGAAGCCCTGCGGGTTGTTGTCGCTCCTGACCGCATCCAGCAGGCGGCAGCGGGTCACAAGGCTGCGCTCCGTAACGGAGCTTTCCCGCAGGATGATCTGCCGGGCGAATGTCCGCACGCTGTACGGGTACTTGTCGAAGTCGCACCGCAGGCTGTCTATCTCTATCATCTGGTTGATGTTCCCCGAGATTATCCGGTTGTAATACCCCTTTTCCGAGAGGTCCTTGTAGTAGTTGAAGGCGCTCTTGTCCGCCAGCAGCAGCGAGCGTTTGATATTGCCCTCGATAGCCGACTTGTCGGGCGAGAGCGTGAAGAACAGCTCGTGGAAGCGGCGCACGTGCTCCCGTGCCTCCACCGGGCGGTTCTGCCGCACGTCCTGCGAGAGCGCCAGCATCAGGCTCTTGCCGTTGTCCAGCACGTAGATCTTCTGCCGCTGCGCCTCGGCGAAGCTGTACGACTTCCACAGGGCGAAGCCCGTCACCACGGCGCACAGGCAGGCGAATACCAGCGTGAAGAGCCGTATCTGCCTGAAGCTCGTTTCGATATTTTTCAAACTCTTAAATTCCATGTTTCCGGTTTTTTATTCGTTATGACTCATTTTCTTGGGGCATCCGCCGCTACTTGATGATTTTTCCGGCGATGTTCCCCACGGCGGCACCCGCACCCGCTGCGGCGACGTTGCCGACCTTGTTTGCGGTTTGGTTCATCGCACGGTTGGCTTGGCTCACCCCGCCCGCCATGATGATCCAGTTGGCGACCGTCGGGATGGTGAAGTACCCGAATATCCCGATGATTAAAAAGATGATGTACACCGTGTTCGAGCTGTCCGGGATGAAGGTCGGGTCGCTCATCGCCTCGATGTCACGGGTGAGCATCAGCACTTGGATGCGTGCCAGCACCGAGCTGAACAGGTCGCTCACGGGCAGCCACATGTAGATGGAGATGTACCTCGTTATCCACTGCGTGAGCGTGCTCTGGAACCCGTCATAGACCGAGAGGGCGAACGCTATCGGACCGAGGATGGAAAGGGCGATCAGGAAGAACGTCCGTATCGTGTCGATCACCAGCGCAGCCGACTGGAACAGCAGTTCGAGCAGTTCTTGGAACCACAGCCGGATGTTCCGCTTCATGTTGTATTCCGTCCGGTCGATGTACATCACCGCCATCGTCTTCAAGTCCTTGGGCGACCAGCCCAGCTCGTCGAGCTTCTTGTCGAAGTCCTCCTTGCTCGCCAGATATGCCTTCTCCGGGTCACGGCGGAACGCCTCCCTCTCCAGCGTCTCCTTCTGCTCCCGGTATCGGTTCATGTCGAAGGTCTGTGATTCGAGCATCCCGTGGCAGCCCTTCACCACGGGCGAGAGCACCGTGTTGATCGTGCCGATGACGAAGGTGGGGAAGAAGAGGATGCACAGCCCGATGGCGAACGGGCGGAGCAGCGGGTACACGTCGATGGGTTCGGCACGGGCGAGCGCCTGCCACACCTTGGCGGCTACGTAGAACAGCGCACCCAGCCCGGCAATTCCCTTGGCTACCCCCGTCAGCTTCTCGCAGAGCGGCATCATGTCCTGATACAATACCTGCAATATCTCATGCAGGTTCGTGAAGTCTATCGCTAACAACATAGTCCTATATTATATTTATGTACGTGAACATTATTATATATTGCCACTCTCACCAGTAACGGTCTTCCGCATCCCCGTAGAGAGCCACCACCCGGTCGGCGTCCTTTTTCTTCTTCGCCCGCAGGTAGCTCACCGAGATGTTCTTGTCCGTATAATACTGCACGAGGTTGCGGTACTCCAGCAGCCGCTTGTAGCTCTGGTCGATGATAGCCAGCCGTTCGGCATCCGAGAGCGACATCCCCGTCACGTTCACCACGTTCTTCAGATCTTGCAGGATGTCCGCACTCTCGCTCAACAGCTTGGCGTACCCGAACGAGATGGTTTCCAGCTCGTCCGGCGTGTAGTTCGGGTCGCCCAGCATCTTCTGGTAGTTGCGCACGTAGATTTCCGAGATGTCCGCCACCAGCCCGATGGACTTCTTCACCTTCACGCCGCCTTTCACCACGTCGTGCACCGCCTTGAGCGCATCGTAATACTTCCGCCCCTGCTCGAATATCTTCGCCGTTTCCCTGAAGCCGTCCAGCGTGTGCTGTGCGGTGGCGGAGGTCTCCACCATCTCCTTAGCCGTGTTGATGATGCCCTGCGCCAGATTGCCGGGGTCGTGTACGACCCATTGGGCGTTGGCCGCACCTGCCGTCAGGCACGCCACGCCCAGAATGATTGCCTTTATCGTTCTCATGTCCTTACTGTTTTAGGGTTCCGTCACTCTTTCTCCTGTACTCTCCGCCCGGCGACAGCCGGATGCGGTCTTTCTCCCGGTCATAGTCCATCATCACGGCGAAGCCCGTCTCGATGAACAGCACCCCTTCCGTTTCCCGGACGAGGTAGGTCTCCGCTTCACTGCCGCCCATGTGGTTCCTGTGCATGACCGTTACACGGTACTTGCCGTCCTCTTCCCAGAGGGTGAAGGGCGGCTTGCCGCCCGTGCTGACCCACTCGCCGCACATCTTTTCCAACCGTTCCGCATTTGTCTCCTTGCAGGAAATGACAAACGCCAGCGCCACCGTCACCGCCGACAGCAGCAGGATTAAATTCAATCGTTTCATCTTGATTCCGTTTTTTTAAGTTTTACAAAATTTTATTCTCTCCATTCCGTTTAGCCAGCCAACCGTTTAACTGTTTAACCATTTAGCCGTTTAGCCGTTTGGTCAATCATCCGACCCTTTAGCCGTTCGTCCGGTCAATCAACCACCCGTCCGGCAGCCTGTCCGCCGCTCCCAGTCAGCACATCGGCACATTATTTATACTTCGTCTCCGCCAGCCGCTTGATGGCAAGCTCCAAATCCCCGCCCAGTTCTTCCGCCAGTGCGAACACCTCCGTCTTCTCGCTCTCCTCGGTGGTATAGGTCAGGTACTCGGCAGCCGATACCTCCGTGGCATACACCGCCGACTGCACCCCGTTCAGACCGATCCACACCTCCTTGTACTTCCGTCCGGGATGGTTGGCGAGGTTGATGGAGAGTATCTGCGACTTCTCCTTGTCCGTCAGACCGAGCATCGACTGGATGCCGTCGAACTTGTTCATGTACTTCTTCTGGTCGAGCAGGATTTTGCAGTCCGAGTTGGTGATGATAGCCTCCTTCACGATGGGGGACGAGATGATGTCGTCCACCTCCTGCGTGACGACAATCGCCTCGCCGAAATATTTCCTGACGGTCTTGTACATGTACTTCAAATATTCTGACATACTCGGCGAGGAAAGGGCTTTCCAAGCCTCCTCGCAGATCAGCATCTTCCGCACCCCTTTCAGGCGGCGCAGCTTGTTGATGAAGGCTTCCATGATGATGATCGTAACCACGGGGAACAGCTCGGCATTATCTTTTATACTGTCAATTTCAAATACGATAAACCGCTTGTGCAGCAGGTCGATGTTCTCGTTCGAGTTCAGCAGGAAGTCATAGCGTCCGCCCTTGTAATACTGCCTGAGTGTGGTCAGGAAGTTGTCGATGTTGAAGTCCTTCCGGCTCACCTTGATGTCCCTTGCAGCCAGCTCCTTCCGGTAATCGTTCAGCATGTACTCGTAGAAGGTGTCGAACGAGGGGACGATGTCCCGGTTCTGCTGTATCCGGCGGATGTACGCCGACACCGCACTGCCCAGCTCGCCGCTCTCCGTCTTCGTGATTTTCTCGTCCTCGCCCTTCCACAGCGCCAGCAGCAGCGTCTTGATGCTGTCCTTCTTCTCCACGCTGAACTTGTAGTCGTCCGTGAAGAAGGGGTTGAAGCTGATGGGCTTCTCCTCCGTGTACGTGTAGTAAATCCCGTCCTCGCCCTTGGTCTTGCGGTGGATCAGCTCGCACAGCCCTTGGTACGAGTTGCCCGTGTCGATCAGCACGATGTGGCTGTTCTGCTCGTAATACTGGCGCACGAGGTGGTTCATGAAGAACGACTTGCCGCTTCCGCTCGGACCGAGGACAAACTTGTTGCGGTTCGAGATCACCCCTTTCTTCATCGGCAGGTCGCTGATGTCCAGATGCAGCGGTCTGCCCGTCATCCTGTCCGCCATCTTGATGCCGAAGGGCGAGAGCGAGTCCTTGTAGTTCGTCTCTTCGGTGAAGAAGCACAGGGCTTGCGGGATGAACGTGTAGAAGCTCTCCTCGAAGGGGAAGTCCCCCTCGTTGCCCGGTATCGCCGCCCAAAAGAGCGTGGGCACGTCCACCGTGTTGTGCCTCGGCTTGCACTCCATCAGGGCGAGCTGGCTGCCCACCTCGTTCTTGATGCGCCTGAGTTCCTCCCTGTCGTCGCTCCATGCCATCACGTTGCAGTGGCAGCGCACCGAGGTCAGCCCTTTCGAGTGCGCCTCGTTCAGGTATTCCTCGATCCAAGCCTTGTTGATCTGGTTGGAGCGGGAGTAGCGGGAGAGCGAGTGCATGTTCCGGGCGGTCTGCTCGAAGCGTTTCAGGTTCTCCCCGTGGTCGTCGATGAAGATGTACTGGTTGTAGCAGTGGTTGCAGTCCAGCAGCAAGCCCACCGGGGCGGCGAACGACAGCCGGCAGTCCGAGCGGTCGGTCGAGAGCCGCTCGTAACGGCTGTCCGTCGCCACCTTGCCCGGCAGGTCTTCCGTGTCCGAGAGGGTGTGCAGGCAGAGGATGTCGTCGCCGATGCGCATCTCCTCCGGGTTCAACTGGATGTCCTTCAGCACCGTCGTGTCGTGCTGCGAGAGCGAGAGGTACTTCTCCACGATGCCCGCCGCCGCTTCCGTCCCAGTGATCTCGTCCGTCGTGAGGCGGCGCAGCGTAACAAAACCGCTGTCGTTCATGATCTTCTCGAACTGCCCGACGGCTTCGAGGAACCTCGTAACCGTCTCCCGGTCCTCGATCTCCTTGGGGACAAGCCTGCCCTTGCAGAGGGTGGAGAACGTGCTTTCCTGACGGCTCCGCACCTTCGTGGTCTTGGTCAGGAACAGATAGCAGGTGTGCGAGAGGAACGGGCGTTCGTTGAAGTGCCTCTCAAAGCTCCGGCTCAGGAAGCTCAGGTCGTCCCTGTCCGTTTCCGGCCGGTACTTCTCCTCGATGAAGAAGTCCTGCTTGTGTACGATGGAATACTCCGGCAGTACCTTCACCGCCTTGTGCCAAGCCGAGTGGATCGCCTCGTACTCGCTCCCCGTAACGGAGAACAGTTCCGGCAGTTCCACCCTGAAGGCGACCGTCACGTCCGCCTCCTTGCTCACGATGCAGCCGTTCTCCACCGCCAGCAGCGGGAACTTGCTTTCGAGCGTCGCCGCTTTCATTACGTTTTTCATTCTTGCCAGTGTTTAAAAATAAATAATCGGGGGATTTTCAGCCGGTTCACCACGTACCTCGGATGCCTCCTGCGGGCGGCTGCCTTCATCAGCCCGTGCGTGCCGTAGCGGGCGTTCAGCCGGAAGGTCAGCCATACCAGCAGCGTAGCCGCAGCCACGCCGAAGCCGATGCACACCCACTGGTTCACGCCCGCCATGTACAGGATGACGAACACCACGAACACGGCGAGCAGACCGCCGCAGAAGATGAAGAGGTACTGGCTTTCCAGCCCCTTGAACTCCACGTTCCTGCCGATCCCCTTGTTGATTTCCATGTCCATAGTCGCTGTTTTACAGGAAGAACGAACGCAGGATAGTAGCCGCCACGATCAGGAAGATGCAGGCTCCGAACCAGCTCGCCGCCGTCTTCGACGTGTCGGGGTCGCCGGAGCTGAACTTCCCATATACTTTCACCCC
>ERZ773157.2855-NODE-2855-length-12604-cov-2.657343_pt1 | contig 12604 bp, 14 predicted proteins | sample MGYA00511480_ERZ773157 | MGnify/ENA primary metagenome ERZ773157 (study PRJEB29015, sample SAMEA2737863) | human gut metagenome | biome: human gut; feature: human-associated habitat; material: faeces | place: China | collected 2012 ... | reverse complement strand
GGATGAGATGCAGCGTAGGGCTGTTTTTCAGGCACTGCAAAATGGTGTGATGGTGATCATGGGTGGACCCGGTACCGGAAAAACCACAACGATCAATACCATTGTGCGTATTTTTGAGGAAGAGGGAATGGATATTCTTCTGGCGGCGCCGACCGGCAGAGCGGCAAAGAGAATGTCCGAGACGACCGGTTATGAAGCGCAGACGATCCACCGTCTGCTCGAGTTAAATGGTGCTGTGGACGGGGATGACCGCGACGGTATGCATTTTGAACGAAACGAGCTGCAGCCGCTGGAGGCAGATGTGGTGATCATTGATGAGATGTCTATGGTGGATATTTATCTGATGCATGCGTTGTTGCAGGCACTTGTGCCGGGGACACGTCTGATCATGGTGGGAGATGCCAACCAGCTTCCATCTGTGGGACCGGGCAATGTGCTAAAGGATATCATTCGGTCAAAGTTTTGTCATGTGGTTCGTCTGGAAAAGGTATTCCGTCAGGCGGCAGAGAGCGATATTATTTTAAATGCCCACCGGATCAACCGGGGAGAGCCTGTAGAATACAGGAAGGAGAGCAGGGACTTTTTCAGTCTCGAGAGGAATCAGCCTCAGGATATCATCAATGTGGTGATCCAGCTGATCGTCCAGAAACTGCCACCGTACGTCAACGCATCTCCGTATGATATTCAGGTTCTGGCACCGATGCGTAAAGGTGAATTGGGTGTGCTGAATCTGAATGATGTACTGCAGAAGTATCTGAATCCGTCATCGCCGGACAAGGTTGAAAGAGAATTTCACGGTGTTTTATTCCGCGAGAATGATAAAGTGATGCAGATCAAAAACAACTATCAGCTCAAATGGAAGAAGTATAATCCTTATGGAGATGTCTGCGAAGAGGGAGAGGGTGTTTTTAACGGAGACAGTGGAGTGATCCGGACGATCTCAGCCTTGACGGAGAGTGTGACGGTGGAATTTGAGGAAGGAAAGATCGCGGAGTATGAATTTAGTGAGATGGAGGAATTAGAGCTTGCATATGCGATCACTATACATAAGTCGCAGGGAAGTGAGTATCCTGCAGTGATCATTCCGCTGCTGAGCGGACCGAAGATGTTGTTTAACCGCAATCTTTTATATACGGCAGTGACGCGTGCCAAAAAGTGTGTGACGATCGTTGGCAGCAGAAGGATGGTGGATCAGATGATCTGCAATATCAACGAGAAGAAGAGATATTCCAGCCTGTGCCAGCGGATTCAGGAACTGGAGGTGGCAGATGCAGGGATGCTTTCGTGACAGAGTGCTTGATTTTATTTATCCGGCGAGATGTCCGGTATGTGATGACGTGCTTCCGGCAGGAATACATGGGATCTGTGCCGGCTGTCACACATATATTCAATATATACGGGAACCACGGTGCATGCGATGCGGAAAGCCTCTTGAGGAAGATGAGGAATTTTGCGGGGACTGCAGGGATAACAGTCGTTCGTTTGAGGCGGGAAGAGCGTTGTTTGTTTATGACGGCATCATGCAGGAATCGATGGCACGCTTCAAATATAGCAGCCGCAGGGAATATGGTGCTGTTTATGCGGAAGAATTATACAGGCATTATGGGAGCTGGGTCAAACAAACCGGTGCCGGAATGCTTGTGCCGGTGCCGGTTCATCCGGCACGTTACCGCAGAAGGGGATATAATCAGGCAGAGATTCTTGCCAGACATTTTGGCAAGCTTAGCGGACTGCCGGTAGGAACAGAAATGATTGCCAGAATTAAGGATACCAGACCGCAGAAGGAGCTTTCGGCGGGAGAACGTAAGCGGAATCTGGCAGGGGCATTTTCGGTGGGCAGACAGGTGCGGGAGTTGAATCAGATACCGGAGTGTGTTATAATCATGGATGACATTTACACGACGGGAAGCACGATGGAGGCTTGTTCTGCCGTGTTGAAAGAGACAGGGATCCGCAGGATTTATTTTTTGTGTGTATGTATTGGACAAGGCAATTAAGGAGAGTAGGATATGGACGTAAGAAATTGCAAAATGTGTGGGGCAATATTTAATTTTGACGGATCACCGCTGTGTCCGAAGTGCCGCCGCAAGATGGAAGAAAAGTTCAGTGTTGTCAAGGAATATATTTTAAAGAATCCGAGCAGTTCAATCTCTGTTATTTCTGAGGAAACAGAGGTACCGATCCAGCAGCTGAAGCGCTGGATCCGCGAGGAACGTCTGAGCTTTTCCAAAGAATCCGGGGTGGTGATCCAGTGTGAGAAGTGCGGTGCACCGATCCTGACCGGACGATTCTGCAAGGAATGTAAGCGGACGATGACAAGATCCTTTGAGAATTTATACAGCAGTCCTAAGGGCGGCAATGAACCAAAGAGGACCTCGGAGAATGCAAGAATGCGTTTTTTCGACAAATAAGAAATAAGCGTTTTGGCCTTGAAGAAAATGACTTGTTTTAAAGATACTTACTGATAATCTGATTAAGACAACCAGTAAAGTACGGAGGAGGTGGAGCGTTTTGGAAGATATTCGGGACATACTTCGCATCCCCGGACGGGAAGTCATGGCAGTGACGAAGATTCTGGCAGGGGTTGATCTGGAAAAGATCGACTCGAAGCAGTGCAGAGACAGTGATATCATCACAGTTATGATACACACAAGAGGATTTTTTCTGGCGAACATCCGTTGCGAAATGAACCATGATATGTATCGTCAGATCCTGTCGGGAATGTATGGAGGCGGCATGCCGCCGGAGGAGGAGCGGGCATTATATATCAATGAATATATGAATGTTGTCTGTGGAAGGATCGTATCCAAGGTCAATACGCTGACGGACAGTGTTTCCAAGCTGTCTGTGCCGGAATATTTTGGAGAAAACGATCCGGATTATGGCAGAGATGAGCAGGCGTATCATATTATGCTTGTTTATCGGAATGGTCAGGGATTTGTTCGGTTTATTATTCAGTTTGAGTTTCAACAGAATGGAGGAGACGACGTATGAGTACAACAATTATGGTGGTTGATGATTCCCCCTTTGCATCTAAGCAAATCAAGGATATCGTGGAAGATAACGGATATGAAGTGATCGGTTATGCCAAGAATGGTGAAGAAGGGATTACTATGTATGACCAACTCCAGCTTTACAAGGAATTGAAGCCGGATATTGTTATACTGGACATCATAATGCCGGGGCTCAATGGTCTTGAGACAGCAGAGATACTCAAAAAGCAGGATCCGGCTGTGAAGATACTGATGTTAAGTTCTCTTTGTGATGCCGGAACCATGGAGGAAGTGAAAAGCATCGGTGTCAAGCATTTGATTCCGAAGCCTCTGGAGGCAGATGTTTTGCTGGCTTCTCTGGAGTTGGTATCTAAATTTGCCTAATTCGTTTGCAAACAAGTGTTGACGTAATGAGGTATTGTGTCATATACTTGATATGTGAATATGAAAAGGAACAGGAGCAGAAAATGGTTACATCAAGAATAGTGGCCACGGGGGCAGGTATTCCGAGTCAGGTGATCACCAATGATGATCTGGCACAGATTATGGATACCAGCGATGAGTGGATCAGACAGAGAACAGGGATTGGAGAAAGACATATTTCGGGGGGCGAAGATTTATCGTATTACACGACGAAAGCCGCCAGACAGATTATAGAGAGAGCCGGGATCGCACCGGAGGATATTGATCTTATTGTTGTTGCAACCGTTACGGCGGATTATTGCACACCGAGTGCTGCGTGTATGGTACAGAAGGAGATCGGTGCAGTTAATGCAGTAGCATTTGATGTGACGGCAGCCTGCTCGGGATTCTTGTATGGTGTGAGTGTTGCGGATAAGTTTATCCGCACTGGTGATCGAAGGAGAGATATTATCCAAGATCGTTGACTGGCAGGATCGCTCGACATGTGTGTTATTTGGAGATGGCGCAGCAGGCGTGCTGCTGGAGCGCTCTGAGTCACAGCAGGGTATTCTGCTGGAAGAGCTTGGAGCAAAGGGCGAGGATTATGCTGTTCTTACAGCACGGCGTCTGGCACCGGCCAATGCTTTTAACGAGATAGAGCCGCAGGCAGAATGTGGTCATGTCACGATGGATGGAAGAGCTGTGTTTAAGTTTGCAACCAAGAAGATCGTGTCAAGCATCGAGAACGTGCTTGAAAAGTCCGGTGTATCAAAGGATGAGATTACATATTTTATCACGCATCAGGCAAATGCAAGGATCGTTGAGGTGGCAGCAAAGAAGTTAAAGCTTCCGATGGATCGCTTTTATACCAATATTGAGCATTATGGCAATACTTCCGCAGCAAGTATTCCGATCGCACTCAATGAAATGAATGAAAAGGGACTTCTTCATGAGGGGGACAAGTTGATCCTCTGCGGCTTCGGAGGAGGCTTGACATGGGGAACACTGCTGATACAATGGTAGGATGAGCATGTGTATTACTGTGATATCACAGTCAATATAAAACAAAATTAACTAATTTCTTTAGGAGGAACTGAAAATGGTATTTGAGAAGATCAGAGAAATCATTGCTTCACAGCTTGGAAAGGATGAAGAGGAGATCACATTGGATACAAATGTAAAGGATGATCTTGACGCTGATTCTTTGGATGTTTTCCAGATCATCAATGATATTGAAGACGAGTTTGAAGTATCAATTGAAGATCCGGAATCTATTGTTACCGTAAAAGATATCGTAGACTTTGTTGAGAACAACAAATAAGACGATTATCGCCAGCAAGCAGATGAAACGGACAGTGAAGACCGTAAAGTTGAGAACCTCGTCCAACGGGGTTCTCATCATTTTGTTATCGGATCGCACTGTCTTTTAAAGCGTGGAGGAATTTTCATGAAAACTGTATTTATGTTTAGTGGACAGGGTGCACAGTATGCAGGTATGGGAAAGGAACTGTACCAGAATTACAGTGTGGCTAAGGATATATTTGATCGGGCAGATGCCGTATTGGGATATTCGATTAAGGATATTTGTTTTCAGGATGAACAGAAATTAGGAGAGACAGAGTATGCACAGCCTGCAATTTTAACAATGAGTATTGCGGCATTCAAAGTGCTTGAGGAGCAGGGCGTCCGTGCGGATATGACAGCCGGATTAAGCCTTGGCGAATATTCCGCTTATGTTGCCAGCGGAGCGATGGACTTCGAGGAGGCTGTTGCACTGGTGCAGAAGCGTGGCAGATTTATGACAGAGGCAGTGCCTTCCGGTGAGGGAGCAATGTATGCGATCATCGGATTGGATCAGGATCTGGTCGAGGAGGCATGTGAGGAAGATTGAAGAGGTGATTGCGCCGATCGACGGCGTGCAGATTGCCAACTACAACTGTCCGGGACAGATCGTTATCTCCGGTAAGACAGAGGCGGTTGCAGAGGCAGCAAGGCTTGCCAAGGAAAAGGGGGCAAAGCTTGCCGTTAAGCTGAAGGTGAGCGGTCCTTTCCATACAAGCCTGTTACAGTCGGCCTCTGACCGTTTAAAGCCGGAGCTTGAGAAAATGCATATCAGCGATATGAAGATACCGGTTTATACCAATGTGAATGCACAGGTGGTGCCATCAAAGGATGACATCATTCCGATTTTGACAAAGCAGATCTGCTGTCCGGTAAGATGGGCAGATATCATCCGCAACATGAATGAGCAGGGGGCGGATACTTTTATTGAGTTAGGACCGGGAAAAGCATTGACCGGTTTTGTGAAGAGAACACTCAAGGGAGTGAATATCATGAATGTAGAGGATTTATCCTCTCTGGACAAAACAATCAAAAAGCTTCATGAGATCGTGTAGATCCTGGAAAATGTGATTTAGGAGGAATTATGTTAAAAGAAAAAAACGTCATTGTGACAGGAGCAGCCAAGGGCATCGGCAAGGCGATCGCTCTGGCATTTGCCGAAGAGGGATGTAATATCGTATTGAATTATCACAGTCATCTGGATGAGGAGACCGTGAAGGAGATCGAGGCGTTTGGTGTGATCTGCAAGCCGGTACAGGGTGATGTCAGTGATTTTGCATTTGCGGCTGACATGATCAAAACGGTCAAGAAGGAGCTTGGCAGTGTGGATGTGCTTGTCAATAATGCAGGTATTACGAAGGATATGCTTTTGATGAGGATGACTGAGGAGCAGTTTGACGATGTGATCAATACCAACCTGAAGGGAACTTTTAATATGATCCGCCATGCGAGCAGTGTAATGCTCAAGCAGAGAAGCGGAGCAATCATTAACATGGCATCTGTAGTCGGCATCAACGGCAATATCGGACAGGCAAATTATGCGGCGTCCAAGGCGGGTATCATTGGTCTGACCAAATCTACCGCAAAGGAGCTGGCGTCAAGAGGAGTCACCTGTAATGCGATCGCTCCGGGTTTTGTTGAAACAGATATGACAGCAGTGTTGAAGGAGGATGTGCAGGAGGCAATCTTAAATGCAATTCCGCTTAAGAGAGCCGGAAAGGTTGAGGATATTGCCAGAGCAGCAGTGTTCCTTGCAGAGAATAATTATATTACCGGTCAGGTGCTTAATGTTGATGGCGGAATGGTAATGTAGCGAACAGACAGTTGCAGAGACTGAGAGAAATGAGGGTAAGAAATATGGCTAGAAGAGTTGTTGTAACAGGAATGGGTGCGGTGACACCTCTCGGAAGCACAGTGGATACTTTCTGGGATAATATCCGGAAGGGCAAGTGCGGAATCAAGATGATCACAAAGTTTGACACGGAAGAGTTCAAGGTAAAGATTGCCGGAGAGGTAGAGGGGTTTGATCCGGAGCTTTACATGACAAAGAAGGATGTCAAGAGAAACGATCTGTTTGCAGTGTATGCGCTTGGTGCAGCAGTGCAGGCATTTGAGGACAGTGGTCTTGATATGGAAAAGGAAGATGCGGACAGAGTCGGTGTTATTGTAGGCTCCGGTGTCGGTGGACTGATGACCATGGAGGAGCAGGTTACCAAGATGAACGACAGGGGACCGGCAAGGGTTTCTCCGTTGTTTATCACGATGACGATCGGCAATATGGCAGCAGGAAATATTGCGATCCGTTATGGTGCAAAGGGAATCTGCGAGAACGTGGTGACTGCATGTGCGACCGGAACAAATGCGATCGGTGATGCATTCCGTCAGATCAAGGATGGACGTCAGGATGTCATGTTTGCGGGCGGTGCTGAGGCAGCCATCTGCCGTATCGGTATTGCAGGATTTACGAATCTGACAGCATTATCCAAGAATCCGGATCCAAAGGATGCGTGTAAGCCGTTTGACAAGGACAGAGACGGTTTCGTTATGTCTGAGGGGGCAGGTGTACTGATCCTGGAGGAGTTAGAGCATGCAAAAGCGCGTGGTGCAAAGATCTATGGCGAGATCGTTGGCTATGGTTCCAATGCAGATGCATACCATATCACAACACCACTGCCGGATGGCTCCGGTGCTGCAAGGGCAATGGAGCTTGCTATGGAGGAAGCCGGAATTACACCGGAGCAGGTATCCTATATCAATGCACATGGAACAAGTACACATGCCAATGAGATAGGTGAGACAGCAGCGATCAAGCTTGCAATGGGAGATGCGGCATATAAGGTGCCGGTAAGCTCGACCAAGTCTATGACAGGTCATCTGTTGGGAGCAGCCGGTGCGATCGAGGCGATTATCTGTGTTAAGGCAATACAGGATAATTTCCTGCCGGCAACGATCAATTACAAGACACCGGATCCGGAGTGTGATCTGGACATCGTCCCGAATGAGGGTCGTCAGGTGGATAACGTGGAGTATGTATTATCAAATTCTCTCGGTTTTGGCGGACACAACGCCGTGCTGTGTTTTAAGAAGTGGAAGGCTGAGTAGGAATTATTTATGGATATATCTGCCGGAGGGCAGATTGGAAAGGAAGGAAGCATGCGTTACGAAGAGATTAAGCAGTTGATCGATCTGTTTGAGGAAACAGATCTGGCAGAAATGGAACTGACGAGAGAGAATGACGGACTTCGTCTGGTACGTGGAAATGGCGGCAAGGCAGCAAGCCAGCAGGTGTTACCGGTACAGCCGGAGATCCCGGAGGCTCCATCACTTTCAGATCTGCAGGACATTGTTGCGTCCGTACAGAATGGGGCAAGAGAGGCAATGGCAGGCGGTTCTGCACCGGCTGTTGAGGCACAGGAGGAAGGCAGTGTTGTTACAGCACCGATCGTTGGAACCTTCTATGCAAAGCCGGCACAGGACAAGGATCCGTTTGTAAAGGTTGGAGATACCGTTGCGGAGGGAGATACACTCTGCATTATTGAGGCAATGAAGTTTATGAATGAGGTTCCAAGTACGGTCGGAGGTACAATCAAAGAAGTTCTGGTTCAGGATGGTGATTTCGTAGAATTTGGGCAGCCGTTATTCCGAATCGGATAAAGAGAGGAGACCGAAATGGATTATTTAATGGACATTAAACAGATCATGGAGATCATTCCGCATCGTCAGCCGTTTCTGTTAGTAGACCGCATTTTAGATATGGTACCGGGAGAGAGTGTAACAGCGCTCAAGAACGTATCGATGAACGAGCCATTTTTTGCGGGTCATTTTCCGGGAGAACCGGTTATGCCCGGAGTGCTGATCGTTGAGGCGATGGCACAGGCCGGTGCGGTGGCAATTCTTTCCCAGGAGCAGTTTAAGGGGAAGACCGCATATTTTGGTGGTATCAAGAATGCAAAATTTAAGCAGAAGGTAGTGCCTGGAGATACCCTTCGTATGGAGGTTTCTATTGTAAAGCTTAAGAAAAATGCCGGAATCGGTCAGGGAACAGCCTATGTGGATGGAAAGGTTGCTGCACAGGCAGAATTTATCTTTATGATCGGCTGATCATAAAAGGGATGGAGGAGCGCATGTTTGACAAAATATTAATTGCGAACCGTGGTGAAATAGCTGTTCGTATTATACGGGCCTGTCGTGAGATGGGAATTAGAACGGTTGCTGTATTTTCGGAGGCAGACAGAGATGCTCTGCATACACAGATGGCAGATGAAGCTGTCTGCATCGGTGGTGCGAAGGTGGCTGAGAGTTATCTGAATATGCAGAACATAATCAGTGTGGCTGTAGAGAAGAAGATTCAGGCAATTCATCCGGGCTTTGGTTTTCTGTCCGAGAACAGTACATTTGCATCAATGTGTGAGGTATGCAACATCAAATTCATTGGACCAAGTCCGTCCGTGATCGATGCAATGGGCAACAAAGCAAACGCAAGAGAAATGATGATCAAGGCCGGAGTTCCGGTAATACCGGGCAGCGACGGAGTTATTGAGAGTCTTGATAAAGCATATGAGGTGGCAGACCGGCTTGGTTATCCGGTGATGGTCAAAGCATCAGCCGGTGGCGGCGGAAAGGGCATTCGTATTGTGCGCAGCCGTGATGAGCTGGAGAATGCATATGAATCTGCCAAATCAGAAGCAATGGCGGGCTTCGGCGATGATGCTGTCTATATGGAGAAGCTTATCGAGAATGCCAGACATATTGAGGTGCAGGTGTTAGGAGATCAGCAGGGCAATGTGGTTCATTTGGGAGAGAGAGACTGTTCTCTGCAGAGAAAGAATCAGAAGGTTCTGGAGGAGTCACCGTCTCCGGCACTGACACAGGAGAAACGCGAGGAAATGTGTGCGGCTGCAGTCAGAGCAGCAAAGGCTGCCGGTTATCAGAGTGCAGGCACGATCGAGTTTCTTTATGACAGATCCGGGAAATTTTATTTCATGGAAATGAACACAAGAGTGCAGGTGGAGCATCCGGTTACGGAGATGGTAACGGGCGTTGATATTATCAAGGAACAGATCCGGATCGCTGCCGGTGAGTCGCTTTCTATGACGCAGGATGATATTCATATCAGTGGACATGCGATCGAGTGCCGTATCAATGCAGAGAATCCGGACAGAAACTTTGCACCATGCCCGGGCAAGATCCGATCCTTGTTGCTGCCGGCAGGAGGTCTTGGACTTCGTGTGGATGCGGCAGTATTTCAGGATTATGTGATCCCGCCATACTATGATTCTATGATCGCAAAGGTGATCGTGCACGGCAGGGACCGCGAGGAGGCAATTGCCAAAATGCGCAGAGCTCTCTATGAATTTGTTATTGATGGCATAGATACAAACATTGATTTTCAGGGGATGATACTGAGCCATCCCGATTATATTGCCGGGGAGTTTGATACCTCATTTATCGAGGAGAAGATTTTGAAATAATTTTCGTAGGATTTGAACTGAATCCAAGAAGTTCTGCTTATATTATGAAAGCATGACATTTCATCTGTACATAAAATAGGACAGACAGAAAGGATGGATCTTGTGAATTTATTCAGCAAAAGGAAAAAATATTTTTCTCTGGAACCACAGACAGACAGGAAAAAATCAGATAAAAAGAAAAAAGAACAGGGGCCGTCGATACCAAATGGTATGTGGATCAAGTGTAATACCTGTAAGATGATCATTTACAAGAAGGAGATCACGGAGTATAAGCTTTGCCCGAGCTGTGGTGCACATTTTCGTATGACACCGGCAGAGCGTATTGCGGTTACCTGTGATGAAGGTTCCTTTCAGGAGTTCGATGCGGATATGATCCCGGAGAATCCGATGGAGTATCCGGATTATGATCGGATCGTAGGAAAGGCACAGGACAAAACCGGACTTCGGGAGGCCGTTGTTACCGGTCGTTGTCAGATTGAAGGCAACGATGCGGTAATTGCTATTATGGACAGTCATTTTATGATGGGAAGTATGGGTTCCGTTGTTGGTGAGAAGATCACCAGAGCAGTGGAGTATGCGACCAGAGAAAAGCTTCCGGTCATTATCTTCACCACATCCGGTGGAGCCAGAATGCAGGAGGGTATCATTTCGCTGATGCAGATGGCGAAGGTGTCCGAGGCACTGGGACGCCACGATGCAGCAGGGCTGTTATATATCACCGTATTGACGGATCCGACAACGGGTGGTGTTACAGCAAGCTTTGCGATGTTAGGCGATATTATTTTGGCAGAGCCGGGTGCGCTGATCGGATTTGCCGGTCCGCGTGTGATCGAGCAGACGATCGGACAGAAATTGCCAGAAGGATTTCAGAGAGCAGAATTTCAGCAGGATCATGGTTTTGTAGACAGAATTGTTCACCGTGAGGAGCTTCGCGGCGAGCTTGGAAAGATTTTGAAACTTCATCAGACGGGAAAGCGAGGGAATGGAAATGAATGAGAGTATGAGATCCGTGACCATTGCCCGCCAGATCGACCGGCCAAGCACGAAGCAATTTATCGAAGAGATTTTTGATGATTTCATGGAGTTTCACGGAGATCGTTTATTTGGAGATGATGGTGCAGTGATTGGTGGAATCGCCAGTCTGAAGGGGCAACCGGTTACCGTCATCGGAATCCAGAAGGGACATACCTTAGAGGAAAATGTCAACTGCAATTTCGGACAGCCAAATCCGGAGGGATACCGTAAGGCACTTCGTCTGATGAAACAGGCGGAGAAGTTTAAACGTCCGGTGATCACGTTTATCAACACAGCCGGTGCATTTCCGGGTGTCGGTGCAGAGGAGCGCGGACAGGGAGAAGCAATTGCGAGAAACCTTATGGAGATGTCCCGTTTAAAGACGCCGATCATCAGCATCTTTATCGGTGAAGGAGGCAGTGGCGGTGCGCTGGCACTTGCTGTGGCGGATCAGGTGTGGATGTTAGAGCATGCTGTATATTCCATCTTATCGCCGGAGGGATTTTCCAGTATTTTGTGGAAGGATCCGACCAGAGTCGCGGAGGCTGCAGAGAAAATGAAAATGACAGCGAAAGACCTGTTAGAGAATCATGTTGCGGACAGAATGTTTGCGGAGCCGGAGGATGGCCTTGAAAATCATCTGACCGATGTGACAGCAGAACTTCAAAAAACGTTGCTTGAAGAAATTCCGGGACTTCTTGCGATGGATCCGGATGAGCTTACGCGGAAGAGATACGAGCGTTTCCGTCAGTTCGGAAGCTTTGTCGAATAGAATTTTACCGAATAGGATGGTATTAAATAAAATTATATAGAATAAAATGACAAAAGGACGGGCATATGACTGACATAAGCTCGTCCTTATTTAGGATATAGGAAAAATTGTACTATTTCATGCGGATGCCGTCCTCACCGATGGTGATATAGCCCTCCTTCATCAGACGTCCGATCGCACGCTTGAACGCATTCTTACTCATATGGAAATGTGCTTTGATCTCCTCCGGCGCGCTCTTGTCGTGATATGGAAGAAAACCATCGGCATCCTCCAGACGATGCAGGATAAATTCGGCATCCTCTTCCATCTGCTCCGGAATCTTTTTCTTGACACTGAGTGACAATCTGCCGTCCTCCAGAACCTGTGAGACACGTGCATAGACCGGCTGATTGATACGATATTTCTCAAATACTTCCTTCTTCGGGATCAGAGCGGAATATTTGTCATCTACGGCAACAAAGACACCGAAATTGTCGCTGATCTCATAGACGCGTCCAAACACCTCGTCATCCTTCTGATAGTCCGAATCGTTTCGCAGGCGGTCATAGACATGCATGGATGCGCAGAGACGCTCACTCTTATCAAGATACATGGTCACAAGAACCGCATCC
>ERZ773157.2841-NODE-2841-length-12670-cov-2.924138_pt1 | contig 12670 bp, 8 predicted proteins | sample MGYA00511480_ERZ773157 | MGnify/ENA primary metagenome ERZ773157 (study PRJEB29015, sample SAMEA2737863) | human gut metagenome | biome: human gut; feature: human-associated habitat; material: faeces | place: China | collected 2012 ... | reverse complement strand
GTGCCGACAATACCCACGAGTTACCTTGTTGGAAAGATAGGTTGTCGCCAGATTTTATATATTCCTCGTTAGCTCAGTCGGTAGAGCGCTCGGCTGTTAACCGATAGGTCGTCCGTTCAAGTCGGACACGAGGAGCCATAATAATCTGAAATCTATTGCTAGATTTCAGATTATTTTTTATTAAATTTAAGTAATTCGACTATTCACAATAAAAAAACTATAAAGATTTGTTATATAATAAGTCTATTATGACAGAGGCGAGTGTTTATGAAGAAAATATGTGATATATGTAGAGCATCTTTTGAGACTAAAAGTTCTACAAGAATTATTGTTATGACTGTAGTGCAGATTCAACAAGAAATATATATGAAACACAAAAACATCAAAAGACTATTTTACGTAGAAGTGTGAAATTACATGGTATAAAAAAATAAAAAACAACCAGCCGAGTTTCGGCCGGTTGCCTGGGTTTTAGGAACTAACATACATTAGCTCGGGTTCAAGGCTGTTACCACGTCAGCAATGCTGTCAAAAGTTTCTTTGTTGGTGAGCATCTCATGGATGGAGAAGCCAATCTTCTCAGTTTCAACAAAAGATTTTGCGTCATCAATAGAGAAGCCTCTTTGGTCAAGCTGGCGAAGAAGATCACCATACTGCTTTATGGCATTAATTGCCCTGTTCAATGATTGGACACTCTTATCCTGCCGACTTGAGGCGGAATTTTGAATGCCCACCTTTGGAGTTACAATCTGCTCAAAAGGTGTAACTTCAACAGAAGGCTGTTGCTTCTGCATAACCGGTTCAGAAATTGTTTTATCAGCAGGTTCGCCTTCAATAGCTTCTTTGTCCTGAACGTCATTACTGGAGTCATCCACAGTCTGTTTGCCGTCAATATATTCAGGAAAATCTGCGGGGTTAAGTCCAGCAAATGGGGTATATCCGCCATTAGGCTTGTCATTGTCCTCCTGATTAAAGGTCGAATCATTTAATTGCTGAAGCATATGCCCCAGCTCAGGAGCAAGATCAATAAGGAAACTACGTGTGTAAGTGGAACATTTGAAGTTAGCAAATACACTTTTGATCTCTTCCTCATTGCCACTCAGCAGTTTCGAAGCATTATTGAAATCAATTCTGCTGGCATTTGTGCATACAATGTACATGAAAATAGGATGCCAATATTTTTGAGAAATGGCATCAAGCTCTTTTTTGCATTTAAGCAGAACAGATTGTTCAATTTTGCAGAAATCAGGGTGTTTCTCCTGATAGCCATTGAACATGAAAGTGACCAACTGAGGGATATCATATTTGGATATGAATTCTTTTGTTACATTATGCTTATTGTTTGTGAAACCCAAAATATTCAAAATTCTTTCGGCTTCTGCTGCAATGTCTTTTTTAGAAGACAAATCTACATTAAGCTTCAATAACATGTTGAAAACATCCTTAAAATCTGATTTCCTCGTGGTTTCAATTGCCGGATAGTTCGACAAAAGGTATGCCAATGCATCCTGAAGTGCTTTGCCATTTAACTTCCGCACCGGTGCAGTATCTGTTGTAGTACTGATGTTATCAGTGCTTTCAGAATTAACAGCTGGTGTTGCGTTAGTTTTTTTTGCTGTAGCTTTTTTCATTAATGCGGTCTGGTAATCCTTTTTGGTGGTAGCAGCGTTCTTTTTAGAGTTTTTCATATAAGTTCCTCCATTTTGAATAAACCCAAAAAATAGTATCGGACACTTATATTATACCACATTTTACATAATAGGTCAACGATTATAATTTTTTTTGGGGATTTTTAAAAATCTATCTCCATCAACTTTTAAGTCAATCTATTTATAAGTTATATATATTTAAAGTGCCAGAAATTCTATTTTTCAATATTAAAATTCGTTTTTGTTGTGATTTCTTTTGTAAAACTTCCATCATAAATAATAGATCCAGAAACGTCATCTTTTAAAGGAATAGCGATTTTTACGGTCGCAACATAATTTTCTCCAAGAATATTTTTGATATGAATTTTAAAAGTAATATTTCCAGAAATAGAAGTTAAATCAATACTTGCTCTTTTTAATAGAGAACCATTATAAACCAAAGGATTTTCAATATCTGAAACTAGATAATTGCTTTTGATTAAATTCATATATTCTAATGTAATAGGATTCGACGCGTCAGAATATATTTGTGGTTTTGAGTAATCTAATGTTTCTGCTGATGAAATGTCATATGAATTATTTATACTATTAGATAAGTCTGTATTTAAACTTGTTGTTTCAACATTATCATTGGTATCAGTTACTTCTGTGCTTATAGTATTGTTTATTATATTAGATTTTGAATCTATTTTTTTAGGCTCTAAAACTTGATAATTTAATCTATCTGTAATTAAATTTTCTGTTTCTAAGTTAAATTTTCCAAATTCAAATAGATTTTTGTAGTGAAGATTAGGAGTTCCAACATTTAAAGAATCAAATTTTACATTATCTATATACAACTCTTTAATAGTGTTTTGACCTTTATTATTAGCATTACCAGAAATATATAGTGCAATATCTGTAAATTGGTAAACATTTAAATTCCACATTGACTTTTTCGTTTCATTGTTTGTCGCATTTGCAGAGCTGTATAAATAAATTTTATCAATAGAAAATGTTTGCTTAGAATTTAAAGAAGCCATGTCTGCAATAGTATTTTCTAAGGCTACTTTTCTTTGTGCATCTGTATAATTGATTTTTATTAAAACTGAAAGAACTATAACAAGTAGCATAAAAACAATAAATTTTAAAATTTTTTTACTTTTCTTAGGTGATGAATTTTTCATATAATTTCCTTACATAAAAATATTTAGGTTTTAAGATTTACCCATAAACTAGTATTAATATTATAATTGGAAAATAGAAAAAATGCAATAAAAATATTTGGCAAATTTGTCGCATTTTGATTGTGAAATTGTAGTGAAAGATTAAAAAAAGTATTGCAATGTTATTCTGTTTATGATAGTATAATAACAGAAACGAAACATTCCCTACGTGGTACGTGTAGAAAGGAATTTTAGAACCAACAAATTCTAAAAGGGAGTCCGCCTTTAAATGTGGCGTGTAGGCTTAGGTTATAAACTTAAGAAACCCAGGAACATTTAACAAGACACCCACCTGCTTGGTTGCAGGTCCTTAAAATTTCATTCGGCTTACGGCTAATGTGGGGCGATTTCTATAGTAAATTTAAAGCATCACTTAATTCGAGTGGTGCTTTTGTTTGGTGCGCAGCATGAGCAGCAACTTACAACGCTGTCAACTTATAGCAACATATATAAGAGTTGCAATAAGTGCTTTACAAGAAAAAGAAAAATGAAATTTACAGATTATGTATGGTACCAAATAATGCAGAAGGGAAAACTACATGCTGAATATAAATATTTAAGATGGATGGCTAAAGAATAAATATATTGATAGTATGCAAACTAAATATTGTTGCATTTGGGGGTATGTGTTAAAAATAAAATGAAACTATCAGCTTAAAAAATTATGTTGATTACAAACACATAAAATATCTTTAAGTTGACAGCATTTCGGTGGCGTGAGAGGACACTGGATTAAAAAAATTGACAATTATAGTAATAGAGAGTATAATATGTAACATTGTTTATAAATTCAATGTAGAAACAATTGTGCCTACACGAAAACAAGGAGGATTTTTGTATGTTTCAAGAACTGAATGAAAAAGCAATTAAAGGTTTGACAATAGTTGTAATATTGCTATGTGTGAGTTATCTAATTCTTTTTTACAAAACACGGTTTTGGAACAATACTTTTATTGGAACAGTTGACTGTTCTTACTGTACTGTTGACGAGGCAGTAGAAAAAGTAAAACAGGGAACTAAAGCAATAAAATGTAATTTTTATTTTGATAATGACATTGTAGAACACCCAACTTATGATGAGATCGGATTAGTGCTTGAACCGAAAGATTTTAAAGAATTATTAAAAAAACAGCATTCAAATTTTCTGAGCAATAGAAATTACAATATAAATTCTGTTATACATTTTGATAGGAATATATTAAAACAATATTTTAAGGAGCTTCCAGAAATGAAAGCTGAAAATATGATTATTCCTCAAAATGCGCGAATAGTGTGGAATGGAAAAAATTTTAATATTGAACCAGAAAAATTGGGAAGACAGATTGATATTGAAAAAGCAGTCGATTTTGCTATAGCACAATTAAGCAATGGCGGAGGTGAAGTATATTTCACAATTATTACGGCGCATAAACCGGAGGTTACAACCGAAGATTTAGCAAGTAGAAAAGATTACTTAAATACCATTTTGAAGAGTTATCTCCGTTTTAAACTAAGTGATGGAAATGTGGTTATATTAAATCAAAATACCATAAAAACTTGGATAAAGGAAGATGAAAAATATGGCTACATTGTAGATGTAGAAAAGGGAACTGATGAATTCATTAAGATGTTAGCTGAAAAAGTGGAAAGTGCAAATAAAAGGTCTCATTTAAATCAAAAACTAGATGAACAAGCTGAAAAAGAGGCTATCTACGAAGCTTTGGAACAAACTGGAACAGTAGATGTGGAAATGTTCTATATAAAGTGACAAAATACTAAAAATCCTATACAATGGGAGATAGACGTTATCTAAACGGACTATTTCCCATTGATTTAATTTTATATCTTTAAAATTGTAAGGATATATGCTAAAATATTAATGGAGATTTTAATTAGTATACTAAAATTGTAATTTAGGAAGGAAATTGTAATGGCTGGAATTACAGAAACAAAAAATAGACTACCAAATGAATTTGTAAATAATTTATATGAAATGTTTACACCAGGAATGGTAGATAATATTTTTAGAGGAATAGCGGAAAAGCGACTAACTACGCTAAGAGTAAATACTCTAAAATATGATATACAAAGTTTAATGAAATATTTTAAAGAAATAAATATTAAATTTGAAAGAGTATTATGGTATAATGATGCTCTGATTATAAAAAATGCGAATGAAAAAGACATTCAAAAGCTTGAAATATATCAAAAAGGATATATTTATTTGCAAAGTTTATCTAGTATGGTGCCACCTTTAGTATTAAATCCTAAAGAGGGAGAAAATGTACTTGATTTAACTGCAGCTCCAGGTAGCAAAACTACCCAAATAGCAAGCTTAATGAACGGAAAAGGTCATATTTTGGCAAATGAATTGGATAAGCTAAGATGTGAAAGACTAAAATACAATGTACAGAGTCAAGGAGCAGAAATTGTAGATGTAATAAATGGAAGAGGAGAAAAAATTGGAGATTTATATCCAGAGCAATTTGATAAAGTTTTACTAGATACACCATGTAGTGGAGAAGGAAGATTTACAATATATAATGTTCAAAGTTATAAAACATGGTCGCCAAAAACTGTTAATGATTTAACAAAAATGCAAAGAAAATTATTCAAGAGTGCATTTAATGCTTTAAAACCAAATGGAACATTAGTATATTCTACTTGTACATTAAACAAACAAGAAAATGAGGAAATTCTGCAATGGGCACTAGATAATTTTAATGTAAAATTATTACCAATAAATATTGAAATAAAAGAAGCGCTTCATGCTTTTAATGAGGGAATGAGCAAAGACTTGAATAAAGCGATAAGAATATTGCCTTCGAAAAATATGGAGGGATTTTTTGTATCAAAGTTTATTAAAGGATAATGAGAGTTAAAATATAGACTATAGAAATTGCTTATTAGATTTTTAAATATAAATAAAAAAGAGAGGAAAGAAATAACATGAAAGACGAAATAATAGATTGCTTAGCTTATAATGGAAAAGTAAGTATAAAATGCATATCATCTAGAGGAATAGTGGAAAAAGCGAGAAAATTGCATGATTTAAGCCCAACAGCATCGGCTGCATTAGGAAGACTGCTTACAATAACTAGTATAATGGGTTATGAATTAAAAACAGAAGAAGCAAGCATAACTAATCAAATAAAAGGAAATGGACCAATAGGAATATTAACCGCAGTTGCAGACAGTAATGGAAATGTGAAAGGATATGTTGGCAATAGCAAGGTTGACTTACCACTAAGAGAATCAGATGGAAAATTAGATGTAGGTGGAGCAGTTGGAAAACAAGGAATGCTTTACATTATTAAAGACCTTGGAATTGGAAAGCCATATGTTGGAATGACTCCAATTGTTAGTGGTGAGATTGCTGAAGATTTTACAAATTATTTTGCAACATCAGAGCAAATTCCTACTGTAATTGCTTTAGGGGTATTAGTAGATAAGAATGGAATAAAATCAGCAGGAGGATATAAACTTTCTCTAATGCCAGATGCTGGTGAGGAAGAAATATCTAAAATAGAAGAACAAATCAAAAATATAGAACCTGTAAGCAGAATGTTAGATGAAAATAAGACTCTAGAAGAGATTGCAAAAATAGTTACGGGTGACGAAAACCTAAAAGTGTTAGAAAGAACAGAACCTAAATTTGAATGTAATTGCTCAAGAGAAAAATGTGAAAAAGGATTAATTGCAATAGGTAAAAAAGAGCTTGAAGACATTATTAAGGAAGAAGAGAAGATACAAATAGAGTGCAATTTCTGCAATTCGAAATATGTATTTACAAGAGAAGAGTTGCAAGAGATTGTTGCAAAAATGTAAGGTTAAGTTTCTTAAATCGAAGAAAGAATGCGATTAAAAATGAAAAAATTATTAATAGATAGTAGAGTTAGAAAAGTAGAATATGAATATTTAAGTAGATATTTTGATGTGATAAAACTTCCATTATCTAATGATGTATATGAAGAAATTTCGGGACACAGTGATATTTTCTATTGTAAATTACAAAATAAAATAATATGTGCGCCAAATGCCCCGATAATGGAAAAAGAATTTATTGTTGGTAAAAACTTAGTTGGAAGAACATATCCATATGATGTTTTATACAATGCTTGTCAAATTGGAGATTTTATAATTGGAAGCAAATATACAGATCCAATGATAAGTACTAACATAACTGTGAAACAAGGATATACAAAATGTTCAATATGTGTAACAAGCAAAAATTCGTGTATTACATCAGATAGAGGAATAGATAAAATATTGAAAGGAAATGGAATAAATTCTGCTTTTATAGAAGAAAATAATATAAAATTATTAAAAAAAGATGGAAAATATTCAAATATGAAAGGATTTATTGGTGGAGCATGTTTTATATTTGACAATAAATTTGTTTTATTTGGAGATATTGAAAATTTAGAAAGCAAAGAAAAAATAATAGAACATTTGAAAAAATATGAGTTGGAATTAGTAGATTTTAAAGGATTAGAAGTAAATGACTATGGTGGTGCGATTATTTATTAATATTTTAAGAATATTCAAAAAATTAGTTGAAAAATATTGGATTTAGTATTAAAATATTTACGATGAAATTCTATAACAAAAGGAAAGGAAGAATTTTATATGAATAAGAAAATTTGTGTATCAATTATTATTGCACTAATTATGATTGTAACACTTGCAACAAGCGTGTTAGCTGCAAATGAAGATGTAACACTTGTGAAAGTAAAAGATAATGTATGTACAATTAAATTAGGCGAAGATGGAGAGGTTATAAAACAACTTATCTCTGTAGATAATGAAAAGAAAGAAGTAACATTGCAAATTGATGTAAAAAACCTAAAAAGCAAGGAAGAAGAAACTAAACCAACTGAAATGTTTTTGGTTGTAGATGATTCTAAGAGTATGTCAGATAATACTTTAACTAGTGGAAAAACTAGAAAAGAAGCGGTTTTTACAGCTGCAAAAACTTTGGCAGAACAAATATTAAAAGAACAACCTAGTACAAAAATAGGTGTTGTAAGCTTTTCTTCAAACTCTGAAATATCAAAAGAAGGAACATTAGAAGATGCAAAGCTCATAATTGAACCAAGTAACAAAATAGATGAAATTACATCAGCAATAGATAACATCCAAACTACTGGTGGCAGAACAAATATTGATGCCGGTTTACAAACAGCCAAGGCTCATTTTAGCACAGAAACAACATTAAACAAGTATTTGATATTATTAACAGATGGAGTTCCAAATAACTCAGTTGGAACATCATTAACATATTCAGGAAATACTGCAAAAAATACAAAAGCAACATTAAAATCTATTCAAGATAGTGGAATAAACATAATAACTGTTATGACTGGCGTAAATTCAACATATCAACCAGATCCAGATGGAACTTCATCTGCAGAAGCGGCTGGAAAAACATATAAAGATTTAGCCGAAGAAATATTTGGAACTCAAGAAAGCCCAACATATGGCAAATTCTACTATGTATTGGATGAATCTGTTGAAAACACAATAACAAAGGACGTTTACCAAGACGTAAGTGTTGTAATTGAGAATGAAATAAAAGATATTACTGTAGTAGATTATTTTCCACTAAATATAGTAGAAAACTACGATTTTGAAATATTTGAAGAAGCAAATATTGGAACTGTAACACCAACTGTTGATACGAAAAATAACAGTATTACATGGAAAATAACTACACTAAAGGCAGGAGAGACAGCATCTTTTAAATACAAATTAAAATTAAAAGAAAAATTTAATGAAAAAATAATAAATAAGTTTATAGAATATTCAAATAACGAAAATCTTGAGGCAACAAAGGTTGCATATGTCACAGACGAAAACAGACTTGTTATGAACTGGAGAGGTAAGACAATCTGCGATATTTCAAGAGATTTTCTTAACACAAACGGTGCAACAAAGAATACGGATATTGAAGTTGTACTTCCTGATACTGAAAACAGTTTCTTTAAGCAAGAAGTTGTTACTGACGTAAAGGCAAAGTGGCTTGAAACACTTTCAGACTTAAACGTATGCTCACAAAAGGGACTATGCGAAAAGTTTGACTCAACAATCGGTGCAAACAGTGTACTTATGCCGTTCGGCGGTAAGTATCAGCTTACTCCGTCAGACGGTATGGCTGCAAAAGTTCCTGTACTTGGCGGCGAAACAAATACGGCAACCGTTATGACATTCGGCTATAATCCGAAACTTTCAAGCTGGAGCCAATATCACGGTTCAACATATGCAATCGTTGAATCTGTTTCAAAAGCGGTTGCGTTGGGTGCTGATTATAAGAAGATTTATCTTACATTCCAAGAGTACTTTGAAAGACTTGGAACCGATCCTAAGCGTTGGGGCAAGCCTTTTGCTTCATTGCTTGGCGCATATAAGACACAGCTTGCATTAGGTATTGCGGCAATCGGCGGTAAGGACTCAATGAGCGGTTCGTTCAACGACCTTGACGTACCTCCGACACTTACATCATTCGCCGTTGCACCTGTAAAGGCTGATAAGGTTATTTCACAGGAAATCAAGAAAGCAGGCTCAAAGCTTGTTATGTTCACAGTTAAACGTGACGAAAATGATTTACCTAAGTTTGACGAATTGAAGAAAATGTATGACACAGTTCATCAGCTTATTCTTGACGGCAAAGTATTGTCGGCAAGCGTTGTTAAGGGATTCGGTCTTGTTGAAACTGTTTCAAAAATGGCATTCGGTAATATGATCGGTGTTGAATTTGACAAGAACCTTACAAATGATATGCTATTCTATGCACCGCTTGGCTCAATCGTACTTGAAGTTGAAGAAGAAATTGACGGTGCCGTAACAGTCGGTACAACAGGCTCTGACGCATTTACAGTAGGCGGAGTAAATATTCCGCTTAGCGAGGCGGCTGAAGTATGGAAAAAACCGCTTGAAAAGGTATTCCCTACAAAAGCAGGTCACTTTACAAGTGAGCCTGAAACATTCAGCTATGATAAGAGAAATATAACTGTTGCAACAGAAAAATTTGCAAAACCGAGAGTATTTATTCCTGTATTCCCGGGTACAAACTGCGAATACGATACTGCAAGAGCATTTGAAAACGCAGGTGCTGTGGCAGATGTATTTGTTGTAAGAAACCTTACTGGTGACGACGTTGTTTACTCAATGAAAGAAATGCAAAAGAGAATAAACAATTCTCAAATCGTAATGATTCCGGGCGGTTTCTCAGGCGGTGACGAACCTGAGGGCAGCGGTAAATTTATCGCAACCGCATTCAGAAATCCGCTTGTTAAAGACGCGGTTATGAATATGCTTAAAAACCGTGACGGTCTAATGCTTGGTATCTGTAACGGTTTCCAGGCGCTTATAAAGCTTGGTCTTGTACCTTACGGAGAAATTCGTGACCTTGACAGTAATTCACCGACACTTACATTTAACACAATCGGCAGACACGTTTCTTGTATGGCAAGAACAAGAATTGCGTCAAACAAGTCACCATGGCTTGCAAATGTGAATACAGGCGATGTTCATACAATCGCACTTTCACACGGTGAAGGTAGATTTATCGCGTCGGAAGAACAGGTTAAGGAACTTGCGGCAAACGGACAGATTGCAACTCAATATGTAAACCTTGAAGATAAGGCAACATATGATATTGACTGGAATCCAAACGGTTCGGTATATGCTATTGAGGGTATAACAAGTCCTGACGGCAGAGTGCTTGGTAAAATGGGACACAGTGAACGTACCGGTAAGAACGTATCGTTTAATGTTCCCGGTAACAAAGACCAAAAGCTGTTTGAGGCAGGCGTTAAATATTTTAAATAATACAAAAAGGCTGTCGGCAAATGTCGGCAGCCTGTTTTATCACGAGGAGAAAGATGTTATATGAAACCGAAAATTGGTGTTGTGTTTCCAAAGATAACGGATAAAGATATAGCCGATTTGGAAATAGAAAAAATAAGAGTTTCAAAAAACAGAAGAAAAATAGGTATTTTGCTTGGCTCTGACACGTCCGCTTATCAGCAGGCGAAGGTCGAAAGTGAAGTGAAAAAGGCTTGTAATCTTACGGAAGTAATCGTTAGGGTTGATAACAGAATCAAACAGCAAGATAAAAATGTAATGATTTACGAAGTCGAACCCGGTCATGAGGGGACTATGCAGTCTGCATCATCAGGTCCGAAAATCAAAGGTAAAGCAAATGTTTCGGATATGCTTTACGGCAGACCAATTAATGATGATATTATATCAATTCATTCGATTAACAATAATTCGGGCAGAGTTGTGTTTTCGGGTAAGGTATTTTTTGTTGAGGACAGAGATATTAAATCTAAAAAAACAGGCAAGGAATTTCACCTTATAACAATGGATATTACCGATAACGAGGACTCAATATCGGCGAAAATGTTCGTTACAAAAACGGAAGATGACGAGCCGTTTAACAAGCTTTTTTCAAAATTGAAAAAGGGAGTCAAGGGGGGCGGTATATATATCGTTGCGCGCGGTAAGGCACAGTTCGACCAATATGCAGGTGAAACGATTGTGATGATTAACGACATTGCGGAAATTGAAAAACCGCCTGTTCGTATGGACGAGGCATCGGAAAAACGTGTGGAACTTCACTTGCATACACAGATGTCGGCGATGGACGCGGTTTCCTCCGTAAACGACCTTATCAACAGAGCGATTTATTGGGGACATAAAGCGATTGCCGTTACCGACCACGGAGTTGTGCAGTCGTTCCCGGATGCAATGAAAGCGTCTAACTTTAATGGAAAAATTAAAATTCTTTACGGTGTTGAGGGATATTTGATTGACGACAGCAAGAAGATTGTCTATAATGCGGAAAATCAGAATATTGACTCACCGTTTGTTGTGTTTGATATAGAAACAACAGGACTTCACAACGACAAAAACAATATCACCGAAATCGGTGCGGTAAAGGTTGTAAACGGTCAGATTGTCGATAAGTGGTCTACGTTCGTTAATCCGTGTCAGCCGATACCCGAAAATATTGTGGAACTTACGGGTATTACGGACAGTATGGTGGCTGACGCACCGAAAATCGAAGAAATACTCGGTGAGTTTTTCGAGTTTTGTAAGGATTGCATACTTGTTGCACATAACGCGGCGTTCGATATAGGATTTATAAAAAAGGCGGCGGAGCGTCATAATTTTGAATTTAATTTCTGCTACCTTGATACGCTTATGCTTGCAAGATGTATGTATCCCGAACTTCCGAATTTTAAACTTGATACGCTTACAAAACATCTTCACGTTATTCTTGAAAATCATCACCGTGCCGTGGATGATGCAAAGGCTACGGCTGATGTTTTTGTTAAGATGATAGAAAAACTTCGCGAAGAAGATAAGACGGAGCTTAAAACTTTCAATGATATTTTTGATTTAAGAAGTGCGTCAAAGAAAAATAAAGCGTATCACATTATCATACTTGCAAAAAATCAAATCGGTTTAAGACATATTTATGAAATGATTTCGGAATCGCATTTGAAATATTTCTTCAGAACACCGAGAATACCGCGAAGTTTGCTTGAAGAAAAACGCGAGGGACTTATACTCGGTTCGGCTTGTGAGGCTGGCGAACTTTTCAGAGCGATGATAGACGGTGACAGTGACGAGGAATTAAAGGAAATAGTTGATTTTTACGACTATCTTGAAATTCAGCCGATAGGTAATAATGCGTATATGAAAACCGATCCGAAACACCCTATGGTAAATACGGACGAAGATTTGCAAAATTTAAACAGACGTATTGTTGCACTTGGCGAAAAGTATAATAAACCCGTTGTTGCAACGTGTGACGTGCATTTTATG
>ERZ773157.2838-NODE-2838-length-12675-cov-2.981854_pt1 | contig 12675 bp, 11 predicted proteins | sample MGYA00511480_ERZ773157 | MGnify/ENA primary metagenome ERZ773157 (study PRJEB29015, sample SAMEA2737863) | human gut metagenome | biome: human gut; feature: human-associated habitat; material: faeces | place: China | collected 2012 ... | reverse complement strand
AGAACTCCGTCACAAGCTTCTGGTGCAGCCATTTAAAAATCTGCTTGGCGCGGAAAGCTGGCTGGCCGATGGATTTAATGTAATCCGTCAGCTTGGGCAGCGTCAGGTCCGTCAGACATTTTTTTTCGGTTTCTGCCTGGGGTTCGTTCTGTGGCTGCATATGTGCTTGCTGCATGCGGTGCTTTCCCTCCAAATATTATATACCTTTTCTCTAATTTTTGAATAGACGATTTGTGTATTTTGCGTCAGCAGTTCTTTTGGCGCTCCAAAATAGCGGCAAAAAAACCGTCTGTGGATGTTTCGTGCGGCAGAAACAGTGTGCCGTACTCCCCCACCCGCATACCGGACAGTGTGATTTGTGGCGCTATAACGGAAAAATCTTGATTGTCTTGCAGGAACTGGCGTACTTGGGCTTCATTTTCGTGATGATTCACCGTACAGGTAGAATACACCAAACGGCCGTTCGGGGCAAGATATTTTGCGCCGTTTTGCAGGATTTTTTGCTGTGTTAATAGTAAATTTTCAATCCCATCCAGCGTTTTTTCCCGCATGGCAAGGACTTCTTCTTTGGAGGGTCTTACGTTGTCGGAAGCCGACTTTATTTCCGCTGTTTCTGCATCCGCGTCAGTCTGCTGCATCACGGTTTCCGGAACGCCTGTCTGGGATTCCGTGAAATTATTTTCCGGTACCGCAGATACAGATTCCGAAAAACCTGCCTGCTGCCCGCAGCCGGTCAGGGTAAAACATAATAAAATTGACAAAACGTATTTTCTGAAATTTTTCATAATGGTCTCCCGCTCGGATGTTTCTCCATCCATGCCATGATACGCCAGCAGCTCATTCCATCCAAAAACAGCGGTTTGAAACTACATCACAAATTTCAAACCGCTGTTATTCCTGACAATAGACTGCTCACAAAGCATTTGTTCTATTGTTTCACTTTTGTTTTACTGCTCTTTTTGTTCAAAATGTAACTGTTCCGTACCCTCACAGTTACGTGCAAAAATCCATTCCAAATCGGCTGTGCCGATAGGATTTTTGCCTTCCAGTTTTAGTTTTCTTACGGTCAGCGCAGTAAATGCGCAGACCTACTGCTCTTTTTGTTCAAAATCTTCAATGATCTGCGTAATCAGCTTCACGGTTCCATCAATACCGAGGACCGAGCTGTTTAAACAGAAATCGTAGCTGTCTGCGCGTCCCCACTTTTTGGAGGAATAATAGTTGTAGTAACTCTGACGCTGTTTATCCTTCTTGATCATCATGTCTCTTGCCTTGGACTCGTTTAAGTCAGGATATTTCTTCACCAGACGTTTGATTTTCGTCTCTTCGTCCGCGTAGATGAAGAAATGCAGGCAGTTTTTCATGTCGTGCAGCGCATAGTCTGCGCAGCGGCCAACCAATACGCACGGACCCTCTTTTGCGATGCTCTTGATCGCATCAAACTGTGCCAGAAAAACTTTATGGCTAATCGGCATATCCATAAAGGTGGATGTATTGTAGCCGAAAGAATAAGTATCCATGACCAGATTGTAAAGGAAAGAGTTGGTCGGACGTTCATCATGTGTCTTAATCATCTCTTCGCAAAATCCGCTGTCCTTGGCGGCTCTGGATAACAGCTCCTTGTCATAACATTTGATGCCGAAATGCTCCGCAAGCTTTTCCCCGATCTCACGGCCACCGGAACCAAACTGACGTCCAATCGTAATCACTGTATTCATAGCATCACCCTCTCTTCGTTGTTGATACTGTTATTATATACAATTCCCACGAAGAATTCAACTATTTTTTCGTCGTTTCCACCACAATCAACTGATATGGATGTAGAATCAGGTTGTCACCAATTCTCGTCACCTGCGGCAGATTGACAAAAACCACTTCCCCATAATCCTCTTTTAAGGTCAGGAAACGCTCTGCCGGGCTTTCATTGCAGATTACAGTCAGACACTGCTTACCGAGACAACGCTTAAATGCAAAAATCTTTTCCTGATCCTCGTACATCGGTTCAAACGTACCATAAGTCAGTAAATCACGGTATTCCTCCGACTTGCGGAAGCACAGCAAGCGCCTGTAAAAATTCAATACAGAACCGTATTCCTTTTCCTGCCGCGCCACATTGATCTCAGGATAATTCGGATTGACCTTCAGCCAGGGTTTTCCGGTTGTAAAACCAGCATTTTCCGCGTCACTCCATTGCATCGGTGTTCTGGCGTTATCACGACTTTCCCGCGCACAGCCAGCAAACGCTTTTTCTTCCGGGAATCCACAGGCAACTGCATAACGATAGTTGTCCAGCGTCATGATATCATCAATGTCTTCCAATTCGAAGGGACAGTTTGTCATGCCGATTTCCTGTCCCTGATATAAAAACGGCATACCACGCTGCAGCACCTGCAGACCGGCAAGCGCCGATACACTGGCAAAGCCGTAATCCTCGTCCGGAATATAGATCGTCGCACCACGCGCCATATCATGATTTTCGATGATATTTGCCTCAAATGCAATATCTCCAAGCAGCTTCTGGTTGACAAACACATCCTGTTTCCATTCGTCCGGGTTCATGTTCCGGTCAAACTCACACTGACAGGTTCCTTTTTTATAGCTTTGGATCGGATCAAAGGCAAACATCGTGGAAAAATATCCGTCCTCTCCGATAAATTCTTCCAGCTGCTCCCTGTCGACCTCGAACACCTCTCCGACCGTAAACGCATCGTGGGGCGCAAAGCAGCGTTCCTTTAATTCTCTTAAAAAGACGCCAATGCCATTTTTCGTCCCGCCGTCGCGCTTCTGCATCCGGGTGATGCTGTTGGTTAAAAAACCTCTGCCGTCCGGCCCGTCCACCGGAAGATCTTCCCAGGTCAGGTCTTTTTTAATGTTGATGATCGCGTCAATCCGGAAGCCTGCGATGCCGCGGTCAAGCCACCAGTTGACCATCTTGTAGATTTCCTCTCGCAGGGCAGGATTTTCCCAGTTTAAATCCGGCTGCTCTTTGGCATAGGCATGGTAATAATATAAATTCTCCTGTCCGGGCAGCTTTTCCCAGACACTGCCGCCAAAATAGCTGCGCCAGTTGTTCGGCTCTTTTCCGTCTTTTCCCTCTTTCAGGTAAAAATAATCGCCATAAGGACCTTTGGGATCTGCAATTGCTTTCTGGAACCAGGCATGCTGATCGGAGCAATGATTGACCACAAGATCCATGATGATCGAGATGTTTTTCTTTTTGGCTTCTGCGATCAGACGATCCATATCCTCCAGCGTACCAAAACGCGGGTCGATATTCTCATAATCGGAAATATCATAGCCGTTGTCTACCATCGGGGACGGATAGACCGGAGAAAGCCATAAAATATCAACGCCGAGCTGTTCCAGATAAGGCAGCTTCTCGATCACACCGGCGAGATCTCCGACACCATCCCCATTTGTATCTAAAAAGCTCTTCGGGTAAATCTGATATCCGATCTTTTCATGCCACCATTTTTTCTTCATTTGTCCTCATCCTCCTGTTTCAGATCGTTTTTGTTCCAAAGCTCTGTTCCCTCTGTAAAGAAAAATGCCGCCATCTGGGAACGGGAAGAAAACTCCTGCGTTTCCAAAAGCGCTTTTACTTCCTCCCGGCTGTAAAAACGTGCGGAAATTTCTTCATTGTCAGACGTATGGTCTGAAAAAACTCCGTCTGCCTCTACAAAGGCAATATAGGTTTTCGTATCGGAAAAACCGACTGCAGAATAGGAGGGCGGCAGGATCTTCAGCACTTTTTTCACCGAAAGTCCTGTTTCCTCATACAGCTCCCTGCGGATACAATCCTCGATCGTTTCCTCTTTTTCCTGCATCCCGGCGCATAGGTTGAAAATCGTTTTATTGATGCTCATGCGAAACTCCCTTAAAAGGAGCATTTTCCCATCCTGGAATGCCACAATAGAGACACCGCTTGCCCGTCTGCCAAGATCCTGCACATCTTCCAGCTCTTTTCGGCTGACGATTTCGTAGGTTTTTAACCTTCCTGCTTTATTTTCATAGGACAGCTCATAATTTTTCAGATATTTGCCGTCCCGCACCTTTTTCATGCCAAGAAATTTCATGCCTTTTCCCTGCCTGTCTGATCGATTTCAGTTATCGCTGTACCCCTGTAGGTTTCAACCCCTTTAATTGCTCTGCCAGTGTGCCTTTGATCTTTTTGCGTGTCAGCTCCACCAGTCCAAGAGCAGTGATGTCCACGACGCGAACCGGGACCGGATCCTCTTTACAAAGGCTGCGCAGCTCCTCCAACAGTTCTTTTGCCGCCTGCCGGTCCTTCTGATTGATAAAGTCTATCAAAATAATACCGGAAAGATTGCGCAGCCGGATCTGGCGCGCTGTTTCCTGCGCCGCTTCTCGATTGATCAGGGCAAAGGTCTCTTCCACATTTTTGGAGCCGTCATATTTTCCTGTATTGACATCGATCACCGTAAGCGCTTCTGTTGGTTCGATGACCAGATATCCGCCGGATTTTAGCCAGACGCGCTTCACAAGCGCTTCTTCCAGCTTCCCGGCAAGCCCGTAGAGTGCAAACAAATTCGGTCGGCTGTCCCTGTAGAACGAAATTTCCGGGCATTTCGTGCCGCCCGGCAGCTCCGGAGTTCTTTTGCCGAACCGCTCCACGGAATCCGCTGCAACGGCGGGCGCTCTTTTCTCTGTGCCGGATGCACTGCTGCCGTACAAATCCTCCAGCGCGGTATAGACGAGGGTTTCATCTGTCACTATCTTATCCGGCAGCTGCTTATGCGAGAGAAGCTCTATCAGCCAGCCGGGGCGTTCCTCCGAAATCATGGAAAAGACCGTCCGGCTTCTGCCGACGCTTAAAAGCTTCTGCGCCTTTTCGAGAAGAGCGTTTGCCTCGTGTAAAAGGGCTGTATCCGCAGCATCCCCCGCCGCAGTCCGCACCACCAGTGTCATTCCATCCGGAACGGTTACACTTTGCAGCACTTCCCGGAAATGGTCTGCTGCTTCCCCGGGCAGCTGCCTGGAATACCGCACGCCGTGTCCGCCGTCCAGAACGACTGCTGCCAGCCGCCCTTCCAGGCTGATCTTCGCTGTCAGGGCAGGCTCTTTTGTCTTTAATGCATCGCGCATCACCTGTACCAAAATCTCATCGCCTGCCAGCAGTCTGCCATCCCAGCGGCGGTTCGTCAGCACCGGAGCCTGTGCTTCTTTGAAAGGCAGGTAACAGGTCTGTCCACCGGCGATCTCCACAAATGCAGCGTCAATATTTTTTACCACATGCTTGACTTTTCCGACGTAAATATTTCCCAGAAGCGACCGTCCCTCCAGATGAGGATGAATCTCTGTCAGTTTGTCCTTTTCCAAATAAAAGGAAGTTAAAACCGGTTCTGTATGTTCCTTTAAAACCGCTCTTGTAATCACGCATACGCTGCTCAAAATGCTTCTCCTATCGCATCCAGCGGAACAAAGGAAGGCTCTTCTTTCGTTCCCGTATTCATCCAGGTTTCCATGCGCACGGTCTGCAGCTCAATCTTTGACGCCTCCAGACCTGCGAGGGAAAGGACTGCATCCGTTACGAACTCCGGACGGATATTTCCGCCGCTGCTTGCATCTACCATAAATACCAACGCGCCGTCGTCGATGTGACAGTCATAAATACCGGACCGAATATCGACCTCTGCCGTGCTGCGCTTGGTTTCCTTTGTAATCCAGAGTTCCTTTTTGGAAAGCAGCCCGTCCACCGCGCCCTGACAGCCTGCAAAGCTCTTTTCGGGATCTTTAAATGCTACTGCATAGGTTGCCGCAGCGACGCTCGCCATCGCGTTTCCCGCCTTTTCCGGCAGCATCTTTACACTCAGGATATCGATTCCGTAAGGACATGCCGCCTGCAGTCGCTCCTTAAAATCCTCCGCGCCATCAGACGAAGCGATTTCCACGTCCATATATTCCCCGACGCTGCACAGTCCGACACCCAGCGGCGCAGCAAAGCTCATGACCTGGTGCGGATTAAATCCATGTGTATACACAACATCCAGTCCGGCTCTGCGGATCGCTTTCTGGAAAAAGCGCAGTACATCCAGATGTCCGGTAAAGCGCAGCGGACCATATTTTGCAAATTTTACACGTACCATCATACCGCATCCCCTCCTCTTTGTTCGAAACAGATTCCGCCGCCGAAGCGCGCAGCGCCGCAGCCCTGACACTGCATCTTACAGTTGGGCGTTACGACAGCCTCCGCCGCACGTTTCCATTCCCGCAAAAGGAAGGCTCTGTTTACGCCGCAGTCCAGGAAATCCCATGGGAAAACTTCCTCATCGCTGCGCGTTCTTGTCGTATAAAAGTCCATATCGACATTGCACTCCTGAAAGCAGTCCACCCAGGTCTGATACTTGAAATATTCGCCCCAGGCATCGTAAATACAGCCTTTTTCATACGCCTTTAAAATCACGTCGGCAACCTTTCTGTCGCCGCGGGCAAACACGCCCTCCAAAACGCTGACGTCCGCCTCATGCCAGTTGTATTTGATCCGCTTCTGGTTGAGCTGTTCACGCACCGCCTGCTTGGTCAGCGCTGCCTTATCCAAAAACTGTTCCTTTGTACACATCGGTGCCCACTGAAAGGGAGTGAAGGGCTTCGGGATAAAGAAGGATGTACTGGAAACGATCTGTACCGGCCCGTTTCTCTTTTCTTTTGGAACAACCTCATAATAGAGAGCTGCAATCTTGTTGGACAGTTCTGCGATGCCACGGATATCTTCTTCTGTTTCAAAGGGCAGCCCCAGCATGAAATACAGCTTCACGCGGCTCCATCCGCCCTCAAATGCAAGTCCTGCGCCCTTTAAAATCACTTCTTCGGTCAGTCCCTTGTTGATGACATTTCTCAGGCGCTGACTTCCTGCTTCCGGTGCAAAGGTCAGGCTGCTCTTTTTGACATCCTGTACCTTTCCCATAACGTCTAAAGAAAACGCATCAATTCTCAGAGAAGGCAGGGAAATATTCACTTTTTTCTCCTGACAGGTCGTCATCAGGAAGTCTACCAGCTCTTCCAGATGGGAATAGTCGCTGGAACTCAAGGAGCTCAAGGAAATTTCTTCCTGACCGGTGCTGTCCAGCATCGTCGTCGCGTAATGCTTGAGGGTCTCGAGGCTCTTTTCGCGCACCGGGCGATACAACTGCCCAGCCTGACAGAAACGACAGCCGCGGATACAGCCGCGCTGAATTTCCAAAACGACACGATCCTGTGTCGCACGGATAAACGGAACCACCGGTTTCTCCGGATACGGCGCATGGTCGAGATCCATCACGATTTCCTTTGTGATCTTTGCCGGAACCCCCTCCCTGGTCGGGACAAAAGATGCGATCGTCCCGTCCTCTTTATAGGATACTTCATACAGGGACGGCACGTACATGCCAGGCACTTCCCTCGCCGCGCGCAAAAGAAATTCCTGACGGCTGCCGCCTTTTTCTTTTACTTCTTTATAAACGTCCAGCAGCTGCCGGTACGCAGTTTCTCCCTCTCCGATGTAGAAAAGATCAAAAAATTCCGCGATCGGTTCCGGATTGTAGCTGCAGGGGCCGCCGCCGATCACGATGGGATCTTCTTCGGTACGGTCTTTTGCAAGCAGCGGAATCCCGGACAGGTCCAGTACCTGCAGTACGTTTGTATAACACATTTCGTACTGCAGCGTGATGCCTAAAAAGTCAAAATTTTTCACCGGCTCCTGAGATTCCAGGGCAAACAGCGGGATCTTTTTCTCACGCATGATTTTATCCAGATCCAGCCACGGCGAATAAACCCGCTCACACCACACGTCATCATAACGGTTGAACATATCGTAGAGAATCTGGATGCCGAGGTGAGATATGCCGATCTCATAGACGTCCGGAAAACACATGGCAAACCGGACCATTCCCGGTGTAAGTGTTTTCATAACGGAATTGACTTCCCCACCGACATAACGTGCAGGAGAAGAAACACTCATCAGGATGTCATCCCCGAGGGCAAGCTTTCGCTCTCTGCCATTTGAAAGTTCTTCTGCACCGATACAGCGCTGTGCCAGCTGCCGTGCCGAAAGCCCTTCGATATTTGATGTTAATCTTTTCATTTTTCCCTGTTTCCTTACCATTTTTTATCTGCTGTCGGTGTGGCTGTAAAATACTCGGTACGGGTTGCTTCCCGCAGCCAGAACACAGAGCCCCGATAGCGCAGACTTTACCCATTTTGAAAATGGACATTATGGTATGATTATAGGGTATTTCCGGCTTCGTTGCAAGGCTAATGCAGTGCCTCCACCGTAGAATTTCCAATTACAGAAGTTTCCAGCTGCCTGTTTATCACGACAACTGCACTCTGCCCCTTCCAGTCAATCTGATTTTTATCCAGATAGATCACGCAAGCAAACAGAATCAGACTGATTGCCAGCCGCAGCCCAAACATAGGCCCCTTATGCCCCTGCTGCCGGATTCTGTCATATTCTGCCAGTTCCAAACCATCGTCTCCATACAGCATTTCACTGTTTTTACCAGTTCCGTACAAAATATCTTCCCGATTTTTTACCTTCATCCGGTTTAAATTCTGTTCCTGCCGAAGGTATCTGGTCAGCTCCAGCTTTCTTTCCGCATCTTCCATGGGATCCATCCTTTCCGCTTTATAGTTTACATAATATTTTTATGTAAACCATTATAGTGTAGAGTATTCTATTCATCTGTATGATGGTGCATCTGAAAAAATAATCCGCAAAACCGGAAAATACATGTACCGGAAGTATTCCATTGTCCTAAAACAAAAATTTGAGGAACCAAAACGGGCGCCGAACCCTTTTTGCTTTCAAAGGATTTGACGCCCGGTCTTTTCTCTTTTTTTATCTAAATTTAATGCGAAGACGCACCTGCCGCGCTACGCTGCTTTCCGATACATTTTTATCGGTTTGCCAGCTCTGTCGTAACCTCTTCCCAGGTCACGCCTTTTTCTGCCATCAGCACCATCATATGGTACAGGAAATCTGCAATCTCATATTTGATTTCATTCGGATTGGGGTTTTTGGCTGCGATGACGATTTCTGTCGCCTCTTCCCCGACTTTCTTTAAAATCTTGTCAATGCCTTTCTCAAAGAGGTAGTTGGTATAGGAGCCTTCCTTGGGATGCTCCTTGCGGTCCTCGATCACCGCAAATACCTCTTCAAAGACCTTCATCGGATTGTGCGCTTCCTGCTTGCTGCTGCGATTCTGGATTTCGTTAAAAAAACAGCTGTAGGAACCGGTGTGGCATGCCGCGCCGACCTGTGTTACTTTTGCAAGGATTGTATCCAGATCGCAGTCCGCGGTCAGAGAATGCACATACTGATAGTGTCCGCTGGTTTCTCCCTTTAACCAGAGCTCGTTACGGCTTCTGCTGTAATAAGTCATACGTCCGGTGCGCAGCGTCTGATTGTAGGCTTCTTCGTTCATATAGGCAACCATCAGCACGGCATCGGTTTTTACATCCTGTACAACCACCGGAACCAAACCGTCTGGTCCCTTTTTCAGATCGGAAAAGGCATAGGCCGCCCCTCTGTCCTCTACCGGAATTTTATTTTCCCGGCAAAGGGCTTTGATCGCGGAAATCTCTGTTATGTTTTCATTGACCAACTTACCGGAAATACCGCTGATATTGGCATAGGAAAGCACCTCGATGAGCTTTTCCAGGGAAACCTCCGGCAAAAAGGTTACCACCGAAACCGGAGACATCAGCGCAGCCTCCGCCGTTGCACCGGGACAGAACAAAAATACGTTGGAGGTATATTCCTTTAGCAGCTCCTTTTCCTGTTCCAGAAGCGAAATATCTGCAACGCCTGCTGCGATTTTTTCTTTGCCAAATTTCAGGGAGACCTCTTTTGTCAGCTCCAGCTGCACCGGATCGGCATAATCCAGCATCACCTGCTGGCAGCCTGCATATAACAGTTTTTTCACATCCTCCATTCGGAAAATATGTCCGCTTCCAATTACCGGAACCGCTGTATTCTGACAGATTTCCCGCAGAACGTCCAGATCCTTTTCATGCTCTGCATCGTTCTCCGAAAGCAGACCGACATAAATTGCATCGCATTCGTTTTCGCTGTAGCTCTCCGCCAGCGCGACCGGCGTTTCCTCGATTCTGCATGTGCCCTCTCTGTCCTGATACGCGACCTCATTTTTGAGGTACATGCATGCCATAAATTTTTTTGTATTCATTCTGATCCTCATTTCCAGACAGCTGTTCTGCATCCGGTCTGGTTCAGCCAGACGACTGCCCGATATGTATTCTGTATGTTACAGGCTTCCCTTTGTGGAAAGCACGCCGTCTAACCTCGGTTCGTTGGATACTGCCATATCAAGTGCCTTGGAAAACGCCTTAAACATCGCCTCCGCAACATGATGTCCGTTGATGCCGTCCAATACCTTGATATGCAGGTTCATACCTGCACCATAGGAAACGGCATAGAAAAACTCCCGGATCAGCTGAGTATCCAGCCCGCCGATCATCGGAACATTAAATTCGTAATCAAAATTGAAATAGGGACGTCCGCACAGATCCACTGCGCACGCAACCAGCGCGTCATCCATCGGCAGCAGAAAATATCCGTAACGTTTGATTCCTTTTTTGTCTCCGACTGCCTCAGCGATCGCCTGCCCGAGTACGATTCCCGTATCCTCTACGGTATGATGTCCGTCCACAAACAGATCTCCGTCCACTTTTACCGACAAATCAAAAAATCCGTGCCGTGCAAAGCCGTCCAGCATATGGTCGAAAAATCCGATGCCGGTATCAAGATCCGCGCTGCCGGTGCCGTCTAAGGAAAGGGTCAGTGCAATTCTGGTTTCTTTTGTATCGCGTTTTATACTCGCCCTTCTTTCCATCATCAGTCCTCCTTTTCAAAACGGACACGGATGGAATTGGCATGCGCCGTCAGTCCCTCATTTTCTGCAAAGCACTCAATATCCTGATGGATCTTTTCCAGCGCCGGTCTGGAATATGAAATGATGCTCGTCTTTTTCAAAAAATCATCTACATTTAACGGGGAGAAAAATCGTGCCGTACCATTTGTCGGAAGCACATGGTTTGGACCTGCAAAATAGTCCCCCAAAGGCTCGGAGGAATACTCCCCAAGGAAGATCGCTCCGGCATTACGGATTTTTGTCATCATGGCAAAGGGATCCTTCGTCAGGATTTCCAGATGCTCCGAAGCAATCTCATTGGCAGTGTCCGCTGCCTCATCCAGAGAATCTACCAGCAGAATATAACCATAATTGTTGAGGGATTTTTCGATGATCTCGCGTCTTGACAGGTTTGCAACGAACCTGTCCACTTCAATAGAAACCTGATCCGCTAAAGTCTTACTGGTGGTGATTAAAATGGCACTGGCCAGCTCGTCATGCTCTGCCTGGGACAACAGGTCCGCCGCCACATAACGGGGATTTGCCGTTTCATCTGCGATCACCAGAATTTCACTGGGTCCTGCGATGGAATCGATGCTCACATAGCCGAAGCATGCTTTCTTTGCCAGGGCGACAAAAATATTTCCGGGGCCGGTGATTTTATCTACCTTCGGGATGCTCTGTGTGCCAAATGCCATGGCTGCGATGGCCTGTGCGCCGCCGACCTTGTAGATCTCATCTACGCCGGCTTCATTTGCGGCAACTAATGTTACCGGATATACCTTTCCATCCTTTCCCGGAGGTGTTGTCATCACAATGCGGTCTACACCGGCAACCTTTGCCGGCATTACATTCATCAGTACAGAGGAAGGATACACTGCCTTTCCACCCGGCACATAGACACCGACTCTCTCAAGCGGTGTGATCTTCTGACCAAGCAAAGTACCGTCCGGCTTGCTGTCAAACCAGCTGTAGCGAACCTGCTTCTCATGGTAGGAACGGATGTTGACAAGTGCCTTGCGGATCACATCGATCAGCTCTTCATCCACCTGTGTGTAAGCCTCCTCAATCTCCTCCTTTGTAACACGGATCGTCTCCGGTGTGATCTTCACTCCGTCAAATTTCTCTGTGTACTCAAAAAGCGCTGCGTCCTTTTTTACTTTTACGGCGTTTAATATTTCGTCTACCGCATCCTGATATTTACCGTACTGGTTCGGACTTCTTTTCAGCATGTTTTCCAAAATATTGTTTTTCTCTTTTTCTGTCAGTGTAACGATCCGCATAGTTTCTTCCTCCTTGTATCGTTGTCATAAATTTGATTATTCCTGATTGGCTGAAACGATCTTTTTGAGATCCTTTACAAGCTTCGTGATCCGCTCATGCTCCATCTTCATGCTCACCTCGTTGACTACGACACGGGCTGACAAAGGACAGATCTCCTCAAGCACCTTGAGGCCGTTTTCCTTCAGAGTTGAGCCTGTCTCGACAATATCCACGATCACCTCAGACAGACCAACGATCGGGGCAAGCTCGACCGAACCGTTCAGCTTGATGATCTCTACCGTCTGATGCTTTGTATTATAGAAGTAGTCCTTTGCGATCCGTGGATACTTGCTTGCCACGCGGATCAAAGAACCATCGTTCAACTTCTCTCTGGCACTCTCCGGACCTGCCACGCACATCCGGCACTTGCCGACATTCAGGTCAAGCACCTCATAAAGCTTGCGTCCTGCCTCCAGGATCGTATCCTTTCCGACCACGCCGATATCTGCCGCTCCCATCTCCACATAGGTCGGCACGTCTGTTG
>ERZ773157.2835-NODE-2835-length-12678-cov-4.337479_pt1 | contig 12678 bp, 5 predicted proteins | sample MGYA00511480_ERZ773157 | MGnify/ENA primary metagenome ERZ773157 (study PRJEB29015, sample SAMEA2737863) | human gut metagenome | biome: human gut; feature: human-associated habitat; material: faeces | place: China | collected 2012 ... | reverse complement strand
AGGGGCGGCTGTGTGGACGCTCCGCACAGATACGGCTCGCAGTCCGGCACGGCCGCCGGGCTCAGCGGCAGCAGGACGGCGTGTTCTCCGCCTAGCGCCTGCACGCGGCGCAGGAACTGTGTGACGGCGGCGGGGTCTGCACTGAGCACACCGATGCGAGGGAGGTCGTTTGTCTGCATGATGGGCATCTCCTGACGAAAAAAGTCTCCGCGAAGCGGGTATGGCCCTATCTTAGCGGAGACTGTGATCCGTCCGGCAACGCTTTGGCATCCAAACGGCATCATTGCGCGTTGAAATACAAAGTATTTTCCACACGCCACGCCGGCAGGGAAAAGGCGGTGTCGGCGTCCGGGTCGTAAAACTGCAGATAGTCGGTGATGCTGCTGTCCATGCCGTCGTTGTAATTGCCCTCGTTTCCGGCGTTGAGCAGCCGCAGCGGGACGGTGTTCGTGCCGCGCGCATGCAGGCCGAGCATTTTTTTCGCCGCTTCCGGCATCGGGATCTGCACCTCGTCATACGGCTCGCCGAGCGCGGCCGCGACCGTGGCGCCGACGCGGTTTTCAAACACGCGCAGCAGATAATCCCACAGGTCGTTCTGCCGGATCTGGAAGCCGAAGTCATAGGCGAATTCATAACTGAGCGCCAGCACGCAGCCGGTCGCGTCGTCGAGCAGGAACGATGCCGTGTCGCCGCGCGGATTGCTCAGCGCGATGCCCCAGAGGACGAAGCCGCTGCCGTAGCTCGCGTACTGGACGGTCGCGCCCTCCTCCACGGAAAAGCCGCCGCCGAACAGCGCGCTGTCCTTTTCCAGCGCGCCCAGAAGCTCCTGCGCGTACTGCGTCATCTCGGCCAGCGTGTGCGCCGCGGCGCTCTCGTCGAGCTCGACGGGATCTTCGGCGCCGTAAAACAGGTTCTGCATGCCGTCGGTCAGTTTCCGGCGCAGAACGGTGGCCGGCCCCTGCTCGTCGCCGGTGCTGAGGGAAAACGCCGTGTCCTGCTCCGCGCGGTCGAGCCGCGCGGCCACAAGGTTTGGCAGGAAAAATCCGCCCGCCGCGATCGCCAGCATGAGCGCGACCGCCAGCGCGGTGCGTATCCATGGCTTCATACACGGCCTCCCTTCAGCTCCACGGTCACGACCGTGCCGTTGCCGACACGGCTCTCAAACTGCATCGTGCCGCCGTGCAGCTGCACGATCTCGTTGCACAGCGACAGGCCGAGGCCCGCGCCGCCCTGTGCGCGCGAGCGCGACTTGTCCACGCGGTAAAACGCCTCCGTCAGGTGCGCGAGCGCCTCCGGCGGGATGCCGCGGCCGTTGTCGAGCACGCGCACGCGGCAGCCGTCGGGCAGCATCTCCTGCCAGACATAGATGTAGCCGCCGTTGTCGAGCGCCTTGCGGGCGTTGTCCATGAGGTTGACGAGCAGGGTTTTAAATAGGTCCGGCTCCAGAAAGCACATGCCCTCCGCCGTGCGGTACTGCAGGGCGATGCCCTTCTGGGCGTACACGCGCTTGAGGTGTTCGAGCAGCCCCGCCACCAGGTCGGCCGGGCTCGCGGGTACGAGCTGGAGTTTCGACTGGTCGAGCGAGAGCATGTCCAGCAGCTTCAGCCCCAGCGCTTCGAGCCGCTTGCCCTCGGAGAAGATATAGTTCGCCGCGTCCATCTGCTCGTCTGGGGTGAGCACCTGACTGCGCAAAAGGTCTGCATAGCCGATGATGGAGGTCATGGGCGTTTTCATCTCGTGCGAGAAGTCGGCCATGAACCGCTCCTGCAGCGCCATGGTCTCCTGAATGCGGTTGACGTTGCGCTCAAGCTGCCCGGCCATGCGGTTGAAGTCGGCGGCGAGCTGCCCCACCTCGTCGCGCGAGCGCACGGGCGCGCGGTAGCCGAGATTGCCCCGCGCCAGCTCTCTTGACGCGCGTGAAAGCGTGCCGAGCGGGCGCGTCAGCAGGTAGGACGTGAGCCACGACACGGCCGCGCCGATGACGATGAGGATCACGAACGTCGTGTGGTACGCGCGCTGCTGCGTCTGGCGCACGGTATAGGTCTCCGTCACGTCGAACGCGAGCTGGACGGTCGTGCCGTCGGCCGTGGCGCCGAGCATGAGGTAGTGCCGGCCGTTGCCGGTGTGCACGATGCTGGTCACGCCGCTGCCGGCCGGAGGCTCGGGTGCTTCATCGAGCAGCGCGGTGTCGCCCGTTGTGGTCATCTGTGCGCCGAATCGGATGCGCGCCGCCGTGTTCGACCCGCCGCTGCCGAGCTTGTGCAGCACGAGCGCGACGGTGTTGGCCGCCGTGCCGGGCGAGGCGTTGTCACCGAGCAGATCCAGCACGTCCACGATCATGCGGTAGGTCTGCACGGCGGCGTCGCGCTCGCGGTCGATGGAGGAGGAAAACGACTGCGCGATCATCAGGCTGCCGCCGATGCCGTAGGTCAGCGACAGCAGCAGCACCATGGCGATGGTGAGCTTTGCGCGAAATTTCATCCGCTCATACCTCCAGCCGGTAGCCGACCTTGTTCACGGCCAGCAGCCGGTTTTCCCAGCCGACCTTTTTGCGCAGCCGCTGGATGTGCAGATCCACGGTCTTGCTGCCGTAGCTGTATTCGCCGCCCCAGACGTGCTCGTAGATCGTCTCGCGGTAGAGCGCGGTGCCGGGGTTGCGCGCGAAAAACAGCAGCAGGTCATATTCCTTGTGCGTGAGCGCGATCTCCTCCGCGCCGCGCCAGACCTGCATGGCGCGCGTGTCGATGCGCAGCCCGCCGATCTCGATGACGGCATCGGTCTTGTTGTAGCGCCGCAGCACAACGTCCACGCGCGCAAGCAGCTCGAGCACCTCGAAGGGCTTGACGATGTAATCCTCCGCGCCCATGCGCAGGCCGCGCACCCGGTCGTCGACCGAGCCGCGCGCGGTCAGAAAAATGACCGGGATGCCCAGCGGGCGGATGTATTCCATGAGCTCAAAGCCGTCGGCGTTCGGCAGCATCACGTCGAGCAGGATGAGGTCAAAGACATTGCGCTCGAGAATGTCCGCCGCGGCCAGACCGTCGTACACGCACGTGCACCGGTAGCCCGCGCGGGTCAGGCTCATCTGGATCAGGTCGCAGATCGGCTTTTCGTCGTCCACGATCAGGATCTGGATCATGCTACCGCCTCCTTCGGGTCAAAATTACATCGTTCCGGCATCAAAACGGCATCGCCGCCGCGCGTCTGGACGATGCCGTGGTTTATTATAAGTGTATGCGCATCCGTGTGTCAAACCAAATCGGCAGGAGCGGCGGTGCGCGTGTTCCGGGCTATGCGGGGGGCTTGAGAGCGCCGGGCGCGGCGGAGGGACACCCGCATGCACAAACCGGTACAAAAACCGGATGTTTTGTCCGAAATGGGCTTGAAATATGGAAGACCTTGTGATACGATGACAGTGTTGAATTCTAACTCGTCTGGAAGCATGGAATTCCAGCATCCAATGACAGGAATTTGCAATTATTTTTAAACGGAGGAAAAAAGCATGTCCAAGAAAAAAATCCTGACAGTCGTATTGACGCTTTTGGTGGCAGTCTGCCTGCTCGCCACGACTGCTCTTGCGGGCGTGGCCCCGTCCGCCCCGTCGATGCCGTCGGCACCGTCCGGCACGACCGCGCCGTCCACCCCGAGCAATCCGTCCCAGCCGAGCCAGCCGTCTCAGCCGAGCCAGCCGAGCCAGCCGAGCCAGCCGAGCCAGCCGAGCCAGCCCTCTCAGCCGAGCCAGCCCTCTCAGCCGAGCCAGCCGTCTCAGCCGTCCCAGCCGGTCGAGCCTGAAATGAAGTTCGAGGACGTGGCAGAGGGCGCCTGGTACTATGACGCCGTGATGTGGGCCGTCAAGAACGGCGTGACCGCCGGCATGACCCCGACGATGTTTGTGCCCGACGGCTCCTGCACCCGCGCACAGATGGTCGAATTCCTGTGGAACGCCGCCGGCAAGCTGGCTGCGACCATCAAGTCCGTCCCGTTCACCGACGTTCCGGAGTCCGGCAGCGCCGGTTACTGGTACGAGGATGCGCTCCTGTGGGCCTATGAGGCGGGCATCGTTGCCGGCACGACCGACACCACGTTCAGCCCGGACAAGGTCTGCACCCGCGCCGAGATGGTCTGCTTCCTCGTGCGTCTGCTGTCGGACGGCGCAACGGACAATATGCCGTTTGTTGACGTTCCGGCCAGCGCATGGTACTACAACGAAGTGCAGTGGGCATGGGCCAACGGCCTGACTGTCGGCACCAGCGCCACCACGTTCAGCCCGGACAAGGTCTGCACCCGTGCCGAGGCTGTTGAGTTCCTGTACAACGCGTTCGCGAAGTAAGGAGCTCACTGAAAATTACATGTTTTTCTATCAGGACTTCGGTTGCTAATAGACAAATCATAGACCCCAAAGCACAAAGAAGAGATGGGAAAACCTCATCTCTTCTTTTTTCACACATTGAGCTGACAAATTTAGAGAGGAAACTACAGAAAAGGAGCTGATGTGAGTCGTGAAAGCGACCCGATTCGCGAACAGAGCGTGGGCTTTTGTGTTGGCCGTCCTGATGACGCTGACGCTCATTGCCCCGCAGGCGCTGGCTGCGAACACCGTAGACCCCGTTGAACCTGCCAGCGGTAAGATCCTTGTGAGTCAGACGGATTACACGCTGATCGACGGCGTGACGGAATCCAACATCTTCCTGAATACGAAGGAAGGCAATGCGCAGATCGCCGGTTTTATGACGACGATCGCACCGGGTGCGAAGGCGACCTTCAAGGCCTCGTACAACGGTTACTATACAGAAGGCAGCACGCCCGCGTCCCGCAAGGACAAGGCGGCCAATCTGGCCTGGAGCATGGAAAAGACCACGCTGCAGGCTGCCAACTACACCAAGGCTACCGGCGGCAACGTCATCATGGCCATGAACGGCGACTACTACAACATGCAGACGCTGCAGCCGCTCGGTTACCTCATCATGGAGGGCAACCTCATTCAGAAGAATAACGGTGTTGCCAACGAGCCGTATTTTGCGGTTTTGAAGGACGGTACCTATGCCATTCGCGACGCCGGTGTGGACTGCTCCGACGTTCTGGAAGCGATTTCCGGACCGTTTTATCTGATCAAGGATGGACAGCCCTGCTACAACGGGAATCCGGACCTCATGCCGCGCAACTGCATCGGCATCAAGGCGGACGGCACGGTCGTGACCTTTTTGGCCGACGGCCGCCAGAGCCCGTACTCGGTCGGCATGACGATCGATGAGGAGATTTCGTTCCTGTATGCGCAGGGCGTGGTGAATGCGATCTTCCTCGACGGCGGCGGCTCCGCCACCTGCGCCACCAAGCGCGAGGGCACCACGGAGCTTCAGGTCCGCAACCGCCCGTCCGACGGTGTGGAGCGCACGGTCGCCAGCGCCCTGCTGCTGGTCTCCACGGCGGAGAGTGACGGCGTGTTCGACCATGCCTCTCTTTCCCCGAACAACACGGTCTACACGCCCAACAGCCAGATCCAGTTCTCGGCCATCGGCGTGGATAAAAACGGCGGCGAGGCCGCGCTCCCGGAGAATGTGACCTGGACGGTCGCGGACGCCAAGAGCGGCACGATCGACGCCAACGGTCTGTTCACGCCCGCGAAGAACTATAAGGGTGATGTGACGGCGCGTCTGCTTGTGGACGGCACCGTCAAGGGCACGACGAGCGTGAAGATCGCGGACATCACGGATGTGCATTTCAGCAGCACGTCCGTGTCGCTGGACTTTGGCGCGACATCCGATCTCGGTCTTGTTGCCAAGTGTGACGGTGTGGACATCGCCTATAAGCCCGGTGACTTCAAGTGGACGATCAAGTCCAAGACGGCCGGCGTGTCGGATAAAGACGTCGGCCACATGGACGGCAACACGTTCGTGGCCGGTACCGGCAGCGGCACGATGAACGCGACCGTCACGGTCACTTACGCAAACGACCGCTCCAAGTCGGCGGAGGTCGGTGTGGAGATCGGCAAGCTGCCGGTGACGCTCATGGACTTTGAGCCCATCAACGGCCAGCGCCAGACCTGCGCGCACTACCACTGGGGCAAATCCACTTACGTGGATAACGGCATGAATCCCGACCACGGCTACATCGGCAATGTGTCCCCGATCACGGTCACGACCGGCGGCACGTATTCCGACAATCCGACGACGGCGGAGCTCTCTGCGCCCTACCGCTTTACGGGCAACTGGGACAGCAAAGTTCCGGCTGCAGACATCTTCCGCGCCAACGGCTATAGCTATTACCTGTGGCCGAACAACTCTATCACGCAGTATCGCTGCGGCGACCTGAAGATGACGACGGCGGCCGAGGGCGGTCAAGTGCGCTTCGGCGACTACGCCATGGAGCTGAACTATGACTACGAGTCTTATGACGGGTCGAAAAACTCCAACTTCTATGTTCGCTACTGCGGCGACCAGATCAAGATCGAGGGCACGCCCACGGAGATCGGCGTCTGGATCTATGCACCGGAAAACACGCCGTGTTATTCCATCTCTGCGGATATTGAATGCTGGAACGGCAACGACTACAGTACGAAGCACTTCACCCTCACGCATAAAAATGCGAATGGTGAGCCCTCCACGGTCATTGACTGGACCGGGTGGATGTACTGCTCGGCAAATATTCAAGACATTTGGCAATATCAGGATGATGAGCACCCGCTGAGCATCATCCCCGGCGCAGGTGTGTTCTGGCTGTCTTATCAGCCGGCCTCAGTGGGCGCTGCCGGCCGCCGCAACGGCACCATCTACTTCGATAACTATCGCGCCGTCTATGGCACAAACCTCGATGACCTGGACAACCCGGTCATCCACGACATGACGATCAACGGCCAGACGCTCGCGGACGACGGCTCCACCGTCATTAACTCCAACTCGATCGAAGCGGTCGCCTCGTATGACGATGTGGACGGTCAGAACCGCTCCGGCATCAATGCCAAGGCAACGGTCATCAAGATCGACGGCGAGGAACTCCAGTCGGACAATTCCGACACGAATGCGACCGTGCGTCTGACGCTCCAGAACGGCAAGCACACCATGACGGTCTCCGTGTCCGATGCGTTCGGCAACACGGTCGAAAAGACCACGGCCTTTGTCGTTGCCGGCGATATGCAGGACACGGCCACGGTCAGCGTCAGCGGCTCGGACTTCGTCCCGCTCGGCAGCGACTATACGCTGACGGTCGCGGCGGACGGCAAGGTCCGCTCCGCGGACATCACGATGCTCAACCTCAACGATGACATCGGTCAGCCGACGGTGACCTATGCCAACGGCGTGACCGGAAAACTGACGTACACCAAGACCGGCTTTAAGAAAGCCATGCTGACGCTGCACCTTGAGTCGGCGGCACCGGTCGAGGGCGAGCTGGCCACACTGACCTTCCAGATCGACGCCGGTCTGGACACGACGGTCAACCAGTTCACGTACACGGTGTCCAACATCGCGCTCACCGCGGCGAACGGCGAGGCCTATACGGCGGCGCAGGCGGCGGTGCGTCTGCCGCTGTCGGCGTACTACAACATCCAGCCCGGCCCGCAGGCGGTCGGCATGTCCAGCGTGATCGCGGTCTATGAAAAGGACGGCAGTCCCGCCGCCGGTGTGACCGTGTCGCTCGACGGCGCGGAGATCGGCAAGACCGATGCCAACGGCCTGCTCGAGACCGATGCCATGAAGACCAAGGACGCCGGCACGGTCTGCGTGCTCACGGCTGTCGGTCCGAAGGGTGTCGCCGAGGCGACGAAGGTCACCGTTCTGGCGGACGCTGCCGGCACGGAGTATACCGCCGTCCATCTCAATGCAGTTCAGGGCAGCAGCACGAACCAGAATATCAGCTGGCTGTCCGGCCTCAGCACGGGCGGCAAGGCGGTCGTGCAGTACCGCGTCAAGGGCACGGATGCCTGGCAGACGGCCGATGGCACCTCTACGCTCACCGGTTTCTCCACCTCCAAGGATGCGGCTTATATCAACACTATTCAGCTTACGGGCCTGACGGCCGGCACGGACTATGAGTTCCAGGTCGGCGACGGCAGCACATGGTCCGAACTGCACACCTTCCGCACGAACGTGGCGCAGCAGGACACCACGGCCTTTGTCGTCATGGGCGACACGCAGATGTCCGGCGACCGTGAGGCGGATGCCGAGAGCATCGCGATCCTCGACGCGCTCGGCGATCTTGTCAAGGACAAGCAGGTCGACTTCGGCCTCCAGACGGGCGACTATGTCGACAACGGCACCAACTACGCCATGTGGGCCGAGATGCAGGAGGCGTTTAACCACACGTTCCCGAACGTGGACTTCATCCACACGCTCGGCAACCATGAGTACTACGGCGACTTCAGCGGCAGCACTGCCAGCAATATCCTTCAGCTCCCGGGCAAGGACTACTACTCCATGGAGTACGGCGATGTCTATGTCGCCGTCATCAACAACGGTGCCGACCTGAGCGCAGCCTGCGAATGGCTCAAGCAGGACGCGGCGCAGAGCACCTGCATGTGGAAGGTCCTGTCCATCCACCAGCCGCCGTATTACACGAACGCCAAGGGCGGCAGCGAGCGGTTCCATGAGCAGATCCCGGCTGCGGCAGAGGCTGCCGGCATCGACGTGGTCTTCTCCGGCCATGACCACTCTTATGCACGCATCATGGCCAAGGATGGCGAACCCGTCACAGAAAACGGCGTGACCTATTTCATTTGCGGCGACCTGGGCGAGAAGTCCAAAAACGTCAACTATGCGATGTCTTCCGATTTCTCGTTTGCCTACAAGGAGCAGGCTTACGCGGGCCTGATCCTGTACGTCACGGCCAACGGCGAGGAAATGACGATCACCGCTTACGACAGCAAGGACGGCCGTGTGGTCGATTCCACGACGCTGCAGTCCCGCTGCTCGAAGGGCCACCAGCTGACGACCTACCAGAATGGCAAGTCCGCCTGTGCGGTCTGCGGCAAGCTGATCGACGTCAAGGACGCGCAGTACACCGGCTGGATGACCGTCGAGGGCACCGAACAGCAGATGTACTTCCTGGCCGGCGACTATGTCACCGGCTGGCAGCAGATCGGCGAGAAGATGTACCACTTCGGCGATGACGGCATCGCCCACGTGACCGAGACGGTCGACACCCGTACCTGCACGCAGTACGGTTGGCTGGAGACCACCTGCAAGACCTGCGGCGCCGTTCATCACAGTGCATCTCTCTGGCCGGAGGGCCATAAGTGGGATGATAACCATGTCTGCACGAAGTGCGGCTTCGTGGGCAGGGACATCTCCAAGGCAACGGTCAAGACGTGGCCGGCCACCTATAAGGGCGGCAGCACACCGTGCTATGTGGAGGTCACCTACGAGGGACAGAAGCTGACAGTCAAGACCAGCGACGCGGGTGTTGACGGCTATGTTTCCTATTCCAACAACACCAAGGTCGGCTATGGCGTCGTGACGATCCGCGGCATGGGCGATTACTATGGCATCGTGTCCGCACAGTATGAGATCGTTCCGCCGGTCGTCTCCGGTGTTGCGGTGACGGATGTCGGTCAGAAGCGTCTGACCGTCGGCTGGAATCCAGCTCCCGGTGCTGAGAACTACCGCGTGGAGATCAGCAGCGACGGCGGAAATACCTGGGAGGTCCTGGAGGTGACCTCGCAGACCAGCTGCGTGGCCACGGGCCTGAACCCGTCGACGGCGTACAGCTTCCGCGTATACGGCTGCACGAAGGTCGGCGACACATGGTTCAATTCTCGGCATTATTCCGATGTCGTCAGCTCAACGACACTCAACGCCGACCAGTTCGCGCCGTCCGAACAGTTCAAGGACATCTGTGCGACGGTCGACGGACAGACGATCTCCGGCCTGCAGTCCGGTGCAGATCAGTATCTGTTCCTGCCGGCCAGTGCGAAGCTGAGCAAGCTCGCCCTGACGGTCACGACGCAGAACAGTGACGCACTCAAGATCGAGCTGCAGGGCACGAAGGGCACGCAGACGCTCGACGGTGCTGCCGTGAACGTCACCAAGCTGGCGGATGCGCAGGACGGCCTGTATGACCTTGCGGTTCTCGTCAACGGCCAGAAGGCTGCGGTCGTGCACATTGCACAGTCGGCCAATATCAACGCGCTCTACATCACGAGTGACGATCCGGCCACACAGGGCAGAGACTTTGTCGATGCCAGCAAGTCCAACATCGCGACCGGCAAGCTGCTCGTCGTAGACAAGGACGGCAAGACCGTGTATGACGGTGCGCTCACGCAGCTCAAGGCGCGCGGCAACACCACCTTCACCAACGCCGAGAAGAAGTCCTACCAGATCAAACTCGACGGCAAGTCCGACCTGATCGCCTGCGGCGAGAAGATCAAGACCTGGACCCTGCTCGCCGGCTCCCACGACGCAACGCTCATGCGCGACAAGATGTTCAAGGATCTTGCCAAGTCGCTCGGCATGCCGTACACGGCCAGCACCGACTGGGTGGATCTGTACTACGACGGCGTGTATCGCGGCACATACATCGTCAGTGAGAAAAACTCCGTCAACAAGACGGGCGTCAACATCACTGACATGGAAAAAGCCTACGAGGCGTGCAACCCCGGCTACGGTGAGAACGCTTCCACGGCACTGGCCGAGAACAAGTACGGCCAGACTTACCAGTACACCACCGGCCTGACCGAGCCGGAGAATATCACCGGCGGCTACCTGCTGGAGCTCAACGGCACGAAGCTCGACGACAGCTACAATCCGAAGTATGACGAGGCCAGCGGCTTCATCACCGGCAAGGGCTCCGCGATGAATGTCAAGAGCCCCGAGTGGTGCGGCAAGGACGCTATGGCCTACATCAGCGAGTACTATCAGGAGTTTGAAGACGCCGTCTACGCGCAGGATGCCGACGGCAACTATACCGGCTACAACGCGCAGACCGGCAAGTACTACTATGAGTACTGCGATCTGAACTCGCTGGTTCAGGCTTACCTGATCCAGTACCTCTCCGGCAACTCCGACGCGTTCTACTCCTCGTTCTTCTTCTATAAGGACGTGGACGGCCTCATGTACGCCGGCCCCGTCTGGGACATGGAGCTGACCGGCGGCGGCGGCTGGTCCGGCGTGATCACGTCGGACAACACCTTCATCAACGGCCGCTATCTTGTCCAGGCACTCACCCAGATCCCCGGCTTCCGCGCTGCGGTGAACAACTACTATCACAACACCTTCCTTGCACAGGCGCAGGCGCTTGTCGGCGACAACGGTAAGGTTCAGGGGTATTACGATCACATCTCGGCCAGCGCCGCGATGAACTACCGCCAGTGGCCGCTGGTCCGCGTCGGCAAGCCGAGCTCGGACAATCACTTCTGGCCCGACGGAACGACCTACGGCGACACCGTCAAGGATCTCAACACGTGGCTGAGCGCGCGCATCGCAAAGATGAGCGCAGAGTTCAACGATACGTGGGACGATGGCGTCGTGACCAAGGAGCCGACCTGCACCGAGAACGGCGTGCGTACCTACACCTGTGAAAACGGCAACATCATGTACGAGAGCATCCCGGCGCTCGGCCACAAGGAAGTGATCGATCCGGCGAAGGATGCGACCTGCACGCAGACCGGCCTGACGGAAGGCAAGCACTGCTCCGTCTGCGGCGAGACGCTCGTTGCGCAGACAGAGGTTCCGATGAAGCCGCATACGCCGAAGGCGACGGAGATCGTTCCGGCGACCTGCACGGAGGATGGCACGGCGGGCGGCATCGTCTGCGCTGTGTGCGGCACGACGCTGGAAGGCTCAAAGCGCATCCCGGCAAGGCATCACTATGTCGGCGGCTACTGCACGGTCTGTGAGCGGCAGGATCCGCTGCGCATCCCGTGCTCCGGCGATCAGCATTGCCCGGGCCACATCTTCAGCGACATGCCGTCGACCGACTACTGGTCACACGGCGCGATCGACTATGTCGTTGCGCACAAGCTCTTCTTCGGCACGAGCGCGACGACCTTTGAGCCCATGACCAAGCTTTCCCGCGCAATGATCGTCAAGGTCCTTTATACGCTCGAGGGCGAGCCCGCCGTCACCGGGGAGAATCCGTTCCGTGACGTTGCGGACAACAGATGGTACACCAACGCGGTGATCTGGGCGGCGGAGAACAAGATCGTGGCCGGCATCGGTGACGGTAAGTTTGACCCGGACGGCGATGCAACGCGTGAGCAGGTCGCAACGATCCTGTATGAGTACGCAGCGTTCAAGGGCTGTGACATGAATGTGTATGGTGATCTGTCGACGTTCGCGGACATGGGTAAGGTTTCCGATTTCGCGAAGGAGCCCATGACCTGGGCAGTTGCCGAGAGCGTGATCTCCGGTGTCGCGGTCGGCCGCGAGGCGCTGCTCGATCCGCAGGGCGTGACGACGCACGAGCAGTTTGCGATGATGATGGCGAAGTACATGATGCAGGTGCTCCCGCTGACGCCGGACGAGCCGGATGCACCGGATGTACCGAGTGCGCCGAGTGCGCCGGTCGAGCCCAGCGCCTCACCCGAGGAGCCTGGCGCTTCGCCCGAGGAACCCAGCACTTCACCTGCGCCCAGCGCGCAGCCGGCTGAAACGGCGAAGCCAGAAACGGTGCAAACGCCCGCAGAAGGCGAAACGCCGTAATCACGGCGCGGGCGCACAAATCCCAAGCCCCAAACGGGACATCCCGGAG
>ERZ773157.2831-NODE-2831-length-12691-cov-4.589348_pt1 | contig 12691 bp, 8 predicted proteins | sample MGYA00511480_ERZ773157 | MGnify/ENA primary metagenome ERZ773157 (study PRJEB29015, sample SAMEA2737863) | human gut metagenome | biome: human gut; feature: human-associated habitat; material: faeces | place: China | collected 2012 ... | reverse complement strand
ACCATTCTTCTCCTCCGCAAGTTTACATAAGTCTACTTTCAGCACGTCCTCATGGATAACTGTCACATTATCGTAAGCACTCAGGGTATCCTTCAAAATCGGAATCAACGCATCGTCAATCTCGATGGCCGCCACCTCCCGCGCGGACGCCGCCAGATACTGGGTCAGAGTACCGATGCCCGGGCCGATCTCCACAACGAAATCATCCTCGGTAATCTCCGCGGAGCGAATGATTTTGCTCAGCACATGCTCGTCGATCAGAAAGTTCTGACCGAACTTTTTCTGAAATACGAATTTGTATTTATTTAAAATTTCGATGGTATTCTTTGGGTTTCCCAATGTGGGAACAGGTCTGCTCATATGATTCTCCTCAAATAAACTGTTTCACAAAGTCGATTTTTATCAGCTTTTATTGTATTTTCTATCTGTATTTTAAATCCTGCCTTCAAAATACATTTTCTTCGCGTTCTGATTTGTTACCCGAACTACTTCGTCCGCGTCCACGCCCTTCAGTTCCCCGATGGCCGCTGCCACATAGGGCAGGTTCAGCGACGAATTCCGCCTGCCCCGGTTGGGCTCCGGCGCCAGATACGGGCAGTCCGTCTCCAGCACCAGCTTGTCCTCCGGCACTTCCGCCAAGGCTTTCAGCGCCTTTTTGGCATTCTTAAAGGTCAGCACGCCGGTGAAACCGATGTACATTCCCAGTTTCAGTACCTCTCTGGCGGTCTCGGCACTGCCGGAAAAGCAGTGTACCACGCCACGGGGACGCATCTCCCGTAAGATGTTCACATAGTCCTCGGTGCAGTCCCGGGCGTGGATGATGACCGGCAGATCCAGCTGTTTCGCCAGATCCAGCTGCTCCCGGAACAACCGGATCTGTACATCCCGGTCATAGCCCTCATAGTGATAGTCCAGCCCGATCTCGCCCACGGCAACCACTCTGGGGTCTGCCGCCATGCGCTCCAGCTGCGCCAGATAATCTGCCGGCTGCTGCCCGGCGGTCTCCGGGTGGATGCCTACGGCGGCATAGAGGTAGTCGTAGCGCCTGGTCAGTGCGATGCCGGCGGCACTGTCCTCCAGCGTCGTTCCGGCGAGAACGGCGTGGACGATGCCCTCTTTCGGGAGCGCATCCAGCACCTGGTCACGGTCCTCGTCAAAGGCGCTGTCGGTGTAGTGGCTGTGGGTGTCAAAAATCTGCGTAAACATAGGGACTTCCTTTCTCCGGAATGCCTGTGCGGTTGTGGGGTTTGCTGAAAAAATCCCTGCCGGACAAGCGAAATCTATTCATATCTAAGACTTGCAATTTTTCCTGTTTCGTGCTATACTAAAGGGTATGCCGGCGAATGCAGCCGAATTTTCGGTGCTGCTCCCGGTCATAAAAAACGCAGTTTCATCATACCATATTTGATAGAAAAATGCAAGTGAGCGTGTTCAGACGCTGGGCAGGTCATTTTTTTCAGAAAGTCACCCGGTGTGCCTTGTGCTGAACCGGATATCGTAAGTTAATATAGGCTCCCCTAATAGGGCACCCGAAGGGTGTGCCTTGTGCTGAGCTGGCAAGCCATAGGCTTGACTGAGGGGTCAATCCTCCTGTCAGTTTACGCTGACAGTTCAACACAAGACACACCCCTCAGACATCCTGTCAAGGGGAACCCATAAAACACATACCGCCGTTTCAGCGGCGAAAACCGTATCCAAAAAGGAACGTGATAGATCATGGAACAAGAACAGCAAAAACGCTATCGTGCATGGGCGGAGATCGACCTGAACGCCCTGACCCATAATGTACAGACCGTGCAGAAGCTTCTGCCGGCGCAGACCCAGTATATGGCGGTGGTGAAGGCCAACGCCTATGGCCACGGAGATGAGGCGATCTGCCGGAAACTCTGGGAACTGGGTGTGCGCTGGTTCGCCGTCTCCAATCTGGAAGAGGCGCTTTCCGTGCGCCAGTTCTGCCCTTACGGCGAGATTTTCATTCTGGGCTATACGCCGCCGGAATTTGCGCCGGAGCTGGCACGGAACAACATCATCCAGGGCGTGCTGTCCATGGAATATGCCCGTCAGCTCCAGCACTTCGCCCACCAGCCGGTGCGCTGTCATATCAAGCTGGATACCGGCATGGGACGCATCGGGTTCCGGGGCGATTCTCCGGCGGAATGCGCCAAGGCGCTGCTGCCCCTGTTCGACCTGGAAAAGCTGTCTATCGAGGGCATTTACACCCATTTCGCTGTGGCAGATTCTCCCGAGGCAGACGATGTGGCATATACCCAGGCGCAGGAGGACAGCATCGTTGCCGTTTATGACGAACTGGCAAAGCTGGGGCATCCGCTGAAGCATCTCCACTTCATGAACAGCGCCGCCACCGTGACACGCCCCAACCCCAGGGCAACGCTGGCACGGGTGGGCATTATTATGTACGGCTTAGAGCCGAACTATCCCATTCACGTTCCCATGGAGCTGCATCCGGTGATGTCGCTCCGGAGCGTGGTCTCCCACGTCAAGACCGTGGAGGCTGGTGCGTGCATCAGCTACGGCAGAACATATACCGCTCCGGGAACACGCACCATCGCCACAGTCACCATCGGCTATGCAGACGGCTATGCCCGGCTGCTGTCCAATAAGGCAGAGGCACTGCTCCACGGCAGACGCTGCCCCATTGTGGGACGTGTCTGCATGGATCAGCTCATGCTGGATGTGACCGATGTGCCGGAAGAAGTCAAGCCCGGCGATGTGGTCACTATGTTCGGCACAGACGGCGGCGAGACCATCACCGCCGATGAGCTGGCAGCACTGTACGGGACGATCGGCTATGAGATCATCTGCGGCATTTCAAAACGTGTGCCGAGAGATGTGATCGGGGCGTAAGGAACGGCGATGGAAAAGAGAGACTCCTCAGTCAAGCCTGCGGCTTGCCAGCTCCTCTATAAGAGGAGCCAAATAAAAAGTCTCCTCTTATAGAGGAGATGCCCGGCAGGGCAGAGGAGTCAATTTGCCCATTTTGAAAAGGCGCACTATAGGGGCGAACATGGTTCGCCCGAAACTACTCAGTCAAGCCTGCACAGGATTTTCCATTGCAATTCCCGAAAAAATCAGGTACAATCATTCCTGTATAAAAAACTAAAATTTATAGTAGCTAAAATCTATAGAAGTTAAAATCTCTGTCTCGTGGGAATGCCTGCCGGACAAATTGTGAAAGCCGACGCAGATGCGTCACAGGAAAGGAGCAGCTATCCATGCTTGAAACACAGAAGATCCCCTATGCACTGGGAATTGACGTGGGTTCGACCACTGTCAAGACGGTTTTGCTGACAGAAGAAGGCGAAGTGCTTTCTTCCAGCTATGAACGCCATTTTTCCAAGGTCCGTGAGACCGTGTGTGCAAAGCTGGCACAGCTGGCGCAGGAATATCCGGATAGAAAGCTCCGGGTCAGCATCACCGGCTCTGCCGGACTGGGACTGGCGCAGGCGGCAGAGCTGCCCTTTGTCCAGGAAGTACACGCTGCGTTCCTGGCGGTCAAGCAGCGCTATCCCCAGGCAGATGTGGTCATCGAGCTGGGCGGCGAGGATGCGAAGATCATCTTTCTCACCGGCGGCGTAGAACAGCGCATGAACGGCAGCTGTGCCGGCGGTACGGGCGCATTCATTGACCAGATGGCGACCCTGCTGGACGTGAGCGTGGATCAGCTGGATAAAATGGCGCTGGCGGCAGAAAAGGTCTATCCCATTGCCTCCCGGTGCGGCGTGTTCGCCAAGTCGGACATCCAGCCCCTGCTGAACCAGGGCGCACGCCGGGAGGACATCGCCGCAAGCATTTTCCAGGCGGTGGTGGACCAGACGGTCTCCGGTCTGGCACAGGGCAGACGCATTTCCGGAAACGTCCTGTTCCTGGGCGGTCCGCTGTCCTTTTTGCAGGGACTGCGCAACGCCTTTACCAAGACGCTGGAACTGGACGAAGAACACGCCCTGTTCCCGGAGGACGGCAGAACCTTTGTGGCATACGGCAGCGCCGTTTCCGCATCGTCTCTGACGGATACCTATACCTTAAATGAACTGGAAGAGATGCTCCGGAACGCCAAGACCCAGACGGCACTGGTGGCAGACAAGCCGCTGTTCAGCTATCCGGAGGAGTACGAGCGCTTCCGGGAGCGCCACGCCGCACACGATGTGGCACGGGGTGACTACCGCACCTATGCCGGAAAGGCGTACCTGGGCATTGACGCCGGCTCTACCACCACCAAGATCGTGCTGCTGTCGGAAAACCACGAACTGCTGTACGAGTTCTACGCCTCCAATAAGGGACAGCCGCTGGACTGCATCCAACGGGAACTCTCTGCCCTGTATGAGGGGCTGAGTCCGGACTGCACCATCTGCGGCAGTGCCGTCACCGGCTACGGCGAAGATCTCATCCGTGCCGGGCTGGGCGTGGACTTCGGCATCGTGGAGACTGTGGCGCACTTCAAGGCAGCGTCGTTCTTCTGTCCGGAGGTAGATTTTATCATCGACATCGGCGGACAGGATATCAAATGCTTTCAGATCAAGAACCACAGCATCGACAGCATCATGCTGAATGAGGCTTGTTCCTCCGGCTGCGGCTCGTTCATCCAGGCGTTCGCCGTGGCGCTGGGCTATGACATCGCCGATTTCTCCAGGCTGGGTCTCTTCGCCGAGCATCCGGTAGATCTGGGTTCCCGCTGTACCGTGTTTATGAACAGCAGCGTTAAGCAGGCGCAGAAGGACGGTGCAACGGTAGAGGATATCTCCGCCGGTCTGTCCGGTTCTATCGTCAAGAATGCCATCTATAAGGTTATCCGTGCGCATAACCCGGAGGAACTGGGACAGCACATCGTGGTACAGGGCGGTACGTTCCTCAACGATGCCGTGCTGCGCTGTTTCGAACGTGAGATCGGTCACGACGTCATCCGTCCGGCGATCTCCGGACTCATGGGGGCATTCGGTGCGGCGCTGTATGCCCAGGAGAAGAGCAGCGGTACCAGCACCCTGCTGAATGCCCAGGAACTGAAAGACTTCTCCTATACGGCAAAGGCAGCCACCTGCAAGGGATGTACGGCGCACTGTGCGCTGAGCATCATCCGGTTCAATAACGGCGGCCGGTTCATTTCCGGAAACCGCTGTGAAAAGGGCGCAGGCAAGAAGGAGTCGGAGCAGATGCCCAATCTGTTCGAGTGGAAATACCGGCACATCCTGGCGCTGGAACAGCAGAACCAGCCGGAAGAGCCGAAAGCCACCGTGGGACTGCCGCTGGCGCTCCACTACTACGACCAGATGCCCCTGTGGCACACGTTCTTCACGGAGCTGGGCTTTGCGGTGAAGTTCTCCGAGGAAAGCACCCGGCAGACCTATTACAAGGGACAGAGTACCATCCCGTCAGATACGGTGTGCTATCCGGCGAAGCTGACACACGGTCATATCGAGAGCCTGCTGGAACAGGGCGTGGACTTCATCTTCTACCCCTGCATGAGCTATAACATCGACGAGGGCGATTCGGACAATCACTATAACTGTCCGGTGGTGGCGTATTATCCGGAACTGCTTATGGCGAACTGCGAAAAGCTGAACCACAACAATTTCCTGTACCCGTTCCTCGACCTGAACCGCCGCAGCCACGTAGTAAAGACCCTGTCCACCATGTTCAGCCGCTATGCCACCAAAAAGCAGGTGGAGACGGCGCTGGAACACGGCTTTGCGGCGCTGGAGCAGTACCGGAAAGACATTGTGGCAGAGGGCGAAGAGATCGTCCGGCAGGCGAGGGACGCCGGAAAGCAGATCATCGTCCTTGCCGGCAGACCCTACCACATCGACCCGGAGATCAACCACGGCATCCATAAGCTGATCGGCAGCCTGGGGCTGGCAGTCATCACTGAGGACAGCGTGGCGCATCTGGCGCAGACGCCGGAACTCCAGGCGCTGAACCAGTGGACCTACCATTCCCGGATGTACCGTGCCGCCAAGTATGTCACCACACAGCCGGATATGCAGCTGGTACAGCTGGTGTCCTTCGGCTGCGGCATCGACGCTATCACCACAGACGAGGTGCGGCGCATCCTGGAGACCGGCGGCAAGCTGTATACCCAGCTGAAGATTGACGAGATCAGCAACCTGGGTGCCATCAAGATCCGCCTGCGCAGTCTCATCGCCGCTATGGAGCAGACACAGAACCAGACAGCACCGGAGACGGTGTGAAATCTTTTGTCAGTGAAAATTGTAGTATACTGTAATTTTCAAAATTCTATAGATTAGGCTCCCTTGAAAAGGCAAAAAACTCTTCTGTCCTGTCGGACACCTTTTCAAAGCGGGCAAACCGACTCCTCTGCCCTGCCGGGCATCTCCTCTAAAAGAGGAGACAATATGAAGCCTCCTCTTTTAGAGGAGATGGCACGAAGTGCGGTCGGAGTCGCCCGCAGAGTTTCTCAGCATGATACAGCAGCGCAAAACTGCTTCCCACCCAAAACCCAGAGCATTCCAAGGAGGTAACCATACCTATGGCATACGCAAAGTTTACACCGGAAATGAAAAAGACATATACCATTCTTGCACCCAATATGCTCCCCATTCACTTCCATCTGCTGATCCGCATCCTGGAACAGTTCGGGTATCATGTGGTGCTGCTGGAGTCTACTTCCCGCACGGTCGTGGAAGAGGGACTGAAAAACGTACATAACGACACCTGCTATCCGGCGCTGCTGGTAGTGGGACAGTTTATGGAGGCGCTGAAAAGCGGCAAGTATGACGTAGACCATACGGCGCTGCTCATCACCCAGACCGGCGGCGGATGCCGTGCGTCCAACTATATCCACCTGCTCCGAAAGTGCGTGGCGGAACAGTTCCCCAATGTGCCGGTGATCTCGCTGAACTTTGCCGGACTGGAAAAGGACAGCAGCCTGGAGCTGACGCCGGCGCTGTGCATCAAGATGGTGTACGCCGTGCTGTATGCCGATATGCTCATGACCCTGTTCAACCAGTGCCGTCCCTATGAGCTGAACGAGGGCGAGTCCCAGCAGGTGCTGGATGCCTGGCAGGAAAAGCTGCCGAAACTGTTCGAGAGCAGCAAGTATCTTTCCGCAGAGAAGATCTATGCTCAGATTCTGAAGGACTTCGCCGCCATCCCACGGAGCAAAAAGCTCAAGATCAAGGTAGGCATTATCGGCGAGATCTACGTAAAATATTCGCCGCTGGCGAACAACCATCTGGAGGACTTCCTCATCTCCGAGGGCTGCGAGCCTGTCGTGCCGACTCTGCTGGAATTTGTCCTGTACTGTGCGGCGAATACGGAGACCAACAGCCACCTGTATGACTACAAGAACTTCAAGACCCTGGCGTTCGGGCTGGGCTATAAGTTCCTGCACAGCAAGCAGGTGCAGATGATCAAGGCGATCCAGAAACACGGCGAGTTCACGCCGCCGCACGATTTCGAGGATCTGCGCCGTGCTGCGGATAAGTATATCAGCCAGGGCGTTTCCATGGGTGAGGGCTGGATGATTACCGCCGAAATGGCAGTGCTGGCGGAGACCGGCACGGAGAATATCATCTGCACCCAGCCGTTCGGCTGTCTGCCCAACCACATCGTGGCAAAAGGCATGGCGAGAACCATCAAGAACGCCTATCCCAACGCCAACATTGTGGCGATCGACTATGACCCCGGCGCAACACGGGTCAACCAGGAAAACCGCATCAAGCTGATGCTGGCGAACGCCCGGATGGAGCAGGAGAACAAGGTCTGATGGTGAAGTCCATTTGTTTTACCGGACACCGGCACATCGCCAAAGAAAAGCTGCCGGCGGCGCTGGCGGAGCTGCGGCGTGTGCTGGAAACGGCGATCCCTCAGGGGTTCGTGGATTTTTACGCCGGCGGTGCGCTGGGATGGGATACCTACTGCGCACAGACCGTGCTGGATCTCCGGGAAGAGTATCCCTGCATCGCCCTGCATCTGGTGCTGCCCTGTTCCCGTGCGGAGCAGACGGCACGCTGGACAGAGGCACAGAAAGCCGCCTATGACTGCATCTATCGGGAGGCGGATTCCTGTGAGTTCGTCTCCGTGGACTATACCAAGGATTGTATGCGCCTGCGGAACAAGCGCCTGGTGGAGCTGGCGGACTGCTGCGTTTGTTTCTGCGGCGAGCCGGAGGGCAGGAGCGGCACGGCGCAGACCGTCCGCATGGCACGGCAAAAGGGCATCCCGGTTATCAATCTGGCATCGTGAAATACAAAAGCCACGTCGGCGTGACGTGGCTTTTTTTGCGTATGGAAAGGGATGCTCAGTTCCGGGCAGCGGATTTTTTATTTCGCCGGAACAGCAGACGGAACAGCCAGCGCACCAGCGGCCCGATGTAGAACACCTGTAAAATCAGCGCCGCCGGGAAACACTGTCCGGCAAGCTGGATCCAGCGTGGGAAAAAGCCCGGGTTTACGCCGCCGTGGAGCAGGGACGCAAACAGCGTCACCGCCTGGACGACCATGGAGACCGTCAGCCCCTGCACCACCAGGGTGAACAGGATCTGGGGCAGTTCCCGTGGGTGCAGCAGTTTCAGTGCGATGCGTGGCGCAATGCGGCTGACGCCGAAAAAGACCAGCAGGAACACAAAGGCGAATTCGATCCACATCTCCCGGATAGACTGGGCGAACAGACCATAGGTCACGCCGCCTGCCCGGAGCGCCCCGGTATAGCAGGTCATGGAAAAGACCATGCAGAATACCATCAAGGCGGTAAAGACCACGCTTTCCAGTTTTGTTTTTGGCATATGCAGTTATCCTCCTTTTCCGCAAAAAAAGAAACGACACGAAATATTCCGAGACCATCAGACATGGGTCTCAGAGATATTTAATGTCGTTTCTTTTATGCGGTTATTCTGTAATTATAATACCACGTTTTTCAAATTTGTCAAGGGTGAATCAAACTGAAATCACGCAAATCATTTTTGTAACTGATGCACTATGTGTTGAATTAGCAAGTCATAGGTTTGGCTGAAGAACGAATCCCCCTGTCAGCTTACGCTGACATCCCCCTTTTCAAGGGGGATTCCCCACAGAGTGGGGAAATGTCACCGTAGGTGACAAAGGGGACCGCTCAGTACGAGGTGGCACGGAGTGCCGGAGGGATTATCCCTTTTATTTGTTTGTTCTAATATCTCAGCACAAGGTGTACCTTACGTTATCGTTTCAAAGGCAGTTTTCTAAAAAATTGATCCATGGCTTTTTCAAGAAATCCCTTGCATTTCCGGCGGAAATATGCTATACTGAAAACAGACTGACGGCACAGGCGGCGATGCCTGCGCCGGAAACAACCACAGGAGGATACTATGGCAAAGAAAAATCAGAAAATGGTGGAAGAGATCACGGCAATGGACGTGGATTTCGCACAGTGGTACACCGATATCTGCAAAAAGGCAGAACTTGTCTCTTATACCAGTGTAAAGGGCTGTATGGTCATTCGTCCCTACGGCTATGCCATCTGGGAAAATATACAGCGCATCCTGGACGCAAAGTTCAAGGAGACCGGTCACGTGAACGTCAATATGCCCATGTTCATCCCGGAGAGCCTGCTCCAGAAGGAAAAGGATCACGTAGAGGGCTTTGCACCGGAAGTGGCATGGGTCACCTACGGCGGCAGCGAAAAGCTGGAGGAGCGCCTGTGTGTTCGCCCGACTTCAGAGACCCTGTTCTGCGATCACTACAAGGACATCGTACACAGCTATCGTGACCTGCCGAAGCTGTACAACCAGTGGGTCAGCGTAGTGCGCTGGGAAAAGACCACCCGTCCGTTCCTGCGCTCCCGGGAATTCCTGTGGCAGGAAGGACACACCATCCACGCTACCGCAGAAGAGGCGATCCAGGAGACCGAGCGTATGCTGAACGTATACGCTGACTTTTGCGAAAAGTGCCTGGCAATGCCGGTGGTCAAGGGCAGAAAGACCGAGAGCGACAAGTTCGCCGGCGCTGTCTCCACCTATGCCATCGAGGCACTGATGCACGACGGCAAGGCGCTCCAGGCTGGTACATCCCACTACTTTGGGGACGGCTTTGCCAAGGCGTTCGGCATCCAGTTTGCCGGCAAGGACAACAAGCTGGCATATCCGCACCAGACCAGCTGGGGCATGACCACCCGTCTGATCGGCGCTATCATCATGACACACGGCGATGACAGCGGTCTGGTACTGCCGCCGGCAGTGGCTCCCGTACAGGCTGTGATCGTCCCCATTGCACAGCACAAGGAAGGCGTTCTGGACAAGGCGAATGAGCTGTACCAGGCACTGGCTGCCAAGGGTATCCGGGTCAAGCTGGACGATTCCGACAACTCTCCGGGATGGAAGTTTGCGCAGTACGAGATGAAGGGCATTCCGGTTCGTATCGAGATCGGCCCGAAGGATATCGAGTCCGGACAGTGCGTGGTTGCTGCTCGCTTTAACGGCGAAAAGCAGACCGTTGCCCTGGACGAGAACTATGCGGCGCTGTGCAGCACCGTGACCGACCTGCTGGAGAACGTGATCCCGCAGGGAATGTTCCAGAAGGCGCTGGAAAACCGGAAGAACAAGACCTATGTCTGCCAGACCATGGACGAGATCATCCAGGCGCTGGAAGAAAAGGGTGACGGATTTGTCGAGGCAATGTGGTGCGGCGACGAGGCGTGCGAGGACAAGGTGAAGGAAGTCACCGGCGTTGGCTCCCGCTGCATTCCGCTGAACCAGCAGCACATCTCTGACAAGTGCGTCTGCTGCGGCAAGCCGGCAAAGCACATGGTGCTGTGGGGCAAGGCATATTGATCTTACCGCAAACAGAAGAATAACAGCAGCCGTCCGGTTCGCCGGGCGGTTGTTTTTTGTTGTTGGATAAAATTGTTCCAGAATCACCGTAGGGGCGAACATCGTTCGCCCGAGACTCCTCTGACTCCTCCGGCACTGCGTGCCACCTCCTCTCTTAGAGGTGATGCCCGACAGGGCAGAGGAGTTGTCTGCCCTTTTTGAAAAGAAAAACCACACCCCAAAAAATCCGCCGCAAGGAGAAATCACTATGTATACAATTGCAGCAATTGCAACCCCTCACGCTGCCGGCGGCATTTCTGTGATCCGGATCTCCGGCGACAGTGCCGTTTCCGTGGCACAGACCTGCTTTCGCAGCGTGACCGGAAAATCCTTATCCGAAATGCCCGGCTACACCTGCGCCTACGGCAAATTCTGCGACCCGTCCGGTGCGGAGCTGGATGACGGGATCGCCACCGTGTTCCGTGCGCCCCACAGCTATACCGGCGAGGACACCGTGGAGTTTTCCTGCCACGGAGGCATTTTTGTCACCCAGCAGCTGCTGGAATCGGTCTACGCCGCCGGCGCTGTCCCGGCAGAACCGGGCGAATTCACCAAACGGGCGTTTCTCGCCGGAAAAATGACACTCACCCAGGCGGAGGCGGTCATGGATGTGATCGGCGCAGCCGGAAAACGGGAGCTTTCCTTTGCCCATGCCCAGCAGAACGGCGCACTCTTTCATCGGGTGCAGCAGATCTCACAGGGCATCGTCAGCAGCCTGGGCGACCTGGCAGCCTGGGCAGACTACCCGGAGGACGAAGTCCCGGCAGTCACCCCGGAGGGACTCCATGCCGCACTGCAGCCTGTCTTGGAACAGCTGGACAGCACCCTTGCCACCTATGACTACGGGCGCATTCTCCAGTCGGGCGTGTCGGCAGTCATCGTGGGCAAACCCAACGTGGGAAAGTCCACCCTGTTCAACCTGCTGTCCGGCAGTCAGCGCAGTATTGTCACTGAAATTGCCGGCACGACACGTGACGTGGTGGAGGAACAGATCCGCCTGGGCAACGTGACCCTGCGGCTGTCCGACACTGCCGGACTGCGTGAGACCGAGGACGTGATCGAACAGATGGGCGTGAAAATCGCCGAGGAACGCCTGGCGCAGGCGGATCTGATTCTGGCGGTGTTTGACACCACCCGTCCGCTGGATGCAGACGACCGTCGAATGCTGGAACAGCTGCCGGACAAGCCGGTAATCGCCATTCTGAACAAGTCCGACCAGACCGCCTGTCTACATCCGGAAAGCCTGGAACAGCAGTTCTCCCGTGTCATCACCATGGCGGCAAGGGACGGCAGCGGTCTGGAACAGTTGCGCCAGGCGGTGGAAGAGCTGTTCTACCAGGCGGAAGTGACTCCGGAACTGGGCATCGTGGCAAACGCCCGGCAGAAACAGTGCCTGGAACGGGCGAGAGAGCAGGTAAAGCTTGCCCTGGATGCCCTGGATGCCGGCGAACTGCTGGACGCCGTGACCGTACTCCTGGAAGAGGCAGCCGATGCCCTGCTCACCCTCACCGGCGAGCGTGTCTCCGATGCCGTGGTGAACGACGTGTTCTCCCGGTTCTGCGTGGGAAAATAAAAGCGGTTGTTTCACGTGAAACATTTTGGATGGGGGATGTGCAACGAGAAGGCATACCCTTTTGCTGTCCTTGAAAAGGCATACCGTAGGGGCGAATATTGTTCGCCCGTGACTCTTTTGACTTCGACCGCACTGTGTGCCTTGTGCTGAGGTGGGGATTTTGCAAGTGTTAATATAGGCTCCCCTAACAGGGGAGCCAAATGAAAGTCTCCTCTCATAGAGGAGATGCCCGATAGGGCAGAGGAGTTGTTTTCCCATTTTCAAAGAGGGAAACCTGTAGGGGCGAACATTGTTCGCCCGAAACT
>ERZ773157.2821-NODE-2821-length-12726-cov-5.664194_pt1 | contig 12726 bp, 10 predicted proteins | sample MGYA00511480_ERZ773157 | MGnify/ENA primary metagenome ERZ773157 (study PRJEB29015, sample SAMEA2737863) | human gut metagenome | biome: human gut; feature: human-associated habitat; material: faeces | place: China | collected 2012 ... | reverse complement strand
CGAGATTTCCCCGTGGTGCCATCATACTCAAGTAAATTTATAAGTTATCTTTTCTTAATTGGTAGTAATCCATAATTTTCACGCAATCGGTTGAATCTCCGTCTTTGCTTGTCGTCCATATTGAATCTCTTCATTATTCTGATAGTTTCTGAAATATCCTCTGTCATAACAGCTCGCCATATTTCCTCTGAAATAAATGCGATATTAGTATGCTTGTCTGTACCACCTTCACCTACTGGAATTTTCCTTATACATTTCATTTGATGTACATTCAGCCTATTTCCCATGACATAGCAGTTCCCCTGTTGCACGAGGTATGCAGAAATACTATTATCATTAAATTCAATGCTTTCATTAGGATTCCTATACTTCATCACATTTCGTAATTCCTGTGTTTCTACACATTGGACAGATTTATGAATCTTTTCTCTTCCTTTTGCTGTATAGCTGGTAATATCTTGTGAGAAATTTATAGGATGTTTGTGATGAACTCCTGTAAGTGGCAGTAGTGGCATTTTGCCTACTGTTATAATTTTGGTTTCTTTCTTGATTCCTACAGTTTTCTGTTGAAATTCATAGGGCGTTTCCGCAAACGGAATTGTACTTCCAATACATGATAATCTGGTTCTAAAGGTTGGTAAGAGAGCGTAATTAACATCCGTTAGATTGTTATATATGTTGGTAGCAATACAGTAATAATTCTGTATCCCTATCACTGCCATGTTATAGGCATTGATTCTACCAACAGTTGTGTGTTTCCTTATATTAATCACTTTTGCCTTTAATTCAGCAGTAATCTTTTTGATGGCTTTATCGCTCATATCAGTTTTAGCAATGTATCCATATCTGGTCTTGCCTTTTGGCAGGACTTTAATTTTGAATCCCAGAAAATCAGAAGAGTTCTTTCGGAGATTAACAACTTTGGACTTCTCCGGACTAATGTCGAGTTTTAATCTTGACTTTAAAAAGTCTATTGTCGCATGATAATATCTTTGTGCATCAGTATAACTTCTGCACATAATTTTAAAATCATCAGCGTAACGCACCACATACCCATCTTTTAGATTTGTATATTTTCGTGCATAACTCAACCAGCCCTTACTTCCTTTCATGTTGCCTTTCTTCACTCCATTTGGTGTAAAAGTCTCCCACTGGCTACTTACCCACCAATCAAGTTCATTCAGCACAATGAGCGAAAGTAGCGGACTAATCAGCCCACCTTGCGGTGTACCCTTGTCCGGTATTCCTTCTCCTTCAATTTCTGATTTTAGTATTTTGCTAATGATACATAGCAATCGTTTATCTCGTATACCTAATGTCCATATCTGTTTTAGCAGCTTTCCGTGGTTTACATTATCAAAGAAGCCCTTGATGTCCACATCCACACAATAATAATGTTTATACATATTTACCATGCTGACAACTCTGCTGACCGCATGGTGGGCATCTCTATTTTGCCGGAATCCATAGGAGTGATTATGAAACTTAGGTTCACAAATCGGCTCTAACACCTGTAAGATACACTGTTGTATCAATCTATCCCAGATACATGGAATCCCTAACGGACGCTTTTTATCGCTTCCGGGCTTAGGAATAAAGACCCTCCTGACTGATTGCGGATGATAATCTGCTAATTGTTTTCTGACAGTTTCAATTACTTCCCTGTTCGATAGACCTTTGATATCTTCGATTGTTTTACCATCTGTACCAGCGGTTTTACTTCCGCTATTGGTTTTTAGGTTTCGGTATGCCAGGCAAATATTCTGCTCTGAACCGATAATTTCTAATAACTTATAAAAGTTGTTACCATTTTTGCTCTGCTGATACAACTCATCGAATGCTTTCTGCATATCGTAATATTCGTTGTACCGGAGCTTAGCTTTCTTTTGTATGGTCTGTAACCTCCTATCTGGGAGTTATTACATCTCTTAGTCTTACTCGAACCCATACCATTTGTAACTTATTTACTCTAATGTATGACTAGTGGCTATCCCTCCACCGCTTGTTATCACGGTTTCATCGGTACTATGCCACCGCTTTCACTGACATTATCTCCCTTATATCATCGCTAGTCTCACGATGACTTTCCCGTTCGATACGTTTCATAGACAGTAAAATCTCCACGCTGTCAGCTTACGACGTTCCGAATGCGTTATCTGTTCATATATACCCGTAGGTTCCCATCTCTGAGCCTGCTACCACATCAATGCCTGTAACATTGCACGGATTTTCATAAAGGCAGAAGTCTTACTCACCCGCAGTAGCAACACTATTTGTGTTACTAAGCATTTCTACTTAGTCCCGATATAGACCCGTACATTCGAGGGTTCGTCAGTGGATTATGTAACATCCACCATTCTAACCATAGGTATTTTATAGACTCCCGGCATATAGGATACACCATCCACCTCTGGACAGCTTTCGTCAACTACTATTGTTACGGTATCTCTCTGCCGACTTCACCGGGCTTCTGACATTTCAATGTTTACTCATTTCCATGCCCGCCGGAGTATTAGAGTAGCCTTTCAGGGCGTTACCCCTTCATTCGACTATTCACGCATTCAGTTCTCCAACTCGAACTAATTTCATTACAATAAACAATGATTCAGTTGAGATGTGCCAGTCCTTTTCAGACTGGAACGTCTCGCACTACCCTTGGGATCAGTGACCACATAGGACACGTGGTCCGTCATCTGCATAAGATTGGGTTTCACATAGAATCTTGTCTTTCCGGATCCGGAACCACCGATAACAATCACATTCTTATTTCTGGCATACTTTGGGGCTTTTGGTCGGCTGTTCATGGTCAGACGTTCCGTTTCTGTGAGGATGACATTGTTTTCAAAAACCGGATCCATGAAGGGTTCGATATCTTTTCTATTTCCCCATCTTGCAGATCCATACTCCACACCCTGCCGGAACTTCTTTGCATTTTTAGAACGATAGTAGACCACCAGTTTTAATGCACCTGCAGCCAGAACACCTACTGTAAGGTCCTGCAAAGCGATACTTGGCAGCCAGCTTAAAAATGCCAGTCGGAAATTGACTAACATCACGCCAAGTCTCTGGACCATGCTTTCTCCCAGGCAATGCCGGTACAGCCAGGAGCCTTTATCTGCTACATAGAAGATAAAGAAATATGGGAGATTTAAGATCACCAGCCGTTTGACCTGGATCTTCTGTAATTTCTCCCGCATCATCGTTCCTGACCTCTGGATTTTTGTCTCTGCTTCACACGCTGGCGGTGCTTTGCTTTTCTTTCTACAGATTTCTGCAGTTTCTTTCTGACAGATGGTTTCTTCACCTGTTTCTTTTTCAGTTCTACTCCGGCATATTCCCGGAAAGCCGCTGTCATCACATCCACGTCTTTTGCCTTAAAGAAGACCAGATATTTCGGTGGATCAGCACCAACTTCTTTCTTCAAGCTGTAATCAATGCCGTATTTTCTTGCCACACGGTCAAAGGATTTGATATTTTCATCTGTGATCTTTAAGTTGGAAAGCTGTACTCCCTGTGCATTCAGCTGCTTGATGGTCTGCTTTCCATGCGGCTTTTTCTTTTCAATCTTTTTTCGGGCTTTTTCCCTTCCTTTCTCCTGAGCCCGTCCGGTCTTTTCTGCCATTTTCACCTGCGTTGCTTTCTGTTTCCTGCGGTTGTCCATTTCCAGGAACTTCCGAAGGGCTGCTTTTAGCACACTGGCAGTGATCTTGACTCCCTGGATGCTCAGGCTGATCACTTTCTGATTTACTTCTTCCTGCAATTACCCACGTCCTTTCTTTCCTTTCATCTCAGAATAAAGACGGGCAATACAATATCCGATGCATGGAACATGTTTTCCATACGGACAGCCACCACATGGTGTTGTTTTTACTGCTTTTTTCTTTTCCGGAAGCAGATAGTGGCACTGTTTCAAGCTACAGCCTTTCTTTTTGCCTCCCCACCAGTAACAGTACTTGCAGGACCAAGGCTTTTCTTCGCTGTACTTTCTTCCCTCAATAGCTGCATTTGGTTCTATGATCAGATTCTTATTTGTCTTCATTCTGTTCTTCCTCTTTTCTCATGATTTCTGTCAGTTTTTTCTCTGCCTGACTTCCGGCAGCAATGAGACAATACAAAACTGTAAATATTGCCGCTACTCCCAGAAGAGCAACAAAAATAATGATATTTCTCATGGTTTCTCCCATCTAAAAAAGCGTCCACAGATTCCTTTCGGTTTCCATGAACGCTCATTCTTATTTAACTAGTGTTTCTTTTTTCTCATAAATGCAAGGGCTCCTGTACCAGTCGCACCAATGCCGAGAAGCATAAACCACAGCCACAGATTGGTGTTATCCCCAGTCTTTGGTGAATCACTGACAGGTTTTCCACCTTCCGGTGTCTTTTCTGCCGGTTTTTCCTCATCCACCATGGTTACATGCTGTACTACACTGGTATCCTTTACTTCGAATTCCACATCTTTTGCAACCAGATAGCCATCCGGTGCTGTTTCTTCACGGAGAGTGTATTTTCCAATCGGAAGCATTTCGATGTAATATGCTTTCTCTGTACTGGTCCAGCTTTCCACAACTTTTCCATCCTGATCAAGGATTGTGAGTTTCGCTCCCGGAAGTTCTTTTCCGGCGATATCCTGTTTGGAGATTTTCACCTTCGTTACATCATCCTTCATCTCAACTTTCTGCACATCGGCAGTATCTTTGATCGTGAACTTCACGCTTTCAGCTGTCACGTAACCATCAGCAGGTTTTGTTTCAACCAGTGTGTATTCTTTTCCGACAGTCAGCTCACGGATCACATGTGCTTCTTTACCGGAAGTCCATTCATCCACGATATTTCCATCAGCATCTACCACTTTCAGCTTACATCCTGGAAGTTCTTTTCCGGTTGTCAGACTGGATTTGGTAAATTCAACGACGGTTGGCTGATTATCAAAGGTAAAATCATAAGTGACTGTCGGCTGATCCTCACCTGCATACTCAAAAGTAAATTCCTTTACTTCATCGTTGGTTACGAATCCGTCCGGTGCATAGAGCTCTTTTACATAGTAAGTTGCTCCTATTGGAAGATCTGCAACAAATTTGATCTTTCCTTCTTCATCCGTAGATTTCAGTTCAATGATCTCATCGGCTTCAATCAGGACTTTACCTGTTGTCTCAGACTTAATGTCTTCTTTGGCAAATAATCCAAAGATAGCGCCTTCCAATGTACGGTCAGAATCTTTTTCTTTCTTAAGTACAGTGACTTCTACTCTCTGGCGGTTGTTCTGCCAGTCTTTGTCATAGACTACAACTGGTGTATTCTGATCCACGTAAGTCAGATCTACATGACGGATCTCACCATCCAGTACATGACCGTAAGCAGTTCCTGTTTCTTTCACATAGTATTTACCAAGTGGAAGATTTTCCAGTTTTGCAATACCGGTTTCATCTGTCTTGATCGTTGCAATCAGTTCATCCTTTTTATAGTAATCGTCACTGACGCCATCGGCAGCCTTAATGTCTTCCTCAGCATAGACTTCAAACGTAACATCTGTCAGCTTTCCGGTTACATAGTTGAAAATGTGTTCCACCACACCTTTGACCTTATCGGCCAGTGTAACAGAATCCAGGAATTCTCCCTTTTTGTTGATGATGAGTTCACCAACCGGTACCTCGTCCTTCATTTCCACTTTCTGAACTTCTCCGGTATCTTTGACTGTGAATGTCACATCATTGGCTACCAGATAACCATGCGGTGCAAACTCTTCATGTAGGGTATAGGTCTCACCCACTTTCAGATATTTGATCACATGCGGTGCATCTTTGGAAGATGTCCAGCTATCTACTACATTTCCATCTTTATCCGTTACTTTCAGATAAGCTCCATCCAGTTCTACACCGGTTGTTGCATCTGATTTTGTGATCTCAACAGTTGTCGGCTGGTTCTTCTTTACGGATTTTAATGTTACTGTCTGTACATCCTGCCCCTGATAAGAAGCATCAAATCTCAGTACTTCATCCGAAGATACGAATCCATCTGGTGCTTTCAGTTCTTTTACATAATAGCTTCCAAGTGGAAGATCCAGTGTACATGCTGCCTGACCTTTTTCATCAGAAGTCATTTCCTGTAAAAGAGTATCTGCTTTAACGATCACTTTTCCATCTTTCGTCTGAATGTCTTTTGCATTGTAAATACCGAACACTGCTCCGGCTACTGTATTGCCTGTCTCAGCATCCTGTTTTTCGACAGTAATCGACACTTTCTGTCGTTCATCTGTGACAGAGATTTCTTTCTCGATCACTGCAGTATCCTGATCCGCATAAGCAAATTCGACATTTTCCGGCACAGTATTTAACACATAAGTGTCCGGTGCATTCTTCTCTTTAACATAGTATCTGCCAAGTGGAAGATTCTTTACGGTTGCATAACCATCTGCATCCGTTGTGACGGTTGCTACCAGTGCATCCTTTGCAAAATACAGAGTTCTCTGTCCATCTGCATCTACCTGATGATCGGCAGTATAAATATCCTCTGCCGCATAGACTTCAAATTCAGCACCTGCAAGTCCAGCCATTTCATACTGGAAGTCCTTATCAAATCCCTTTAACACTTCACCCTGTTTATAGATCTTTAACTGACCTTTGACCGGGGCATTGGTATATTCCACATCAATGACTGCATCTCCTGTGACAGGATCGGTCAGATAAGCAGTATCTGTATCAACTGCAACTGTCACATAGTTTTTGGATATTGTGTACCCATCGGGTGCCGTCACTTCCTCAATCCTGTAGTTACCAGGTTTCAGATTCTTTGGCAGTACCAGGTATCCTTCTTCATTTGTGAAATAAGATTTGTGTACCGTTGGCTTTGGATAGGATGTTGTCTGTTCCACATATTTCTGATTATCCAGGTCATATACCTTGAATTCAGTATTCGCCAGGAGTACAGATTTCTGTGTTTCTGCATCCTTTTTGATGATCTTTAATTTTGCTTTGAATTCCTTATCCAAAAGCACTCGCCATGTCTGCGGTGTATCCGGATGATTCTCTGTGATCTTCACTACAAAATCATCAACCGGTGCATAGTTGTGTTTGCTTGTGGTTTCTCTTACCACATAAGTTCCATATGGAAGCGGAATCGATCTTGCATATCCTTTTTCATCGGTAAACATTTCTGCCTGGCCATCTGCAGTCAGTACAACTGGTCTGGCTGAGTCAAAATCGTAACTTCCATCTGCTTTTACTTTCAGATCACTGACAAGCCATGCTGAAAAACCAACTCCCTGCAGAAGATCTGCATCGGTCTTTCCGTTGTTTGCTGCCTTGATGATCTGAAATGGCTGTTTGATGACAGTTTCTTTACATACAGAAGTTCTTTCTACTGTCGGAACAGTAGCACCTTCGTAAGTACAGTCCACCTCATGTTCTGTCGGATCCAGTACGTATCCCACCGGAGCACTAAGCTCTTTCAGATAATACTTTCCAAGATAGAGATCCGATACAGAAGCTTCGCCATTCTTATCCGTTGTCAGGGATGTGATCAGGCTGTCTTTCTTATGGATCGTTCCGGTTCTTCCATCCGGATGAACAATATCTTCCCTTGCATAAAGGCCATATACTGCACCTTCCAGCGTTGCATCACCCTGTGCTGCATTCCCTGTCTCAGCATCCTGTTTTGCAATGTTGATCTTTGCATTTACACGTTTGTCTGTTACATTTTTGGTCGTTGTCTTTCCGATAGCAAGAGTCACATTATAAGACTTTGTATCGATCTGATACCCTGTTGGAACAGAGATTTCTTTCAGATAAACAACTTCCTGTGTTTTCTCCATTGTGAGCTGTGAAGCACCATTCTGATCAGTTGCAGGCATCTCTGCGATCAGCTTTGTACATGCAGCATCGGAATAGATCCCGTACACTGCACCAGCCAGTGCATTTCCTGTATCCTGATCTTTCTTTACAATGGATACTTTGCATTCTTTTGTCCAGGTTACTTTAAAATCCACATATTTCTCATTTCCGACACCTTCACCGAAAACAAGAGCCAGGTCCTGTGTCCCAGATCCTGTTGTGATCTTATAGGCTGAATATTCCTTATCAATACTTCCTTTCATCTTAGAAGAGAAAGTAGCACTGACATTTTCTGCCTGATTAAGTGGTGCTGTCAGATAGAACTTTGTACCACCGGAAATCTCCACATTAGCCCCTGCAGCACTTGTTTTTCCGGTTGTCACATTTACAAGTTTTACACCTTTCGGCAGCTTGAAAGTAACCGTCTGCAGTTTATCCGCTTTGAATGTGATCACACTTGTTCGCTGGCTGTTTCCTTCCACATAAGCCTTTACATTAGATTCGGAAAAGCTCATATCTACAGACGGAATGTCCGGCATATTTACACAATAATTGTAAAGCTCCATTGCCAGGTTCTTTCCTGTTGCATTAGTTCCGGATGCCCAGTCACTGGATCCATTTGCATAAGCTGCTGCAAGATGGGTAATGATGAATCTCTTTCCTGCCGGAAAATCCGGATGTTTCTCATCGAAGAAACCATTCTCATCACTTGCTTTTGTTCCGTAATAGCAGACCTTTGCAAGTGTCTTTCCATCGGCAAGTTTCTGGATCGTATAAGTTCCATTTCCCGGTCCTTTTTTCGATGGTTCAACACAGTATGCTGTCGCATTGATGCTTCCCCATTTCACATAATATGGACAAGTCAGATAAGAACCTAATCCATAATCTGCGTAATAGTACCAGGAACCGGCTGTGACTGTGACTGATTTTGTTCCTGTTTCACCGGAAGCAAGCATCATTGGCATATCAAAAGTAATACTTTCGCCTGCTTCAAGATCTGCAAGAGCAACTTCCTGGTCAACAGCTTCCTGCATAACCTCTGAGAGTGTGATCCCTGTTTCCGGATCAACGGTCTCCTGATCCTCCGTTGCTTCGATTTCTGCATCAAATTCTTTTTCTGTCAGTTCTGTTTTGCTCTCCGTGTCAGCAGCATCAGTTTCCTCTGTAGACGAGTCAGCCTCAGAATCCTCTGTTTCTGTCTTATCGGAAGAACCAGCATCCTGATCAGAAGAACTTTCTGACTGCGAATCTTTCTGCTGATCCGCTTCTTTTACCACGATCTTTCGATTGATCTGGTAGGTTGGGTGATCCGTTGTCTGTGGTTCTACATAATAGACTGCCTTATAGGAATTGGCATAATCGGTAGAAAAGTCATTCCCGTCCGTATCTTTTGCTTCCTGAAATGTAACTTTTACTTTGCTGTCATCCTGGATCGTAAGACCGGTATAATCACTCTTTACATCGAAATTGTCTCCAACCTTGATCTCATAATCCTTTGCAGTTACCACTTCATCTTCATCCAACTGATCCTTGATCTCCTCATAATACGGAATCTTTTTTACAGATCCGGCATCATCAGAAGCATAGGCAACAGCGGGAGAGAGTACCGTCGATAGAACCGTTACTGCAGTCAGTAAACCGGACATCACCCTGCGTGCTTTCTTTTTCACGTTCATTCTCTTAAATCCTTCCTTTCTGATTCTTTTGTGTATGGTTATCTGTTAGTTTCTGCATATTATCTTTTATACGAAGATGATCGCCTCCTTTCCTGAAATTTGCGCTATTTGGGACAGTCAGCACAAGCTGAGATAACAGCACAAATATATGGCGGTACCTGTTTGTCACAAATACCGCCACATGATTTCTACTGTCATCCTCTTTTTAGATTCAGACATTTTATTTTGATTTAAGATTTAAGCGTTTTCCTGTTTTCTTTCCCGGATCCGTTCCTATATCAGTTTCCATCTCTGATACGTTTTCTTCTGGCAGACACGCAGCTTTTCGCTCTATGCATGTTCAAACCAAATATCACTCCGGGCAGGCTATTCATTTTTCAAGGTACATGAAGGTGTTCTATGCAAACCCTTCATATAACGAAACGCTCAGAGCCTGTTTTACAGTGGTCTAATTCAATTTTTTTAAAATTCTTCGTTTTCAGCCTTTTTTTTCATCGTTTTTAATGCCCTGTTCAGGAGGTCATTTACACTCTGCTGTTTGATTCCCAGATAATCTGCAACATCCTGCTGACGCATTTCCTCGAAATAAACCAGATTGAGTACCATCTTTTGCCTCTCTGTCAATTCCTTGATCAGCGCATGCAGAATTTCTCTGTCGATAACATCGTCAACAAAATCTTTTGAAGATCCTCTCATAATCTCCGCATCATCTGTAACATCGCTGTTAGAAAATACACCATGATTGGTGCTGATTTTGCTCTGGCTGTATGCCATACGGTCTTCAGCCTCCATCAGCAGACGGATATACCAGTTTTCATTATCAAAGAACTCTTTATTGAATTCCTTGTTATCGCCAGTTACACTCACATATTCATAGTCATCACAACTATGAAGTGGAAATACGGTTGATTGATTTCCTGCTGTATAAAGTACATATCCGTGATCATAAACAGAGATTGTTGTATCTGCATTGATCATTTCCTTTACTACAACTTTGTGTTCCTTCAAGGATTTCACGCTTGGGATTCTCTTCTCCACATCAGCAACTTTCACGATTTTTTTCAGTTCTTTTAATGTCAACATAAAGACCACCTTTCTGCCTTTCGGCTCCGGGTGGTCCATTCCATCTTTTATAAAATTTCTGCACAGACATAAAGAACTGCAGCACAAGAGGTCACGAACTCACCCGTTTTTTTTGAACGGGAGTCCGCGACTCCTTTGTAACGCATATATCTGCGTTTAGATTAAGTTTGCCAGATTGCCTGGCTTATTCAGTTGCTATGTGCATCTTCTGATTCATTCTCTGTTTGCTCTTTGCGAAACATGGAATAATCGCCCATAGCATCGTAAGGACAATGCCTTACAAATTCCTGGTATTCGATTTCAGTCATCTTTGCTTCCTCCTTTGTGTCATATTATCAAAATCTCTATTTACAATTATTTTTGCAAAAAAGAATTCAACCTCTATATAACGAAACGCTGAGAGCCTGTTTTACAGTGGGGTACGATAAAAAATTTAAAAATTTTTCGAAATACGTCAAAAAAGCCCGACAAAACAAATACTTCAACAATCTCCAAAACCAGAAAATACTTCTGATCTTGCAGTGTATCCGTAAATGTTTTGCCGGGCTCTTAGTGATTCCAGTCAGGTTCAGCTCCTTGACAAACTCTTGCTGTCTGGTGCGTTCTTGATGGTTCCTGCCAAATCCAACGCTTACTACAGACAGCTCATTCTATTCTGTTATGATCCCTGATTCATCATCTTTCGGGAATACGTCCGCATCCTGGACTTTAATTGTTCATCTCGGATGTGAATCGGACGAACCGACACCATATCATCCTTTACAAATATCTCCAATGTACTGCGACATTTTTTGCACTCCACTTCTGAATCGCTTTGTGCACTCTTTTCAATAAATGCTCCACATACAGAGCAGTGTACATGCCATTTAATAGCACCTGATCCCATATAGGCTTCCTCCTTTAAGCAATAAGTTATTTCTCCATTTATTACTCAACGGACCAAAGGGAAATCAAATCCGCCTTATGAGCATCATGCCATCCATTCCGTAAGTGCCAAAGCTACACGAACAGCACGATTTCTATTCTGATCAGATCTGCTTTGTCGATCTGTGCATCCTTTTTTATCCTTTCACCAGCTACCACTCACTCTTTCCGGTATAAAAAATTCCGCTGTGATTAATTAACATGATATTTCAATAGTTTCAAATACATCACCAGTCAGATCACAGATGTCCTGGATCTGAATCTCGGTATCATCAATCCGTAAGTGGACTGATGGATCAAAAAATTCTACGGTTCCAGATAATGTATGGTACTGACCAATTAATGGATTCTTCCATGACTTTTGAAAATAAGTTGCCTGTATCTTCATTCCATATGCCAGGATCCTTAATTTCATATCCAGCTCATTTTTCTTTTCCTCAGATAAATCTCTTTTTGGTTCATAAATGATTTCCTGTTGCCGGATTGTTTCATCCAGTCCACGAAGTGCCGCAAATGGAGCAAACTGTTTTGCCCTGCGTCCTACATCCATGGGATGTCTCCTGGAAACCGGTCTTGGTAAATATAAATACGGTTGATATGCACTTGCCAGCACTTTTTGCACCTCCTCTAAGCACGGTGACCACCTATTTGCTCGTTGCGTTCTCTATAAGTAGAACACTCTAGCAGGTTGGATCCCCGCATGATCGCATTCTTTCCATAACGCTGCTTTACATTCAATACTGCTTCCTGTAAATGCCGTTCTTTATCAGTCTGTTTGGGATCATCAAACAGGCTGTACTGCACATAACTTTCAGGAGCAACCCTGTTCGCACACACCTCGATTCTTCGGATTCCGGTATATCTGTCTGCAATCCTGCGATATAAATCTTCCACTGCATCTATGATCTTTTTGGAACTGTTACTTTCTCTTTCGAGTTTTACGGTTCCTTTGGATGCCTCATGCTCATACCTGTGGTCATAGGCGATCCATAAGGTGAGAGAGCTTGTTACCAGTCCTTTTTCAAACAGATCCAGGACCAGATTATCTGTCATTTCCCTTACGATCACAAGTGCTTCGTCAAAAGAATAATTTCGCATCAGCACCTGACCATTTGAAAGGCTGTGTTCCTCCGAATGATAGTTCTTGATGTCACTCATCCGGCATGTTTCATAACCCCATGCATGATCGATCAACAGCTCTGCATCAATCCCAAACA
>ERZ773157.2818-NODE-2818-length-12739-cov-3.204431_pt1 | contig 12739 bp, 10 predicted proteins | sample MGYA00511480_ERZ773157 | MGnify/ENA primary metagenome ERZ773157 (study PRJEB29015, sample SAMEA2737863) | human gut metagenome | biome: human gut; feature: human-associated habitat; material: faeces | place: China | collected 2012 ... | reverse complement strand
TTTTAATTATGGCAAAACCCGGTAAACCGCAGCAGGGCAGTGCGGTCAAGGTCGTGGAAGCCCTCGTCCGCCCGGTCGTGGAAGGTATGAACCTGCGTCTGTGGGACGCCCGCTTTGAAAAGGAAGGCCCGGACTGGTTCCTGCGCGTGCTGATCGACCGCGACGAGCCGCTGGACACCGACACCTGCGAGGCTGTCTCCCGCGCCATCGACCCGCTGCTGGACGAGGCAGACCCCATTGAACAGAGCTATTATCTTGAGGTCGGCAGCCCCGGCCTGGGCCGCCGCCTGACCCGCCCCGAGCATTACGAGCAGCTCAAGGGCCAGAAGTGCGCCGCGCACCTGATCCGCCCCGATGAGCAGGGCCGCCGCGATTACGCGGGCATTCTGCAGGGGCTGGACGCCGACGGCAACGTGACCCTGACCGATGGTGAGGAAAGCTGGACCTTCCCGGTCAAGAGCGCGGGCTATGTCAAGCTCTGTGATGATGAAGATTTGTTCTGAATGGCTTCCCCCAAGGGGGGAGCTGTCAGCGGCTTGACCGCTGACTGATGAGGGGCAGCTTTGCCGAAGTCGCCCCTCATCCGGCCCTGCGGGGCCACCTTCCCCCCAAGGGGGAAGGCAGAGCATTTTAAATACTGTATTGCGTGTACTTGAAATATAATTGGGAGGAAACCATAAAATGGCTACTGCTAACAACGAATTCTTTGAGGCTCTTGCTGCGCTGGAAAAGGAACGCGGCCTGCCCGCGGACTACCTGATCGAAAAGATCAAGGCAGCCATCGTCATCGCGGTCAAGAAGGACTACGAGGTCGAGGACGACAACGTCGTCGTTGATATCGACCCTGAGCTGGGTGCTTTCCGCGCCAGCCTGCTGCGTGACATCGTGGAGGAGGTCGAGAACCCCCACACTCAGGTCAGCCTGGAAGATGCCCAGAAGATCCGCAAGAGCTACAAGGTCGGCCAGCGCATGGTCACCCCGCTGAAAACCAAGGAGTTCGGCCGTATCGCTGCCCAGACCGCAAAGCACGTCATCCGTCAGGGCCTGCGCGAGGGCGAGCGCAACCTGCAGTGCAGCGAGATGCAGTCCCGTGCCCATGAGCTGATCGCCGCCACCGTCGTTTCCATCGACCCCGAGCGCGGCAACATCGTCCTCGACCTGGGCAAGGGCGGCAGCGCCGTTCTGCCCCGCAACGAGCAGGTCCCCGGCGAGACCTTCACCGAGGGCCAGACTGTGCAGGTCTACGTTGTGGACGTGCTGGCGACCGACCGCGGCCCCCGCGTGACCATCAGCCGCACCCATCCCGGCCTGGTCAAGCGTATGTTTGAGCTGGAAGTCCCCGAGATCTACGACGGCACCGTCGAAGTCAAGGCCATCGCCCGCGAGGCCGGTGCCCGCACTAAGCTGGCTGTCTGGAGCAAGAACCCCGACGTTGACCCGGTCGGCGCCTGCATCGGCGCCCGCGGTGCCCGCGTGGAGAAAATCGTCCAGGAACTGAACGGCGAGAAGATCGACGTCATCCGTTGGAGCGAGGATATCACCGAGTTCATCTCCGCTGCACTGTCCCCGGCCAAGGTCGTCAAGGTCGAGCTGCTGCCCGGCGAGACCAAGAGCTGCCGCGTGACCGTGCCCGATCACCAGCTGAGCCTTGCCATCGGCAACAAGGGTCAGAATGTGCGTCTGTGCGCCCATCTGACCGGCTACAATATTGATATCCGCCCCGAGTCCGGCTACTACGGAGAGGACGAAGAATAAATAAAAAGAGATAAGAGATAAAACATAATAAATAATAAAAATGTGGAGTTTTTGCCCGCAGGGCAAAAACAAAATTTTGAGCGGTGCGCAGCGCCGCGGAACACCATATTTCTTATCTTTTATCTATTATTTAGAAATGAGGTCTGCCAGTTGCAGCAGCAAAAGCAAAAAAAGATACCGGTGCGCCGGTGTGTGGGCTGTAATGCCCAGCGCCCCAAACGCGAATTGGTGCGCGTGGTGCGCAGCCCGGAAGGCGAGATCAGCATTGATCTGCGCGGCAAAGCACCGGGGCGCGGCGCGTATCTGTGCCCCTCGGCCGCCTGCCTTGCCAAAGCGCGCAAGGCCAAGCGGCTGGAACGCACGTTTGAGGTTCCCATCCCGGACGGCATCTACGACCGCCTGACCGAGGAAATACAATGTGCGGAACAAAGCGCAAAGGAGGCGGCGAGCGATGAATAACGATCAGCACCCGCTGCTGGGCGCGCTGGGGCTGTGCCGCAAGGCCGGTAAGCTGCTGCATGGGTATGACCGCGTACAGGAAAATGCACTGCGCGGCAAAGTGGCCCTGGTGCTGCTTACCTCCGACGCCAGCGAGCGCACGGTCAGCCATATGAAGGACGCCTGCGACGGCATCGTCGCCTGCGAGCAGATGCCCCTGACCAGCGCTGACCTGGCCATGCTTACCCCCAAACCTGCCGCCGTGTTCGGCGTTACCGACGAACACCTTGCACAGCTGTGCGCAAAATACCTTTGATGAGGAGGACCACGATATATGGATTTTAAATACAAAATCGCTGATGTTGCCAAGGAGTTCGGCGTACCCGCTAAAAAGGTCATCGAAACCGTTTCCGGTGTGACCGGCACCGCCTACAAGACAGGCGGTACGTTTGAGGAAAAAGAACTCAACGTCCTGTTGGAGACTCTGACCCGCGAGAACGCTGAGACGAGCCTGGATGCCTACCTTGCCAGCGGCAAGGAGGAAGCCAAGCCCGCCCCGAAGGCGGAACCGAAGAAGCCTGAGGCCAAGAAGGCAGAGGAGAAGAAGCCCGCTGCCCAGCCCGCCAAGGCAGAGCAGCCCAAGGCCGAAGCCAAGCCCGAGCAGAAGCCCGCTCAGCAGGAGCGTCAGGACAGACCCGCTCCCAGAGCCAACGGCGACCGCCAGCAGTTCAATAACAACAACCGCGGCGACAGACCGTTCAACAATAACCGCAGCGGCGACCGCCCCGGATTTAACCGCGACGGAAATAACGGCGACAGACCGCAGTTCAACAACAACCGCGGCGATCGTCCCGGATTTAACCGCGACAATAACAACGGCGACCGTCCCGCATTCAACAATAACAGAAACGGCGACCGCCCTGCATTCAACGGCAATAGAAACGGCGACCGTCCGGCGTTCAATAACAACCGCAGCGGCGACCGCCCCGCGTTCAACAATAACAGAAACGGCGGCTTCAACCGCGACAACCGCGGCGAGGTCCGCAAGGAAGCCGTTAACCCGCTGGCTGATTCTGCAAAGCAGAACATCAAGAAGCCCGCTATCGACTCCTCCAAAATCAAGGTGAACACTCCGCCTATGCAGAAGCAGAAGGGCGAAGCTGTTCAGCGCGGCGAGCAGGTCACAAAGATGGTCGACACCCGCGGCAGCTATGTTGAGCTTGACAAGTACAACGAGCGCTACGAGACAATCGCTCCCGCTTCCCGCATGAGCAACGAGAGCTTCCAGCGCAAGCAGAAGATACAGCAGAAGTCCCAGCAGAAGGGCAAGCCCTACAACAGCAAGCGCGAGACCGAGGCTCAGAAGCTCAAGCGTCTGGAGCTTGAGCGCGCAAGAAAGCAGCAGCTCAAGGTACAGATCCCGGACGAGATCGTTGTTTCTGAGCTGGCTTCCCGCCTGAAGGTAACAGCTACAGAGGTCATCAAGAAGCTGTTCAACCTCGGCGTTATGGCTAACCTCAACGAGACGATCGACTTCGATACCGCTTCCCTCGTTGCCGAGGAACTCGGCGCAAAGGTCGAGAAGGAAGTTGTCGTTACCATCGAGGAGCGTCTGTTCGAGGATACTCCCGACGATCCCGAGAGCCTTCAGCCGCGTGATCCGGTCGTTGTTGTAATGGGTCACGTTGACCACGGCAAGACCTCGCTGCTCGACTATATCAGACACGCAAGCGTTACCACCACCGAGGCTGGCGGTATCACACAGCACATCGGCGCGTACAGAGGGCATATCAACGACCGCGACATCACATTCCTGGATACCCCGGGTCACGAGGCGTTTACCTCAATGAGAGCGCGCGGCGCGAGCGTTACCGATATCGCTATCCTGGTAGTTGCAGCGGACGACGGCATCATGCCGCAGACCGTTGAGGCTATCAACCATGCGAAGGCAGCCGGAGTTTCTATCATCGTTGCCATCAACAAGATGGATAAGGAAGGCGCAAACCCCGACAAGATAAAGGAAGAGCTGACCAAGTATGACCTCGTTTGCGAGGAGTGGGGCGGCGACGTTATCTGCGTTCCTGTTTCCGCTAAGACCGGCGAGGGCATCAACACACTGCTTGAGATGGTATGCCTTACCGCAGACGTACTCGAGCTCAAGGCTAACCCCGACAGACTCGCTACTGGTGCGGTCATCGAGGCACGTCTGGATAAGGGCAGAGGTCCTATCGCTACCGTGCTGGTTCAGAACGGTACTCTCCACGCAGGCGACGTGCTCATCGCGGGTATGTCCGTCGGCAGAGTGCGCGTAATGCGCGACGACAAGGGCAGAACCGTCAAGGAAGCTGGCCCGTCCGTTCCTGTTGAGATCATGGGTCTCGCGGACGTTCCCTCCGCAGGCGATACATTCGCCGCTGTAGAGGACGAGAAGCTCGCAAGGGAACTCGTTGAGAAGCGCCGCCAGGAAGCTAAGGAAGAGCAGTTCAAGGCTTACCACCAGGTAACTCTTGACAACCTGTTCTCCTCCATCGAGGAAGGCACCGTCAAGGAGCTTCCGATCATCGTCAAGGCAGACGTACAGGGTTCCGTCGAGGCTGTCAAGCAGTCCCTTGAGAAGCTCTCCAACGAAGAAGTGCGCGTACGCGTTATCCACGGCGCGGTCGGCGCTGTAAGCGAGAGCGACGTTATGCTCGCTGCGGCTTCCGGAGCTATCATCGTTGGCTTCAACGTAAGACCTCACCCGTCCGCTCAGGACAACGCAAAGCGCGACGGCATCGAGATCCGCCTTTACCGCGTAATTTACGACGCTATCGAGGATATCACCGCCGCAATGAAGGGCATGCTTGCTCCGAAGTTCAGAGAGGTCGACCTCGGCAGAGTTGAGGTACGCCAGGTCTACAAGATCACCAACGTTGGTATCGTTGCTGGTTCCTACGTCCTCGACGGCAAGGTCACCAGAAACGGTCAGGTTCGTATCGTGCGCGACGGTATCATCGTCGGCGACGACAAGATCGCAGGTCTCCAGCGCTTCAAGGATTCCGTCAAGGAAGTCGCTGCGGGCTACGAGTGCGGTATCAGCCTTGAGAAGTTCACCGATATCAAGGTCGGCGATATCTTCGAGGCGTATACAATGGAAGAATACAGAGACTGATAACGCCGGCTGCGGGTGCGGAGCGTTCCGCGCCCCGGCGGTGTTTTCCGACGCGGCGTGAGCCGCACACAGGGAGGTTTTATGGCTAATTTCAACTTAAAAAGACTTTCCGAGGATATAAAGAGGGAGCTTTCCGCGGCTGTGAGCGGCGTGAAGGACCCGAGAGTATCAAAGAATTTTGTAACGGTAACTCACTGTGAGCTTACCAGCGACCTTTCCTACTGCAAGGTACACATCGCGTGCCTCGGCGGCGAGGGGAGAACCGCAAAGGCCGTGGAGGGCATGACCGCCGCTTCCGGCTACTTCAAGAGAGAGATCGCGGCAAGGATCCGCATGAGAAAAATGCCGGAGTTCATATTCCTGCCGGATAATTCCCTTGAATACAGCGAGCACATTGAAAAGATAATCGCAGGACTTCCCAAGCCTGTAGAGGATACGGCGAACGAAGAAGCGGAGGAGCCTGATGAGGAGAATTGACCTTAACGAAGCGGCGAATTTCCTTCGTGAGCACGACCGCTTCCTTATCCTTATGCACGGAGATACGGTCGGCTGCGGAACTGCGCTCTGCGGCGCGCTCCAGCAGATAGGCAAGCTAGCCAGGACCGCGTGCCCCGACCCGATACCGAAGAAGTTCGGGTATATGTTCCGCGAACTGAAGGAGCAGGAGTTCGAGCCGGAGACCATCGTGTCCGTGGACGTCGCAGACACCAAGCTGCTTTACGGAATGCGCGAGGTCGGCGAGAAAACCCAGCTCTGCATAGATCACCACGTCAGCAATACCGAGTACGCCGAGCGGCTGCTGCTTGCTCCGGAGTACGCGGCGGCTGCCGAGCTGATGTTCGAGCTGCTCAGCTCCATGAAGGAAGTGAGGATAACAAGCTCTATCGCGGACAGCCTTTACACGGGAATCGCGACGGACAGCGGCTGCTTCAAGTACAGCAACACCTCGCCGCAGACCCATGTCTACGCCGCGGAGCTGATAAAGCTCGGCGCCGACATCGTGCCGATAAACTATGCGATGTTCGACATGAAGAGCCAGGGCAGACTGAAGCTCGAGCAGCTCGCGCTCAGCAGAATACGCTACTACGTGGGCGGCAGGATAGCCGTGATAGATGTTACGCAGTCGCTCATCGACTCCATCGAGGGCATAGACAGCGAGGACGTCGGCGCGCTTTCCGCGATACCGCGCCAGATAGAGGGCGTGGATATCGGTATCTGCATCAAGGAGAAAACTCCGGGATTCTACAAGGTTTCCCTGCGCTCGAGCGAGAACGCGGACGTTTCCGCTATCGCTCAGCAGTTCGGCGGCGGAGGCCATGCAAGAGCCGCAGGCTGCGCGTTCGAAACCACGCTTGAGGACGCGGAGAAGAAAATAGTATGGGCATGCGCGAAGGCGCTCGGTAACCAGATATGACCGGAATAATCTGCATAAACAAGCCCCAGGAGTTCACCTCGTTCGACGTGGTGGCTTCCATGAGAAGGGCTTTCGGGACTAAGAAAATCGGGCACGGGGGGACCCTCGACCCGATGGCTACCGGGGTGTTACCGGTGTTCGTAGGCGGCGCTACGAAGGCGGTCGACCTGGTTCCGGACGACAGCAAGAGCTACCGGGCCGGGTTCCGGCTGGGATTCGTTTCGGATACCCAGGACATCTGGGGGAAGCTCCGCTCGCGCTGTGAGAACGGCATTTCCGAGGACGAGATGAGGTTCGCCCTGGACGATTTCCGGGGCGGCATCATGCAGGTGCCTCCGATGTACTCTGCACTGAAAGTCAACGGGCAGAAGCTCTGCGACCTGGCGCGCCGCGGTATTGAAGTGGAGCGCAAACCGCGCCCCGCGACGATATCCCGCCTGGAGCTGGTCAGCTTTGACGGGACAGACGGAGTGATCGACGTGGACTGCTCCGGCGGCACCTATATCCGCACGCTGATAAACGACATCGGCGAGAGCGTCTGCACCGGCGCGGTCATGACAAGCCTGTGCAGGACGAAAAGCTGCGGCTTCACTCTGGAACAGTGTCACGAGCTGGACGAGGTGCGGAATGCTTCCCCGGAGCGGCTCGAAAAGTGGCTGCTTCCGGTTTCGGAGCTGTTCGCGCCGCTTCCTGAGATACCCCTGGACGAGGTGCAGACAAGAATGTACCTCAACGGCGTACGTTTGGACGCTGAAAGGCTGCTGAAGCGCGCCCCCGTGGACGAGCTAGCTAGAGTTACCGCCGGCGGGGAGTTCCTCGGAGTAGGAAAGATCAATGCTGAAGGGGAACTGGTTTCGATCAAGCAGTTCCGCTCGGAATAAAAATACCGGGTATCCGGTATGAATGGTGGATTTAATTTGATAGACATAACTAACAGCAGCCTGCGCCCGGAGGAAAAGACCGCCGTCGCGCTGGGTTACTTTGACGGGCTTCACCTGGGACACGTCGGCGTTATACGCACGGCGCTGGCTCAGGAGGGGCTCAAACCGGCGGTGTTCACGTTCAACTGCGACACCACGCTGCCGAAGTTCCGCGGGCCGGAGGATATAATCTCGTTCGAGAATAAGTGTGAACTTATGCAGGAGATCGGCGTGAAGTACATCTACGCGCCGGATTTTGCGGAGGTCTGCGCGCTGTCCGACGAGGACTTCGTGAAGAAAATACTTATCGACCGGCTGAACGCGGGCTTCGCCTGCTGCGGAAGCAATTTCCGGTTCGGAAAGGGCGGCAGCGGCACTCCGGAGAGGCTCGGGGAGATCGGCGCGAAGTATGGAATGCGCGTCGAGGTGGTGAAGGACGTCTGCCTTGACGGCAAGATGATAAGCTCCACGCGTATCCGCGAGCATATACGCCGGGGAGAAATAGAAGAAGCTAACCGGCTGCTGGGCTATGAGCTGTGGTACAGGCTGCCGGTTATCCGGGGAAACGAGATCGGACGGACTATTGATTTCCCGACGATAAACCAGGTTATTCCGGACACGAACATTATCCCGCGCTACGGAGTTTACAAGAGCTACGTAGAGGTGGCGGGGAAGCAGTACCACGGGGTCACGAACATCGGCGTGAAGCCCACCGTCCAGCACAGGCGGGACGGCTCCGGCGCAGTGATGGAGACCTACATCATCGGCTTTGACGGCGACCTTTACGGTCAGGACATAGCGGTCGCACTGGTGCGCTTTATACGCCCGGAGGCCAAGTTCGCCGGACTTGACGAGCTGAAAGCACAGATAGCGCGCGACAAGGAAGAAGCGCTTAAATAATGCGCCTCTGAAACTGTGAATTCGGTTTTAAGAAGCTGCCACAAAACGCCGGGAGACCGGCAGGAAAGGAATACAGAAATGGAAGTCAGGACAAGATTTGCGCCCAGCCCTACTGGGTACATGCATATAGGCAATCTGCGCACCGCGCTGTATACTTACCTCATCGCGAGAAAGAACCACGGAAAGTTCATTCTCCGTATTGAGGACACGGATCAGGGACGCTACGTTGAGGGCGCAACTGATGTTATATACAGAACCCTCAAGACATGCGGTCTGAACTGGGACGAGGGTCCGGATATCGGCGGCCCCTGCGGCCCGTATATTCAGAGCCAGCGCATGGGTATGTTCAAGGAATACGCGGAGAAGCTGGTCGAGAGCGGCCATGCTTACTACTGCTTCTGCACCAAGAGCGAGGACAGCAGCGAGGATACCGCGAACGGTCTTGCCTCCGCTAACCGCTGCCCCTGCCGCGACCTCGACCCCGCAGAGGCTAAGAAGCGCCACGACGCGGGCGAATCCTGCGTTATCCGCCAGAAGATCCCGAACGAGGGTACCACCACGTTCCACGATGAGATATACGGCGATATCACGGTCGAGAATACCGACCTGGACGACCAGGTGCTGCTCAAGTCCGACGGAATGCCGACCTACAACTTCGCAAACGTGGTCGACGACCACACTATGGGCATTACCCACGTCGTAAGAGGCAACGAGTACCTTTCCTCCGCTCCGAAGTACAATCTGCTCTACTCCGCGTTCGGCTGGGAGCCTCCGGTTTATATTCACGTTGAGCATATCATGCGCGACGCTACTCACAAGCTGTCCAAGCGCGACGGCGACGCTTCCTTTGAGGATTTCCGCGCAAAGGGCTACCTCACCGAAGCTATACTGAACTATATTCTGCTGTTGGGCTGGGCTCCGAAGGGCGAGCAGGAGATCTTCACACTGGACGAGATGATCGAGGCGTTCGACCTTTCCGGTATCTCCAAGTCCCCGGCGATATTCGACCCGCTGAAGCTCACTGCGATAAACGCTGTTTATATCCGCAACCTGCCGCTTGAGAAGTTCATCGAGTACGCAGAGCCGTGGATCCGCCAGACCTGCAGGCGCACCGATATCGACATGCCGCTCCTCTGCGCAGGACTTCAGCCCAGAACCGAGGTTTTCAACGATATCCCCGAGCGCGTTGACTTCATCGACCAGATGCCGGAATATTCCATCGACATGTACGTCAGCAAGAAGATGAAAACCACTCCGCAGACCTCCCTTGAGGCTCTTAAGAAGCTCATTCCCGTTATCGAGGGTATTCAGGATTTCACCACCGAAAATATCCACGACGCGCTCTTTAAGCAGATCGAGGCAGACGGCGTGAAGAATGGTCTGTACCTCTATCCGCTGCGCGTTGCGCTGAGCGGCAAGGCTGTCACCCCCGGCGGCGGCGTGGAGCTTGCGAAGATTCTCGGCAAGCAGGATACCCTCGACCGCATGCACAAGGCTGTCGGGAAGCTCACAGACGAGATCGGCTGACAAACGCCGCGGGCGCGTCAATTTTAACTGTATATTCATGCCTGATTCACACTTTCATCACTTTAGTGTGTTAAGCTGATATATGACCGGGTATATGTCAGGTATGCTATGGATATATACCCTAACTAATCAGCCGTATGAACAACATGCGGAAAAGGACATAATATGATCGAAGTAAAAAATCTAAGCAAAAGCTACGGCAGCAAATTAGCCGTGGACGGTATCAGCTTCACCGCCGGTGAAAGCGAGATACTCGGCTTCCTGGGGCCTAACGGCGCGGGAAAGTCCACCACGATGAACATGCTGACCGGCTACCTCTCCTCCTCGGGCGGACAGGCGCTCATCAACGGCGTCGATATCCTGGAGGATCCAGTGCGCGCAAAGAAGGACATCGGCTATCTGCCGGAGCTTCCTCCGCTGTACCTTGACATGACCGTCATGGAGTACCTTAATTTCGTGTACGACCTGAAAAAGTGCAGGCTTCCGAAGCGCTCCCATCTCGATGAGATATGCCGCCTCGTGAAGATCACCGACGTGCAGAAACGCGTTATCCGCAACCTTTCCAAGGGCTACAAGCAGCGTGTGGGTCTGGCTCAGGCGCTGGTCGGGAATCCCAAGGTGCTGATACTCGACGAGCCGACCGTAGGCCTTGACCCGAAGCAGATAATCGAGATACGCACGCTCATCAAGAAGCTCGGAAAGAACCACACCGTAATTCTTTCCTCGCATATCCTGTCCGAGGTGCAGGCGGTCTGCGACAAGATCGTCGTTATCGACAAGGGAAAGCTCGTTGCAAACGACACCACCGAGAACCTTTCGCACAACCTCTCAGCCGACCACAAGCTGACCGTGCAGATAGAGGGTCCGACGAAGGAAGTCAAGTCACTGCTTGAGCAGATCCCCCAGATGGTGGAGGTACACCTCAACCGCACTATTGATAAGACCATCGGCGAGTATGAACTCAACGCCCAGGAGGGCTGCGACATTCGCCGCGAGGTATTCAAGCGCATGGCGGCGAGAAACTATCCGATACTGCTCATGAGAAGCAGCGAGCTTACCCTCGAGGAGATCTTCCTCAAGCTCACCACCGGTGATTTCTACGGCAATATTGACAACGGAGGTGCGGCAAGATGACGGCTATTCTGAAGCGCGAGTTCGCTTCCTATTTCACTTCGCCGCTTGGCTATGTTTACCTTGCGGTGTTCTACGGATTTTCCGGGCTGTTCCTGTGGATAACCTGCCTTTCCAGCGGTTCCGCAGACATGCAGTACGTTTTTCTGTGGATGTTCTTTATAATGATGATACTCATTCCGATACTCACCATGAGGACCATGGCGGACGACAAGCGCCAGAAAACGGATCAGCTCACGCTGACATCCCCGGTGAGCCTGTTCGGTCTGGTTGCGGGGAAGTTCCTCGCGGCGTTCTTCATCTTCCTTATCGGCGCGGCAGTTATGTTCGTCTACGCACTGGGTCTGGCTGCGGCTGTCAACGGTTCCGGTACGGGTACTGAGTTCGGCTGGGCAGGGTTCTTCGGCAACTTCGCAGGCATCGTGCTGATGGGCGCGGTGTTTATCTCCGTAGGCATTTTCATTTCCAGCCTTACCGAGAACCAGATGATCGCGGCTATCGGCAGCATCGGCGTAAATATCCTGCTGTGCCTGTTCGATGTCATTTCAAACTTCGTTTCGGTGACGTTCCTCAAGGACATCATCAACGCGCTTGCGGTGCTCTATAAGTATCAGGAGTTCACCGCCGGCATTTTCAGCCTGAAGAATATCCTGTTCTTCCTGAGCCTGATAGTAGTTTTCAACTTCCTGACGATGCGCGTTATCGAACGCCGCCGCTGGAGCTGAGAAAGGGGGAGCAGACATGAACGAATCAAATAACGAAAACATCGAGCAGGAGCAGACTGCGCCTGCCGCTGAAAACGTTTCCCCCGCAGAGGAAACCAAGCCGGAGGAAACTGCAAAGCCCGCTAAGAAGCAGGCTGAGATACAGAACGGAAACCCTGCCGCGCGCAAGCATACCTTCAATAAGCGCAACCTCAAGCACGGCACGATGGCAGTCGTGCTGACGGTGCTTTTCATCGCCGCAGTCGTAGTGCTGAACGTTATCGTCAGCATAATCTCCGACCGTATCGACACCACCGCCGACCTCACCGACACGGGTATCTACACCCTCGACGAGGCCACCACGAACTACCTCGCCGGGCTTGACAAGGACGTTACCGTCTCCGTCATGAACACCGAATCCAGCTTCGAGGGCGGCAGCTCCTTCTATAAGAGCGTCAACGAGCTTCTTAACAAGATGGCTATGGAGAACGAACATTTCAAGCTCCAGTACCTCAAGATAGACCAGAATCCGGATTTCACCTCCAGATTCAACGGCGAGACGCTTTCCGAGAATTATATCGTGGTGGAGTCCAAGGATACCAACCGCCACCGCATAATCACTCCCGGCGAGTACTTCTCCTGCCCGACGTTCCGAGATAACCTGTCGCAGTACGGCTATCCCGAGACCTACATCGAACAGTACGTAAACCAGTACGTCAACAGCTCCTACGCTTCTCAGATAATCGAGGGCAGCAACGGGGAGCAGGCGGCTATTTCCGCGATAATGTACGTCACCAAC
>ERZ773157.2816-NODE-2816-length-12749-cov-3.157318_pt1 | contig 12749 bp, 7 predicted proteins | sample MGYA00511480_ERZ773157 | MGnify/ENA primary metagenome ERZ773157 (study PRJEB29015, sample SAMEA2737863) | human gut metagenome | biome: human gut; feature: human-associated habitat; material: faeces | place: China | collected 2012 ... | reverse complement strand
AAATAGCTAAACTCTTTGACGAAGAATTTTGGGGTACGCAATGACGAAGTCAGGAAAAACACCGGATCATCTCTATCGAAGTATGGATAGCTGAGCTACTTTATCAGAATAATTTCCTGTAAGGCATTGATTTTGAAACCAATTTTACTACAAGAGATCGGAAAACCTCTGTTTCGTTGAAATTTATGGTTTCCAAGTCCGGTGGTGTCTGACAGAAACGTAACGTAAAGTTTTTTATACAACTGCCAAAGTTTTTTGTCTAACTCTTAGGGTTCGCTTCAGTATCGAGACAGCTTGTTTTTATACCTGTACGATTTTACCGGACTTTACATACCATACATACCCCTCTACTTCTTTAAATCCCATTTTCCGTAAGGTATTACAATAAAAACCGACCTGTTTCAAATATTTATTTTCCTCACTTTGTCCGAATTTATAATCGATGATACGGACTACCGAACCGTTGAAAATAATTCGGTCCGGACGGGTTTTCCTGCCTCCGGGAAATAAAATATCCCTCTCATTCATAATATTATTTTCGGGTCCGAACCATTCAGAAGCTTGTGGGTTGGAAATATATGCTTCGATCTTCGCACAGTAAGCCTCCTTTTCCCGGATAGAAATCAATCCCTCCAAATAGGCTTGTTGAACAGCCTGTGACACATCCCCGGCATACCGGATGTGTTTAAAAATTTCATGCAATAATTTTCCTTCGTCGATCGCCGAAAGAGAAGCTTGCTGAGGCTCGGTATAGTCCCGGAATTTGTACTTGATACTGATTCTTTCTCCCGGTTGAAAAACCGGATAATTCTGAAGAGTAACAGAAGTCTGACCTGCTCCGGCTTTTGAAGGGAAACACTGTTTTTCTCCCAATGCGACCTGCATAGTTGCATTATCCACTAATTCGGTTTCAGCTAATACACTATAAATAAAAGCTCCGATATCCGGCATCGAGATGCTACCGTCTTTATTGATTTTGGGAGAGTACGGACGTACATAAAGCTCGGTCTTGGCACGCGTCAGGGCAACATATAACAAGTTCAGGTTATCGATATAGGCTTTCAGGTGTTCGTCCAGGTAATCTTTTTTAAAGATGGTGTTCGTTAACTTGGAGGAATAGTTCAATGGAGCATAGTCTAATTGATTGAATCCTTGTTCGTTATTCATACACCAAATTCGTCTGACGGGCCGGACACTATCCAGTTCCCAGCTACAGAACGGCAAAAGTACGAATTCAAATTCCAGTCCCTTGGATTTGTGGATAGTTAAAATACGCACTGCATCGACTTCTTCGGAAGTGGTCAGTACTCTTTTACCCTGCTCTTTCTCCCACCAATCCAGAAATAAAGTTATACTATTGGAGTTATTGGTTTCATATTCATATATAATATCTTGAAACGCAATCAAATAAGGAATTTCTTCCAGTTTCTTACGAAGTGAAAATTTATCCAGAATAGTTTCAATTGTCTCATATAAGGAATAAGACATGATTTTATTTTTATCCAATTCAAAATCAGTTCCTAAGACCTCGAATAATTCTTTTTCCCCTATTCCGGAAAAAATATCGTGCAAATCCGGATTGTTCTCATCCTGAATAAAAACCCGATAAAAATAAAGAATCTGGGTCTTATTGACCATATCGCAGGGATCTACCATATATTTCAGAATGGCGATGATAAATTGTATATAGGGAGACGACCAGACGTACAACGAATCATTTGAGATAAAACCGATCGGCCGGTCAGCTGTCTTATTGTATTCCATCAGAAAATCGGCAACCAGCGCACCTTCCTTCCCACCCCTCACCAAAATAACGATATCTTTTAACTGTCCTCCCCTTTGCCGGATATCCCGAATGATTGCGATCAGGTCTGCCAGGATTATATTCTCCCCCCCTTCTGCCTTTTTGTCGGGGCCGAACACAATATCGACATATCCTTTTTTCTTTTTCCGGGGAATCTGTTGAAGTCCCTGATAAGCTTCAGCTATCGTTTTTTCCTTTACTTCCCCACCTGCATCGGCAATGTATAGATCGGTCAGCATACCGACTGCTTTCTCAAAGAAGGTATTATTGAAATTTACGATTTCAGGGGCACTACGCCAGTTATTTTTTAAAATGACGGTATTCACTCCCAAGCTGCTGAATTGCCGCTCTACCTCGTTGGCCAGCAGACTCCAATCTCCGTTTCGCCAACGGTAGATACTTTGCTTGACATCTCCCACAATCATAGTCCGGCACCCTTCCGATAAACTGTTTACCACCAGGGGGCGGAAATTTTTCCATTGCATCCCCGAAGTATCCTGAAATTCGTCGATCATCAGATGCTTATAATAATTCCCACACTTTTCAAATAAAAACGACGTATCGTTATCTGCAATCAGCATATTCAGAATATGCGTCGTATCACTCAGCAACATGAGCCCTTTCTCGTCACAATAGGCCCTAACCTCCTGATAAAGGTCATTTAAAATCCCCAACTGGTACAAATTATCGGACAGCATCCGGGCTGACAAATAATAGCTGTAATCCTGGTCGAACCGATTCAGAATATCCTGCAGGAGTTGCATAAGCCGGGGGCATATAGACCCGATGGTTGCTTTGCGGGGAGAAGTTTTGGTTACCCACGCCGCACTATCCTGAGCTCCCTTTCTTACGGTAGCCGTCGGTTCGTCGAAATTCCCGGCAACCAGTTTATAAAAATAAGATACACATCCTGCCTTTCCACCTTTAAAGTCGGTTTGTTCAAGCCCTTCGCTCCGGATCAATCCGATCGCTTCCTGTCCGATAGCAGCCTGCCGGCTTTCGTAAGCTTGAACGGTAGCGGTCAAAAAAGAGCGGTAATTCTTCAAAAATTCCTTATCACTGAATTTATCCAGAATATGCTTGTCAAAAAGCATGTAGTTCTCTTTGAACAGTTCTTCACCGAGCTCGGCTATTTTTGATTTGATACTCCACGATTTTCCCTCTTCTACATTACTACTCATCAATTCACTGATCCAATTTTTCAATCCCGGATTGTCTTTCACCTGTTGCATGACTTTGTCGACAGCTTTGAGCAATACAAAATCACTATCCAATTCTACATTATAGCCCGGAAAGATGCCCAATTCCCTGGTAAAAGCTTTGATAATGCGTTGAAAAAAACGATCGATCGTCGTCACTGCCAATCGTCCGTAATCATGCAATAACATTGTACGAAGCAAAACAGCTCTGTTTTTCAATTGCTCGTCGGTAAATCCGAATTCCTGCTTCAAGGCCTCTCCGTAATCACTTGTTTTCCCGTCTGCCAAACGATGCAGTTCATTGATAATACGCGACTTCATCTCTTCGGTGGCCTTATTGGTGAAGGTCACGGCTAAAATATTCTTATATTCAGCAGGAGAAGCAAAAATCGTCCTGAAATATTCCAGGGTCAGGGCAAAAGTCTTTCCTGCTCCAGCCGAAGCTTTATAAATATCTAACATATACTTTTCTGTTTTTAAGGCTCGGCAGGCAAAGTTTGTCGATCCAGAATTTCCATCTCTGTAATTCTCCGGCAAATGATTTCGAGATAATCTTTCAGGTAATTCACTTCTTCCCCTTTTAGCTTATTCTCTTCTGCCAGCTTCCGGCATTCCGATAAAATATCTCTTGCCTGTTCGAAATCTCCGGCATTTTCATACAACCATCCCAAATTAATCCCGGCCTGGACAGCTGTTTTAGGCGTCAATTTTAAGGCACCGGTCCATATATTGAATGCCTCTTCGCTATCACCATGCCTCAAAAAAGTATCCCCCAGCCGCAACACTTTCCCGGAAGTATACACTCTTCGCTGTGTTTTTTGCCACGAAGGAACCAAATGCCGGCCTGAAATCATTCCTGCTTCCCAAAAACTATTGCGGATACATTCCGGTATGTTATCGAACTCCCCGAGTTTTTCCTGATCCAGTTTAAAAGAGATCTTCACAGAATCGACCGGTTCGCCTTGTTCTTTATCGTACAACCGGGTAAACCAAATGGTATTTATCTCTCCTCCAGGATCTGCGTTATCATAATACTGTAGTTCTATGGATAAGAGGTAGTCCACGTGAAAATTCCGGCACATATTCATTATACTATCCGGAGCGAAAGGGGGCGGAGTAGAGGATTGGTTCCAATAGCCCATTTCCTGTTCTTTTAAACATATTATAGCATCTTTGTACCCCGAAGTTTCCCAGATAAATTTCACCCCTTCACAGAAATCTTCAAATAAATACTCCCGGTCTAATTCAGGAATATTCTTCATAAAAGTCAATATACTGTTTTCGTTGCGGATGTTTCTTTCTAGCAAAGCCAGTTTTTTTCCTTGTTCGATATGAAAACCGGCAGGTTGAAGTATCTCGATCGATAAGGTGCGATAGGTGGTACACGAACACAGGGTGGCCCCCCAAAGGCCCAAAATCAACCGGCGAAAAATTTTAGTAAAAACCATTCCATGCATAATAGCAAAAGTATTATCAACCCTAATATTTTTATCTCACTGAGGTCTGAAAATCCCGTTTCACTTTTGTATTCGGATATATATCTGTCATTTGAATTCAATTCATTCGTCAATCGGACCATATCCCGTACACTTACCGACTCCCCTCCGGTATGCCGGGCTATTTCTTTGAGTAAGGACAGATCGGCCACTAAACGATTCAATTCCGGATTATGGCTCTTCACATAAAAAATTCCCTTTTTGGTGAATCGTTCTCCTTTCAAATCTGTACTCAGACGAAAATTGTACTCTCCGGCCTGCAGGTTACCCAAAGTCATTCTATATTTTTCCCCGTTCCGATTGAAAAGATAGTTATACGTTTTCCCGCCAATATTTAATTCCATCTTTAGATCAGGAGTATTAATAAGTTCATAACTATCGTTATACAACTCTACATTAATCACAATCTCTTCCGACTCTTCGTAGAGAGGTTCAATGTCATCCACCAAGCGTTCCGTTCCCTGACGGGTAGTCAGATAACCCACAATTTTATTGATCAGCGTGTTGAACGGTTCGTGATTACCATTTTCCTGATAGGAATATAATCGCCATTTCCAAAGACCTTCTCCCCAAAAATAAGAAATTTTTTGTCCATTCAAATCATAAAAACCAAGAATTCCATTCGAAGTAGGTGTATTTTTAATTTTCTGACTGAATAAAATTTTCCCAGCACCGGTGTTGATCTCTCCAAAAGGTACGATTATAGGAGGGTAATCCTTATAAGCCGCTTTTTCCGTCTCCGAGAATTCGAAATAGGAAAATTGTTCATTGATCTGTAAAGAGGCATATTCGGTTTGATCGGCACTAATATCGGAAGTGTATAAATTTTGGAGTTTGGAGAAACCAGCGATACATTCGGGCGTAGTCAATATATACCAAACCGACAATTTTCTGCGGTTTATTTCCTGCATCAATTGCTGATAGCCTGTACTATGCGGATCAGGATTATGCAAGATAACCAGATTAGCATTCAGACTATCCAGCGGTTCTTCCCAGCGATAAAGTTTACATCGGTATATACCGGATACACCGACTGCATTCTTAATTGCAGCAATATCCGGATGTGGAGCAGTGGTATAAATAGCAACTTTAGCAGAATTATCTATAATATTCATCCAGGTTTCTATCCGGTTGTTTTCATAAGTACGTTCCACCCTATCGTTTTCCAGTTCGACACTATACCGGAATATTCCTTTTTTCGGAGCTTCTACTTCGAAGGAGACTTCCTGAAAAAAATAATCTTGTCCAATAGTTAAAATCTGTCGGGCAATGACCTGATCATTTTGTTTTAAACTGCATTTTACCTGGCTTCCTTTCTGTTTTATGGCACCGACTTCGACTTTTATCGGAAAAATAGTATTTACAAAATTGAATTTATCCGTTTCCACATTCCGGATATAGACATCGGGATAAGCAACGGTATCCCCCAAAGCAACGGTATAGACCGGAAAATCAGGTGTTTTGTATTTCGGATTCACACCGGTATTGTAGATCCCGTCGGAGAATAAAATCATAGCCGCCGGGCGGCGGACGATAAAATGCTGGTCGGTATAGTCGAATACTGCTGAGATATTCGTGTATTGTTCCGAGAAATCGTATTCATCGTTTTGACGGATCGAAGCTCCGAAAGTTAAAGGAACGATATCGAACTTGCTTTTCAAAGCCTTGCTCATCTTTTCTAAAGATGCCTTGTATTCATTCCGATAGTACAAGGAATCCTTCGTTTTTATCAGAGAAGCAGAATTATCCTGAGCCAAGACCAGCAAAGGTTTCTCTTTCGTCTTTTCAACCCACGAAAAAGCAGGATTTAAAAGTAAAGCAAGTAAAGTAAAAATGACAATAAAACGAAGCCCGGAAATAAGCAGGGCCATTCCTTTAGAAATATCCGGTAATTTTGAAAGTTTCCTGAATTTAAGCCAGGCAATAACAAACGATAAACCTGCAATAGGCAAAAGCCATGCCATAGAATACTCAAATACCACCCCGAACCGCTTTAGCATACCCCGAAGCAGCGTTTTTTCTGCTTCGGAGCATCACCTATATTACATATTCATACCGCCGCAAACATGGATCGCTTGTCCGGTAACATATCTGGACATATCCGAAGCCAGGAAGGTACATACATCGGCAATATCCTCAGGCGTACCTCCTCTTCTCAAAGGAATTTTAGCGGCCCATTCTTTACGCACATCTTCGGGCAACTGTGCCGTCATATCTGTAATGATAAATCCCGGAGCAACGGCATTGGCCCGGATATTTCTGGATCCCAATTCTTTGGCCACACTCTTGGTAAAACCGATAATACCGGCTTTGGAAGCAGAATAGTTCGCCTGTCCGGCATTTCCGCTCACGCCGACAACAGAGCTCATGCTGATAATCGAACCGCTTTTCTGTTTCAGCATGATAGCCGATACGGCTTTGGTAAAATTAAATACAGATTTCAGGTTGACATTGATAACGGCATCCCATTGTTCTTCCGTCATTCTCATCAACAAAGTATCTTTAGTAATACCGGCGTTGTTCACTAAAATATCGATCCGGCCGAATTCTTTTGCAATCTCTTCTACAGTAGCGGCAGTCTGGGCAAAATCAGCAGCATTGGAGGCATACATTTTAGCTTTCACTCCACAAGCTTCGATTTCTTTTTCAGTAGCCTGTGCATTCTCGTCATATCTCAAATCCGTAAAAGCAATATTTGCACCTTGTTTGGCAAATGCCAGAGCCACCGCTTTCCCAATACCTCTGGAAGCACCGGTAATCAGTGCTGTCTTTCCTTCTAATAACTTCATAATAACAGTTTTACTTCAACTATAATTAATTAGACTTTTAACCGTCGTAACGATTAATTAAATTTTAAACCACAAAGATAATGAAACAAATGAAATGCCGAAAAAATAGACCGGATTAAAGCTCCAGTTTGAATCTTAAACGCAGACGGTTCGATTCAAAATCCCAGGATATAATCTTAAACTTTCCAATTTCGGCAGTCGTACCGACATGTTGTCCGATACAAGCACAAGTGTCGTACTCTCCGATCTTTACAATCCGTAAAGTAGCACTGGCATCCTCAGGAAGTTTACTCAGATCCACCCCTTCAGGCACCTCTTCCCGGGTAACAAAACAAGTAGTGACAGGTAAATCTTGTCCGATCACTTCGTTCACTCTGTTTTCTATTTCTGTGATCATTTCCGCAGTTGGCTCGACGGATAAAATATAATCGCATTTTGATTTTTTTCGTTCGATATGCGTATTTTTCGAACGTTCACAGCCGAACATCCGGATCATAGTCTGATTCAGTATATGCTCTGCCGTATGCATAGGAGGATACTCCTGTTTGTTGTGGCCGTTGAGTTGTATTTCTTGTTCCATATAGTTTTTTAGTAGAGACAAATATAGGTGTTTTTATATTTACGACATAAGAACAAAAGAACATATTTTTCTTAAATAATAGTCTGCATTTTTAAAGAAATCATTTTTTTAACGATTTTTGGATATAAAACACCCTCCATTCAAATATTTTATATAGATTTGTACGTGTTTGTGTGTAATTGAAATGTTAAAACCTAAAATAATCATTTTATATGTTGAAGTCTTACAATTTTCCTAGCGTATATGAAGCGACTAATCAGGAACTTGCTAACGTTGCAGAAAATATACTGGATGGGATAAAGATCAATCTCGATGATACGGATTACATCGTCGGTAACCTGGCACTGGTCGAAGGCTATTCTCCACATAAGAGTATCAATGCAGCCCCGACAGACGAAGAGTATAAATTATTGAGTGAAGCCAGTTTGTTGCTTACCCAACCGAAAGGAGAAGAGGAAATCTATCTGACGACAGGATTCCCGTTCGCAACTTATATACTCTACCGGGATAAAGCGATGGAAGTCTTACAAGGACGACATATTATCAATTACGATGCTTCCACTTTCGGTGGTCCGAATACAACCAAACGTGAAGTGAACGTAGGTAAAGTCGAGATTATTCCTGAAATCATGGGATGTACGACAGCAATCCGCGAGGGGAACCTGCAAGAAAAAGAAAACTTTTTTATCGTCAGCCTCGGATACGGCACCTGCGAAGCCGTCGTTTCGACAAGAGCCGGACTGATCAACCGTTCAGCCGTCAGTACACACGGTATCCGTCATGCCGTAAATTTATTGGCCAATGAGCTCAGTAAAAATTTCTATCTGAACCTCAAAACAGAACACCAGATAGATGTAGCTTTCCAAAAAGGAAATATCACTGTAAACCGGGTTAAACACAACATATTGGATATACGTGAAAAAGTATTGAAAATGTACTATAATGAAATCGTCGCTCCTAACTTAAGAAAAGCATTTATAGACGATGATTTCAATAAATGTACGAAAATGTATTTAGTCGGTGGTGGTGCTTTGTATCCTGAACTGGTCGATTGCTTCAAAGAAGAATTCGGCGATATCGTATCGGTCAATGTATATCCTGAACCGGAGAAATGTGCTTCTCAGGGGTATTGTCTGAACTCTAAAATCAAATCTTCCGTCGCCCGTTCGAATATCCCGCATAATATTGAAGCGGAAGAAATTAAGATATTCAGAAATCCTCAGCTAGCTGTCGGTATCGATATAGGCAATGCGAATACTTGTGTCACCATCTACAAAGAAGGGGAATAAGCCAAAATTCGAATTCGATATAAAGAGTTGACCTTTTAAAGGCAACTCTTTTTCTTTTTTAGTTATTTTATTCCTACTTTTGCAAACGTTTAAAAGAAACTGGATAAAAAATACAATACAATGGAACTTTTAGAACAAATCAAAGAAAATGCCAAAAAACAGTGTAAAACAATTGTTCTCCCGGAAGGTACAGAAGAACGGACGATTCAGGCAGCAGACCAGATTATCGGAGAAGGGATCGCTAAGATTATCCTGATCGGTAATCCGGCCGAAATACAGGCTTTAGCTCAAAAACACAATCTGAAAAACATCGGCAAAGCTACCGTTATCGATCCTGAATCACATGCCAAAAAAGAACAATATGCCGATTTATTGGTAGAGCTGCGTAAAAGTAAAGGAATGACCAGAGAACAAGCTTTAAAACTGGTTACAGATCCCCTTTACCTGGCGACTTTGATGATTAAGAGCGGAGATGCAGACGGAGAAGTTGCCGGTGCTAAAAATGCAACGGGCGATGTTTTACGTCCTGCTCTGCAAATTGTAAAGACTTTACCGGGGATTTCCGTCGTTTCAGGTGCCTTCTTGTTGCTGACCAACAAACCCGAATATGGTGAAAACGGTTTAATTGTTTGTGCTGACTGTGCAGTACTTCCTAATCCGACAGCAGAAGAACTGGCACAAATTGCGGTATCTACAGCCGGAACAGCCCGTGCCATTGCCAAAATCGAGCCCCGGGTAGCTATGTTGAGTTTCTCGACAAAAGGTTCTGCCAAAAATGAATTGGTCGACAAAGTGGTAAAAGCAACAGAACTGGCCAAACAAATGGCTCCGGACGTTATGATCGACGGAGAAATGCAGGCCGATGCAGCGCTGGTTCCTTCCGTAGGGGCAAGCAAAGCTCCGGGTAGCCCTGTCGCCGGCAAAGCCAATGTTTTGATTTTCCCTAGTCTGGAAGTTGGAAATATCAGTTATAAATTAGTACAACGTATCGCCGGTATCGAAGCTGTAGGTCCTGTACTTCAGGGGATGGCCGCTCCTATCAACGACCTGTCCAGAGGTTGTTCTGTCAGTGATATCGTCAATCTGGTAGCGATCACAGTAAATCAGGCCGCCGGAATAAATTAACGGAATAAAAACGTTTAATAAAATAGAAATGAATGTTTTAGTATTAAACTGCGGTAGTTCGTCCATCAAGTATCAATTACTGAATATGGATGCAGTACCTGTCGTGCTCGCCAAAGGTATTGTAGAAAAAATCGGTTTGACTTACGGTAGTTTTACTTATAAACCGGAAGGTAAAGACAAAGTAGTCGCCGAGCAACCGATTATGGATCATAGTGTCGGTATGGATCTGATCCTGAAAGCATTGGTTCATCCTGATCATGGAGTATTGAAATCTCTGAACGAAATCGATGCTGTCGGCCATCGTGTTGCACACGGAGGTGAATATTTCTCCGAGAGCGTGAAAATCGACGATGAAGCCAAAGCTAAAATCAAAGCTTTAGGTGAAATCGCTCCTCTGCACAATCCGGCAAACCTGAAAGGGATCGAAACGATGGAAAAATTGCTTCCTTCCGTACCTCAGGTGGCCGTTTTCGATACTTCTTTCCATCAGACTCTGCCTAAAAAAGCTTTCATTTATGGTATTCCTTACGAATATTATGAAGAATACGGAGTCAGAAGATATGGCTTCCACGGTACTTCCCATAAATTTGTAGCAGAGAAAGCATGCCGGATCTTAGGTTGGGATATTACCGAAAAGAAAATCATCACTTGCCATTTGGGTAACGGAGCTTCGATTACGGCGATCGATAAAGGTAAATCGGTCGATACCTCGATGGGATTTACTCCTGTAGCCGGACTAGTGATGGGAACGCGGGCCGGAGATCTGGATTTGGGTGCCCTACTCTATATCTGTGAAAAAGAAGGGCTGGATCTTCCCAAAGCCAACAATTTGATTAATAAGAAATCAGGGGTTCAGGGAATCTCCGGTGTTTCTTCTGACTTCCGCGAATTGCAGGCAGCCATGGAAAAAGGCAACGAAAAAGCGGCCTTGGCTCTCGATGTCTTCTGTTACAATGTGAAGAAATATATCGGAGCTTACGCCGCAGTACTGAACGGTGTAGACTTGATTATCTTCACGGGAGGTATCGGCGAAAACGACAATCTGGTACGCTGGGAAACCTGTAAGAATATGGACTACCTTGGCATCCAGGTCGACAAACAAAAGAACGAAGTCCGGGGAAAAGATACGATTATCAGCACAGAACAATCGACTACCACGGTGATGACGGTTACTACAGATGAAGAGCTTGTGATCGCTATGGATACAGTAAGATTGAGCTAATCCTTCGGTACATACCGTTTTTACCCCTCTTGCTTATCGGCTCGGGGGGTTCATTTTAATATATTCTTTTGCCGCCGATTCCCATCTCATTTTCCGGTATCATTCAGGACCGAATTCAACTCAGACACGGAATCGGCAAAAATACAGACAAAAGAAAAACGGGATTGATAAAATCCCGTTTTCCGATATGATTTTTCTAAAAAAGCTTAGTTGATAGAAGCATCTTTTCCGCCGGTAACACGCAAAGTAGGGTAGGATACTCTCAAAGCTGTCTTATAGGTAGCTCCGATTGCAATTTCATATTCATCGTCTTTAGTAAAAGGAATATTTGTCGTTGCAGAGGGATTCTCTTTATCGGTGACAGACAACTGAACATACGGAAGCCACATATTATCTCCGAACATCATAGAAGAACTTTTGATCCGATACAAAAAATAATAGGCTTCTGCATTTTCGACTTTATTCCATTCTGCAGTTACTTTACCATCAGCTCCGGAATAAGAAAATTTTGTCAGCGTAACATTTCCGATTTTTTTATCCGTACCATAAAACTGGAGTTGGCTGACTGCCGAATTGCCTTCGGCATTAAAAGCAGTAACGGTGCATAAACCTTCCTTGATCGTATCCAATGTCGGTGCTGAATAAGCATTGATCTGCATCAAAAAATTTTGGGAGCCTTCCACAGCAGAAAAAGAATAGTTTTTACCATTCAAAGAAGCTGAAGCCGACTTTATTTGTTCATTTCCCTGCACTTGAATTTGCAGCTGATAGCTGTTCCCTTCCTGAAGAATATAAGCCGGTGATGCATAAATGGCGAATTTCTTATCGTTCTTTAAACAGGAACTCATTCCCAATACTAAAGCAGCAGAAACTGCTATTAATTTCAATTTTCCTAATGTTCTCATTCTTAATTGTTTTTTGATAATAATAAAATCTTTTCCCGATATGATAAATTCGCCCGCGAAGATGTAGATTTTTTTTTAATCTTACAAGAAAATAGATAGATATCTCCATGTAAATGAAACATTTTTGAATTATTTGTGTACAATTTGTTAGAGTATAAAAAAAAGGTATGATACTACAATTTGCTTTTGTTTTAACAGCGATCATCGTCGGTGCCCGTTTAGGAGGTATCGGTTTGGGGGTTATGGGAGGTATCGGTCTGGGAATTTTGACTTTTGTTTTCGGTTTACAACCGACAGCCCCTCCTATCGATGTGATGCTGATGATAGTTGCTGTTATTAC
>ERZ773157.2794-NODE-2794-length-12882-cov-10.691588_pt1 | contig 12882 bp, 10 predicted proteins | sample MGYA00511480_ERZ773157 | MGnify/ENA primary metagenome ERZ773157 (study PRJEB29015, sample SAMEA2737863) | human gut metagenome | biome: human gut; feature: human-associated habitat; material: faeces | place: China | collected 2012 ... | reverse complement strand
TATCTCTCTTTTCTTTTTTCTTAATTTTGTCCAATATCTATTGTAGCACTACACTAAAATTTCACACTTTTTCTTGATGCTACTTGAAAAAAGGCTGTTTATGTGGTATAATGAATGATGAATGTAAATTTGCGTAAAGGACTATTTCTATATGAAAAAATGGAGAATAAACAGACCTGACCCTGTGAAAACTGCAGAGTTTATGAACAAGTGTGACTTGAAAAGCCTTACCCTAGACGTTATGACTTCAAGGGGTTTCACTGACTTTGACAGCCTTGCTGATTTTTTTAAAGGCGAAGAACTTAGTGATCCTTTTCTTATAAAGGATATGGCTATAGCCGCCGAGGTGATAAACAAGGCGGTTGATCAGTATGACCTTATTTGTATTTACGGTGACTATGACTGCGATGGAGTTACGTCCACCACTATACTTTACAACTATCTTGAAAGCATGGGCGCAAACATTATGTACTATATTCCTGAGCGTGAGGCTGGATATGGCATGAACATGGAAGCTATTGAAATGCTTGCAGAAAAGGGTGTTAAGCTTATCGTCACTGTGGATAACGGCATTTCTGCGGTTGAGGAAGCTGAGCGTATTGCTGAGCTTGATATGGAACTTGTTATCACAGATCACCACCAGCCGCCTGAGAAGCTTCCGAGGGCAAGGGCTATCGTTAATCCGCATCGTGCAGATTGTCCTTCGTCATACAAAGACCTTGCAGGCGTTGGTGTAGCTTTCAAGCTTTGTGCTGCACTTGACGGCGGCAGCTACGACACTGTTATGGAACAGTATGCCGACATTTGTGCTATCGGTACAGTTGCGGACGTTGTGCCACTCACAGGGGAAAACAGAACTATTGTCAAGCGTGGTCTTGAATATCTTGCAAACACCGAAATATTGGGATTAAACTATCTTATAGATAAAGCAAAGCTTGATAGAAATGCTCTTGACTCAACAGGCATTGCTTTTAGGATTGCCCCTGTTATAAACGCTTCGGGCAGATTTGGCTCACCACTTACAGCGGTAAAAACGCTTCTAAGCGAAGACCCGGAGGACGCTGAAAATTATGTTGACACTCTTTTAAATCTTAACACCCAGCGCAAGCAGACGGAAACAGAGATAATGACAGAAATAGTAAACCATATAAACGCTCATCCTGAAACTCTTGACCATAGAGTGCTTGTGCTTTCAGGCAAGGGCTGGCACCACGGAGTAATTGGCATTGTTTCTTCACGCATTTTGGAATTTTACGGAAAGCCGAATGTTATAATCTCCATTGATGATGATGGAAACGCACGAGGTTCTGCGAGAAGCGTAAAGGGCTTCAATATATTCAAGTGTTTTCAGCATTGCGGAGAGTTGCTTGATAAATTTGGTGGACATGAGTGTGCAGGAGGTCTGTCGCTGAAGGCTGAGAACATCGAAAAGTTAACTCAAATGGTATATGAATACAGCGATCCTATGGAGAAATTCCCTAGCGTTGAGCTTATAGCGGATAAGCTTCTTATGCCGCAGGATATCAACCTTGATAATGTAAAGGGTCTTGCAGCAATGGAGCCTTTTGGTGCAGAGAACCCTGCTCCCGTTTTTGCAATGCTTGGAGTAAGAGTGGATAAGATAATACCTCTGTCACAGGGCAAGCATACAAAGATCGAGTTTTCATACGGAAGCTATAGAGGACAGGCTCTTATTTTCTCCCTTGCACCTGAAAAAGCTTGTTTCGCAGTTGGCGATAAGCTTGATATGCTCGTGGAGCTTGGAATAAATGTGTTCAATAACCGTGAGTCCATATCCATAAGAGTTATCGACCATAGATTGAGTGGAGTAAAGCAGGAAAGATATTTTGCGGCAAAGGATTGTTATGAAAAGCTCATGCGCGGGGAACAGCTTCCTGCAAGTTTTATAAGAAAAATAATCCCGACAAGGCAGGAGCTTATCGGCGTATATAAATACATAAGTGCAGTTAAGAATATTACGTTGGATAATCTTTTCATGAAAATATCAGGCGACAGCATGAATTATTGCAAACTGCATATTTGTGTTGATATTTTCCGTGATAAGGGTCTTATCGAGTTCAGACCCGCAACTATGAAAATAAGCTACGTTGTGCCGAAACAAAAGGTAAATCTTGAGGACTCTGAAACTCTTGTTAAGCTGAATGAAATGCTTGGAAAGGCAGGTAACTAAAATGTCAGATAAAGAGAATATTTTGCTTGATCCTGCTGAAATGGATAAGATAGAAAATATGCCTGAGATAAAAACTGTCAGTGAAGAAGATCTTCCTGCCGAAGCCGAGGTTAAAGAGCAGTTTGAAGAAAAGCCTGCTCCTACGGCTTCTTCTGACTATACCGACGCTGTGCCTGAAGCTTCAAAGCCTGAGCATATAGGTGAGAGGTCGGTGTGTTCCATTGATGCACTTATTCAGAAAATACTTGATGGCGAGAGGCAGTACGATCTGTCAAAAATCGTTTCCGCCTATGAACTTGCTGAAAAGTATCATCACAATCAGAAAAGAGAGTCTGGCGAGCCGTATATAACCCACCCGCTGTCTGTTGCATATATTCTTTTGGAGCTTGGCATGGATACTGATACTATTTGTGCAGCACTTCTTCATGACGTTGTGGAGGACACTCCATGCACTCTTGAAGAATTACAGAAGAATTTTGGGTCAGACGTTGCAATGCTTGTAAATGGCGTTACAAAGCTGAAAAAGGTAGAAACTTTCACCAAAGACGAGCAGAAAGCCGAGAATATCAGAAAAATACTCCTTGCAATGAGCGAGGATATTCGTGTTATTATCATAAAGCTTGCAGATAGACTTCACAATATGCGTACTCTTAATTATTGCAAAGATTCAAAACGCAGAACTATCGCCCATGAAACAATGAACATCTATGCACCGATAGCTCACCGCCTTGGAATACGCTCAATTAAAGATGAGTTTGAAGATCTTGCTTTTTACTATCTTGATCCTTATGCTTATGCCGAGATAGACGAGCAAATGCAGCTCAGAAAGGGCAGCCGTGAACAGCTTGTTGAAAACATCAAGCACAAGATACATGACAGGCTTGAAAAGGACTTTGACCCTGTTCCCCTTATCGAGGGTCGAGTTAAAAGCAATTATGGTATTTATAAAAAGGTATATCGTGACGGCAAGGAGATAGACCAGATATATGATCGCTATGCCGTAAGAATTATCGTCAATACAGTTACCGAGTGCTATAACGTACTTGGCATAATCCACGATATGTTCAGACCTATCCCAAACAGATTTAAGGACTATATTTCCACGCCTAAGGCTAATATGTATCAATCTCTTCACACAACTGTTATCGGCAGGGAGGGAATACCTTTCGAGGTTCAGATAAGAACATGGGAAATGCACAGAACGGCTGAATATGGTATCGCCGCTCACTGGAAATATAAAGAGGGCGTAAGGGGTAGTTCAAAGGACGATCAGCGCCTTGCATGGATAAGACAGATAATCGAGTCACAGCAGGAGTCAAACGACGTTGAGGAAATAGTAAGGGCTATAAAAAATGACCTTGCCCCTGAGGACGTCTTTGCTTTCACTCCAAAGGGAGATATGATAACACTGCCTGTTGGATCAACTGTTATCGACTTTGCTTACGCTATCCACACACAAGTGGGTCATAAGATGTGCGGCGCAAAGGTAGACAAGAAAATGGTGTCTTATGATTATCAGATAAAAACAGGCGAGATAATCGAGATACTTACTACCAACGTTGAAGGTCATGGTCCAAGCCGTTCATGGCTTAATATCTGCAAGACCAATGAAGCCAAATCCAAGATACGTTCATGGTTCAAAAAGGAAAGACGAGAGGAAAATATCTTTGAGGGCAGAAATGCTCTTGAAAGAGAGTTCCGCAGAAATAATATAAGAGTGCCTGAGGAAGAACTTGAGGACTTTCTCAAAATGGATATGCACAGACACAGTTGTGATACTCTTGATGATTTCTTTGCAGCCATAGGTTACGGTGGTGTTCAGCTTTCAAAGGTGATGCAAAGGCTGAAATCTGAGTATAATAAGAAATATGGTGAAAAGGCTCAGCCTGATACTTCTGACCTTGAAAATAAGATAAAGACTTCCAAAAAATCCACTGGTGTTATCGTTGACGGCATCGACAACTGCGCTATCAAGTTTGCACAGTGCTGTAATCCGCTTCCAGGTGACGAAATAGTCGGCTTTATCACGAGAGGTCACGGCATATCCGTGCATAAAAAGGATTGCGTGAACTATCTTTCGCAGAAAGATGATCCTGAAAATGCCGCACGTTGGATAAATGTTAAGTGGGAAAGTTCTGAAAAGCATACTGGCTATTTCAAGTGTACTTTGGATATTGTAGCAGTTGACAGAATAGGTCTGCTGGCAGACGTTTCGTCAGCGCTTGCAATGATCAATATTTTTATCTATGAGTCAACCTCAAGGGAACTGAAAAACGGCAATGCAATGCTTTCCGTAACTGTCAGCATTGCAGGAATGGAACAACTCAACAATGTTATAAACAAGCTTCAGAAAATAAAGAACGTTATTTCTGTTGAAAGAAGCGGTAAATAAGAAAGGACAGATAATGAAAATATATAGGCTCAAACCATTGAGTGTTTGTGAAACGAACAGTTATATTGTTGCAAGCGAAGAAAATAACTGCGTTCTTATCGATGCACCTGCCGACCCTGATTATATTCTAGGTGAGATAGAGAGTCACGGTCTTACGCTTAAAAAGATCTTTCTTACCCACGGCCATTTTGACCATATCGGTGCTGTGGCTGACCTTGTAGACAGGACAGGCTGCGAGGTGTATATTCACATTATGGATAAGCCTAAGCTTACAGATGACGCAGGAATGCTTGCTAATCTTTTCAGAATAAGAGGACACAGAAATTACACAGGCAAGGTCAATGTGTTTTCAGAGGATGATATACTAAAGCTTGACGAGCTTGAATTTGACGTGTTGGAAACGCCGGGACATACAAGCGGTTCTGTCTGTTTCATATGCGGCATGAATATGTTTTCGGGAGATACCCTATTTTCAAGAAGTGTTGGCAGAACTGATATGCATGATGGAAGCAGCACAGCCCTTATGAAGTCGCTTATGAAAATAGCTGACCTTGGTGGAAATCTAACTGTTTATCCTGGTCACATGAATGTCACGACACTTGACGCTGAGAGAAAGTATAACCCATATCTCAGGCAGGCTGCGGAGGCTTTGAAATGACTCTGATATTCAGCGGCAACGATTATAAATATGAGCTTGAGGGAGTAATGAAGCTTTTTATCCCTGCAACGCTCTTTACCCACGTTTTTTCTGACAGCATAGATACAGAGGACGATTATGTGTTCGCTCAGAAAAAGGATAACGCTGACAATGTTTGTTTGAGCGTTAAGGTGAGATATGACGGCAAGACTTGCGAAAAAGAGGAGTTTGTGCATTTTGAAAGCGACATGGAACTTTCACTTTCAAGACTTCTTTTTAAGGCAATGAGCGAGATAACAGGCATTGTGCCGAAATGGGGCGTTATAACGGGAATAAGACCTGTGAAGCGTGTGAATGATATGCTCAGTGAGGGCATGAACAAGGCGGAGATATTTAAAGCCATGGAGAGCAGATATCTTTGCAGCGAAGAAAAGTGCGATATTGCATACAAAACTGCTATAACCCAAAAGCCTGTCCTCGATGAGCTTGAAAAGGACAGCTTTAGTCTTTATGTGTCAGTGCCGTTTTGTCCCACAAGATGTTCATACTGTTCATTCGTTTCACAATCTATCGAGGGATGTATGAAGCTTATCCCTGAGTATGTGAACAAGCTGTGCGAGGAGATAGTTTACACTGCGAAGATAACGGAAAAGCTTGGTTTAAAGCTTGACACCGTATATTTTGGCGGCGGCACTCCTACCACGCTCACTGCTGCTCAGCTTGACAGAGTTATGAAGGTCATTGCAAACAGCTTTGATATGTCAACTGTCCGTGAATACACTGTTGAAGCGGGAAGACCTGACACTATAACTGAAGAAAAGCTGAAGGTGCTTAAAGCAAACGGCTGTGGCAGAGTATCTATAAATCCACAGACTTTGAATGACAGCGTTCTTGAGGCTATTGGCAGAAAGCACACAACTGCTCAGTTTTTTGACAGCTTTGACCTTGCAAGAAAAGTTGGTTTTGACTCTATAAATACCGATATAATCGCAGGTCTGCCAACAGACACAGTGGAGAGCTTTGAGAATACCATTGATAAGCTTATCGAGCTTGCTCCTGAGAATATCACTGTACACACACTTTCCATAAAGCGTGCGGCTAGGCTAAATCACAGTGGCGACAGGGAAGTGCTGAAAAATCCAGCCGATAAAATGGTAGAGTATGCCACAAAAAGACTTCTTGAAAGCGGCTATCTGCCTTATTATCTCTACAGACAGAAGAATATGCTTGAAAATCTTGAAAATATAGGCTGGACAAAGCAGGGTCACGAGAGTTTGTATAATATCTATATAATGGAAGAGGTTCAGACCATACTTGCAATGGGTGCAGGTGGCTCGACAAAGCTTGTTGACAAAGAGGGCGGACATTTGGAGCGTGTGTTCAATTACAAATTTCCGCTGGAATACAATAAGCATTTTGAACTTATGTTGAAGCGAAAAAACGAGATAGAGGAATTTTATGCTAAAGAAAAATGAGATTATCAGGCTTGAAATAAGCGGTATGACAAATGAGGGCAACGGAGTAGGAAAGCACGAGGGCATTGCTGTTTTCGTGCCTTTTACTGTTATTGGCGACGTTATCGAATGCAGGATAGTCAAGGTCTGCAAAACGTATTGCTATGGCATTATCGAAAATATTGTAAGTGGTTCGGTTGAAAGAACGAAGAACGATTGCCCTGTTTATTCAAGGTGTGGTGGTTGTTGTTTTCGTCACATGAGCTATGAGGAAGAATGCCGTGTAAAAGAGCAGTTCATAAAGGATTCATTTGAGCGTATTGGTAAGCTTTATCCTGAATATGACAGCTTTGAGGGTTGTAAACAGCTTGTTGGCTATCGCAACAAGGCGCAGTACCCTGTAGCAGAGCAGGACGGCAGGGCAGTTTGCGGATTCTATTCAAGGCGTTCTCATCATGTATGCGATCACACTGATTGTGCGTTACAGCCTGCTGTATTCAAGGCAATAGCCGATGAAATAATGGCTTATGTGAACAAGCGTGAGATAAAGGCATACAACGAGGAAACGGGAAGCGGTCTGCTCAGGCATATTTATCTCAGGCGTGGCGAACACTCAGGCGAGATAATGGTTTGTCTTGTTATAACTGACCTTAAAAAGCGTGGCGTATTTGATGCGCTTGTAGGTGAGCTTTGCAAAAAATATGCTGATATAAAGAGTATAGTTTTCAACGAGAATAGCCGAAAGACCAACTGTATACTCGGACAGAAGCTTGTTACTGCGTATGGAAGCGACACGATACACGATACCATGTATGGAAATGATATAGAGATATCACCGCTGTCATTTTATCAGGTAAATACAATTCAGGCGGAGCGGCTTTATGAAATTGCCGCAGATTATGCTCAGCTGACAGGAAAGGAAACTCTTCTTGATCTTTACTGCGGTGCAGGAACGATTGGTTTGTCAATGAGCAAAAAGGTGAAAAAGCTCATAGGTGTTGAGATAATACAATCTGCAATAGACAATGCAAAACGAAATGCCGCAGCAAACAATGTCACAAATGCGGAATTTATATGTGGCGACGCAGGAAAGATAGCAGAGATACTTTACAGCCGTGGCGAACGACCAGATGTGATAATAGCTGACCCTGCAAGAAAGGGCTGCACTAGGGACGCACTGGAGTACATGGCAAAAATGTCCCCTGACAGGATAGTTATGATATCCTGCAATCACGCTACTGCTGCCAGAGACTGTGCTGTGCTGGAAGAGTTGGGTTATAAGACGGTCAAGGTCAAGGGCGTGGATCTGTTTGGGAGGACGGGGCACGTTGAAACGGTTTGTTTGCTGTCAAGAAAAGATAAATAAAGGCTAAAAAGTGGCGTATTTCCGGCTTTTCGGTAGTTAGGAGGTAATGCCTGACTTCTGAAAAAGCTCGGCTTTCTTATATGGAAACATATCCACTGCAAAATATGTGTCAGCTTGTAAACTTGGATTAGATGTCAGGCATTTTGGGATGATTTTTGGAAAATGAAAAAGGGTGACAACCAATCCGGCAGGACTGACTCCTATTGAAATCGGTCAGGGAGTAACCTATAAAGAGGCAAAATTAACATTTCTTTGCCAAAAATTGTATCAGCATCAATTTTCCAAAGAGGATATTACAACTGAAGTTCAGGAGTATTATGCTTCCATGCCAAAAGTATATCCCGATTTCAATGGAGGTTGGCAACCACATATTGTTTTTGTAGGTGAAATTATAGAGGTTAGGGATGAGCGATAAATTGGGATTTAGAGGATGTGAATGAGCAGCATGAAGAAAATAAAAGAAGGAATTAATTTGAAAAAACTCCTTAGGCTGAAGAATACAGGCAGTATCTTTGTGATTGCGGGGCTTTTGACGATTTTTGTAATAGCGTTGTACACATTTATTCTGCAAAGTTCTTACACTAAGACCGCCCTTGAAACAGAAATCACACGTGACACAGCAAGTGCAGATGCAGTACACAAACTAGTGGATGGAAGAATCGGCAAAGAAGATTTTGATCAAATCAAAGATCAATCTGATGAAAAGAAGCAATTATATAAGGATATTTCTTCATATTTCAATGAAATCAGAACACTGAATTCTACTCGATATATTTACACCGCTACAAAAAATGAAGAAGGAAAACTCGTTTATGTGGTAGACGGTTTGGATTCGGATGCGGATGATGTAAGACACCCTGGAGATTATATTGAGGAAGAAATGGTTCCGTATATTGATAGGGCTATTTCTGGGGAGAATGTGTACTCTCAGGATATCATTGATACAACATGGGGTCCGATTTTTACGGCTTGCTATCCTGTAAGAGCAAATCATGATGGGACTGGAGAAATCATTGGCGCATTTTGCATTGAAATGGATATGCAATCAGCTTATGGAATGGTTGAAGAGACGAATCATATTTCCATCATCTGTGGTTTAGTCGCAGGAGCTGTATTGCTTTTGATTTGTCTATATACCTATTATGTTTACCAGAAAAGCAAGGCAGAAGAGCAAAAACAAAAACAATTATTAATGACCGCCGCTGAGGAAGCAGATGCTGCCAACAAAGCAAAATCTGCGTTTTTGCTTAGTATTAGCCATGACATCAGAACGCCGATGAATGCCATTATTGGATTTACAAACATTGCGCTTCACCAGAACACTGTTTCAGATATTCATGATAGCTTGGAGAAAGTTCAAAAAAGTTCGAATCATCTTCTCTCTTTGTTGAATGACGTTCTGGATTTTACTCGCATTGAAAGTGGAAAAGTTACTATTTCGCCCGAGCCAGTAGACATTACTCAATTAACAGATAACGTCCAGGCGATTATGAATGGACTTCTTTATAACCGAGATCTTAAGTTTGAAGTACATCGAGAAATCCCAAAGAACCCATATGTCCTTGCGGATGTTGCGCGTATCCGAGAAGTTTTGGTGAATCTTCTTGGCAATGCTGTGAAATTCACAAAGGACGGCGGAAAGATTACTTTGGATATCAGCAGTTACCCAGGAGCGTATGAGAAACATATCATAACTCGTTATGTTGTTCGAGATAACGGTATTGGCATGAGCGAAGAGTTCCAGAAAAAATTATTCGATCCGTTTTCACAAGAAGATGATGCTAATGCCAGAACTCAATATAAGGGAACCGGTCTTGGTATGGCCATCACAAAAAAATATGTGGATATGATGGGCGGTTCGATTGCTGTTGAGAGCAAAAAAGGTGTAGGTTCTACATTCACAGTGGAGATCCCACTGGAGTTGTCAGAACAGGTTATTCAATCAGAACAAAAACAACATCTACATAGAGATTTGACGGGTATTCATGTTCTTATGGCTGAGGATAATGATCTAAATGCTGAACTTGCTACGATAATACTGGAAGATGCTGATATGACCGTAACACGCGCATCAGACGGAAAAGAAGTTGTGGAATTGTTTAAAAATCATCCACGAGACACATACGATCTTATTTTGATGGATATTATGATGCCAAACATGGATGGATACCAAGCAACAAAAGCCATTCGAGCCTTGGGCATAGAGCGGTCCGATGCAGTTACGATTCCAATTATAGCTTTGTCTGCAAATGCTTTTGTAGATGATATTCAGGAATCCCTGGATTCAGGCATGAATGACCATATTTCCAAGCCGATTAACATGGAGGAATTAATCGATACTATCACTAAATACATTAAACACGATTAGGAAAACAAAGAAGTTAATTCTGATGAAAAGTTTGCACTGGTCTTGTCGGATGCGAAAGCGCAAGTTTCCTATGATTATGATACAGGTCGCATCACCACATTTCTTATCAGCACCCAGCACCAGGAGGACACCTCTGTTATGGATATTCGCCCGCTGGTGGAAGCTGTCATGGAAACCGCCGGGAAGATCAAGAACGACAATATGTCCGATCAGGATTTCTACAACTTCAAGTTTTTGAAACTGAGAAATCGGAATTGACCGAATAAGTTAATCGTGCCATATGGCTTGATTATAAATACATAGATCAAGTTGTTTGGAATATAGATGATATGAAAAAAACACCCCATGGGGAAAGAATGTAGCTGCCTCAATTACTGATCTGTCATATTATTTTGTCACAAGTGACGGAGAGGATTTTTGACAATATTTGAGCACGCCTTAAATAAAGCAAAAGCCATAAATGAAGCTATATTGATAGAAGATTTATAGATTCTGATTTTCTAGTTAGAGGTTATATTATAATGGTAGTGAAGTATAAAGGGCAAAAATTAAGATATGTAAAAGGATTTCATGGTAAAGAGGTTTTGTGGATTCTTAGTCCTGAACAGATTGAAATGCCGGGAATGATATTTGTTGGTGGTTATCCAAATGAGTATTGTATTTTTATGGATACATTGAGTGATGATGAACAAAAGGAAATACGAAAACAGTTGAACTAAATTCCAGTTTGTCAGAATGAAAAATCAAGTGTAGAAGGACACATGATAGGTGGGATTTGGAGTGATTCAGACAAAGAGAAAGATGGATTATGTCTGACCGTTTGAACAGGTATTACAGGAAGAATCTCATCCTGCGAATCAGACAGCATATATTGATATTATCCGGGTACCGGAGAAACTGGCGGAAAATAAATATGAAGGATATTACCTTGTAACAATGGCAGAGGGAAGTTCCTAAAAGTTATCTTTAGCACTTGTTGTGAGGTGACTGTTTAAAGAAAAAGTCCCAAAATCAATGATTTAGGGCTTGAAACTATAGGAAGGAGCAGATTTGATATATGGGTTTATTTAATAAAATGAAAAAATTTTTTTCGTGCTTTAAGTATAAGCTGGACAGAGAGATTTTAAGGGAATATCTCCAGCATACAATTAATTTTGCTGTCGAGAATAAGTTGCCATTTTGTGATGAATTTTATATTGCTGACAGTCTTGATGCAAAGGATAGATTACATGTCGCTATCCTAAATTATGATGTACCGGGAGAGGCTGTTTATGAGATTGAGAAGAGTTTTAAGGGAATAGTTATTTTGGCGAATCACGAGAAATGTTACAATCCGGAAAATGATCATAAGTATATTAATGCGGAAGATTTTATAAGCCGAGAACTTTGCACGTTGCCAGAAGAGTTTTTTGTATTCATGGATATGGCGCCGACTATGCTTGAACAGTATGAGATTTAGGGACGTTCCTTTTGTCACAATTGAGATTTAGGGACGTTCCTTTTGTCACAATGAGCGTCCCCTGTCTTACTTATAACATGCCACAGGGACACTCCTTGTGCCAAAAGGAACGTCCCCATATTATCAGAATGAGAGCGAGGGAAAATGCATGGATATGTTACAGTTGATGAAGGAGAGGCACAGTGTGCGGCAATATAAGGATAAGCCAATCGAGCAGGAGAAACGTGCGAAGATCGACAGGCTTATCTCCGAGATAAATTCTGAGAGTGGTCTGAGCATGCAGGCGGTCTACGATGAGCCGAACTGTTTTGATTCGTTTATGGCGCATTACGGCAAATTCACAAATGTTTCTAATTATATAGCGATAGTTGGCGCGAAGAACGACCAGGAAAAGGCCGGCTACTATGGTGAAAAGCTGGTACTTGGATGTCAGGAACTTGGACTTAACACATGCTGGGTTGCAATGTCACATGGTAAGACCAGGGCAGTCATAGGCAAAGGACAGAAACTCCTGATAGTGATTGCCCTTGGGTACGGTGAGAATCAGGGTGTTGCCCACAAGAGCAAAGATATATCAGAAATCAGCAGGGCAGATGTGGAGACAGACTGGTTCACGAAGGGGATGGAGGCGGTGTGTCTGGCACCGACAGCAGTGAACCAGCAGAAGTTCATGTTTGAGCTGAGAGAGGGTGTGGTGACAGCGAAAGCTCCGAGAGGAATATGCACGAAGATAGATCTTGGAATTGCCAAATACCACTTTGAGGCTGGGAGTGGACATGAGGTGAAGTGAATTTGACAAAGCAGCATTTGTATTGATAAGCGATAATCGAATATATGTTTGACATGAAAGCAGTAGGATGCTAATATAATATTAAGAGGTGCTACCGATAGACGGTTAGCCCTGATATTAACGAGTTAACAAAAAGTAACCGCCAAGTTTTCTCAGGACCAGGCGGTTATTTTTTTGTCTTATTTCTTATCATTGCTCTTAGAGCCAACGGCATAACCAAGAGCA